>Ga0302326_10004774_pt1 | contig 31176 bp, 24 predicted proteins | sample Palsa_T0_3_FD_202264 | JGI IMG/M metagenome (GOLD analysis project Ga0302326, IMG submission 202264) | Peat permafrost microbial communities from Stordalen Mire near Abisko, Sweden - Palsa_T0_3 | ecosystem: Environmental > Terrestrial > Soil > Palsa > Peat permafrost | place: Sweden: Abisko...
TGGTAAGCCAGGTGTTGCCGGGAAAGAAGGCGGCGACATTTTTTCAGCTGGACCGGCGGCTGAACATGATGATCGATCTGCAATTGTTTTCGCAGATTCCGTTGGCGCATGTGAAGGAGTAGGCGGGCAGAGATATCAGACATCCGTAATTAGATAGAGACGAAGTAGCCTCCCGCCTTCCTTGATGAATCACACCCCGGCCGGGTCACTCTGTCTCGGGGTTGTGACCTCAGCTATGCCCGATTCTCCAATCCGTTCCACGCCGATGTGGAATCTGCGCTGCTTCCGTTAATGGCGACGTCGCCTTTTATTGGAACTATCTCGGCATTGCGGAGGTACCTGCGGCGATTGGACCGTCGCTAATCTTGTTGCCATCCTTCCAAACGGCGCGAATGGTTTGCGTGTTGTGAATGTCTTGAGATGGATCCTTTTCCAAAACAATGAAGTTGGCCTTTTTCCCGGCGGTAAGCGTTCCGTACTGATCTTCGATGCGGAGCAGCTTGGCTGCGTTTAAGGTGGCAACCGTGATCGCCTGAATGGGTGTGAGACCCGCCTGGACCATCAACGCCAATTCCATATGTTCGGCAAATCCCTGAATTCGAATTGGAGTTGCTCCCGAATCCGTGCCTAATGTGACGAGAATGCCGGCATCATAGATCTTCTTCAAATTGTGCATCGCTTGCGGCAATGCAGCTTGCTCCTGTGCGGTCACCTTGTTCGATTGTACCTTCGCTTTGTACTCTGGGCTGGTGATCATCTCCAGCACTCCGGGATCTAATGCTGCGGTGAAGAAAGGATCGTCGACCCACTTGGGCGAACCTCCGTACGCGAAGGCGAAATCGTCCAGCGAAAGAGTTGGAATGTAGGCGACATTGTGCTTCTTCATCTCTGCGATTAAAGCGTCATCAACGTCAGCATCTCGAATGCTGTGCGCGAGGACATCGACTCCATCGGCCACCAGCAAGCGAGCATCCTCGAGATGGTATACGTGCGCAGCCACTCGAAGTCCGTTTTTGTGTGCTTCGTCGATGATTGCGCCAAAGATTTCAGGTGGCATCTTCGGATACTGTCCCCAGAAATCGTCGACCCACACCTTGATGAAATCCGGCTTCTGGGGGACTTGCTGCGCGACCTCACTGCGGGCTTCACCTAGCGTCTCGGGACGAAACACTTCTGTAAAGCCCATTGCGGCTGGAGGCACCCCATTCTTCGCGCCAAATCCGATACCTGCCGTGTACACGTCAGCTCCGGGAAGCGCGCCGCGGCGGGACTGCTCGCGTATCTCGGCGAAGTGCTTTCCGTCCGTGCCCATCGAGAGTACCGCGCCCACCCCGTATTCCTGGTACCTCAATAACTGATGACGAAAATTGTCGTCCGTCTGGTTCGCTGCTGATTGGGTGGTGCCTTTCGTGAGCCCGAGGTGTCCGTGCGTGTTGATGATCAAAGGCATGATCGTTTGGCCACGCAGATCGATGACCTTTGCCGACGATGGGGTGTGCTTACGACCTGCGGCGATCGCCTGAATCCGGTCTCCCTTGATCACGACAGTTCTGTTGCGCTGGGCGGGCCTCCCCGAACCATCTATGACCGTGACGTTCGTCAGAACAGTTGGTTGCTGTGCAAACGCGTTGGCGCACATCACTAGTGCAAGCACCATAAGCCATTCGACTCCGAGTTTTGGGGTGCGAGACAGGAACATACTCTCAAACACATACGGCGGAGATTTGGGTCTCGGCCTCAAAAAGGGAATCATAGCGCACCTCTCTCGTCCGTTCGCAACGCCCCAACAGTTTATCCCCCTACGAGCTCCCTCGTTTGGATTTCGGTGGAGTTCTTGACGTATGGCAGGTACGAACGCCGACGGTCGACAAAGGTTTGGACCGTTTGCGGACTCGTGGCTTCGCGCCCTTCATTGATAGGCTGAAGTATTTCTTCGGCCTAGCCGCGCACGCTCTTAACGGACCGGAATTGATCGGTGAACGGCGCTAGGCGTTCGCAGACTTGTTTACCGCCCGCGCGTTACCGTAAGTTACGGGCACCGTGGCACCGGAAAATCTGTCCCTTTTGCGTGGGTCTGGGTTATCCTTGGCTTGAAATCGGCGGAAAAACTCAAAGTGTGCAGCAGTTTTGTGCAACGAAAACTCCCAAAACCCTTGTGGAGGGGTGGCCGAGTGGCCGAAGGCGGCGGTCTTGAAAACCGTTAGGCCTCAAAAGGGCCTCGTGGGTTCGAATCCCACCCCCTCCGCCAGCCAGTCTTGGACATTCTCTCTCCCGCTATGCATTGCCCCAAAACGTCGATATTACGGGCCGAAAAGCGACAAATGCCGCTGTGATAGGGGCCTGGAGTCTCTCTTGACCGCGAGTTGTGGTCCCAAGCGCACGATTTCTCTCCGCAGGCAGCTTGGGTAGTTCCCTTTCTCTGGAGTCGGTGAACCGCAGAACCCAGTCGTTAACGCAAAAAGGGAATCGCCAGTTCGAACTGACTGCGCTCCTGCCGAGCAATCGTTGGGACTGCGTTCCGCCAACCGGCCTCAGAGATCACAAGAACTCCGGTCGCATTCTAGCCTCTCTCAGGTGGCGAGCTCGCCCGAATCGCGCGCATAACACGTGACCCGAGTTTTGTGCTGTAGAGCAGGCCGCGATCACTTGTGTAGGCCTTGAAGGAGGAATTCTCGCGCAAAGCTTTCTTTAACAACCAGCCCCTTTCCGGAGACCCCGGCAACGAACCCGTTAATGAGGCGGTGTGGGAAGAACCGGGGATGGCTCGCGCTGTTCTATTTCGCGAATCGGCCGACGCTGAAGGAAATTGGCAGGCCGATCACGACCATGTGTACCAGCAGGCCCACGATTAGATCGTGAAGTTGGTAAGGGCCCCTTGCATGAAGCGCAGAGAGCGGCAAAACGACAAGAGTCATCACCTCTTCGACCGCGCCGCCAAAGAACAAGCCGCACACCAGTGGGTGCTCGGCCATAAAACCCAACCTGCGGCTTGCTCCGTAGTAAATGGACGCGGCTGAGAAAGCGATAAAGAAGTGCAGGAAGACGCCGAGAATATAGGTGCCGGCGCCTCCCTGGAAGGCCCGGGGGCCGAGCAGGCCGCCCGCAATGACGAGGGGGATGTTCCGTCCAAACAGGATGCAAGCTTGGGTGAGGTCCACAGCCCCGGCAATTCCTCCGCCCACCGGAATTGCCAATTGAGCGTTTCGTTTCCCCGATGGGGAAAGTGCAGAATCTGCAATCATCCGGCCTCCTCGCTTTCATGTCTGGCTTGTTCGCGATCCGAGATGCGCTTGCACGATACCTAGGTGATCCGTGGAAGGATGGTAACTCCCAATGAGGGTTATTGGTACCAGTTCTTAAAGGGGATCCATCAACTCGCGTGGGTCATGTTTTTCTTATCACCGCACGTTGGCTTCAGCGTGAAGAAATTCATGCAAGGATTCCATCTGGTTCTTAACTGATAACAGCAACGAATTTTTCCGGAGAAAGTTTTGTCACCTGTAGTGCCTTCCCTCGATCTAATGTTTCAAGCAGCCAAATGTGGTGCTCGCCGGCGTTGGCCGTCACCCGAAAGAGCGTGAGGTGATGATGGGCAAACGCATTCTCGTGGTTGACGACAACACATTCATTCGGTCAGCGACCCGAAACGTCCTCGAAGGTCATCCGCAGATGGCAGAGTGCCATGAAGCAATCGATGGCGTCGATGCTCTCGAAAAGGCACAAGCCCTGAAACCGGACCTGATCATTCTCGATCTTTCCATGCCGCGAATGAACGGCCTTGCAGCAGCGTGTGAGCTGAAAAAGATGCGGGCCGCCGTCAAGATAATCCTGTTTACAGTGTATGCGAATGCCGTGCCGCTCCAAGTGGCAAAAGCGGCAGGAATAAGCGCGGTCGTCTCAAAAGCAGACCTACCAAGCCTGAACTATCACGTGGAGAAAGTCCTCCAAGGGGTTAACGCTGGCGTCTGAATAGCCGAGCGGTGGTCTACTATCCGGATCGGAAATTCAGATTCTCTCGCCTGTCGTACTGGCCGCATCGCCGAAGGGACCGAACGCCAGCAAACCAACTATTTACGTTGGCCCATGATCGCACGAATGAGCGAATGTATGAGGTCTGAGAGGACGTTCTCTGAGTTCGAGGCTGTGTTTCGGCAAACCATTGCTCTCGCAAAGATATCCGGGATCCCAAGGCCGATCCCCCGGACGCGACGTGGGCAAATTCCTACACCCTGCTCGGCACAACTGCAGGCATAACGGCATAGCGCCCAACCGACAAAAGGGTTCTGCGAGTTCGAATCAACTGCGCTGCGCGGACCTCCGATTTACGCAACCAGGAATCGCCACCGGAATTCCCTAGCGTCACCCTAACCATAACGGATCTCTACGCGAGCAACTTTGTGGATCGCCGCACGAACAGGTCTGCCTCCTGTGGTGCGTATGCCGCGGGACTTGATCGTTATTGGTTTTGCCACGGCGGTAGAGACTGTTTCGCGAGCGAATCTCGATTCCAAAGGTGCAGCACCTTTTGCCACAAATGAAGCCAGCCGCTGGAATAGATCGAATGCGTTAGACGCTGTTTCCTCATTTCCTGCTTGATCATTCGTTACACGGGCCTGAACCTCTACTTGCACGCCGTCGTGTTCGTCAGTCCGAACGTTGCGCCAGATTCGAATCAAAAGTTCATCCGTCTTGGCATTTGTCAACGTGTGCTCGACGCCTTCACTGGGCTGGGGCCGAAACGCTGGTACATAGCTGCCAGGACGATAGTAGATAAGGAGCGGGTCGAACTTACCCACGGAATCGTAGTATTCCTTTAATTTGGTGCGCAGCCTGCGAGCTTCGCTCCGGACAATCGAATCTTCACTGGGATGATACGAAGAGTTGCGTTGGTATACCTCCGTGCCGATCAGGTATTCCTTAAGCGTGTCGGCCTGGCCTTCTAACGTTGTTTCGACTGTGAAGCGGAGAAATCGGCCAAGTCGGTCCGATTGAGTGAACAAGGAACTCTCCAGAATTCGGGAGAGCTGTTCACGAATTGAGTCGTCCGATAGTTGGTCTTCGCCGTCGGGTTTGCTGACAACCAAGTTTTCTTTCATTTCAACTCCATTCGACCAAAGGTGTTGACCACCGGTAACCCGTTTGTAGAAGCGGTCATGCCATCCGATAGATGTTTAGTGGTCAAGAAATCCAAAGCCTTTCATCGCGCTCGCCAGCGTCTCGTACGACCTTTTGCTTGCTCGATCCACTGTCGGATATAGGCAGGACAATTTTCGAGCCTGATCCTATCGGCCTCGCAGCGGGCGAGAAATTTAACGGCGTCCTGGTTGACGAGCGTCACGTCCCTCAAGTTCAAGACCAACTGTTTCCCAGGGGCCTCCGAGGCAAGGAGTTGTTGCAGCTGCTTGGTTTCCTCTGCCTCGATTCGTCCACTGACCGTCAAGACGACTTGACCATTCGCTGATCTGTCAATTTTGAGCATGTGGGCTTCCTGCGCTCGAAGCGGATTTCGCGATGCGCCGCAACCACGCCTTCAGATAGAATTCGCCGTTTTTGCGGATCGCGATCCGCTTCTTGGGCCCAATTCTACAGCGGTCGGCATAGCGTTCTTCGACACTCAGGTAATCACAGCCTTTGGACTGAGTCTCATCCCACCGGGCTTGTTTTCATGAGACTCATAGGAAAGAGAGGCAATCCTGTATCCAAATGCAATTCCATGAAAGTAAAAGATTTAGTAGCTGCCGAAGTGTCCGGAATTTAGGCAAATGGCGAAATTCCGGGCAGCGCGATGGAAGCGTTCTGCGAAGGACGTACTTGTTCTAGAAATCCGATTTTCTCGGCTAAGTCCTGTAGCGATTCTTGTTAATCTTGAGCGACCGAATCTTCGATTCCAGCGTGGAGCGTGCGATCCCCAGGTTGGCGGCCGCACCCGATGGCCCGGACACCCGCCCTCGGCATTCCCGCAGGGCTGCTTCGATGATTCCCTTTTCTTGAGCTGCCACCTTCTCAGAGAGATCAAGCTGGCTTTCCGCTTTCCTCTCCGGCGGCTGCTGAGACAGCCAGCTTTCATCCACCGAAAAGCTCTCGGTTTCACACACGATGACGGATCTTTCGATGACGTTTTGTAGTTCGCGTATGTTTCCAGGCCAAGGGTATGATTCAAGTAATCGGAGAGTTTTCTTGTCGACGGTCGTAATTCTCTTACCGGCTTTACGCGCGTAGCGATCGACAAAGTAGTCAACCAGCAGATGGATGTCCTCTTTTCGCCCTCGAAGGGGAGGGACCTCAAGCGGGAAAACGTGCAGGCGGTAAAACAAATCGCTACGGAACGACCCCGCGCTGATGGCGGCCTGCAAGTCTCGATTCGTGGCTGCAATCACCCGGACGTCGGCACGGATTCGACGAGTGCCGCCGACACGCTCAAATTCGCGCTCCTGCAAAACACGAAGGAGGGCAATTTGGGTCTCGGCCGGAAGTTCTCCGACTTCATCCAGGAAGAGCGTGCCGCCATTTGCTAATTCAAACCTACCCAAGCGCTGCTGAGTGGCGCCCGTGAAGGCACCCTTCTCATGGCCGAACAACTCCGAGGCGATCAGTTCAGTCGGGATCGCAGCGCAGTTCACGGTAACGAATGCGCACGAGGCGCGATTCGACCGTCGGTGGATGGCGCGTGCAACAAGCTCTTTGCCCGTTCCCGTTTCGCCAGTTATGAGGACCGTAGCGTTGCTTGACGCAACTTTGGAAATGCGCGACAGCACAATTTTCAGTGCTGGAGAGGTTCCAACAATCTCTTCGAACATCGACGTCTTGTCGATTTCTTCCCGGAGGGCGACGTTTTCCTGTCGCAGTCTCTCTTCCGCTTGCTTGCGGTCTTCGATATCTGTCCCGGCAATATACCAACGCCTAATCTGTCCCTGTTCATCGTGCAACGGGTTGTTACGGACCAGAAACCAGCGATACTTTCCGTCGAATCTCCTTAACCGCGCTTCGAGCACGCCGGCCGCCCGGAATTCCCGGAAGCTTTCCCAATCATCCGGATGAACCCGCGTCTGGGTGTCGCGACTCTGCCACTCCTCGAGGCGAAGGCCGAAATAGTTCAGCAGGGCTGGGCTGGCAAAAATGCGTTCTTGTCTGGGCCCTAAGACAGCGACGTGCTGCGGCGTGAAGTCCAAAATCTGCTGGACCTCCATCTCAAGTCTGCGCCATTCCTCCTCTGCTCGTTTACGCTCGGTGACGTCGATCACGGTCCCAACCATTTCACGTAAATTGCCGTGTGTGTCGACGACCGCATGACCGGTGGACCGGATATTCCTGATGCCCCTGGTGGGGTGAACGAAATCGAAATCGAGCTGAAAATCCGTCTTGTCGCGGATGCCTCTGTGGAACTGTTCCCGGATCGCGGCCCGAGCGTCGTCAGGTTGGATCCGCTGAAAAATTGTTTCGAGTAGAGGAAGTGGGCCGGCGGGGTCGAAACCCAGCACGCGATAGCACTCCTCCGACCAGTAACCAGGTTCACCGGTCGCAGGGTTCCAGGCCCAGCTCCCGGTGTGGCTGAGCTTCTGGGCTTCCGCCAAGTAGGCTTCGCGCCGGAGAACCTCCTGGGTGAGGAGCTCGTGTTCCGTAACGTCTATGGCGCTGCCAACGTACTTCTTAAGGCTTTGGTTTTCTAGAACAGCAGCACCGACGCAGCGAATGTACCGGACTTCACCGTTGGGACGAATGAACCGCTTGGTAGCATCGAAGCTCGAGGCTTTCACCAAGATTCCCTCGATCAGATCTGCCATGGACCCGCGATCGTCTGGATGGACACGATCCAGGTACTCCTGAACCGTAGGGGGTTTGCTTGCCGGATCGAGTCCGTGTATCCGAAATAATTCGGGAGACCAATAGTTGAAGCCGTCGGAATCGAAGGCCCAGCTTCCCGTGTGGGCAAGACGCTGCCCTTCGGCGAGATAAAACTCGCTTCTTTGCAGCTCCTCGGCGTTGCGGCGGAGCCGTTCTTCCGCCGTGTCGCGCTCGTCAATATCCCGGCTCGATCCATACCACTTGAGAATGTTGCCGTTTGCAGCGCGAAGTGGCACTTTCCGGTGGAACATCCAGCGGTATTCTCCATTGGCTCTGCGGACGCGCGTTTCGTATTCGAAGATTTCCCCAGTCGCTATGCAGGCTCGCCACTTGGCCACAATCCCGTCGACGTCTTGAGGATGAATGAAAGCGCTCCACTTCCAGCCGGTTAGGTCGTCAAGGGTAGCGCCAAGGTATTCCAACCAAGGCTTATTGAAGTAATCGACGTAGCCATCAGGCCTGGCGGTGTGGATCAGCGCAGGAATCGAATCGACGAGAAGCTGAATATCTAACGACTCGGGTTGCTGTCCTGGCGAGAACATGGTGGGAATCATACACCCAGAGAAATCCAGACGGGTTAACGACGGGGTCGCTCAAGCGGAAGGCGCGAGCAAGCCTGTCCGAGCGACCAAACATTGGGCTCCTCGGCGAACCGAGGGGCTTGACCGATCAGTTCAGCCAACGTCTTAGCCTTTGCCCCGAAGCGCGTTGGCACTAAAGGGCTTACTCGAATTTCAGCAGGCATTCGCGACTTGCGCACCACGTTCCGACCCCCCGGCGAATCGAGACGATCCAGGTCTAAACGTGCGTCGCAGACAAGTCACGCGAGCTATAGCGGTTGCTCACCTGCTCAGGATTAGGGGCTTTACCAATATTCGATCATCTTTGAGGCGAATAACTGCCGGAGACGCAACAACTCGCTAGGTCTTGAAGCGATTCTTGTTAATCTTGAGTGACCGAATTTTCGATTCCAGCGTGGACCGTGCGATCCCCAGTTTGGCGGCCGCACCCGAAGGTCCAGACGCCTGCCCTCGGGTTTCTCGCAGGGCTGCTTCGATGATTTCCTTTTCTTGAGCTGCCATCTTCTCAGAGAGATGAAGCTGGCTCTCCGCTTTCCTCTCCGGCAGCTTTTGAGACAGCCAGCTTTCATCCACCGAGAAATTCTCGGTTTCGCCCAAGATGACGGATCTTTCGATGACGTTTTGTAGTTCGCGTATGTTTCCAGGCCAATCGTATGACTCAAGTAATCGGAGAGTTTTCTTGTCAACGGTCGTAATTCTCTTACCGGCTTTCCGCGTGTAGCGATCGATAAAGTATTCAACCAGCAGGCGAATGTCCTCCTGTCGTTCTCGAAGTGCAGGAATGTGAATCGGAAAGACGTGCAAACGGTAAAACAAATCGGTACGGAACGACCCAGTGCTGATGGCGGCCGGCAAGTCACGATTCGTGGCCGCAATCACCCGAACCTCAGCGCGTATCGGGTGTACCCCGCCGACACGTTCGAATTCATGCTCCTGCAAGACACGCAGGAGGGCAATTTGGGTCTCGGCCGGAAGTTCTCCGACTTCATCCAGGAAGAGCGTACCGCCGTTTGCTAGTTCAAACCTACCCAATCGCTGCTGAGTCGCGCCGGTGAAGGCGCCCTTCTCATGGCCGAACAACTCCGAGGCGATCAAATCACGTGGGATTGCCGCGCAGTTCACGCTGACGAAGGCGCGCGCGCTGCGATTTGATCGTCGGTGGATGGCCCGGGCAACAAGTTCTTTGCCCGTTCCCGTTTCGCCGGTGATCAGAACGGTCGAATCTGTAGCCGCTACTTTGACCACCCGCGAAAGCGCAGCCTGCAACGCTGGTGACGTTCCCACAATCTCTTCAAACATGGAGACCCGATCCACTTCATCTCTTAGAACGAGGTTCTCCCTGTATAGCTGTTCCCTTAAGAGCTCCAATTCCTCAATCGCAGATTCTAGGGATGCCCTTGCTTCGAGATGCTCGGCCCCATCCCAGAACGGGAGTGCCGAAGGCCCGACCTTGGCGGTGCGGATGAAATTCAGGACTATCTTCACGGCAGCGCAAATACCGACGATCCTTTCGGAGTCTTGGAGACAATTGTGGTTTTTCCGGAGGTTGTTGCGTGGTTGTGTTCCGTCCGAGGTGTCATGTGTGTTAAAACTCTGGCGAACCACCTTCAGGTCACCTAAATCCTGATGATCATCGGGGAAAGCTACCGTTTGTGTAGCCATAAACCCAAGCCCCCTTGCTGAACAGCTTCTTTTGAGTGAACCTTGGAACTCGCTGCGCGGTATTCTCAAAGAGAGGCCTTGGGAAGTCCTTCAGGAAGCTCTGAAAAAAGGTGAAAAACTCTGAATAGCCCGCTAACCAATTTCCTATGAGCAACTTGTACCGCTTCGGGCAGTTTGTGCTAGATCCACGTAGGCGCACGGTATCTTGCGGCGATTCACCTGTCTCGCTCACCCCTAAGGCCTTCGACGTTCTTCTGTTGCTGGTGCAGAACCCCAACCGCTTGGTCACCAAAGAGGAATTGCTGCAAGCCGTGTGGGGCGACACCTTCGTGGAAGAGGGGAACCTGACGCAATACATCTCCCATTTACGCAAGGCGCTGGGTGACAACTCGGAAGAAACCCGCTTGATCGTCACGATTGCTCGCAAGGGATACCAGTTCACGGAGCGTGTCACGGTCGTGGAGGCAGCAGGTATCGACAAACATGCCACGCTTCAGGCTGCTGCGACGGAAATCTCAAAAACCGATACGCGACCCGTGGAGTATCCAACCAAAGAGAAAGTTGCCAAACCACCGCCACCTCGCCTCCGCTTGCGCCAATGGCTCGCGGCGGGCGTGCTGCTCACAGTTGGCGTGCTGAGTGTCTGGCGCTACGAGGTTTACCGCCATCGCATCACTCTCGCTCCCACCGACACCGTCGTGTTGGCCGACGTCGACAACCGAACGAACGACCCTATTTTCGACGAAGGTTTGAACAGTGCATTGCGCTACGAGATGACGCAGACGCCATACTTAAACCTGCTGGAATTAAATAAAGCGTACGCGACCATGGGACAACTGAAACTTGCGCCGACCACCAGGACCACCCCAGAGATCGCACGCCAGATTTGTAGTAAGACCAACAGCAGGATGGTGATCTCCGATTCAATCGACGACGCCGGTAACCGATATCACCTGGAGATGAGGGCACTCGACTGCGGCTCAGGAGCGACCTTGGCCGAGGAAAGGACCGACATTAGCGCTCGTAAACAGGTGGTCCATGAGTTGGGAGCGACGGCTGTGCGCCTACGGAGGAAGCTCGGAGAGCCGGCCGGATCACTGGCCCGGTTCAATCAGCCACTGGAAGAGGCGCTCAGCTTTTCGCTCGAGGCTTTGCAAGCCGGCGCTCAGGGGCTCAAACTCTCCCTCGCCGGCGACTTTGAGGGAGCGCTCAAACTCTATCAGCGAGCCGTCGAACTGGATCCAAATTTTGCCATAGCGTATGGGCGCATGGGCGCGACCTACCTTTTCCTTGGTAAGACTGAGTTGTCGGAGGCTTCGTACACGCGTGCGTACCAGCTTCGCGACCGATTGACGGAGAAAGACCGGTTCAGTACCGAAACCGCCTATTACGGCTGGGTGACCGGCGACTGGGAGAAAGAATATTCTTCCGTCCTTCGTTTATTAGAAATATTTCCTCGGGATGTGCTCGCTCATACCGACCTGAGGGCTGCATTTGTGCATCTCGGCCAGCCCGATCGCGCCGCTGACGAAGCGGCCGAGGTCGCACGGTTGCGGCCAAGCTCATATTATTTCGGTAGCGCGATACAGTCCATCAGGTTCGCAAGCAGATTCAACGAGGCAAAATCATGGCTCGCCAAAGCGGACACTCTTAAACTCGACAATTCACTAATCCGGAGGGAGAGACTAATTGTCGCGTTCGCTACAGGCGACCGGGACAACGTCGAAAGGATCCTCAAGGAGGAGGAGCGAGGCAGCTATCGAGAAGACTTCCTGTATGAACATGCCTTGATCGAGACTCAGGAGGGTCGCTTTCACTCCGCCGAACGTCTGCGCCTCCAAGCTTTGGGGCCAACCTCGAAGGTAGGCAATGCTGACTGGTGGTTGGTCTTATCGGCCCTGCAGGATGCCGAAGTCGGAAAGGACGTGCAAGCTCGACGCTATGAAAGCAAGGCAGCTGGAAGCTCGCTAGATCGCAATGGCGAGATCACCCTGGCGCTCGCGCTCGCGCGATCAGGACAGACAGCGGAGGCCGGTAAACTCGCAGACCAAGCCAGCGCGGACAGGCCCGAGGACACGCTGGTGCAGCATTACTTCATTCCCACCATCCGGGCCGCGATCAAGCTGCGGCAACACGATCCCGTGGCAGCCATCGATTTGCTCCGCGCCAGTGCCAAGTACGATCTGGCGTTTACGGGATTGGTCGATTCTGTGTACCCCGCCTACATCCGTGGACTGGCGTATCTGGACCTCGGCGATGGCCGATCGGCCGCGGCTCAGTTCCAAAAGCTGATCGACAATCCCGGTTTTAGCGTGAGACATGTCACGGGACCCTTGGCCTGGCTCCAGCTTGGCCGCGCGCAGCAGGTGATGGGCGACGAAGCCGCTGCACGGAAGTCCTACGAGAATTTCATGGATTTGTGGAAGAACGCCGATCCCGACATTCCCATCTACCAGCAAGCCAAAGTCGAGTACGCCAACCTCCGAAAATGAACCGCTTGCACAAGGATCCACGATATGCCGCGTTCTTGAAGGACCTCGATCTGCGGAATTGACACTCTATTTCAGAGAATTTCGCGTGTCCGCCATTCCGGCCTGCCGTCGAGCGTTATTGAGCGATGTGTCTTCGAAAAATTCACTGAAAGCAATTACGGTGAGCTAGCCGTTCCTCACATTCCCCAGTACCCAGTCTCGTGCGAATTTGCGTGCAGCGGTTCAGAACGCGGTCGCGATGACGGAAGGTGCGCAACAACAATAGGGGTGCAAGGTGGCATACCAAAGCGTCAATCCAGCAACCGGAGAAATACTTAAGGCTTTCGCGGAACACAGTGATGAGCAAATGATGAGTGCTTTGGCCTTGGCGGACAAAGCGTTCCGCACGTGGGCGGCACGGCCGTTCAGTGAGCGTTCGAAGATTATTAGCACGTCCGCCCGGTTGCTCCTGAAAAACAAGGAGGAACTCGCCCGCCTTGCCACATTGGAGATGGGCAAGAGAATCGCCGAGAGCCGAGAAGAAGTTGAACTCAGCGCTTCGATCATGCAGTACTTTGCGGACCGCGCGGAAACCTTCCTCGCGCCAAGGAAGCTTAACTCGGGTATGGGTGACGCCCACCTCGAGTATTCACCCTTGGGTGTTCTTCTCAGCATTCAGCCCTGGAACTATCCGTACTACCAGTTGGCCCGTGTTGTGGGGCCACACTTAATGTCCGGCAATGTGATGCTTCTCAAGCACGCGCCTGGCGTTCCCCAGTGTGCAGTCGCTTTTGAAGAGGTTCTTCATCAGGCTGGTGTACCCGAAGGCGTGTACACCAATTTGTTCTTCAGCAATGACCAAGCGGGCTCGTTGATCGATGACCCTCGCGTGAAAGGCGTCACCCTCACCGGATCCGAGCGCGCAGGCGAGGCGCTTGCTTCACGAGCCGGGAACAACCTAAAGAAATCCACCATGGAACTCGGAGGCAGCGACGCTTTCGTTGTATTGGAGGATGCCGATCTAGAACATACAGTGGCCATGGCCCTACTCGGCCGGTTCGGAAACAACGGAGAGACCTGTATTGCGTCCAAGCGTTTTATCGTGGTCGAGTCGATGCTAGACAAGTTTCTTCCCAGATTCATAGCTGCATCCAAGGCGCTGAAGCTGGGAAACCCACTCGACGAAACCGTCACGCTGGGTCCGCTCTCAGCCTTGGCCTCGAAGAGTTTGTGAACAAGAAATTGATTCTTGTTCCGCACACCGCAAGATAAGGAGAATGTCTGTGAAGAAGCCGATATTGGTAGTAACGACCCACTTCATTAAACCGGTTGAAACTCGAATCGATAATGAATTTGAGGTGCGGAGGAAGGCCGAAGGCACACCATTTCAGGACGGTGAACTTCTTACCGCTGCCGAAGGAGCGGATGCGTTATTCATCACTCCGTTCGATAGACTCGACGCGGATTTCTTTAGGCGTGTGTCTCCTTCCGTGAAGGTGATCTCTACCTATTCGGTCGGCGTGGATCATATCGACTTACAGGCTGCGGCGCAAAGACACATTGCCATTGGATACACGCCGACCGCGGTGACAGATGCGACGGCAGATGTCGCAATGCTGCTGCTTTTGGGCGCCTCGCGTCGTGGGTTTGAGGCACAAGAGTTAGTCCGAAGCGGCGAGTGGACGGTGCCGCGCAGTAGCGCACTCTTGGGCTGGCAATTAACCGGTAAAATACTCGGCATCCTAGGCATGGGGCGAATTGGCCAAGCGGTCGCGAAGCGTGCCCGCGCCTTTGGCATGAGAATCCACTACTCGAACCTTTATCAGCTGCCAGAGGAGAAGGCCGGAGATGCGGTTTTCCACGCGGATCCATTGGAACTTCTCGGCGTGAGTCAGTTTCTGAGCCTTCACGCTCCCGAGACGGAAGGGACGCATCACTTCCTGAATGCGAAGACCATCGCTTTTCTGCCTCCCGGGGCAATTGTGATTAACACTGCCCGCGGGGGTTTGATCGTCGATGACGATCTCATTGCAGCGCTCAAGAGTGGCCGAGTTGCTGCGGCGGGGCTGGATGTCTTCGAGGGAGAACCGAAACTGAATCCTGGTTATGCGGGGCTAAAAAATACTTTTTTGCTGCCTCATATTGGGAGCGCAACAGTGGAGAGCCGAACACTCATGGGAATGGTTGCCCTCGACAACATCGAAGCTGTGCTAACCGGGAAGCCAGCTCCCTCGCTGGTGGCAGCTGAGACAGAGTGATTTTTCTTGTCGAGACCTGCTCTATGCAGCCGAAGAGCCCGACGCCCTAGCGATCGATTCGCACTCGGGTTCGATCTGAAAGCCGATTCGACACGGGAAAATCAAGAATCCGCTTCCTCTCGTGGTACCGCTCCTGACCCCTAAAGCATTCCGCTTCTGATTTTATTTCTAGGGCAGTTGTGAGAGTGTCCGATCTCTTCGCTCAGCTTGCTCCTCTTCGCCCCTCAGTCCCAAGCACGAGAGCCGATCACGGTGAGCTAGCCGTTGCTCACGTTTTCAGATTCGCTGAACGCTGCGACCATTTTAAGTGTGATTGGAGATGCACGTAGCATAAATCCTTTTCTCAAGCCTGTGCTTGAGGATTTCAACTGCGTGCAACCAGTGTTTAAGACATGCGAGTGTGAACAACCGATCACAACAAGGAGAGGGACTGTGAATGCAGCAGAAAAACTCGCGAAAGGCATAATCGCCAACTACAACAATCAGCTACGGAGCAGCTCGATAGACGTACCTGCACATGTCGAGTCCTTACTACAGAGCTTAGGGGCAACAACTTCCGATTCCGGGGGTAAGGTCACCTATTACGGCGCTGATCCGATCACGCCAGATCGACTGCCATATGGAGCTATCAGCGCAATCTCGTTAGCGGCCAAGGCGATTCTGATCGCAAAGATATGGAAGGCGCGTACAGGCGAGGGGCAGGATATTCACGTCGACGTGCGTAAGGCTTTGCGGCGCCTCACACCGTTCTTCGACGGGAAGTGGGAACTAGTCAATGGATTCCCCGGACGTACGGATTCACATAGCCCATTTACCGGCGGTCCGGATATCGTCCCCACCAGGGATGGCAAGTGGGTTATGTTGGCCGACGTGTTTCCCGCTTTACGCCAGCACGCGCTTGATGTCCTTAAACCTAAGGGTGGGTTCTATGAAGCGCTACGCGACGCGGTGAAAGAGTGGAACGGTGAGGAACTTGAAGAAGCCGGTGAGAAGGCGGGCTTCCCCATGCCGCTCGCCCGCAACATCAAAGACGTGCTGAAGATGGATGCGTTCACGAAGTCCGTGGGGCTGATGCCTATCGTCAGCGTCGAGAAAGTAGGCGAAAGCGATCCCATACCATTTACGCCCAATCCGAAGACGCCGCTCGAGGGTATCCGGCAGCTCGCTACAACTCACGTCATTGCAGGCCCATCGATCGGTCGCGCAATGGCCCTGCATGGCGCCGACGCGCTCAACGTGTGGCGGCCATCCGATGTCGAGCACACGCTGTGGCACTACACCTCGCATGTCGGAATGCGGTCCACCCTGCTTGAGTTGGGTAGCACGGAAGGCCAGGCGAAGTTCCGTGAGCTCCTTTCCAAGGCCGACGTATTCGTCTCGAATCGCCGTAAGGGATGGCGGGAGCGATTCCACATCACGCCAGAGGAAGTGATTAAACAGCGCCCAGGTCTAATCGATGTACAGATAACCTGGGCTGGCGAAACCGGACCGTGGTCGAGTCGCGTTGGTTTCGACATCACCGCCACTCTGGCGTGGGGCCTCGACAACATAGAGGGTACCGACGAGAAGCCCGCACACCCGTCGATCTATGTGGCCTGCGACTACGTAGCGGGTTGGCTCGCAACCTGCGGAGTCCTGTCGGCTCTGCTACGGCGTGCGAAGGAGGGCGGAAGCTACCGGGTGGTGGTTTCGTTGTCACGCACGGCTCTCTGGCTTGCTGAATTGGGCATCTTCGATCGCGACTACGCGAAAAAAGCGGCCGGCTCAAATGATGAGCATCACTATCCAGATCCCGATGGATTCGTTGTCGATACGCCAATGGGTCGGTATACCGGCGTCAAGGAAATGATCGAGATGTCGAAGACGCCGGGTGAATACAGGTATCCATTGACTCCGTTGGGGTCGTGGCAACCGAGCTGGCTCTGACCTGATGATCATGAAGGGACTTCGGTCACTTCGAACCGATGTCCCTTCATTTCGTTCTGTTCCTTTCCTTAACGGCTTCCGTCCGTGGAGTACTTGAGCTCCTCAGTTCCGCAACGGAGTTACCGTCATCCTGCTAACGCCGACCATCGTTGAGAAAATCTTGGGTTTCTTGTTGATAGAAGGCCAAGCGTCCGGATGCTGGCCTTCTCGATGCCCCACGCTCTTCCTACCGCAACTGTGGCCCCCTTCGAAGAGCGATCGACCTATCTCGAACGATTTCTCGCGAGCCAATCACGGTGAGCTAGCTGTTGCTCACATTCCGCCCTCTACCGCACCAGCCTAATCTCAGTCGTAAGCAAGGGTCACCAAACGGCTCTCTGTAGGAATGATTTTCGCGGCCCAGGACCGATCTCGAAGAGCTGAAAAAGGAGAAATCATGCACCAGGTTGAAGCTGTAATTCCTCTGACCGGGTTGCGGAAAGTTGCAAGACACGAAGCCGAACGCACCTTTGGCTATGAGCATGCCCTCATGTCTGCGTCGGCGTTCGTCCGCGATCTTGTGCTCCGTGCAGTGTACGGTGCTGTCTTGATGACGCAGACCGTTCTGTTTGGGGCTGTCCTACCGACCCAGGCACAAGAGCCCTCAGAAATAGCGGAGCAAGCACAAAATCCGATTGCGAACCGAGTCTCGGGGTTCGTCCGCCTTCTTGCGTTCCGCGCAATCTATGCCGTTCTCTTGATGACGCTGACCGTTCTGTTTGGGGCTGTCCTACCGACGCAGGCACAAGAGTCCTCAGAGATAGCGAAGCAAGCACAAAATCCGATTGCAAACCTAATCTCAGTACCGCTTGAAAACGACTTCAATCCTCAAACCGGGATTGATAAGGATGACAGCTATGTTCTGGAAATGAAGCCGGTTATTCCCTTCCACTTGTCGAGTGGTTGGGTACTAATTACGCGCACTATCATTCCTGTAGTCCAGGTGCCCGATCTGAGCTCAAGAGTGGAGGGAACAGCTGGATTGGGAGACGTGCAAGAATCATTTTTTCTATCGCCGGCAAAGGCCGGTCCGGTTATTTGGGGCGCAGGACCGGTTATTTCCGTTCCTACCGCCACAAAAGACATCCTCGGCACGAAGAAGCTCAGCGTCGGGCCTACCGTCGTTGTGTTGAGAATTCAGGGGCACTGGCTATTCGGCACCTTGGCGCAAAACTTATGGTCTGTAGAAGGGCCATCGGCTCGACCGGACGTAAACCAGATGTTGCTGCAGCCCTTTGTGAACTATAACCTGGCGCACAAGTGGTATCTGACGTCGTCGCCCATCATTACCGCGAATTGGGAAGTAAGGCCCGACGAACGTTGGGTAGTGCCGGTGGGCGGCGGAGTGGGAAAGATAGTCCATTTCGGCAGACAACCAGTGAACGTGTATACGCAATTTTTTCGGAACGTGGAACGTCCGGACGGCACGACCCACTGGTCCGCAAGGTTCCAGATGCAGTTTCTTTTCCCTAAGAAGAGGTAACGGAAATTCGACCGGTTTGAGGCCCGGTAGAACGGGGCAAGGCCTGTGACGCCATGACTGGCGGCTGAGGCGGTCCCCACTAGGAGGGGTCCTAAGCGTCGGTCGCGAGGTTCTCAAGTTTTCCAGCTCCTGGAGGGAAGGGGAATGCCACTGTACACTGCAATTATCCAAGATGGTTCTGTATCCGATGAAATAAAAGCGCGAATCGCAGATGAGATCACACGAATACACACCTCTGTTATGAGAGTCCCACGAAACTTCGTGCGGGTGATCTTTCTCTGCTATCCACCGGGCGCAGGATATACAGCCGGCGAAAAGGCTTCGGCCGCGGCACTGAATTGCGTCTTGCGAAGCGGTCACACTGCTGAAGAAAAGACCGACATGCTGAAACAGTTGTGGTCGATGTTCCGAGATCTGACCGGTATTGCGAATGATCAACTCGCGATATCTCTCCAGGAAATCCCATCGAGCAACGCGATGGAAATGGGGCAGATTATGGAAGCAGTGAAGCGCGAATAAACGCGCTCACTCGGGAGAGACCAACAATGAAGACGCGAATCCACGCTGTGATCCTGTTGACCCTGGTGTTGGTGCCTCTTTTCGCGGCCGGGTCATACCCAAATGAAGGGGTTGGCGAACCATTTCAGTTCTTTCGACAGTATGTGGGCTTGAATGACGATCAAATCGCCGCAATTCGAGGCGGAAAAGCGATTGCCCGGATTCTGGACTCAGGAACGCCTGATGAGGTATTCGTATTTGGTGCGGTACGCGTGCAATCGACTCCCGAGGACTATCTCAGGCTAGCATCGGACGTAGATTCATTACGAAAGCTCCCCAGTTATCTTGTCATTCAAAGGTTTAGCGATCCTCCCCGGCTTTCGGACCTCGATGGCCTTACACCTGAGGCTGATGACATTCAGCAGTTGAAAACATGCAAACCAGGCCACTGCGAGTTTCAGTTGCCCAGTGACGCGATGGAGGCGTTCCAGCGATCAGTGGACTGGTCTGCTCCGGACGTCGCAAATCAGGTCAATCGGCTGGCGAAAGAAATGATGTTGGAGGCTCTCTCACGCTACCAGCAAGGAGGCAACGCTGCCCTTGGCACCTACCGGGACAAGAATCACCCCGCAGCAGTGGCGGAGACCTTTCGATCGCTGCTGAGCCGATCGAAGGCGCTTCCCGTCTATCTTCCGGAACTCGATCGCTACTTGCTCGACTATCCGCACGCACAATCCGAAAATATCAAATCGGAATTTTATTGGGAGAAAGTGAACTTTGGGCTGAAGCCGACGATTCGAGTAGTTCAGGCTATCGTTTACCAAGGGTCGAGACCGACCGGCCCCGCCTACGCGATCGCTCTAAAGCAGCTCTATGCCAGCCACTACTTCGAGACTGCTCTGGACATAACGGTGTGCATCCGGGCCGAAGAGAATCAGAAATATCCAGGGATTTACCTAATTACCCTTAAAGGCTCACAACAAGAGGGTCTGACCGGATTGAAAGGCGGAATAGTGCGAAAAGTTGCAGTCGACAAGACGCGTTCCTCACTGGAAAAAGCCCTTGCAGCAATAAAACGACAACTGGAAGCACACGCAAACTAACTGGTACCAGGCATGATGAAAGCTGCGGATTTATGAAGCTGATGGATCGTCGTACCCTAAGTGTCTTGGTTACCATTATCGCGGTTGCGATAGTACTGGCCATTGTCTATCTCGCGCGAACGGTCATGGTAATTTTCGCTTTCTCGATTCTGTTCGCCTATTTGATCAACCCACATGTCAAATTTCTGCAACGGCACTCTCTGTTCTTCAAAAGCTTAAGGGGCCCTCACATTTTTCAGGTCTATTTGGTATTTCTTCTCTTGCTGGCTTCCGTTTTTCATGCATTTGCTCCTGAATTCAATAGATCGTCCAGCAGCCTGGTGCGAGAGATTCCTATGCTAGCTGACAACGTGGCCAGCGGAGAAATCGCGGACAGTTTTGGGCACAACCTTGGATGGACAGACGCTCAAACTTCCAGGTTGCGAGCTTTTCTCCAGGCGCACCGCTCAAATATTGAGAATGTAAAACAGGTGGTCGAGCGATCCACATTGGAGGCAGCCGGCGCCATTCTTGTGATTCCAATCCTTGCCATATTTTTCCTTAGCGATGGAGAGACGCTTGCGAAACAGGTCATTCTTCTTGTATCTTCAAGTGACAATATCGGCGAAGTTCAATCGGTAGCGGATGAACTGAACGTCATGCTTCAGCACTACATTCGCGCCAAAGTCATTCTCGGGATCTCGTCGTTTCTCTTTGCGTCTGCAGCTATGTTAGCGCTGGGCTTTCCGCATCCGCTGGCTCTCGGCGTGGTCGCAGGGATACTGGAATTTATTCCTGTCGCCGGCTGGATGATGGCGGCAGCGACAATCGTGAGCGTCGGGGCCCTTGCGCATTCTCATTGGATTTGGATGCTCGCTCTGCTCGGCGCCTGGCGCATTTGCATGGACTACGCAATCTCACCGCGAGTGATGGGGCTTGAGTTGGAGATTCATCCGCTCCTTGCAATATTCACGGTCATGGTGGGAGGCGCCGTGGGCGGAATCGTGGGAGTCTATCTCTCCATCCCTTTGGTTGCTGCTCTCCGGGTCATCTGGCGGCAACTCCCTAGCCTAGAAAACAGCTGATCTCTCCTCACGGATAGAAAACCTGACACAGTTTCCAAGCTCCCGCATATTCGTTTAGGATTCACGATTGAAATCCACCCACGAATCGGCTGTTTCCGTTTTTTTGCGCTTGAGTGCACACCTGCCTCCTCTCTAGGTACCGACGCCAACTTCGATAGGCCATCACGGTGAGCTAACCGTTGCTCACGTTTTCAGATTTGAGCGAACTTGCCAATATTCGCTCGTGATTCGAAACGCGATCCAACGCGGAGCGCGAGACTTTACATAAGGAGACTCGGAAATGAGTAAAACGGAGCAGACCGAAGTTTTGGAGACGCGAAGAGGAGGGCAACGCGAAACTCAGATGACCGTTTGGGAGGCTACCTACAACCTCTTGCGGAAGCTCGGCTTGACGACCGTCTTCGGAAACCCAGGATCCACTGAGCAGCCCTTTCTAAAGAATTTTCCGAAGGATTTTCAATATGTACTGGGCCTTCAAGAAGCGTCGGTCGTCGCCATGGCCGATGGATTTTCGCAGGCGACAAAGAAACCCGTTCTATTGAACCTGCATTCTTGCGCTGGAACAGGCAACGGCATGTGCAACATCATGACTGCCTTCCAGAACAAGACGCCACTCATCATCACGGCAGGTCAGCAGACGCGAGAGATGCTTCTTTGCGATCCGTACCTGACAAACCGTGACGAGACGACACTGCCTCGACCATGGGTGAAATGGGCGTATCAACCTGTGCGCGCCCAGGACGTTCCCGGAGCGATCATGAGGGCCTATGCGATGGCTTTGCAGCCTCCCGCGGGTCCAGTGTACGTATCCATTCCTTTGGACGACTGGGACCAGCCGGCACTGGGGGAAGCAGTCGTTCGAAGCGTCAGCTCGCGCTACTCGCCAGATCCAGAGCGGGTGGCGTCATTCGCTGATCGGATTCAGAAGAGTAAGAATCCAGTGTTGATTTACGGACCGGAGATTGAACGGGCAGGGGGTTGGGATGCAGGCATCGAGTTCGCGGAGCGCCTGAAGGCTCCGGTATATATTGCGCCGTTGACCGACCGGGCATCATTCCCTCAAACCCACCCGCAGTTCCAGGGCATGGCCTCCATCGCAATTGGAACGCTCAGCAAACAGCTTCGTGGCCACGACCTCATCATCGTGATCGGTGCACAGGTCTTTCGGTACTACCCATATATCGCAGGAGAGTACCTCCCTGAAGGTGCCGAACTCATACAAGTCACGAACGACCCCTATGACGCGGGTGCCGCCATTGTCGGAGAAAGCCTGTTGTCAGACGCAAAGCTGGCACTGGAAGCCTTCGTCGACGCTATTCCAGAGGTGAAGTCGCGTCCTGCGCCCAAGCGTTCGCACATTGATCGAAATCTTCCAGCGACGCCGAACAATCCTTTGACGGCAATTGAGGCATTTGACGCCCTAAGCGAGTTGCGGCCCGAGGATGCCATCGTGGTGAATGAGACAGCTTCGAATTTTGCCGATTTCCTGCAGTGCTGGCCGATACGAAAGCCCGATTCGTACTACACCTTCGCCAGTGGGGGACTCGGTTGGGGCTCGCCCGCTGCTGTGGGCGTTGCGCTGGCTCAAAAGAAAGCGGGAACAGGTCGCCCTGTAGTGGCTCTTATTGGGGACGGAGCTCTTCAGTACTCCATCCAAGACCTGTACACCGCAGCCCAACAAAAACTGAAGGTAATTTTCGTTGTCCCTTGCAATGGTGAGTACGCCATCCTGAAAGAGTTTGCAGTTCTGGAGAAAACGCCGAACGTCCCCGCCCTGGATCTTCCCGGCTTGGATGTGGTGTCCGCTGCAAAAGCTTTTGGCGTCACGGGTGTCCAGGCCAAAACCAAGCAAGAAATCAAGCAGGCATTTGCCACCGCACTCAAGGCGGATGGTCCAACCCTCATCGCGATTCCCATTGCTCGACAGGAGCGGCTGCTCGTCCCACCCGTAGCCGACTAGTGTCTCTAAACGCTGGGCCGCGCAGCGGTCAGCTGTCGGCCCAGCGAATCCAAAGGTCAAAGAAATGGCCATAAATCAAAAATTCGCGAGGTACATTTCAGTCTCCGTACTGGTCCTCGGTGCACTGTTCTCTTCGCAAGTGGCGAACGCTCAGTCCCTGGATATGGACGGCCAGTCCGGGATTTTCTTTCAACCGTGGGCTGAAGTCGTTCCCTCGCCGAATGGAACATTCGGCGGACCGACGGTCGGCTTCCACATCGTGGACGCTGGCCCTGTTGCTGGCAACTACATGAACGTCGGAGTGGAAGAGGGATTTGGCAACCGGCTGGAATTTGGCTTCACCCGCAGCAACCATACCGATGGGGGCGATCCGACGCTCAGTCCTTACTTCAACTTTAGTGGAATGAACATCTTCAACGTCAAAGTAAAACTACTGCCGGCGAATTATCACAGTCGAAAATACCTACCTACAATTTCCGTGGGTGGAGTGCTCCGGGCGAATGACCCCTTTGTCGTGCAGTTGGTCGAGCACAAGAACGCAACCAACGGCGACGTTTATCTGGTCGGCACAAAGCTTTTTGTTTTGGGGAAAAAGTTTGCTTTCGTAGCCAACGCCGGGGTGCGCGGGACCAACGCACAAAAGTATGGTTATGGTGGGAATACCCTCGATTGGGAGGCGCGGGCGTTCGGTGCGATCGCTTTCCCGATCCCTATCAAAAACCTTGTGGTTATTACTCCCACTTTCGAGGTTGATCAGGAACCTGACAAAATCAAGTATATCCCTACCGCACGATTGCCCACCGATCTGATCTACGCGGTGAGATTCTCCCGCCTGCCTGATTCCAGGTGGAGCTTCGATATTGGAACCGGTCATGTGGGTGCGAATTTGGGGCCAGGAATCAACATCAAAGCCGACAATGCCATCGCCTTTGCGGCCAACTTCAGATTCGATCGACCTGGACACTAAGTTCTGCGGAAAAAGGAGTATGAAATGTTGAAGAACGCCCCGACTTTTTCCACAATTCGCACCCCGTCACCCTATCCCGCATCGCAGAAACGTTACCTTCCTGGGAGCCATGCGGGACTGCGCGTGCCCTATCGAGAGATCTGTCTTTCGGCTACGAGTCACAGTCATGGCACCGAAGAGAATCCTCCCCTGCCTGTGTATGACACCTCGGGCGCCTATACCGACCCCAAAATCAGGATCGACTTGGCTCGTGGACTCCCCGGCCTTCGCACCGACTGGATCAAGCAACGCAATGATACGGAGATCCTTGGCAGTCCCAGTTCTGAGTACGCCCGTCGCCGGGGAAAAGACCTGCTGACTTACCATTTGCGCTTTCCTTCTCTGTTTATGTATCGCCGCGCGAACAAGGGAAGAAACGTTTCGCAGATGCATTACGCACGAAGAGGTATCGTTACGCCCGAGATGGAGTTCGTGGCTTTGCGTGAGTCGATGCAGTTGGAGCGCTTATTGCAAGATCCTGCGTACGCATCGATCCTACGTCAACATCCGGGCCAGTCTCTTGGGGCACAGCTCCCGGAACAGATCACGCCCGAGTTTGTTCGCAAGGAAGTGGCTGCCGGACGTGCAATCATTCCGGCCAACATAAACCATCCTGAACTGGAACCGATGGCGATCGGGCGTAATTTCAAAGTCAAAATCAACGGCAATATTGGCAACTCCGCAGTGACCTCTTCGCCCGCTGAAGAGGTGGACAAGATGATCTGGGCGACCTATTGGGGCGCCGATACGATCATGGATCTGTCGACCGGCAAGAACATTCACGAACTCCGGGAATGGATCCTTCGCAACTGCCCGGTGCCGGTTGGAACGGTGCCCATCTATCAGGCGCTCGAAAAAGTGGAAGGGCGCGCTGAAGAACTCACTTGGGAATTGATGCGCGATACGCTCATCGAACAAGCTGAGCAGGGCGTCGACTATTTCACGCTGCACGCTGGAGTTCGGCTGCCGTGGATTCCGCTCACAGTGAAAAGACTCACGGGCATCGTGTCACGCGGGGGCGCAATCATGGCGAAGTGGTGCCTCGCTCACCATCAGGAGAACTTCCTCTACACCCATTTCGATGAAATCTGCGAAATCATGAAGACCTACGACGCGTCGTTTAGTTTGGGCGACGGCCTCCGGCCCGGCTCGATTCATGACGCTAACGACGAAGCGCAGTTCGCCGAATTACGCACCCTCGGAGAACTCACCCAACGTGCCTGGAAGCACGACGTCCAGGTGATGATTGAAGGTCCCGGACATGTCCCGATGCACCGTATCCGGGAGAACATGGACGAAGAGTTGCGGCACTGTTTCGAGGCTCCCTTTTACACATTGGGGCCGCTCGTCACCGACATCGCTCCCGGCTACGATCACATCACCAGTGCGATTGGGGCCGCGCAGATCGGGTGGTTCGGAACAGCGATGCTCTGCTACGTAACCCCCAAGGAACACCTTGGCCTGCCGAATAAGGAAGATGTCCGGACGGGCATCATCAGCTACAAAATCGCCGCACATGCGGCTGATCTAGCGAAGGGGTGGCCTGGGGCGCAGCTTCGAGACAACGCGCTATCGAAAGCGCGCTTCGAGTTCCGCTGGGAAGATCAGTTCAACTTAAGCCTCGATCCGGATCGCGCACGTGAGTTCCACGACGAAACCCTGCCCCACGACGGCGCCAAGACCGCCCACTTCTGCTCGATGTGTGGACCGAAGTTTTGCTCGATGAAGATCACCGAGGAGATCCGCGCAAAGTACGGAGAAGGTGCGCAGACTGGCATGGAGGAAAAGTCCCGCGAGTTTATTGAACGTGGCGGCGAGGTCTATGTATGACGCGGCCGGACATCGCGGTCGTTGGAGGCGGCCTGCTTGGCCGCTGTCTGGCTTGGCGGGCGTCGCGAGCTGGTGCGCGCGTTGTCCTTTACGACGCAGCAGGCAGCAAAGGAGAGGATTCAGCAGCTTGGGTGGCAGCGGGCATGATCGCTCCGACCACGGAAGCTATTGATGCCGATCCACAAATTGCGACGCTGGGAGAACACAGCCTTACTTTGTGGCCGCGATGGTTGGCTGAGCTGCCGTTCCCGGTCTTCTATCGTGACCATGGAACGCTCCTGCTCTGGCACCGCGAGAATTTCGGAGAAGCCGTTCGCGCTCAAAGAATGGTTGTATCGCGGCGATCGGACGCGACTGTCAGGCGCCTCGAAGGCCGGCAAGTCGGCGAATTAGAACCTGCCCTGGGAACGCGATTCTCCGAAGCGTTACATATCCCCAATGAAGCGCAGGTCGACAATCGCGAACTCTTGCAGGCGGTCGCCATCGTTCTGGAAGAAGCGGCCGTTGAGTGTCATTGGGAGACTTTCATCGCGGATGGCACCGTGCCCGCTGCCGGAATTGTTGTCGATTGTCGTGGCACCGGCGCTAAGAGCGATTGGCCGAAGCTCCGGGGCGTTCGCGGCGAGATCGTGCGTCTGGACGCGCCCGAGATCGAACTACATCACATGCTGCGCCTTTTGCATCCGCGCTACCCGGTATACATCGTTCCCCGCGCGGAAGGAAGAATTGTTGTCGGCGCAACTTGCATCGAAGGCGATGATCGCTCTCCCGTTTCGGTCCGCGGAGCTCTCGAGCTGCTGACTTCGGCTTATTCCATGCTACCCGGCCTGGCCGAAGCGCGGATCCTCGAATTCAACACACAAGTGCGGCCTGCCCTTCCGGACAATCTGCCGGCGCTTCACTTCGATCGCGAACGAAAAGTGCTCTACGTGAATGGGCTTTATCGTCACGGTTTCTTACTAACGCCCACGGTCGTCGAAGAAGTATTGGCTCTTCTGTCGGTGCAGGAATCGTCTGCGCCCGTTGGACGCTGGCCCTGTCTACGTCAGAAGCTCCCCATAAACATCGTAGCCGCCGTTCCCGCCGTTCAGGATGAGGAAGCGATATGTTTATCGTAGTGAACGGCCAATCGCAACAATTGCGCAGGCCTCAGACACTCGCTGTTTTGCTGCTTTCACTCACGCCGCAGCCTCCGTTCGCCGTGGCTCTGAACGAAGAAGTCGTTCCGCGGGGAAGCTTCGAAGGGTGCTGGGTCTACCCGGGCGACAGGATCGACATCATCCATCCGACGGCAGGAGGTTGATATGAAAGGCCGCGAGATTGAAGATCGACTGACTTTGTATGGGCGGAGTTCTGCAAGCCGTCTGCTGCTCGGGACTGCACGCTACGATTCCCCGTCCCTGTTAGCCGACGCGATCAGCGCCGCCGACCCTGCAATGCTCACGGTGTCACTGCGCCGCCAGCTCTCGGGCTCAAGGAATTCTGGCCAATCCTTTTGGAATCTGCTTCGAGAGACGCAGCGGCCGATCCTACCGAATACCGCAGGAAGTCTCAGCGCCCGTGAGGCCATAAAGACTGCATGCATGGCACGTGAGTTGTTTCAGACCGATCTCATAAAACTCGAGGTCATCGGCGATGAACTCAACTTACAGCCAGATCCATTTGGTCTGGTTGAGGCTGCGACTGAACTTGTCAAGCTTGGCTTCAAAGTTTTCCCCTATTGCACAGAGGATTGGGTTCTTTGCAGGCGACTGATGGATGCTGGTTGTGAGGTGCTCATGCCCTGGGCGGCTCCCATTGGAACCGGCCAGGGCCCACGCAATCCCCGTGCCCTTCGTGAGCTGCGTGAACGTGCCCCCGAGATTCCCCTGATCATCGATGCGGGCATCGGACTTCCGTCCCATGCCTGCCAAGTCATGGAGTGGGGCTTCGACGGCGTGCTATTGAATACCGCCGTTTCGCGTGCAACAGACCCGGTCCGCATGGCCGGTGCCTTCACCAGCGCGATCCAAGCCGGTCGCAGCGCTTTCCTGGGCGGGCCAATGATTGTCCAGGAGATGGCTGTATCGAGCACTCCTGAAATCGGTCGCCCTTTCACCCTGGCCAGTTCATCGTAAAGCAACTGAAGGACTGCACGCCGGGCGCTTGCGTCGATCAAGGGGTGACTCGTGCTGAATTGCACGCCTGGAAAATGTTTAAAGTGAAGAAGCCATTCGAGTTCGTAGGGAACGTCAGCCTGTTTGGCTTCCGGGTGGTCACTGGCCTGTTCCGGTCTCCGTTTGAGGGAGAGCAGATTGTCCGTCAAATCGCCGAGGTCGGTTCCAGATCGTTGCCCTTGGTGATCGCGTCGGGCTTCGCCGTCGGAGCAGTGATGACGTTGCACACCCGCAGCACCCTGGTAATGCTTGGTGCGGCGGCAATGATTCCCACGGTGCAGTCTCTGGCTTTCTTTGTCGAGATCGGGCCGCTCGTGGCTGGGTTACTCGTTGCGGGCCGAGTGGGGTCAGGCATTGGCGCCGTTCTGGCGAATATGAGGGCCACCGAACAGATTGACGGCATCGAATCCCTCTCCGTCGACTCATTCAAGTTTCTCGTGATTCCGCGCGTCGTCGCATGCGTCCTCGCTTTGCCTATCCTCACGCTGTTTGTCGATTTCTCTGCGCTTCTGGGCGGTTTCCTCTCCGAATATCTGACATCGCGAGCATCTTTCCACCTTTACATCATTCGCGCGTTCTCCCATCTTGATTGGAGTAATTTTGTCGCTCCGACTTTCAAGACCACCGTCTTCGGATTCATCATCGGAACAGTCTCTTCATACTTTGGCTATACCACCAATGAGGGTGCGCAGGGCGTAGGCCGCGCCGCTACCAACAGCGTTGTCGTCTCGTCTTTGTTGATCATCCTGGCGGACGTGATTTTGATCAAGTGCATCTTCTTCATCTTTCCCGAAAGCGCGCTATGACCCCGAACGTGAATGCGGCGCTTGTTTTTGATCGGGTCTCCAAATCCTTCGGAACAAAGCAAGTGCTGCGGGACGTGTCGTTCGAACTGCCGCCGGGGCAAGCGCTTTGCATTCTCGGCAGGAGTGGAACCGGCAAGAGCGTGACGTTAAAACTCATAATCTCGCTGTTGAAGCCGGATACCGGAAAGATTTGGATCGAGCAAGACGAGATTACCGGGATGCAACCGAATGAGCTTTCGCGGGTGCGCCGAAAGATGGGATTCCTCTTCCAGGATGCCGCGCTTTTCGATTCCCTAACGCTCTATGAGAATCTTGCTCTGCCGTTACATCGCCTGACGAGCAAATCCCCTCAGGAAATCGATTCCGCCGTGAATACGGTTCTCCTTCAAGTCGGACTGGCCGCTGACAAAACGAAAATGCCATCGGAACTTTCGGGTGGCATGCGTAAGCGCGCGGGTCTGGCCCGCGCATTGGTACTTGAGCCGAAACTCCTTCTGGCAGACGAGCCGAGCAGCGGGCTGGATCGCATCACCGCATCTGAAATCGACGACCTGTTACTGCAACAAAAGGCGGAGCGCCAAACCACCATCATCGTGGTGACCCACGACGTGCACGGTGCCAGACGCGTCGGCGACCGATTTGCTGTTTTCGATAAAGGGAATCTTGTCGCCTACGGGACGGCCGCTGAAGTGGAGCGCAGTGAAAGTGAAGTCGCTCGCAAACTGATTGCGGAGCAATAAAACATGGTCAATCGAAACGTCCTAGTCGGAATCTTCGTCGCTGCCGGAGTGATACTGTTCACGGTCGGCATCTATATGGTCGGCAATCGACATCAGGCATTTTCACGCCACACTGATTTCTATACGGAGTTCTCGAGTCTGGATGGAGTATCCAAGGGCTCCAAGGTGCGCGTTGCAGGAATGGATGCTGGAGAGGTCATAACTGTCGACGTGCCCGAGTCTCCCTCGTCGCGTTTTCGCGTTCGGATGCGTATTGACGACAAGCTACGCGGGCTGGTGCGTGGCGATTCGGTGGTGACCATCGATACAGAAGGGGTGGTGGGCGATACATTTTTAACCATTCATGCCGGGACTACGCACGCCCCGTCTGCGTCCGAGTTCGCCACGCTTCCAAGTAAAGAGTCAGTTGATATGTCTGAGCTTCTCGAAAGAGGCTCCGGACTACTCAACGATGCCGACAGCACCTTGAAGCAGGTCGGAAAGCAACTCAACGGGACATTGGAAGGAGCCAAACAAACAATTGGGAACGCGAATGACATTATCATCGGCATGAAAAAAGGCCGTGGCTCCGCAGGGATGCTGCTCCGGGACGAGGCGCTGGCCGCACAGGTTCGCAAGACGGTGACCAATGTGCAGGATGCTAGCGCCAACTTGGACCTCGTGTCTGGCCGGGCTGACGCATTGATATCCGACGTCCAGTCCCGTCAACTGCCGAAAAAGGCTGACAGGACTATGGATACTGTCCAGCGTGCCGCGTCCAACCTCGACGAGAGTGCAAAACAAATACATCAAACGATTGTTGAAGCGACCGGACCAGACAACCAAGGCGTCGGTGCTGGAGCCAACATAAGCGAGACACTATCGCACTTGAATGTGGCGACAGGAAATATGGCGGAAGACACAGAGGCGCTGAAGCACAATTTCCTCTTACGCGGTTTCTTTAAGCGTCGTGGGTATTACACGCTGACTGACATGCCCCTGGATCGGTATCGCAAGGATCGGGTCTTCTCAAATCCGGCCAACTATCGAGCTTGGTTGTCTGCGACACAACTCTTTCTTAAGGACGCCGACGGCGTGGAAGCTCTTACTTCCGAAGGCAAGCAGATATTAAACAGCGCATTGGCTCAATCTGGCGAATCGCTGGTCGATCACGCCGTAGTCGTCGAGGGTTACGCGAATGCCACCAATATAGCGGATCAGCTTTCATCTTCTCGATATCGCGCCGTCCTGGTTCGCCAATATCTTGAACGCCATTTCCAACTTGATGGAACAAACGTAGGAGCCGTGTCCATGAACGACGCTCCACCCGACGGAGTTGGCCACTCTCGCTGGGATGGAGTCTGCGTCGTCATGGTAGCGACCGGCAAGCACTAGCTGTACGGTTTGGTACTGGATTTGAACGAGGCGACCCTTGTGGGCCGAGGGGCATTGGCAACCGAAATTTTTCGGCGAAATCGACTTAACAGGGAATTTCATTTCCCTGTTCATTCCCTGATAATTCCCTGTTCCGATCGGGCCTGAAAACCCGCTTTTTCACGCTAAATCGCTCTGCCGCGTGGAGTTATTGCGGATTCCGGCGAAGGTAATCGGGGTTCCGGGCTGATCGTGATCAGCATTCCGGGGTGATGTGATCAGTCGTCGGAGCGAAGCGACGCTGGCCGGAAGATTGTGCAGAAAGTGATCACGATCGTCAAGGAAAAGGTGTCGCCGCCGCCGTAGCTGTGGAAAAGTGGGAATCGCGAAGCGATTTC
>Ga0302326_10004777_pt1 | contig 31171 bp, 24 predicted proteins | sample Palsa_T0_3_FD_202264 | JGI IMG/M metagenome (GOLD analysis project Ga0302326, IMG submission 202264) | Peat permafrost microbial communities from Stordalen Mire near Abisko, Sweden - Palsa_T0_3 | ecosystem: Environmental > Terrestrial > Soil > Palsa > Peat permafrost | place: Sweden: Abisko...
AGCAGAGAGCTCGATGGAAAATCGGTAGGTAGCGAGATGGAGCGATTGTCAAACGCGCCCGGCGAACGGAGGATGCGCGCGTGGTTGCGATCGGCGTCTAAAAGAAATGCGGGCCGCGCGTCGGGGTGCAGCGCAAGTTGCTCCAATATGGGGGCTGCAGTCGCCACGGCATTCATGATGGGGCGAATGTCGACCATCGACGGCATACCCGGAGGCTCTGGACATGCGTTGTAAAGTGGTACGGGGCGATAGCCGAGCGGCGCCAGGGATACTCCGATGGAAACTCCCATCGGTCCCGGTAAATCGACGACGATCGCAGCATCGGTCTGGAGACCGGCTGCCCACGCCAGGTCCGCCTCGGGATTCAGCGGTGTCGACGGAGCGGCATCAGCACGATCCATTTGCGAAAACAAAACCGGTTTGGCCCATGGCGACCAAGCCGCACCCCGCGGGGCCCAGAGTTCGAATATTTGTTCTTTGGTCATCTCAGGTCCCCCGGTTCATCTTCGATCAGTACCGCGACATCGATGGCGGAGAAGTCGATAAGCGGTGTTCGACTGTATCGACCGTAAATTCCGGCAGCCTGACCGTTAATCGTGTAGACGCCGAGGCAGGGAAACACAGAACCTGCATCGGTTGCCAGCGGGGCAGTCGCGAACCGCCGTTGCGCGATCCAGTCGCGCGGATGGAGCCAAACGCGACGCTGGACGCTTCGCCACTGGCGATCGGTCAGCAGAGATCTCATTGCGACGGTGTCGCCGGTGTTGCAGAACGCGGATTTCACCAGCCAACTTTCATCGTGTTGCCAGTCAACTTCGCGCGGATCGCGGGTCTCCGGAAGCAATCGTGGCCAGGTTGGCATGGGCGTCGCAAGCTTGTGCCACGTGAGAGGAAATCGTTTGCTTTCGCTGAGGATCGCTGTGCAGGGATTCGCCACCGGCGTACGTCCGCCGACGAACATGCATCTGTCACGAGAGGCCTTCAGCCACTCGGCTTGGTAAAACCGAACAATCGCGCCGACCGGTTCATCGAGATAAGCGACGCCGTCGCGCCATTTAACGTGCTCCGGCAGCGTTCTGCGGGTCCGGAAGCCGTAGCCGGCAAGCAACCGCTCGAGAAAGATCACGACTTGCTGGTCTTCCATAAATCCCGAGGCTGCGAGTAGCACAATGGGTTCATCCGGTGGGATTGACTTGCTCATGGCCTCGGCCCAAATCGCGCCAGGGTCGCCGGCCGGGCGCGCGCCGGGAGAATGTTTGGCGACGAGTCTCGGCAGCGTGGAGGCTTCGGTGAATCCTCCCGGCACGTCGCTGTTTACTTCCGAGATGCACCAGCTGTCATCGGTCCAGTGGAAATCAAACCGCAGCACCCTTGCCGGGCAAGGAACGGCGTCGGCACATCTGGCATGTCGCAGCAGAGCTCGAATGCGACGAGGTAGCCCGAGCGTTCCATGCAATTTGGGGCGCGCGAGCAACTCGCGCTCCGCTGCCATGAGTTCCGTCGCGAGCGACTGCGCCAACCGTGAGATCGATCGCCAATGCTCGCTGGACAATAGAAGTGGAAACCGGCTTATCGTTTCAACGTCGCCCACCTGCGGATCCCATTTGCAACCGTCGAGCACAAGCGATTGGCGCACCTCGTGAAACACCTCCGCATCGAGCGTTTGACCGACGCGCAGGGGAAGCGCGCTCAATCGTGGCGGCGGTCGCAATGCGGTCACCAATCCCATGGACGAAGCCCGTTGAGACGGAGGACGATCCAACTAAAACCAGCGGCCGCGAACAGACCCCCTGGCAAAAATCCGTACCTGAGCACACTCGGACTGGGATCCGTTGCCGTTGGCCGCAGCACGCGGTGCACGATCGCCGCGACCAGCGCAAGGGGAATCGTTGGCCATCCAAGGCTGGCGAAGTCATCCCAGGTCTGCGGCCAGGAAACCCAATTCCCACCCGCCGCTCTTCCGAGAATCATTGCGCAGCCGAGCATGAGCCCGGCCAGCCGCAGCGCTGAACTGACGTCGCGGTCAATACTGATCGATTCAAACACGCGCCCGCCGGCAAATTCGACATACAACCAAAGCGCACCCAGCCCGATCAGCCCCGCGAACGCGGGCAGCAGAGTGGTCCAGATCGTCGGTCCGCCACCGACATTTGCGCCAGCGTAGACGATCCCGATGGCCAACATCATCCCGCACACGACGATCGTCGCCGCCGGATTATCGCGATCCAGCACATCGTCGCGAATGCTGATTCCAAGAATCGCCAATGCCGTCAACGAGACGAAGAGAGATGCTGCTCCGACAAGCAGAAAGAGAGCCGTCTAATCGAGATGACCGCCGACACGCGGATCGGAGCAGTTCTGGATAAAAAGATAGGCTGGAAGAAGCGCCAGTGGTGGACAGATGACCATCGCCAGCCGGCGCCACAGCGAGCGCCCGAGCAACGGGACGGAAAGAAGCGGGCGGTAATAGAAACGTGCTCCGATGATCGTGCCGGCGGCGGCGATCAAAAACGCGATCCATTCGTCGCCGCTGAAATCCCACATCGTCGTCCCCGATTGGACCAAGCTAGACTAAACCATCTATCAATCGGTAGCACGCTTTCTGCCGAACGGCTCCCGTGTCCAACGGATAAGTATCGGGAACTCCGACGATTTCAACAAACTCTGCTCCGAGCCGTTCGAGGGTGCGGCGGCTGGGGAGGTTGTCGGGCTGAGAGGTGATCCACAATTCCGAAAGTCCGTGGCGGCGGGCCAGGGGCAGAATCAGCCGGCAGGCGCGCTCGGCGTAATGATTGCCACGAAACACGGGCTCGACGGCGTAGCCGATTTGGCCGGCATATCGAATGGTCTCTTCGTTCCAGCCGACGCGCAGGCGAATTCTTCCCATGTATTCGCCGGTGTCCGCGTGCCGCATGTCAAATGTGTAGTACGGAACGCCGAAGATCGATGACGCACGCGGACGACACTCGCTCAGCACCAGTGTTAGTTCGCCGTCCGATTGCAGCTCTTCGCGGAAAAACTCAAAGTGGTCATCGGCCGTGCAATTGTTCCATTGAACGCGGCTGATACGATACGGTCGTTGCATCCGTCTGAGAACCAAGTGGCATGGGCAGGATGCGCAGGATGCCGATGCCACGGGCTGTGCCGCTGAATCGACCAACGGAGCGCGTCATCATGTCGTTACCTGACGCGGAAGGGATGTGGGCAAGAGCCGTCGAGCATCACGTGGCGGGGCGGTTCGCCGAAGCGGAGGGGTTGTACCGTGAGTTGCTCCGCGAGCAGCGGGGCGGGGCGAAGGTGCTCCACATGCTGGGCATGGCGGAGTTTCAGCAGGGGCGTGGCGCGGCGGGGCTGGCGTCGGTCGAGGCGGCGATCGCGCTGGCACCGGGTATTGCGAAATATCACGGACATCGTGGATTGATTCTGGCGTCGCTGGGGAATTCGGATGCCGCCATCGAGGCATATCGTGCGGCCGTGGCGATCGAGCCTGGAGCATCTGATGTCTTGAACAACCTCGGCGCGGCGCTCTGGGGCCGGGGCGATTTCGATGGGGCGATCGAGTCTTACCGGCGGGCTCTGCGTGCGGATCCGACCGCAATACAGGCAGCGGTCAACCTGGGCACACTGTTGACCAACCGAGGCGAACTCGCCGAGGCGGTCGAGTTACTGCAGAAGGCCATCGAGCAGAGGCCGGGAGACGCGACGATTCTGGAGAGCCTTGCAAAGGCGCTGAACAATCTGGCGGTGCAAGCCGGCGAACAGGGCGATGTGGCGCAGTCAGCGAAAGCGCTGCGGCGAGCGCTGCAGCTCTGTCCAACGTTTCCCGAAGCGCATTTCAATCTCGGGAAGACATTTGAGGCGATGCATCGAATTGACGATGCGATTGCCGAGTATGCCACGGCGATTGCGCAAAAACCCGATCTGACCGGAGCGTACAACAATCTGGGCATCCTGCTGTGCGCCCGCGGCAGGGTTGACGAAGGCATCGCCAAATACCGCGAAGCGCTGCGACAGCAGCCGACAGAGACGAAGACGATCAATAACCTCGGCAACGCGCTGCGCGCGCTCGGCAAGTTGAAGGAAGCGGAATCGGCGTACCGGCAGGGGCTGCAGATCAAGCCGAACGACGCGGAAATCTGGAGCAATCTTGGAACGGTGCTCGACGCGCAGGAGAGGCTTGATGAGGCGCTCTGGGCATTCGACCGCTCGATATCGCTGCGGCCGAATTTCAGCCAAGTGCATAACAACGTCGGCAACGCCCTCAAAAGCCTGGGCAACATCGATGGGGCGATCAAGGCATACCAGCGGGCGATCGACGTGGATCCGGGGAACCAAACGGCGCACAGCAATCGGCTCTACACGATGTATTTCCATGTCGATTACTCGCCAGAGCGGATTCTTGCCGAACATCGCAAGTGGAACTCGGCCCATGCCGCCCGACTGCGGCCCACCACGTTCCCCGTGCGCGGGCCGCGGGCGCGGCTTCGCATTGGATATGTCGCGCCGAACTTTCGCGATCACTGTCAATCGCTTTTCACTGTGCCGCTGCTGGCGCATCACAATTCTGAGCAGGTGGAGGTGTTCGCCTACAGCGATGTGCCGGTGCCCGGCGCGGTCACGCAGCGGCTGCGTGGATACGCCGACGGCTGGCGGAATATCTGCGGGATGCCGGACGACGCGGTGGTTGATCTGATACAGCGCGACGGCATTGACGTGCTGGTCGATCTCTCGCTGCACATGGCCGACAACCGGCTGCTCGTCTTCGCGCGCACGCCGGCGCCGCTTCAGGTCACCTGGCTCGGTTATCCGGGAACCACGGGTTTGGAGACGATCGACTACCGGCTGACCGACCCGTTTCTCGATCCGGCATCAGAACATAATGACGCGCTCTACTCCGAGCGATCGTATCGCCTGCCGGATACGTTCTGGTGCTACGACCCGACTCAGGGTTCAGGGTTCGGGGTTCACGGTTCAGGAAATGCGAGGGAAGGGGGCTGCGGCGTAAACGATCTGCCGGCGGAATCGAACGGCCTTATTACGTTCGGCTGTTTGAACAACTTCTGCAAAGTAAATGAGCCGACGCTCGATCTGTGGGCGGCAGTGCTGCGTGCGATTCCGACCTCCAAGTTGCTGTTGCTCGCCCCGCGAGCCGCCCGGCCGCGCGTACAGGTGGCGCTGCAGCGCGGCGGAGTCGGCGCCGACCGCATTGATTTTGTCGATCGTGTGCCGCGCGATCGCTATCTGGCGACCTATCACCGGATCGACATCGGCCTGGACACCGTTCCCTACAACGGCCACACGACTTCGCTCGACGCGTTTTGGATGGGAGTGCCAGTTATCACGCTCGTTGGCAATGCGCCGGTTGGCCGGGCGGGCTGGAGTCAGTTGAACAACCTGGGACTCCAATCCCTGGCGGCGACGACACGGGAACAGTTCGTGCAGATCACAACTGCTTTGTGCGAAGATATCCCGCGGGTGCGAGAGCTCCGCGCGTCGCTGCGCGATCGCCTGGCAAGCTCGCCGCTGATGGACGGAGCCCGTTTTGCGATGAATGTCGAGGCAGCTTTTTGGGAGATGTGGCAGAAAGAGCCGCGAAGGCGCGAAGGCGCGAAGGAAAACGCGAAGGAAGAGAATACGGGGAGGGGAACGGGGGAGCTCGGGATTACACGTTGAACTCAGTAGCCGGAAGCAGGAAAAGGCATTGGGGATTGCAAATTGCAAATATCAAATTGCAAATTTGGGGACGGGGGGAGCGAAAGAGCACGAGTGCGCGGAGTGGTTCCCCGCATTCATTTTGCAATTTGCAATTTGCATTTTGCAATCCCCAACTCCGCATTTCCCTCGTCATGATCGGCCGGCCTCGTGTTCCGTTCGCAAAGCCGGCGTTTTCCATAGCTTTGACGTACTGGCCATAAACGCCTCGACGCAGAGGAGCATCAGGAGGACCGCGACGATCGGCGACCAGTGCGGCTCGGGCTCGTTGAGCGCGCCGACGTGCGTTTGCAGGTCTTGCACGGAATGCACGGCGACGACGTTGTCGCCCGGCTCCATCACGTCATCCGGATGCGCATAAACGAGATCGGATTCCGACGCGGGGAGTTGAACGTTGACCAATTCAATCGGCGCGTCGCTGGAGGGCTTGTGCCAGCGGTAGAGGCCGGGAAGATCGGCGCTGGGGAAGACAAAGGCGCTGCGGCCATCCGGCAAAGTCGATGCGCTGACGGCGCTCTCGGCGCCCTGCGGATCGGTGATCTGCAATTCCCCGCGAATGCCGTCGATGGCTTTCCCCGCGAGCACGATCGGCTGGCCGATCTCGATGTTGCCGGCGTCGGACTCGGCCGGCGGGCGAAGAGCCATGCGAACCAGCAACGGCAAGAAAAGCGGATGCGTCGGAAGATTGGTGTATTGTGAATCGGGAAGCGTCGCAAAAGTGTAGACGGTTCCCTGGCCGCTCTCTCGGCGGTAGAGGAATCCGTGCGGATGGGTTCCGGGCCGGGGATCAGCGGGAAACGCGGTGAGCAATTGCGTCACGGGTCCCTGCGCGATTGCGAAGGGAACAAAACGCAGCACCGAAATTGTGTCGAGCCCAAAACTCTTATCGGTAAATCCGCTGAGCAGCGGCTCCTGAACGCTCGCGACGCCCAGCGTGTTCGGCGTCTCATCGGAGGTCTCGGCGGCCAGAGGATCGGAGGGAAGCAGTTCCTCCAATTGCGCCCGGACGTCCGGCGACAGCGCGAGCCAGGACTGTTCGATCCCCGGGCGGAGGAACCAGATCAGCTTTCCCCCATTGCGTACAAAATTCCGCAACGTGGCCAGGCGCGCCGCATCGGGCCAAGTGTCGAGGAGCATGACCGCGACGTTGGCGTCTGGAGCAACTTCAGCGCCCTCCCGGCAAATCAGCGGCCACGCCTGCGCTTTGCCGGACATCGGATCGAGTGCGAGCGTGACGAACCGCGTCGCGGTCGGCTCGGCGGCATTGGAGATGACGCTGACGATTTGTCGAGGCGGCATCTCGATGAGCCGCTGGCGCGTGTTGTCCCAGGTCATGTCATCGTCGTCGGCGAACGCCGCGCGAACCAGCAGCCATTGCCGCGAGGGAAGGCGCACCGGGAAGCGCAGTCGTGCATGGCCGGAGGCGTCGAGCCCGGCCATCTGCGTGGGTGTTTCCAGCAATTTGCTCCCATCAAATGCATCCACGGAGACAGACAACGGCCGCGGACGTTTGGGCGTTCCGGTCACGTCGACGACGACATCCGCGCCGATTCCGGCGGTTGGCTGCGGCGGATCGAGGGCAACGCCGGTGATGCCGGCGGAATCGGGCGATTCGGGGTGCAGATCCAGCAAAACGACGTGCGCTTCAGGAAACGCCGCAAGCTGGCGGGGAAACTCCTTCTTCTGAAAGTCGGAGATGACGATGAGCCATTTGTCATCGGATGGCTGCTGCTTGAGCAGTTCGATCGCGGCACCAACGTGATCCGCCAGCGGCCGCGCACTCGGCTGCGGGTGCAGCGGGGACCATTGGCTCAGCAAGTCGGCGGCGGAAACCAATCGCTCCGGCGAGTCGACCGGGGGCGGATGGCTCGTGAATAGCGCCACCTTCGCGTTTTTCAGCTGGCCGCGCAACAGATCCTGGGCCATGCCGTCGGCGTGGGCCAGCAGTGTGATCTGCTGATCCTTGAGCAGCATTGAGTAGCTGGTGTCGATGACGATGGCCGCGTTGAGCGATCGACCGGCTTGGTTCCATCCCGAGGCGAGCATTTTCGCCGGCTGCGCCGCCACCAGAATCAGTAGCAGCAACGCCAGCGCCCGGCAAGCCAGCAGCGTCCACCGCTGCACTCGTTTGCGGGCCGCCGTCCGTTGAATGCTCGCCTTGATGAACCGGATCGTGCTGAAGAGCATCACCGGCGACTTCCGCCGAAACAAAAGATGCAGCAGCACCGGCAAGCCGACCAGCGGCAGAGCCAGGAGTGCGGAGCCGAAGAGGAAGCTTTGAGGGAACATGAGCGGGGAGTGTCAGGTTGTTGGGGAGGAAACGGGGAGCTCGCGGGCGGGGGGAATTGGGGATTGCAAATTGCAAATTGCAAATTGCAAATTGAATCGAGAAGCGCCGCGCCAGCGGCTTGCCGGGCTGTTCCCAATTTGCATTTTGCATTTTGCATTTTGCATTTTGCAATTCTCCTGTCCCGTGCTTCGGAAGGTCATTTTCGCCGGCTCAAGAGCCGAACGAGCGCCTTGTCGTACGGCTCATCGACGTACAAATCGTGATACTCCACGTCGCTGTCGTTACACGCTTTCCTGAGTTCCGAAAGATACGCCTGCACCTGCTCGCGGTAGGTCTCTCGCAGCTCCGAGGGCTCGACCTGGAGCCTCTCGCCGGTTTCCAGGTCCTGGAACGTCAGCTTTCGATCGTAGGGAAGCTCGATCTCATTGCGATCGAGTAGATGCAGGACGATTGCCTGATGTTTTCGGTAACGCAGGTGCTGCAAGGCCCGCACGAGGTCGTCGGGCTCGAGCCAGAGGTCGCTCAGCAGAATCACCAGGCTGCGGCGCGGGAGTCGCTCGCTAAGTGCATGCAGTTGATGAGGCAGATCGGTCTGCTTTCCCGGCTCCAGCGTTTCCAGATGCTTGAAGAGCACGTCCAGGTGCGCCGGCGAAGAACCGGCCGGCAGCTCCACGCGGATCTGATCGTCCACGGCGACGAGCCCCGCCAGGTCCTGCTGATGCGCCAGCAGGTATGCCAGGCACGCGGCCAGATGGCGGGCGTAGTCGAGCTTGTTGCCGAACTTCATGGAGGCGCTGGTGTCGAGCACGAGCGTCGCGCGGAGGTTGGTTTCCTGTTCGTACAGTTTGATGTAGTAACGATCGCTGCGGGCGTACGCTTTCCAGTCGAGGTGCCGAATCTCATCGCCGGCGACGTATTCGCGATGTTCGGAGAATTCGACGCTGAACCCGCGATGCGGGCTTTTGTGCATGCCGGTGAGAACGCCTTCCACGACTTGCCGCGCGGTGATCTGCAGTTTGCTGACGCGGCTCGCGTCGGTCGGCGAAAAAAAGCGGTAGCGCGGAACCGGCATTGCCTCAGAACATAATCGACCGACGGCGAAAGCGGAAAAAATTGGGCGTGCGGCGGATTGTGAACCGGCGTTGCGCATGGATCGCAAAGTTTATTCCTCTTCGCGCGGCGAATGCCCACTTTCTGGCCCCCTCTCCCGGAGTACCCGGAGAGGGGGAAAGGTGAGCCATCGCCACGATCGAGCGTCACACTCTGTTGTTGTGGAGAGTGAGAAACTCAATCGTCATCGACCCGTACGTGCGCTGATCGCTACGCCGAAGTCGCGGGAGATCGAGTTCGTGGGCCGCGTCATGGCGAAAGACAACGACGGCATCAGGCGCGAGATGATCGGTGACTAGCCGCTCCGTCAACGCCCGCAAGTCAGTTCCTCGCTCAACGAGGAAACGGTAGGGGGGATCGAGAAAAACCAGGTCGGCTCGTGTCCGTGACGCTGTCGGTGGAGCATGGGACGTGGGCCGTTCCCCCTCCCCCGGAGTACCAGGGGAGGGGGGAAAAGACTCGCTGGAAGTGGCGCGGACCAGGGCCGGCCGCGGGCTCTTGCGATTGCCGAACCATTTGAACAGGTCCATGGAAATGATCGTGCTTTGATCGGCGAGACCCAAGGATTCGATGTTCTGGCGAAGAAGCCGGACTGCCGAGCGATCTGATTCGAAAAACATCGCGCTGCTTGCCCCGCGGCTCAGCGACTCGAGCCCCATGCTTCCGGTGCCGGCGAAGATGTCCAGCACGCGGGCTCCCTCGATTCGTGGTGAGAGGACGTCAAAGAGTGACTGCTTCACGCGATCGGTGATCGGCCGGGTGGCGTCGTTCGCCGGCGGAAGCAGCCGGCGTCCGCGATGAATGCCGGCGATGATGCGCATTGCGGTAGTTTAGAGCAGCGTCGGAACTTTGACGATTCGCTTGTTCTCCCGAGGGCCCGGGAAAGGGGGCCCGGGGGGAATCCCGGGGGGAATGCGAATGACCACAATCTTTCGACGTTCGAAATCACCCTCACCCCAACCCTCTCCCGGCGTACCGGGAGAGGGAGTGATTACGCTCGCGCGCAACACTCCCGCGCACAAATAACTTGCAATTGCTCTCGCCGCGACGTGCTTCCTCCCGCTTTAGCCGCCTGCCTTGGCGGGCGCGTCCTACGAGCTGTATCGCAGATTAGTGCGGCACGCCGAGCAACCTCACCAGCCCTGAGAAAATGCGGTCCGCGACGATGTTGTCGCGATTGCGGGGTTCCCTCGCAGACTGCGGGACTCGGATACGTCGTGCGATTCTGTCCTTCGAAACGAGGTGTGATGCGCGAACCGCAATTGAACAATTTGAACATCGTTTTTTGCGCGCGACGGTAAACCACCGCTCTTTGCGGTGTGCCGCCTACCGGGTGAACGCAGCGGAAAAGTGTGGTTTTGCGCTTGGTTTATTAACGTTGCGCTAGCGTCTTCGGGCGCGCCACCCCCTCTGAAATTGGCGTCCGTTTATAACGGAGACGCTACTCGCAATTATGCACCATTCCTGCTTCACTACTCCCGCAGCCCACCTCAGGGCACATTGCGAAAGGGACGGCGATGGTCAAGCAACTCTGCAGATCGACGGGATTCGGCGGTTGGAAACTGATCGTTCCAGCTCTTCTCCTGATGCTGATCGGTAGCGGATGTTCGAAGCAGGATTCATCAAGTTCGGCAGCGTCGTCGTCGGATGCCGCGCAGCAGCCGGCCGGCGTTTCGGTCGATCCAAACGCGCTGCAGCTCACGTTCGTCTACGGCTCTGAAAAAAAGGCGTGGATCACCGACGTGACCGATGTCTTCAATTCAGCCGGCAATAAGACGGCCGATGGCAAACCCATTGCGGTCAAGGCAATCCCGATGGGTTCCGGTGAGACCGTGGCTTCCGTTCTCGATGGGAGCGTGCAGGCGGACATCATCAGTCCGGCTTCGGGCGCTTTCATTAAGCTTGGCAATGCCGAATCCCGCACGAAGACCGGCAGCGATCTGATTGGGCCGACGGATAATCTTGTGCTTTCACCGGTGGTCATCGCGATGTGGAAGCCGATGGCACGGGCGCTGGGCTGGGGCAGCAAACCGGTGGGGTGGGCGGATATCCTTGCCGTCACCAGAAATCCCGACGGCTGGGCGGCGTACGGCCATCCCGAGTGGGGAAAATTCAAATTCGGACATACCCACCCCGATTACAGCAACAGTGGGCTGATCAGCGCGCTGGCGATCGTTTACGCCGGCACGGGCAAAACCAAGGGACTCACGCTCGATGACGTCGCAAAGCCCCGGACCGGGCAGTTCATGTCGGAAATTGAGTCGGCCGTTCAGCATTACGGCAGCTCGACCGGGTTCTTCGCCGACAAGATGGAAGCCGGCGGCCCCGGGTACCTCAGCGCGGCGGTGCTCTACGAGAGCCTGGTCTGCGATTCGTACAAGCTCAGGGATTCGCTCCCGGTCCCGCTGGTCTGCATCTATCCCAAGGAAGGAACCTTTTGGAGCGATCACCCGGTAGGCATCGTGCAACGGCCCTGGGTGACTGACGAGCGGAAGGCCGCGGCGAAGATTTACGTCGATTATCTGCTGGCAAAGCCGCAGCAGGAAAAGGCGCTGACCTACGGCTTTCGGCCGGCCGATCCGTCAGTTCTGCTGGCTGCGCCGATCACGCCGGACTTTGGCGCCGATCCGAAAGAGCCGCTGACGACGCTGGAAGTTCCCTCCGCTGAAGTGATGAATGGGGTTCTTCAGCTCTGGCATCAGCACAAGAAAGCCGCGAATGTCGTGATCGTGTTCGACACGTCCGGCAGCATGAACGACGACAACAAGATCGCCAGCGCCAAAGCCGGGGCCGCGCAGCTCCTCTCGCAACTGGACGATGCTGACCTGGTCTCACTTTTGCCGTTCAGCGGCGATCTGCGGTGGTCGGGGCAGGGGATCTCGATGAAAACGTCTCGGCAGCAGGCGCTGAACGTGGTCGGCAACTTTATTGCCGACGGGGGGACGAAGCTGTACGACTCGATTGACGCCGCGGTGCAATATCAGGTCACGAATCCAACGCCGGGTGAGATTCAGGCGGTGCTCGTGCTGACGGATGGCCAAGACACCGACAGCACGTTGAGTCTGGATACGCTGGTGCAACACATTCGATCGCGCGGCGATCATCAGGCGATTCGCGTCTTCACCATCGGCTACGGGAACGACGCCGACGAAACGGTGTTGAAGAAGATCGCCGACGTCACCGGCGCGAAGTATTACAAGGGCACGCCGCAGAACATCAAAGAGGTGTTTCGTGACATCGCCACGTTCTTCTGAGGCAGGAAAGCAGCGCGCCACGCTCAATTGTGGTGATCGGCAGCTCCTGCTCCCTCTCCCGGTACTCCGGGAGAGGGCCGGGGTGAGGGTGATTTGGAATTTCGAGCGACTTTCGCCGGTCTGAAATCACCCTCACGCTATCCCTCTCCCGGAGTACCGGGAGAGGGGACCAGAGGCGCCCGCTACGACAATCGTACACCCAAGGAACGCAAACTCATGGCTGACACAACGCGAGACGGTCCAAAGCTGACGTTGATCGGCAAGCTGTTTGTGCTGCTGGTGATTGCCGGCAGCTTCTATGGCGCTTACTACCTCTTTTTCCAGAACCATGGCGGCCACTCGGGGTCGACTGCCGCGCCGGACAACTCGGCTAATCCTATTCCGTCCCCCAATCCCAACGGCACGACGCCTCCGCCGCAAAATCAGACGGAGATCGGCGTCGCGTACGGATCGGAAAAGGAGAAGTGGCTGCTGCAGACTGTCTCTGATTTTGCCAGGACGCCGCAGGGGGCGACGATCAAGGTGGACCTGATCAAGAAAGGATCGATCGAAGGCGCCCAGGAGATTTTGCAGGGAGATGATGCTGCCAAGAAGATCAACGCATGGGCGCCGGCAAGTTCTCTCTACAAAAAAGCCTTCGTGCAGGATTGGCAGGACAAGTTCGGCAACAACCCAATCCTGAAGGAAGAGCAGTTGGCGCTGACTCCGATGGTCTTTGTCTTTTGGGAAGAGCGGTACGAGCCGTTTGTGCAGAAATACCATGTGGTGAGTTTCAAGACGATCGGTGAGGCGTTGAACGAAAAGGGTGGTTGGGATGCGATCGCCGGGAAGGAAACGGACTGGGGATTCTTCAAATTCGGCCACACGCATCCCACCAAGTCCAACAGCGGTCTGCTCACACTGGTGCTCATGGGTTACGATTTCTACGGCAAGAGCCGCGATCTGACTTTGGGCGACATTACCGCTCCGCCTTTTCAGGACTGGATGAGCGGAATCGAGCAGGGCGCCAGCAATACGGTCGAAAGCACCGGGACGCTCATGCGGGATATGGTCCTGAAGGGGCCCAGCACCTACGACGCGCTGTTTGTGTACGAAAGCGTTGTGATTGACTACCTGAAGAATGCCGAGGGACGCTCGGGCCCGCTGCATGTTGAGTATCCCAAGTACAATATGTGGAACGACAATCCCTTCTACATCATCGACGCGCCCTGGAGCACGCCCGACCAGCGGCAAGCCTGCCAGGTTTTTCTCGACTACCTCATGAGCGAGCCGGTGCAAAGGCAATCGCTCGTGCACGGCTTTCGCCCCGGCGATCCCAACGTTCCCATCAAATTTCCCGAGAGCCCGTTTGTCCAGTACGCATCGTATGGGCTCAAGGTCGATTTGCCGGTGGTGTGCGAGCCGCCCAAACCTGAAGTAATTCAGAATTTGCTGGTAGGATGGCAGAGAAGCAATGGGGACAAATAGGCAGCACGGGGCCTGAAATCAGAAACCCGAGATCAGAATGTCGCACGATCCCGGCGGGCCGGGGACAAAACAATGAATGGGAGATTGTTACATGTTCGCTCGCATCGCTAATCTCTTTCGCGGATTCATGAGCCTTTTTGTCTCCGGCGTCGAACGCCGCAATCCTCAGGCGTTGCTGGAGGTGGAGAAGGAGAATCTCCGCAAGCAGATCGCCCGCTATAACGAGGGCCTTTCATCGCATGCCGGGCTGTGCGAACGGCTCATGACACAGGTCAAAAAGCTGGAAAATGAAGAGCGCGACCTGCGCGCCCGAGCGTCGGCCAACCTGAAGGCGGGGAACCGCGAGCTGGCCGGGCAGTATGCACTCCGCCTGCAAACGGTCACCCGCGAGCTGGAGGAAAATCGCGCGCAGGGGCAGCAGGCCGAGCAAACCTATAAGAGTCTGGTGATGGCCCGTGACGTTGCGATCAAAGCCGCCAAGGACAAAATCGAGTCGCTGCGTCAGAGCCTCGACGATCTGAAGGTGAAAAAAGCGATGGCCGAACTCAGCGAGATGGCCTCCGGCATGGTGTCGCAGATCGGCGGATCGGGCGACACGCTCGATCGCCTCCATTCGATGGTCGAGGAGGACCGCGAAAAGGCCGCCGGGCGCGTGCGCGTCGCCAGAGACAGCTTCAATACCGTCGAGATTCAAGCCAAGGAATCGGAGCAAAAGGCATTGGCCGATCAGGCCCTGGCGGATTTTGCATCGCGGGAAGGAATCGCGCTGGAGCCGAAGGATTCGACGAGAGCCGGCACCGAATCATCCGATGGCGAGAGTGCAAAAACGATGGGGCCGGTGAAAGAAGCGTGAATCATGGGCAAGATGCGCAAGATGCCCATGCCAAGACGATGCCACCGGTCTCTGGACCCGGATTTTCACCACGATGTTTCGTTACCTCAAAGCCGCCTTCCTCGTCCGCCCGGAGGTTCCGGGACTGGGGGCGCTGCCGGTCAATATTCTGCTGGTGGCGGCGATGTTCATTCTCGGTTTGGGTCACCCCGCCTTCTGGCTTCTGGGCATCGGCCTGGAGACCGCGTTTCTCGCGGGACTTTCCACCAACGCCCGGTTTCAAAAGGTCGTGGATGCGCTGCAACTGAGCGCCGGCGAAGGCGATGCCGAATCGAAACGCAGGGCGCTGGTTCACCAGCTCCCCGCTACCGAGCAGAGGCGCATGGCGGACCTGGAGGGAAGGTGCAAGCGCGCCGCCGACACGGCTCGCGCGCAGGGGGTCGAGGACTACATCATCGAAAGCAACCGCGACGCGCTGAACAAGCTCGCCTGGCTGTATCTCAAGCTTCTCTTGGTCCGGCAGAATCTTCACGCACAGGAGACGGCGGCCAACGAGGCCAATCTGCGTCGCCAGTTTGCCCAGTTGCAGCGCGATTCAAATGATCCAAAGATCGGCCCGGCGCTGCGCGAATCAAAGGCGGCCACGAGCCAGATACTCGAGAAGCGATTGGAGAACCTGCGACGTCGGGCGCAGTCGCTTGCGGAGATTGAGAGCGATCTGACGCGAATCGAAGCCCAGGTCGATCTGGCGGTGGAAAATGCCGGCATGAGCGGCCAGCCCCAGGCGGTCTCGTCAAAGATATCGCTGGTGAGCCAATTGCTTGAGCCGGATCTCTTCGGGGTGTCGCAGTCGGCCGTTGCAGATCTGGATCAGACGTTCGGGGGCGCAGCCGCGCGGGAGAATGCGTGACGGATCTCGCCAAGGATCGATCGATGTCCCCATCTGCTTCCAATCCTCCGCGCATTCCGCCTGCCAAGCCCGCGCTCTCGCCCGATGCGGTCCTGCCGAAGTGGGCGTCGGATCTGATCACGTGTTACGAAAGCGACGCGGCCAGTCAGTTCATCCTCTACGGAAATGTCGGCGATCGCATGGTCTTGCCGGTGGGGGACAAGCCGGAGCTCGGGTCGCTGCAGGATTTTCTGTTGCGCGGGCTTCTGCCCCGGTTCGACGTCGTGCTCAGTTATGATCTGGGCAACGGCATCCGCGTGGAGAAGGGGGAGGAAATTTTTGCCCAATGGCCGCTGGTGAAGGAAACGCCGCAGCTTCCGCGCGCCCCGCGCCAGGCGATCGAGACGCTGACGCTCTTCTTCCGCTACATCGCCAACCTCGGCCGGCTGAAACGCGGGCATTTTCATGTTGCCTGCATTGTTCGCAGCGCGTCGCTGGTTGCGCCGGCCCTGCAAGGGGGCTTGAACTACGATCTGAACGCGCTGGCCATGCTCGTCCGCGACTGGTCGACTGATACGCTGCTGGCCGGTCACTCGCTGGCGACGTTTCTGGTGACGGAGAACCTCAACGACCTGCACCCGCTGCTGACGACCAACACCCGGGCGGCGCAGGTGAAGATTCCGCTCCCGCCGGCAAAGGATCTGGCCGAGGCCTTTGCCGTAATGGCGCCGTATTATCCGACCGCCTTGCAGGGGTACGCGAACCGGACGGGCGAGCTTGCCGCGCAACTCGCCGGCGCGAGCACGGCACTGATCGAAGCAACGCTGAAAACCAGCGAATATCGCAAGCTGGCGCTGGTTGATGCCGACATCCTTCGAGTGAAGAAACAGCTCGTCGAGCAGGACTGCAACGGGCTGATCGAATTCATCGAGTCCAGTCGAACGCTCGATGACCTGCACGGCCAGGAAAAAGTGAAGGCGTGGCTTCGGCAGGATTTTGCGCTCTGGCGGAAGAATGATCTGCCCGCCATGCCGATGGGATATCTCCTGTGCGGACCCGTCGGCACCGGCAAGACATATACGGCCGAGTGTCTGGCGGGGGAGGCCGGGGCGCCGGTGGTGAAGCTCAAAAACTTCCGCGACAAATGGGTCGGCAGCACCGAGGGCAATCTCGAAAAGATCTTCCGCCTCCTCCATGCGCTGGGCCGCTGTTTCGTCTTCGTCGACGAAGCGGATCAAACGCTCGGCAAGCGCGATCGCCAGTCGGACGACAGCGGCATTTCCGGCCGTGTTTACTCGATGATGGCCGAGGAAATGAGCAACACCGCCAACCGCGGAAAGATCATCTGGGTGCTCGCCTCGAGCCGGCCCGATCTCATCGAAGTCGATCTGAAACGGCCGGGGAGAATTGACGTGAAGATTCCCCTGTTTCCGACTTCGAGCTCCACCGAGGGCCTGGAGTTGATCCGGGCCCTGTGCAAGCGCAAGGGCTTGGAGATCGACCCCGGCGAGGCCGCCGAGATCGAGCCGATGGTTCCACCGCTGCTGACGCCCGGGTCGGCGGAGACGTTTGCAACAAAAGTCTATCGCCTCTCCCGCACGCAGCCGATCACGCCGGCACAGGCGATCAAGGGGTGCCTGACCGATTATCGCAACCCGGTGCCAAAGGAAATCATGGATTTTCAAATTGCCCTGGCCGTGCGAGAAGCGAGCGATGGAGAATTCATCCCCCCCGCGTTCCGAGGGGTTTCCTGACTCGAACCCCCCGAACTCCCCGAACTCCCATTGTTATCCGGCAACTTCGACCTTAGAATCGCGATGAGTTTTCCGGGGCTTCCCATGGATCGCAACATTCACTACGAAGCCGCGTTCGAGGCGTTCTTGCGCGATCGGGGGATTCCATGCGTGGCGGTGGATGAAGCCAAAAAGGCGCTGTTTGCCAACGCGCGGCTCAAGTCGTTCGACTTTGTCGTCTACAGCAAAAATGGTCCCAACCTGCTGATTGACGTGAAGGGTCGCCAGCTGCGCGATCGGTCGGCCGTCAAGGGCTTCGAGACCTGGTCGACCGAGCAGGACGTAACCGACCTGATGCAATGGCAGCAGGTGTTCGGCGAGGGGTATCGCGCGCTGCTGACATTCGTCTACTGGATCGATCCGCCGTTGAATCCCGAGCCGGGGATGTATGCGTACCGGGGACGGTGGTATCTGCTGCTGGGGATCGATCTGGAGGAATATCGCAAGCACATGCGGCGCAGGTCTGCCAAGTGGGAAACGGTCTCTCTCCCGGCGCAGGAATTCCGTTCTCTTGCCCGGCCGATTGAGAACTGGTTATGATGACCGCCATGAGGTTTCGGCGTCTGGCAATCTGCCTCTTGCTTGCCTGCCTGTCGATCCCCGCGACTGTAGTTCGCGCCGACGACGACGAGATCCCGGATGTGGACGCGCGCACGCAAGGCTACGACAGGAGCGTGCCTACTCACATGGAGGACACCGGCACGCTCGGCGCGTGGTTTATTTTCGTTCCGCTGGCGGCGGTGGCGATGGGCGTGCTCCTCAAAGACGCAAAACGCTCAGACGAGGATTGACGGCGCCGAACCAAGCCAAGTGTCGTATCAAACCCCTTTTTATGCTGGAGGATACCGTATGAAATCCAAGGTTGTCTGGGCGCTGGTCGCCCTCAACTGTCTCCTGCTGGTGACCTTACTGACGCAGTGGTGCAAGCCATCGCTGGCATATGGACAGGTGGCCGGCGGGCGTCCCTCGGATTACCTGATGATCCCCGGCGCGGTGGTAGGCGGCACTTCATCGCTCGTCTACATCATCGACACGCAAAACGGGCTGCTCAGCGCCCGAACGTACGATGGTCGGCAAATCCAGGACAAGTCGCCCGCCATCGACCTGGACCGCGTCTTGAACGCGCCCCGCCGGGGGGGATGAAGCCAGAGTCGTCATATCGTTCTGGACCAGAGGCATTGTCATGCGAGAAACCACTATGCTCGATCGCAAAACATTTATCATCGGAATTCTGTCGCTCTCCGCGGTGTTGCTGCTTGCCGCCAATATCGTGATGCCCCGCCGCGCCATGGCTGACCAGTTGATCAAGGACCGTGATTACCAGGCGGTCACCGGCGCTATCAGCACGCCGGGAGGTGATGCTCTCTACATCACCGATAATCACACCGGCATGATGGCGATCTATATCTACGATCCAAACATCAAGGACCTGAAGCTGGTGGGCGTGAAGCCGGTGATGGACGCGTTCCAAAACGCGGGCCGCCGCCGTGGCGGATGAGGGCTTGGAAGGGTTCAGGGTGTCAGGGTTCAGGGAAATACAAGGGTCAACGAGAATCGTGAAAATTGGGTAGAGAGAACCCCCAACGCTCGCCCGTCGGAACTTCACTATTCACTCTGCATCCTTGCATTCCCCTGAACCCTGACACCCTGAACCCTCACTTGACCGGAGCATGTGAGAAATGCGCCACGACTGGACGTTGGACGAGATTCGCGAGCTGTTTTCGACGCCGCTGCTGGACCTGGTGTTTCGAGCGGCCTGCATTCACCGCGCGCATCATGAGCCGTCGGAAGTGCAGGTCTGCAAGCTGATCTCGATCAAGACCGGGGCGTGTCCGGAAGATTGCAGCTATTGCTCGCAGTCGTCGCGCTATCAAACGGAAGTCGAGCCTTCGCCGTTGATGGAGCGGGAGGAAGTTTTGCGGATCGCCAGGCGCGCACAGGAAGCCGGCGTGACACGCGTTTGCCTGGGAGCCGCCTGGCGCGAGGTGCGCGACGGCCGGCAATTCGACCGCGTGCTGGAGATCGTCAGGGACGTCGCGTCGCTGGGGCTGGAAGTCTGCTGCACGCTGGGAATGCTCAACGAACAACAGGCCGCCCGGCTCGAAGACGCCGGGCTCTACGCCTACAATCACAACCTCGATACCTCCGAACAGTTCTACTCGACGATCATCACCACACGGAAATACGCTGATCGCCTGGCTACCCTCGCCAACGTCCGCAAGACCAGCGTCACGCTTTGCACCGGCGGCATCATCGGCCTCGGCGAGAGCGAAGACGATCGAATCTCCCTGCTCCATGCGCTGGCAACGCTGCGCCCACACCCCGAGTCGGTACCGATTAATGTTCTCGCCAGGGTGCCGGGCACACCGCTGGAGAACCAGCCGGACGTTCCGATCGAGCAGACCGTTCGCATGATCGCGGCCGCGCGGATTCTCATGCCCGCGTCGGTGGTGCGATTGTCGGCCGGCAGGGCATCGATGACCGGAAGCGATCAAGCGCTCTGTTTCCTCGCCGGCGCGAATTCGATTTTTTCCAGCGACGATCGCCGCATGCTCACCCGCGCCGTCGAATCGCCCGACTACGAGGCAGACCGGGCTCTCCTGAAGACGCTGGGCCTGAAACCGCGCCCGCCGCGCGACGTGACGGCAACGATGTGAACCAAGTGATGCCGGTCATCACGTCGGCGGGTCTGATCACCGCGCTGGGCAAGACCTCCAGCCAAACTTGGACTGCGCTTCTGGCGGGAAGATTCATTTCCGATCATGCGCGCGTACCGCTCGCCGCGCACGGCGGCGAAGCGCGGGTGATTGCGCTGGCAAGAGCGGCCGTCCGCGACGCGGGTGCAGAGCCGTTTGCGGGGCACTCGCATGTGCCCGAGCGAACAGCGCTGGTGGTCGGCACCAGCAAGGGCCCGATCGAGCAATGGCTGAACCCCCCGTCAGATATTTCTCATGTGCCGGGTATGGCAGGGGGGCTATCACCGAGCGGCTTGGGGCAAATCGCCGACCAGCTTGGAGAAGAGCTTGCCCTTCGCGGGCCGCGACTGACCATCTCCGGCGCATGCGCGAGCGGGCTTCTCGCGTTGATCCGCGCCGCAATGCTTATCCGAAATAACGAAGCCGATCGCGCGCTGGTTATCGCCGCCGAGGCATCGGTTCACCCGCTGTTCATTGGCAGCTTCCGCCGGCTCGGCGTGTTGCCCAAAACAGACGGCGGCTGCCGGCCGTTCGACGAGCATCGTGAAGGCTTTTTGATGAGCGAGGCTGCCGCCGCGGTCTGGATCGAGCGCGCCGATCAGCTTTCGGTGCAAAGCGATGGAGCTTGCGCGGCCACCCGCCTGGCGATCGACGGCTTTGCCCTCGGCGCCGATGCGACTCACCTGACCGGCATGGATCCCAGCGCCCGGGTCTTGCGACGGGTCATCGCCAGCGCGGTCGGAAATCATCCGCTCGATTTGATCCATGCTCACGGCACCGGAACAATCCTCAACGACCCCGTCGAACTCGCCGCGATCAGCGATGCGACCGCGGCACAAGCTGACGTGCCGGAAATCTATTCTCACAAAGGCGCACTGGGCCATAGCCTCGGAGCGTCGGGGCTGGTGTCAGTGGCGATCAACTATTTGATTCATTCGCACCGGATCGTCCCGCCGAACGTGAAGACCATTTCGCCACTCACTGCTGGCAGGTTGCGCATCGAGCGCAGCGGTGTGCGCCGGCCGGTAAGGCGAAGCCTGGCGATCGCCGCCGGCTTCGGCGGAGCCATCGCCGCCGTGACGCTACGAACGCTATAGAGGTGGGATGCGTTTACTCCGCGTCCGTAAGTCGATCGTCATCAACGGAGAAATCGGTGTATTGCCTAATTATTTCAGTGCTGGGCGCTCTTCTGCTGATCAATGCGGCGATCGGCCACGGCACGTGGCTACTGCTGGCCGCAATCTTCCGTGGGAAGCGAAAGACCTGTCCGCGCTGCAATGCCCGGCTCAGCGCACGTCAATGCACAGGATGCCTCTGGCCCGATCGGATCGATCCCAGCGTTGTTACCGAGCGAGAACTCAAGCGTCTTTTAAACAAGGGCGCGATCGATATTGACGTGTTCAGCCGCGTGGTAATGGCAATCAACGCAGCACCACATTCGCAGCCGCGGGCCGTTGTTCCCATGGCAACACTGGTGCGGGCGGAGGTGAACAAATCGGAGAGGACGAGCGATCCGCAGCACAAGATCGGATTTGTTCCGGCTCTTGATCCACCACTATCAGTTGAAGCCGAAACGCCCGAAAGCCCCGTGGTATCGGCTCGTGTTGGAGCAGAGATCCCATCACCGTCGCCGCCACCCAAGCCGGTTCCGATTCCAGTATCCCCCGCAGCGCCTCGCAAGCCGATGGCGCAGATCATGGCCTCGTTCATGGAAGCCCGGAACATCCGCTGGGGTGAATTGATAGGGGGGCTGCTCGTCGTCGGATGCTCGGTCGCCCTGGTCATCAGCCTCTGGTCCCGGATCGCGGATCAACCGATTCTCAAGTTCCTGGTTTTTGATCTGGTGACTGCCGCTCTGTTCGGGCTCGGACTCTACAGCCACCATCGTTGGAGACTGCCGCTGACCAGCCGCGGGATTCTCGTGACCGCAACGCTGATGGTGCCATTGGCCTCTCTCGCTTCAGCGGCTTTTTCCGAAGGACCCGCCGCATCAAACGCGGTCGCGATTGCCAGCCAAGCAGTCTCTCTGATGATCTTCGCGATTCTTCTCTGGCTGAGCAGCCGCGCGATTTCGGCCCATTGGCCGGCCCTGCTCACGACCATCGTGCTCAGCTCGTCGATGATACTGCCGGTCATCCGTTACGTTTCCCCCGGCACTGCGAGGATGCCCGGCGGGCGATTATTGCTGCTGGAGGCGTGCCCGCTCGTCAGTTACGAAATTGTCATGATCGTTGCGCTGCTCCGCGCCCGCCGCTGGGTAGTGCTGGGAACAATCGAATGCCGCGCGATTTTGCTGCTCCTTGGGATCGCGTCGTTCTCGATGAGCGTCCCGGCGGGATTGGTCGTCTATAAAGCCGGCGTATCGCTTTCGACTTTGCGCGCCCTGGCCCCGCTGGTCGCACTGGCCGGATGGCCGGCGCTGGCGGTGGGGCTGCTGTTGTGGCGGCGGCTTAACGCGGCCGCGATGGCGGAAATGCGTACCGGCGGGATCGCAACGGGGATTTTCGGCACCGCCTTACTCGTCGGCGGTATGGTTCTGTCCTGGCCCATGCCAGTCGAGATTTTGCCGGTCGCCCTCATCGATTGCGGGATATTGCTGGCAGTTGCGGTGCTGTTCGATATCCCGGCGGCAATTTTGCCCGCGGGCCTCTGTCTGGTCTGGGCCTATCTGAACGCTCTCCACCTCATCGCGGGCACAATTTCCTGGCATGCCGACAGCGACACGATGCTCCGCGCGATCCTCTCTACGACAACTGCCGCCGGCTTGCTCCCTTTGTTCATTGTGGTCGCCGGAGTCAGCGAAATGCTCTCACGTCTGGGGCGAAAGCAGCACGCACGATCCGTGGCGATCATTGCCGCGAGCTGCGCAGCCTTCAGCCTCGCCTTGATCACGCGGAACACCTATGTCGTCTCCGTCGCATCTCCGGTTTCGGCCGCCATCTACGCGTTCTACGCCGCGGCAGCGATGTGCGCCGCCTGGCGGTTTCGCCGGCCGTGGGCAACGTGGGCTGGATGGATCTTGCTATTGCCCGCGATTCAACAGTTGCCGTTCCTGACTCCGACGAAGCTGGATTCGTGGTCCCTCGCTCTGCTCACCGAGGCGAGCGCTGCCACGATCGCGGCGCTGATTTGCCGCCAGGTTGGCGGCCGTCTCGCTGCAATATTCAGCACCTCTTCGCGCGCCGCCGCGTTGATCGGTTCAAGTCTGGCCGTTGTGCCGCTGGCAATTATCCGGCCGTTCCCCGGCTGCGATCTCGTCGCCCAGCGCCTGCTCTGGACCAGTATCATCGTTGGTATCTTCTGGCTGCTCGAAACATCGCCCGGCTATTTCGCCCTGTTCCAGTTTCTGTTGACCACGACCGCGATATTCAGCATTAGCGGCCGGCTGATGCGACAGAGCTGGTTCGCGCACAGCGACAGCCCGCTGTCGGATCCGCGAACGATCCAATCCTATGCAATCGTTTTCGCGGCGCTGGGGCTCACGTGGGGCGTGCTGCGTTTGATCCTCCGGAAAAGTCCGCGATTGTTTCCCGAAAAATCCTGGTCGGTAGACAAGACATTCACCGCCCTGGCAACGGTGCTGTTGTGGACTCTGGCCGTCATCAGTGTCCTTCCGGGCGTCAGCTCCGAATTCTCATCTTCCGCACTCACGATCCGTTCGCACGTCCTCTCGGATGGTGCCGGCTCATGGACGCTTTTGGTTCTTCTCGCGGCGGCAGTGTTGGCGGAGATTTTTACACGACCCGGCCTGATATCCCTGCAGGTGCTGGTCGCGGTGCTCTTTTCAGCGTGTCCGCTCTTGGCAGCAGGCTGCGAAGGCCAGAACGCTGTGGCTTCCGCGCTCCGCTGGTCGGCGGCAGCATATCTACTGATGGGCACGATCCCCGTCTGGGCGCGCGGTAAGTTCTCCTCAGATACTTCGCGTTTCGGCGACAAAGCGATCATCCAGACGGGCCGGCTGATTCTGTTGCTCGGCGGGGGGGTCATCCTTCTGCTCACCATCTATCCTTCTTGGCTCGCGGTAATTGGCTCGCCGCCGCCAGGCCCAGCCGCGGGCTCCTTTTTTGCCCGCATCGGCAACTCCGTTTCCTATCTCCTTCCCCTCGCGTGTGTCATCGCAACGCTCATCGGCTATGCCATCCGCGAACACTCGCCGATCTATGCTTTTGTCGGCAGCCTGGTCGTGAATTTGGCCGTGACGCTCGGCTATCTGCTGGCCCACGTCGGCGCACCCTTCGACATTGATCGAGCCGGACGACTGCTGCAACTCAACACCGCAGCCCTCGCCTCCTTTGCGCTGGGGTGGTTGCTGATCCTTCGCCTCTCACCATCTGGCCCCAAGGCTCGAACCCTCCCGCGCCTGTTGATGGCGCAGATATGGCTGGCAGTGGCAGGACTTTTCGCTTGGATCATCCCGGCAGATCTCTGCTTGCTCGTCTCTCCCGCCCGATTCATTTTGCCCGCCGGCCTGGGGGACATTTTCGGATGGATCGCGGCTCTCGTGACTGGCGCCGCATTCCTGGCGATGACACTCCTCACGCGCCCGCGAGTCGCCATCAGCCTCGCAGCCAGCGGTCTGGTCGTGCTCGCCACCATGGCCGCGCTCACCGTTGCGCAACTCGGCGGCAACGCATGGAGCGCCTCTCACATCCTGCTGTCCTCGCATGTGGCGGCCGCGTGGGCCATACTCGCCATCACTCACTTTTTGATGACACGGCGAAGTCAGCAGATCGCACTGATCCCCGGACTGGCAGTTTCGCCGGGCGAGAACTCCGGCGAGTCGCTTCTTCCTCCCTCCCCTGGTACTCCGGGGGAGGGTCAGGGCGGGGGCCCGATGTCGGAGGGTCGGTCGGCCGCGACTGGGCAGTCGGAAACACCGCAGCCCCCACCCCAGCCCTCCCCCGGAGTACCAGGGGAGGGGGGAAGTTTGGCTCTGTCCATTATTTCACTTCCCTCACCCGATTCTAATTCGGCGAACGCACCCACTATCCCTTTGGACTATCAACGGCCGCTCAATTCCTCCGCGCCATCCGAAATTGATGAAGCGGATCGTGCAACTGCATGCCGGTGGATGGTCGGCATCGGCTGCGCCGTTGTGTTCATGGCTCTCCGCATCGCGTTGCAAGATCCACAGCGACCCTGGTGGTCCGCCGGCGCGATCCTCTTCATCAGTCTCCTCGCTGCCGCCGTTGCCTGCTGGCGATTGGCGCCCCATTACATCTACGCCGCCGGCAGCCTGTTCAATCTTGCCGTCACACTCTGGTGGGTCCACTCCTATTGGCAATGGGGGGCCAGTTCGCTCGCCGATCTCGTCAACGTGAACATCATCGCACTGACTTCCCCGGCCCTGGCCTGGCTCATTCTTGAGTTGGAGGTGTTTCGTCCCAACCCCGCGGTCATCGCGATTCGCCGGCCGTTTCACTCAATCGCCGCGCTCGCGTCAACGACGCTTGTTCTCTTGCTGGTCACAGTTGGTCTGCAAGCCGATGCCGTGGGCACTCCGCTTCATCTCACGGTCTGGATCGCTTGGGCCGCGCTCGCCTCCACCGCCGCTCTTCTGGTGGGTTGTCTATGCGATGCTCGGATGACCGGCGTCGTCCCCGCCCTCTACGTCCTGGGACTTTCGACGGCCGGCTTAACGGTGGAGCAGTTCCATCTTCACCTCAACGAACTTGCTCCGCTGGGTGCGGTCATCTTGTCCGCCTATGCCCTGGCAACCAGCGCCTTGTTTTACTTCCGCAATCGTCTCGCCCGCTGGATGATTCGCGATCGCGACGAAGCAGCCACGGCGATCTGGCTGATTCCAGCGAATCTCTCACTGGCGGCCATTTCGATCGCCCTGGGCTTCTGGGCCGACTTCGCCGTCAATGCGCTGCTTCTGCGCCTCGCCGTCGCCACTGCCGTCATGTCCCAGCCGCTGAGCGTCGGCTTGCTCGCGCGTGGCAATCGGAGATTGCGCCTCGAACAAACGGCATTGATCCTCGCCGTGGTCGCCGCTGCCATCTGGGGCTGGTCCTGGTCGCCGCCTGCGGATCTCCCGATGAATCGCCTGGCGATGCTCACCACCGTGCTGATCATCATGACCGCGATCTACGCCGCCGGCTCCGCCAGATTTCTCCCCGCTGCCAATCTCTGGGCCGTCTCTGCCAAACGCCTGCTGTCCGCGCTGCTTTCGGCGGCGCTTGCCGGACTGCTCGCAACATTGGGCCTGGAAATATTTCAGCAGGTCGAATTGGGACACGTAACGATCACGCCGTTCGACACCGCTGCCATCGGCCTCGCCCTGGCTCTGGCGATCGGGGCAGCCATCGTCATGGCCGTCATGCCCGGCCGCGATCCGCTACGTCTATCGGCCCGCGGGCGCACCGCCTACGTGTATGCCGCCGAGATCTTCCTGGCGATGACGTTTCTCCATCTGCGGCTGACAATGCCCTGGCTGTTCACCGGATATTTCCAGCGCTACTGGCCGCTGGTTGTCATCGCGATTTCCTTCGCCGGCGTCGCATTGAGCGAGCTGTTTCGCCGCCGCCAGCAAATGATTCTCGCCGAGCCGCTGCAAAATACCGGGGCGTTCCTCCCCTTGCTCCCCGCTCTCGCCTTCTGGGCGCTGCATTCCAACGTGGACTATTCCACGTTCCTTCTGCTGGCGGGAATCCTCTACTCTGTCCTGGCTATTCTCCGCCGCTCCTTCGGCTTCGGGCTGCTGGCGGCGCTAGCGGGCAACGGTGCGCTCTGGCATGTGCTCGATCATCTGCACGGTTTCGGCTTCCTGATCCATCCGCAATATTGGCTGATCCCATTCGCTCTCTGCTTTCTCGTTGCCACCCATCTCAATCGTTCGCAACTTTCCATCCGGCAGGTGCAGACGAGCCACTACGCCTGCCTCACGCTCATCTATCTCTCATCCACCGCCGACATGTTTCTCAACGGCGTCCGCCAGTGTCCGTACCTGGTCTACATCCTCGGCGCCATTTCCATAGCCGGAGTCATGGCCGGCATCATCTTCCGCATCCGCTCGTTTCTTTTCCTGGGGACTGCCTTCCTCGTGCTGACCTTGATCACGATCATCTGGCACGCCTCGGTCGATCTGCACCAGACCTGGCTCATATGGGTCAGCGGCATCGCCCTGGGCGTGAGCATTATCCTGCTCTTCGCCCTGTTCGAGAAGAAGCGCGGCGAAGTCCACGCCGTCATAGACGGCCTGAGAGAATGGCAGGGATGAGCTGCGGGAACTCCCCGTAAATGCAAAGCCGCGACCAGTGAGTTTGGGAAAAATGCTCGAGGTACAGAGGTTGAATAAATGAGCAAATGAACGGCGCGTCCGGATCTCTGCGAGTTGGGATTCCGTGAGGCTCATCCCGCCTTCCGCTGCCCCATGAGCAGGCGCAGGCCTTCCGCGACCATTTGCGAGCGCTTGAGCTTGTGCCGCTTCGCGAACGAATCAGCCTCCTTGAGCAATCTGCGTTCGATGCTGATGGACAGCACCTGCGAACCGGCGCCGACGGTGGGCCGCCCCCGCACCTTCCGCTGAAAGCGGTTCCATATCTTGCGTTGAGCGGCATTGAGCGGACGGGATTCGGACAGCGGAACTTCCCCGCGCTCGAAAATCGCCAACTCCGCCTCTTTCTCGGCCGGAGAGAGTGCCAGGAATTTTTCCACCGCATCCGGCTCGCGCCGCTTTGTCTTTTTCATTTTGAACCTCTTTTCTCACCGCGACCTGGAATGATGTAATACGTCCCGTCGCGATCGATCACATACGCCACCTGCACCCATCGATGGTTGATTTCGTGAAGCTGCTGGAGCGGGAAGAAGCCGAGCACCGCGGACGCCTGACGGATTACAAAATGGCCGCGTCAAAACGGCAGCAAGATTGAACGTATACCCTCGAACTTAACATAACATGGATTATCGGACGTAGGGGGGCGGAATCTATGTCCCGCGGCTCCGCCGATTTCATCGGCGGTGGATGAGCGGCTCAGCGCTCATTCATTTCGATGAGCCCCGCGAGCCGTGGGATTCGACGATCTGTTGCAGGCGTTCGTCGAAGGCTCGGCACGCGTTGAGGGCGTCGAAGGCGTGAAAGAGTTGGCGGAACTCGGCGACGGGAGCCTGGGGGTTGGTGCCCAGGACGGTCGAGAGTCGGTGCGACAGCTCGGCGGCGCTGAGCTCGTAGAGATACTGTCCCGGATCCTCAAAATCGCCGGGGAGCAATTCCAGATAGCAGCCGGCGGCGGGGAGCAATGGCCAGCAGCCGGCGACCATGCCGCGGATGGCCAGGTAGTCGCCGGGGGCGAACCGTTTGGCGCTCAGGAAGATGCCGGCTTCGAGCAGGCCGATCATTTGTCCGACCTCGTCGATCTCGCTGATCGTCCGGCGGTCAAACTGCTCGGCAAGCTGCTCCACGGGACCGGTGGTGATCAATTTGAATTGTTCGCCACGACGCACGAGCCGCTCGAGGGCGTCGTTGAGGAGCTCGATGTCGACATCGCGGGTTTCGACGAAGATCGCCCGCGGATTTCTCACCGGCTTGCGAGCCGGTGCGATCGCATTGGCGGCGCCGAGGTCGATCGGTTCGAACATCACGCGGGCCTTGGACCGCACGTGCGGGATGGGATCCTGGCTGGAAAGCTCGGCGTGGCGGGTGACGACGGCGGAGGCGCGCTCGACGAACGTTTCGAGGTGATACGATGAGTTAAACCAGATTTCCGTCGCGGCGGCGGCGGTGTTGAGATTCACCAGCTCCAGCGATCCGCCATCGGCGCCGGGACGGGGAAGCTCGTTGGAATGGAAATAGACCACCGACGGCTTCCTGGCCAGCATCGGCATCATGCGATTGAGATTGGCGAGGTTCAGCGCCTCGCTGGTGAAGAGCAGATCGACGCTCCCGGCCCAGTGCCGGGTGAGCTGCTCGGCAAACCAGTTGGCGGCGGCGGTCAGCCGGCGTTCGATGCGCCGCGGCGGCAGCTTGAGCAGTGTCCAGCGGTGGCGGCTGCAGCGGATCACCGTCTCCAGCATGGCGCGGCGCGCCCCGCCGTAGAACGGCTCCAGTGCCAGAATGTCGAGCTGACGCGGCATCGATCCACTTTCATCGCTTCCCTGCGCGTGGGAAATCTTAATCGCTCAGCCGCTCCAGGAGAAACCCCTTGACGTGATCAACTCCAATCCGCTGCTGCAGCATCGAGTCACGTTCGCGCACCGTCACGGTTTGATCTTCAGCGGTTTGGCCGTCAATTGTGATGCAAAAGGGCGTGCCCGCTTCATCCTGCCGACGATAGCGCCGCCCCACCGCACCTTTTTCGTCATAGAAAACCGGCCAGTGCTTCTGCAAGTCCTGGCAGATGGCGGCTGCCCGCTCGGGCATTCCGTCTTTCTTCACCAGCGGAAAGATCGCCGCCTTCACCGGCGCCAGCCGCGGCTTGAACCGCAGGACCGTCCGCATCTCCCCTTCAACCTGCTCCTCGGCATACGCCTCACACAGAAACGCCAGCGTTGCACGAGTGGCGCCAGCCGCCGGCTCGATGACGTGCGGAACGAATCGCTCCTTGGTCTCATCGTCGAAATAACTGAGGTCTTTGCCGCTGAACTTGATGTGCTGCTGCAGATCGTAATCGCCGCGATGGGCAATTCCTTCCAACTCGCCCCAGCCCCAGGGGAACTTGTATTCGATGTCGCTGGTGCCGACTGAATAGTGGGCCAGTTCCTCTTTTTCGTGTTCGCGCAGCCGCAGGTTCTCACCGGCCAACCCGAGCTTTTGATACCAGGCAAATCGCCGGTCGCGCCACTCCCGGTAATACTCCTGGCTTGTCTGGGGCTTGCAGAAATATTCGATCTCCATCAGCTCAAATTCGCGCGAGCGGAAGATGAATTGTTTGGGCGTGATCTCGTTGCGGAAGGCCTTGCCGATCTGCGCGATGCCGAAGGGCAGCTTGACCCGGGTGGAATCGCAGACGTTTTTGAAGTTCACGAACATTCCCTGCGCCGTCTCGGGGCGCAGGTAGACCATGGCCGCACTTTCCTCGACGGGCCCGACGAACGTCTTGAACATCAAATTGAACTTGCGCGCTTCGGTGAGCTGGCACTCCGAAAACTGCCCTGGAGCCTTCGAGGGCTTGCGCGGGCAGGCGCTTTCGGCAATCTGATCGGCGCGAAACCGGGACTGGCAGGTCTTGCAGTCCACCAGCGGATCGGTGAACGCCCCTTCGTGCCCACTGGCCTGCCAGACGGTGCGGTTCATCAGGATCGCCGAGTCGAGCCCCACGACGTCGTCACGGGTCGTGACGTTGTCATGCCACCATGCGTTCTTGATATTGCGAAGCAATTCGACGCCGAGAGGGCCGTAGTCCCAGGTTCCGGTGAGTCCGCCGTAGATTTCAGATCCGGGGTAAACAAAGCCCCGGCGTTTGCAGAGCGAGACGAGTTTTTCCAGCTTATTGGTCTCGGACATGGTGAGGGTGTCAGGGTTCAGGGTGTCAGGGTTCAGGGTTCAGGAGAAGAGCCAATAGGTGTGTAAGAGCCCCTGTTCAGCGTGTAGCCGCCGAGCTTGCTCGGGGTTTGCGCGTCAATACCGCGAGCAAGCTCGGCGGCTACACCGAAAGATGGAGCGCGATCCGGGATGCCTCAGGCTTTGGCGGCCGCGGCGGCCTTCTTGCTCTTCCCGCTGACCTTGGGCGCCACGGGCTTGGCAACGCGGGCGGCGTTCAAGCGCCGGGCCAGCCGGCTGCGCTTGCGGGCAGCGGCGTTCTTGTGAATCGTTCCCTTGGCGGCCACCTTATCGAGCCGGCGTGTCACCTGCCGAAGCTCGGTCTCCGCCTTGGCGAAGTCTCCTGAAGTGAGGGCCGAGGTGAAGCTCTTCAACACGGTCTTGATCGCTTCCTTGCGGGCGCGGTTGCGGATGCGTCCCTTGATGTTCTGACGGACGCGCTTCTTTGCCGATAACGAATGGGCCACGTTTACAGTCTCCTTCGATTCCTCTGGTTCGCGCAGCGCTCACAGCGCCGACTTCAAAAAGCATAGAGCGAAGGGGGGAATTGTCCAGTGGAAGAGGGTTCAGGAGACGGGGGGAATTGGGGATTGCAAATTGAAAATTGCAAATTTCAAAATGGAATGCGAAACACCGGCCGGTTTTTGC
>Ga0302326_10004778_pt1 | contig 31170 bp, 28 predicted proteins | sample Palsa_T0_3_FD_202264 | JGI IMG/M metagenome (GOLD analysis project Ga0302326, IMG submission 202264) | Peat permafrost microbial communities from Stordalen Mire near Abisko, Sweden - Palsa_T0_3 | ecosystem: Environmental > Terrestrial > Soil > Palsa > Peat permafrost | place: Sweden: Abisko...
GCAAGGATTGAGCTTGCAGGAAAACAATCCTAATGTACAAATACATTAGGATGCAAGCGAAAAAAGTGAAACCTAAAAAATGGATCCTCCGCGTGGAAAGGCCGCTCCTGCCAGGCAGCGTCTCCACGGCGGCCAGCGCCTGCGGCCAGCCCCGGTGCGCTTGCAAGGCCCATCCGCCCAAACTTCACGGCGTCTATTATCGCTGGACGGGTTTCCTGCAAGGCAAGCGCACGACCAAAACTCTGAGCAAGGAGATCGCCCAGGAGTGCCAGCGGCGCATTAAAAACTACCGCAAGTTCCAGCAACAGATTGAAAAAATCCTGGTTCAGGCGCTGGTGGAGGCTCCGTGGAACGAAAGGAAGAAATGAACCACTAACCCTTAATCGTTGCACCAAAGTAACTTACACAATAAAAACTTACATCCATGAAGCGCGGAATGTAGGGTTAACAGGATGGAAAAAAAGATGTGACATCAGAAATAATCCCTCGCCTTTTGGGGATAGCTCCGTGTGCCGAAATTCATCCTGTAAATCCTGTTCATCCTGTCTCAAAATCTTCCTGTCGTGTTCTTCGACTGCACGGATGCGGCTAAGCCGGGCATTCCCCGTCCCGATGCTTCCCCGGAAAACTTTACTTTTTTGACGGAATCATTGCCGCAAGGGAACGCAAGGAACAAAGATAGAGACTTATGTTGTTTTTCCTTTGTTTTCGAGAAGAATTGTCAGGGGAATGATGGTCAGGGGAATGGGAAGAAGACTTTGCAGTTTTATTCCCCTGACCATCATTCCTCTGACACTTCCGGCTTTTCCATGCTCCATGCTTCATCACCCTGGTTGCGGCTGTTTTTGCCCCTTGAACCCGAAGGGACAAACTCCTACGATGCCGGTACATGAATAATTCAGTTCGTTTTCGCCTCTTTGTCATGATGGTGTTGGAGTTTGTCATCTGGGGGGCGTGGCTGCCTCTGATTTTTTCCTACCTGCCCACGCTCGGCTTTTCCGCGCTGCAACGGACGGCCATTCTGAACGCCTTCCCCGTCGCCGCGCTGGTGGCGATGTTCTTCAGCAATCAATTTGCCGACCGGAATTTCGCGGCGGAGAAGTTTTTGGCCTTCAGCCAATTCGTCGGCGGCCTGGCCATGGTCGGGCTGGCCTTTACGCGGGACTTCTGGACCTTCTTCGCGTTGATGTTGCTGCACTGCCTGCTCTATGTGCCCACGCTCTCGATTGTCAATTCCATCGCCTTCGCCAATTTGAAGGACTCGAAAGATTTCGGGCTGATTCGCATGGGCGGAACCATCGGCTGGGTGCTGGCGGCCTGGCCGCTCTATTTCATTTTGACGGATGCCGCCAGCATGCGGTGGATTTTTCTCGTCTCGGGCGTCGCGTCGCTGGCGCTGGCGGGTTTCAGCCTGACCTTGCCGCACACGCCGCCGAAAAAGGCCGTGACGCAAGAGGACAAATTTGCCTGGGTCGAAGCCGTGCGATTGCTGAGGCAGCCGTTCGTGCTGGTGCTGTGGGTGGTGACATTTGTGGATGCGTATGTGCTCAACGCCTATTTCAACTGGGCGGGCATGTTTTTGGGCAGCCCGCAAGTTGGCGTCGCCACCAACCGCATCATGCCGATCATGAGCATCGGGCAGGTGGCGGAGATTCTGACCATGGCGATCCTGGGCGTGACGCTCAAACGGCTGGGCTGGCGGCTGACGATGATGCTGGGAATTTTCGGGCACGTGGTCCGTTTCACCGTCTTTGCGCTTTTTCCCAAGGAGACATGGCTTATCGTTTTGGTCTTCATATTGCACGGCATTTGCTACGCCTTTTTCTTCGCCGCAGTCTATATTTTCGTGGATGAATATTTCCCCAAAGACGTGCGGTCCAGCGCGCAGGGCCTCTTTAACGTGATGATCCTGGGCTTGGGCGTCATTGCCGCCAATACCATCTGCCCGTGGATGACCGACCGCTACACGGCTGGCGGCGTGACTGATTTTCGCAGCCTGTTCCTGATCGCGGCAGGCGTGGCGCTGGCGGCGACGGCGGCGCTAGGCTTTTTCTTCCATCCTCCCGCGCTGAAACAATCCGCCCAAACGTGAAGAAGTTCGAATCCCTCGATGAACAGCTCGGCGCTTTCCTGCGCAAGCAGCCCGTGTTGGGCAAGAACGTGTACATCGCCCGCGGCGCGGTCGTGGTGGGCGATGTCACGCTCGGCGATGGCGCCAGCGTTTGGTACAACGCCATCCTGCGCGGGGACATCAATCGCATCGTCGTCGGGGCCGGCAGCAATATCCAGGACAACGCTGTGCTGCATCTGGCCGATGATTACCCGTGCATCGTGGGAGATTACGTGACCGTTGGTCATTCAGCGATTGTTCACGCCTGCACCATCGGCAACGAATGCCTGATCGGCATGGGCGCGGTGATTTTGGACGGCGCGGAATTGGGCGAACAATGTTTGGTGGGAGCCAAGGCGCTGGTCACGCAAAACAGCAAGATACCGCCCGGCTCGCTCGTCCTGGGCGCGCCGGCCAAGGTCGTGCGGCCCTTGACGCCGGAGGAACGGGGCGGATTGAAATACTGGGCGGATAAATACGTGGCCAACGCCGCTTACTGCCTGCAACACAACATTAACATTGGCTTACCGCTGCCGAGTTGATTAAGGCACAACGTGCTGGCTCTGTGCCAGAACATGCCCTGGATGGCTGCAAGTCGGTTTCTCGCCAACGGAGCCAATCGTGTAAGTGCCTCCGCTGGGACAAACCGGCATTTCACCATTCGATCCCCGGCCAATAAAGTGCTCCAAATCCTGTGTCGTTGGCGTGTCGCCATTCTTTTTGTTGTTTTCCAGCGCCCATTGCTGTTTGGCGGCGTCAATCAGGCGAAGATTGTTGATGCACGCATTCTGCTGTGACGTGCTACGGGCTGCGACGAAGTTGGGGATGGCAATGGCGGCGCCCATACCAATAATGGCCACCGCCGGCAGCACAAGAACCCCCTGACCGCCCTGGCTGCCGTTGCCAATACCTTCCCAGCCATCAGGGCCGTTGATACCAACGCTATAGGAGCCGGATTTGATGCCTTTTTGAGTAAGTTCTTGAAAGGATTTGAGGGCTTCCGGACCCAAATTCTGGCTGGCCATGCTTTTTTCCTGAATTTGGGCGACTGTGCTGCTCAACGCCCCGCTGACCAGCGTGAAGTTGTTGCCCTCGGCGGGAACGCCCTGCGAGAGTCTCTTGAATTCATCAGTGCTCTTGTAACCGTTCGTTTTTCCCGATTTGACCGCCACGATCTCGCGCACCAAATTGTCGGAGGACGCCACCAGCAGGTAATCGCCGACGCGGGCCACGCTTGGCCGAAGTTCCACCGGAATGGGCAGAGGGATGGTCAAAGTGCGCATCTTCAAGTCCGGCTCCTCGACTTTTGTGACCAACGGATTGCCTTTGAGGATTTGGTCCACGCGGTCGAAAATGAGATTGGAGTTGACCTTGAACACAAGGCAGAGGCCGGGATTGGGAATTTCCAGCGGAGCGGCGCCAATGGGCAGGCTGATGGTCTTGTGCTGGTCAAGGGTCAAGATCAAGCCGAACTCGCCGCCCAGGGATTGCAGCGCCGCGTCCAGGTCCAAACCGGTCACTTCCTTGAATTTGGCCGGCAGTTGATCCAGCGCGGAGGAGACTTCGGGCACATCCAGCGTCTGCACGGCGTGCTGGATGTTCGTCCAGGCCAGCGGCCCATCGAAATCGAAAGCGGTCGCCAGCGCGGTGGTTTCCGGCAAGAGGTCCAGCTCCTTGAGCGGATGAGGCGACTTGCCGAAGAGGGACCAGGCCAGCCCGGCGTTCTGGCCGGGGTAGTGATGGAGGACGACCTTGTTGTAATAGAAGCCCTTTTCCCGCGCGATCGAACTCATGCCCAGCCCGCTGATCTGGCTGATGCCGCTTTCCTGGACGACGACTCCGAGGACCGCGAAAACCTTGTCCAGCGTTTGCCGCCCTGTGCCGGGGATGCTCGGCAATGCGGAAATGAGATTGCTGACGGTGGCCAGGTTGTTGGAGAGGCCGCTTAACACCTGCTCGGTGCTCAAGTAGAGGTAGAAGTTGCCGCCTTTGTCCAACTTGGCGGTGACCTCGTCGAAGCTGTTCTTCTCGGCCGAGACGATGGCGGGTTTGGCGGGAACGGGCGTGGGCGGGGGTGGAAGAGCCTCCTCTTTCTTTTGGCAACCTGCGAGCAAGACAACCGCCGCGCCGCAAGCGAGCGCGAATCGAGTGACCGAGATTTTCACATTCATGGGCTGATCCTTTCGTCGGGACAAGACAACTCCCTTTCGGCACCATGCGCCAGCATAAATTGGCGCGTCGTTTGTAATTGACGTGTTGGATAACTACGGCGTTGAATTCAGACCCGCATTGCCGTAGGTTACTTTTATATGAGCGTTGCCGCTGAAAAAGTCGCCGAAGTGCTGGCGTTGCCTCTTCAAGATCGGGCATTCCTGGCCCGTCAACTCATTGCCAGTCTCGACAACGTTGTGGACGTGGACGCGGAAGCGCAGTGGGGCGAAGTTATTGAACGCCGCACCCGCGAGATCGAGCAACGCCGGGTACCATGCCGCCCTGTGTCGGAGGCCGTGCGGGACATTAGAGCCAAGCTGAATGCAGGTCGCCAGCCATCCTGAAGCCGAACAGGAGTTGGAAGCCGCCGCAGTCTGGTACGAAAAACAGGAACCGGCTTGGGCCATGACTTTCTTGATGAATTTGAGCGCACCCTGCGCCGTATCGAGGCCGAGCCTGAGCGCTGGCGCATCCTCCAAGGCGACACTCGCAAACTCAACTTTCACCGTTTTCCTTATGCTATAGTTTACAGTGTGCAATCGGACGTCCTTTACGTCAAAGCCGTGATGCACTTGCACCGACGCCCGTTTTACTGGTCACATCGGCAAACCAAGCTGCCAGGAAATTAGATTCTTAAAGTCGAAATCGCGTCAAATTATCTCTCAGTGCAGGCCATCCCAAGCGATGGTCGGCAGCGGGCCAGGTGTTCGCTCGCATTTTTCTGAAAGGCGTATCCGCGCTTGATTCTGACAAGTTTTCTGAGTATGGTATTTGGCATGAGCGCGGTTGAACTCGCGGTTAAAAAAGTGAAAAAACTCTCTGCTCCCCAGGCGCGCGAATTGTTGAGTTGGCTGGATGCACGGCGGGCCAATGGAACGGCTGCGAAAAAACGGCGTCGCCAACCCTGGTGGCGCAAAGGCACGGCCCGCCAGCGTAAAGCAAAATTAAAAGCTTGGCACGATTCAGTGCGAGGAACCACCGATTGGGAGATTCCTCGAATGCCGGACGATTTGGTCAATCTTGATGCGTTTCGCCTGTGAATTTCGTGCTCGACACGAATGCCGTCAGCGATTACTTTCGCCCCGGCAACCCGCAACGGGGAAATACAATTTTCCTAGAACTTTAGTTCAATAAAATCGCCGGGCTTTAGCGCGTTCACAACGTCAGAAATCTGGCGGAGATGCTTTTGGATTTCCGGCCAGCTTGTCGTTGGGAGCACCAAAATTGCGAGTTCCCGCGCGGAAAGATTTTGCTGATAACGGAGATTTTTGTCGGTGGTGATGAATGCGTCAAACACTTTCTCTGCCGCCGCCAGCAAATCCCCGTTTTCCACCTCCGCCCATCCCATTTCAAAAGCGGTGGAGACGGAGTGCGGGGCCAGACTTTTCCGCAAGGGCGCCGGCGTGCCTTGATCGAAGAGAATTTTCATGGCGCGGCCTTGCGCCGGCTACGCAACGGTCAAACTTTGCTCCGCATGTTTCAGGACGGACTCGACTTGTGCGCGCGTCACACCTTGAAACCATTCGAGAAAATCATCCACCGTCGCGCCGCCCTCAAGATTCTCGAAGAGCGCCGCCACCGGAACCCGCGTGCCTTTGAAAAGCCAGGCTCCGCTGACCTTTCCCGGCACGCGCTCCACCGCCGCACAGTTGCTCCAATCCAGCATAACTGAACGCTACCTCTGTTTTCTCAAGAGAGCAAGGATTGAACCTTAAAAACGCAGTTGAAGCCACAGATGAACACAGACGGACACAGATGAAAAGGAGTTGCGAAAACCACAGGATTCACCCATTGGGTGAAACGGTCTTCTTTGAAATATCTGTGTTCATCTGTGTCAATCTGTGGCTTCCGCTGCTTCTTAAAATTCAACCGCCGGATTTAGGGTGATTCCGCCTTGATCTCCGCGATCATTTTTTCCAACTCCCGGCCATAACGGACATAGCTGTCAAATACAACCTGCTCGTCAGCCTTGACGGAGGCGTCGTGGAAAACGACGGCGACGTGCGGCTCGATGGAAAGAGCCGCGTCGTAACCGCGCGCGAAGGCGTCTTTCAAAATGTCCCGCACCCGGCCCTGGCCCTGGCCGGGATAGGTGTAGTCGCAATCATTTTTCGACGGCACGAAGACGGCGTCTTTGACATGGATGTGAACGACGTGGTCGCGGATGTGCTCCCAAAATTCCCATGCGTCCTGCCGCGGCCACGGCTTGGGCTTGCTCCGGTCGGGATTGAACACCGGGTTGCCGGTGTCGAAGACCCATTTCAAACCGGGGCATTTTTCGAGAAGTTCCAAACCGTGCCGCCAGCTCATGCCGCCGTAATTCATGCAATTCTCATGCACCGGCTGCAGGCCGGCGTCTCGAAACATCCGGGTGACTTCGCTGATGCGGCGGAAAACTTCGGGCGGGGTCTTGTCGTCCGTGTCCGCCGGTTTGAAACTCATGATGCGAACAAATTTCGCGCCCACCCGTTGCATGCGCGGAATGCAGCGGCTGACTTCGTCCAGGGTGATTTGGAACGGGTCGGATATGTGCTTGGACCAGTTGGCAATGGCCGAGCCAAAACAATACACGCCCAACCCGGCCTCCCGCAACCGCCCGGCGGCGATGTCAAAGGCCTTGTCCGGGATGTCGTGGAAATTGCCCTTGGGAAAGCCGGGCACTTCAACGGCGCGCATTTCGACGTATTTCCAGCCGAGGTCGCGCGTCGCTTTGATTTGCGCTTCCAATCCGATGCCCGCTTCGTCCCCAATGCCGGTAAGGATCATAATAAATCTAGCGCATGAAGGACTTGGTGAAGTCTTCGTTTGAAACAGGCGCCACCTTTTTCTCGAATTTCGAGGCGGCGACCAACTCGTTCAGCTTTTTCTCGTACGCGACGCTGTCCAATGGCAGTTCAATGGTCTGATTCATCAGACCGGAGTAGAGCATCACGTTGGCCAGTTCGATGGAGTGGATGCCCTCCTCGCCGGGAGCGGTCAGCGGCGCGCCGTCGAGAATGGCGTCCACAAAATTCTGGGTGAGCGTGGCGTGCTGGGCCGGCTCGGTGGCAAAGGGAATCTCGATGTTCCACACGCCGGGCTTCTGAAAGCCGAGCTTGGAGATTTTGCTTTGCTGGAACATCGAGATTTCGTTGCGAACAAAGAGCAGCTTGTCGTTTTCCAGCAGCACTTTGCCCATCTCCCCGGCGATTTCCAGCCGGTTGGAGCCGGGCGCCTCACCGGTGCTCGAAACAAAGACGCCGGTGGCGCCGTTGGGGAATTCCATGTAGGCGGTGACGTTGTCCTCGACCTCAATGTGATGGAAGCGGCCCAGTTGCACGAAGGAACGGACGCGTGCGGGCATGCCCAGCAGCCATTGCAACATGTCCAGTTGATGCAGACATTGGTTGATGAGGAGGCCGCCGCCCTCGCCTTTCCAAGTGGCCCGCCAGCCGCCGCTGGCGTAATAGGCCTCGGTGCGGAACCATTCGGTGATGATCCAGGAAAAGCGGACGATCTGACCAAGGTCGCCGCCGGTGATCAGTTGTTTGATTTTGGCGTAGCGGGCTTCGGCGCGCATCTGGAACATGGCGGCAAACACCTGCCTGGGATGCTCCCGCCGCACCGCGATCAGGCGCTCGGCGGCGGCTTTGTGGACCGAAATCGGTTTTTCGACCATGACGTGCAACCCGGCTTGAAGGGCGGCGATGCCCAGGGTGGTGTGCTGGTAATGCGGTGTGGCGATGATCACGGCATCAACCTGGCCGGAGCGAAGCAGTTCCCCGCCGTCGTCGAAAATCTTCAATCCGCGCTGCTGGTAGGAGACAAGTTTCTCCACGTGCGGGCCGGAAACCGCCTTGAGTTCGCACCGTTTGATTTTGCCGGCCAGGAGGTAATCCGCGTGATGGCTCCCGATGTTGCCCATGCCAATGATGCCGATTCGAACTGATTTCATAACCTGGCCGATTATCTTGCGGGGCGGAACGAGCTTACAAGGAGATTCTCAAGAATATCCCAACGCCCGGCAAAAAGGTTCCAACACCGGCAAAATGGGCGCCAGATGTTTTTCGTAAGCCCGCCACCGCGCCACCGAACGTTGATAGACCGGACGAGTGACGTCCTGGTAGGTCGGGGAATAAAGCTGCTTGGCGGCGCTCTTTTCGTAATATCGCTCCTGGTCCGGATGCCATGACAGGCCGAGGAATTCCGTCACGCGGCGCCCTTCCTTGGTCAGGTCGGCCACGACGTCCTCATAACGCGTCTCGATCCAGGCGAAGCCCGGCCAATCCCGCACTGCCAGCCAGATGCCCATCAGATCGGAGTAATGTTTGGCCAGGCGTTCGAGGGAGAGGAAATTCACATTGGCCGAGTTGAGCGGGATGTTTTGGAAATAACAACTGAGCACCACGTCGCGCGGGTCGCGCAAGGCGATGATCACGCGCAATTCCGGGAAAACGCGCAGCCACACCGGCAGCCGTGCGGTGGGCGAGGGATTCTTGTCAATCAGAGTCTTTCCCGCGGCGTCCGCGCCCAAGTCGTCCTTCAAGGCCTGGATGTATATGCGGCGCAAGACATTGACGCGCGCGCTGGAAAGCTCGTTGGATTTGTGGAACTCCGGCTGCAGGACTTCCAGGAACGCCATCGGTTCGTCCAGCGCCGCGACGCCGGGGTGGGCGTCGAGGATTTGTTCCAGCAAAGTCGTTCCGCTCCGGGGATGCCCACCGAGGAAAGCTAGGGGCGGGATGGATTCGCGTTTGCGCGGCGGAAAGTATTTCGCCCAGGTGTCGAGAATATTTTTGGGCTGGCTGGCGGTGAAACGCCGGATGCTTTCCGCGCTTTGGTCATAGCTCCGCATCAACATCTTTGCGTCCGCCAGGGCCAGCACGATTTCTTTGGCCTCTTTCAACAGGACCATCGCCTCATCAAACCGCTCGGTCCGGTCGAGCACCTGGGCCAATTCGTAGCGGGCGGCATAGCGCACGAAAGGATGGCGGGGATCGCAGGCCAGCAAGTCGCGCAGTCCGCGTTCGGCCTCCTGGATGTGGCCCTCGCGCCGATCAAGCACAGCGGTGAAATAGCGGGCCTGATCGTCCTGCGGATCAATGGCGAGACACTCCTGGACGGCGGCGCGGGCCTCCTGGAGACGATGGCTTTTTTCGGCAAGCACCGCCAGGCTGATGCGGGAATTGATGCCGCGCGGATCGGCGGCGGCGGCCTGAACGAAGCAGGCGCGGGCCTTTTCCGGGCGGCGCATGGCCTCGAACTGATGACCCACCATGCCCACTAATTCGGCGTTCTGCGGCTCAAGTTCGACCACTTTGCTCCAGGCGCGATCCGCCAGGTCCACCCGGCGGGTTTTGAAGGCGGCGTTGCCGTAGTCGTACCAAATCAGGCTCGCGCCCGGATGTTGGCGGACAAGCCTCTCAAAGAGCGGCAACGCCCGCGCGAAATCGCCGGAATGAAGAAACCCCCTGGCTCGGTTGAGATCGTTTTGGGATTGGGCCGGCATCATGCGGCACGACACGCGCGCGCCGGTTCATCATGCGGCGGCCGGAGCGCCGCGGCAAGATCAAGATCAAAAAAGGTCAGTCACTGCATCGGCCATCGGTCCGCTCTGAACCTGGCCAAACCCATGTCACCGACGCCCTCACGGACCTTGAAGGATTCAATGCAAATGCGCACTGCGCCCTTGCCCGCGGCCCGCCAGGCCAGCGCCAGGGCACAGCAACGGTCAGCATGGCCGTCGGAGTTGTGCGGCGCGCGGTAAGTGATCTGGCCCGTTGGGCTGCTCACCCGGCTGATGGTGGCCGATTTGAGGAGGCTTTCCCCGCCCGCCTCGCGCAATTTAGATGCGTCTGACCTGCGCGGCCTGGCACATCTGTTGATTTCTGAGGAGAATGGGTTAAGCTGCAGCTTATGAGAGGTCCGAGCCAAACTCGCCGCTTGGATGACAGGGTTGAAATGGGGTTGACCGATGGCCATGTCGAACCCGTGAAACTGGAGAGCCTGTGGTTTTACACCTGGCACCTCAATTATATCATTCCCGCCACTCGGCCACCCTGACCCGCGACGGGGCGATTCAGGTGCTTTTACGCTTTTTGCGGTCAAGGGAAGAAAAAGGCGTGGCCGCCTTGGCCGACACGGAAGAATCGCGGGCCAAAATGCTTTTCTTTCCCCGCCGTTTTCCTAAACTCCGCTCATGGCGAAGAAATCTGACGTGAAACCACCCGCGCCCGCTCGGACGAAATCCTCCACGCTGGTGGACACGCGCGTCATTTATTGCGGAGAGAATCTGGACGTCAAAGTCAGACCTAACCAGATAATCAATGAAAATAAATTTCAATACGCACTCGTTCCGGTGATACCAATTTGTTAAAGATCAACGCGCCTGAATCAAACAGTCAAAAACGCTTGAACAACGAACACGAAATCGCATCTGAGCCGTACAGTCTTGAGGAGAATGCGGGTCCGCCGCCGCTCCCTTCGAATCTTTCGAAGGACGAGCGATATTTTCTGCTGATTCAAACCGCTCTTCGCAAGTGTCTCGAATACAAACCAAAATTTGGGAAAGGACGCAAAGAGGGATTCTCCCTGGAACAGTTCACGGCATTGTATAGTGCCGATCCATTTTACCATTGGTTCGGGATTGATTCGCCGTTGATGTATGCGGCTCACAAAGCTGCGGGCGGGATGACTTCCATTTATCGTCAAATTGGCATTGGTGGACAGTGGGTCTTTTACCAAATCCTGCAAGACCATCTAGGTCTTAACCGCGAACAGGCCATTTGGAGCTATAAAATCGAAGGAACCCAGGGGAAGCAGCGTACTTTAACCCTCGATGGAAGAATCGCGCTTGGCGATGTGAAAAGCGCGGATGCACGCGCAAGAATTCGCAATTGGCTTTCCGAGGTTGCCTCACAAATTCGACTCCCTGACGACACACTGGAAAATATCAAGGGAATCGTATTCGAAACGCGCCAAGGTTACAAAAGCAAAGACTCCAAACGCCAGAACGCGGATATCGCCAACGCATCCAAAGCGTACGCTAATTTATATGTTCCCGTTTTGCTGTTATTCTCCACGCAAATTGACGGCGATGTTGCGCAACGCTATCGAGAGAACTTTTGGGTGCTGTTGACCGGCACTCTTTCTGGAGCGGCAACCGCGAGCGCTTACTCCTTTTGCCGTGAAATAGTGGGCTACGATTTAGCGGATTTCTTTACGCGCCACTCTCCCAACATTAAGGGCGAAGTAGAAAACGTTCTCAAAACACTTCTTTCAACTTAAGCGATGAACACACTCATTAAGCAAACTCGACTCGGATTTACAGAGCGTCTCACCCAAAGAGCAAACCTGAAACACACTCGTTATGGGTGGTTGCGACTCACGCCCGCTTACTCGGTGCATCTCGTGGGTGATCTTCTGAACGAATTGGACCTTTCCGACGGACTCGTTCTCGATCCGTTCTGCGGTACTGGCACGACTGCTCTTGTCTGCGCAGAGCGCGGCATTCGAGCGGAAACGACTGACATCAATCCGTTCTTGGTCTGGCTTGCACAGACGAAATGTGCGAATTATTCCTTGGCAGAATTGGAACAGTTTGTTGCTGTAACTTCGGCCGTGCTTGTGGCTGTTATGGCGGGCGGCGCTGACGAATGGATACCTGCGATTCACGAGATAGAAAAGTGGTGGGACATCGAAACATTGCACTTGCTTGGTCGCGCCATGGCTGGGATTCGTACTGCCAAGAGTGAACAGGCTGTCAAGAGCTTATTAAAGATTGTATTCTGCCGGGTGATGATTGAATCGGCCAACGTGAGCTTCGGTCACCAATCGATGTCGTTCAAAGCGCCCGGTCAACCGTGTCTGTTTCACGACAAAAAGGCGGATTTCCTCACAAGCTGGCGACGAGCGTCGAACGACGTTTTGGACGCGGCTGGTTCGCCAGTGAGAAAAGAACCGCATATCTCGCTCGTTGATGCGCGGCGGCTGGACGAAAAACTCGCTCACAACGCATACGATTGCATTATCACGTCGCCGCCTTATCCCAATCGCATGAGCTACATCCGCGAACTGCGACCATATATGTATTGGTTTGGATTTCTGACGAACGGAAGGCAAGCTGGAGAACTCGACTGGGAGGCGATTGGGGGAACCTGGGGTTGCGCAACAAGTAATCTTCAGAAATGGAATCCCGATGGCTCGGACGCAATTCCCTTCGAGGACTTTGAAAACATTATTCATGGCATCCGCTCACGGAGCGAAGTGCTGGCCACATACGTTAAAAAGTATTTTCACGATATGCGGCAACACATCCGGGGGATTTACAAAGTTGTGAAACACGGCGGCCAAGTGAATTACATTGTGGGCAATTCAAAGTTCTATGACGTGCTTTTGCCTGTTGAACGCATATTCGCCGCGATGTTTCGAGAGGTTGGGTTCCATGATGTGACTGTTCGCGCCCTGCGAAAGCGCACCTCGAAAAAGGAGCTTTATGAGTACTTGGTATCGGGAATCAAGCTCATGTAGCGAACACATTGATTCCTTTCCAGGTGTCCTTACTATTGGCACTTTTTGAGGTTAAGGCCAGAAAAGTCGCCCCAACGTTCTGTCCAAAGGAGGATGGACGCGTGGGGCCAAAATAGTGCTTTCCGGTCAGGCAGCCGCCAAGGCGCGCACATGGGCGATCTCGCCGCTCTGGGTGGCGCGCACTTGATTGGCCATCAGGGTGACGACCGCAATCGTATCGCCGTCCAGGGTCGTGAATTCGACCTCGTAGCCCGCTGCGCGCCGATGCACCAGCACGGCTGTGCCGATGTCGCCTGCGCTCAAGCCATGCTCCGCCAAGTCGCACGTCAGAATGACATCATCCAGTTCGTTGATCATCTTCGTCCAAGCTTCCTGACTTTTGCTGCTTTTTTGCGGTCAAGGCAAGAAAAAGGCGTCATTCGTAGCTGGGTGGGGCGCATCTCACTTTTTGGACCGGGCGCTCTGATTCGCAGCTCCGCTAGGAGCGAAATCTTTGTAGATCAACCACATCCAATGGAAAATTAGCTCCGTAGGAGCGGCATATCCCTTGGCCGAGCCAGGGCATATGTCGCCTCTACGAGGCTTTGCTTTTTAGAGGAGACGGCGATCTACAAATAGGTCGCACCTACGGCGCTGCTAAAAAGCGAGATGCGCGCAGTTGGGTGCAAGAGCAAATTCTTCGTCTTGGTCCGACGTGGTCATGATGCCTTCCCGATGTCTGGAAACGTTTGGAATGGAAATACTCGCGCAGAGGCGCAGATGACGCAGAGAGGAAAAGAGAAAAACAGTTTTCTCTGCGCGCTCCGCGGCTCTGCGCGAAAACCCTCATCCAGGTCTGTGAATCCTGTCAGCGCATCGTTTTGGACTTCCAGCCTTCGTTGTCTTCGTTTGCTTCTGTTTGACCCGCAACAGGTTGCATTTTTGGGCGTCGCGGTGACGAAAAAGATCGAATACTATGACATGAATTCCCGTCAAACCGTGTTAGGGTCAAAATGTGTGGCGCTCGCGCGCCTGTTCTTTGAAATGGATAACAGGTGTTAGTGGCTAATGGCCAGCCTCCCCGCCGTCTTGTCCTCCATAGCCTTGGCGAAGGAGGAAGCCTCGGCGCAGGCGGGTGGTTAGCGGCCGCCGGGAAACCGGCTCTGCAAAGCCTGCCTCCCCTGCGTACTGGTGGGCCGGACCTCCCGGCGAGCCAGGCGAGTGGTCAAACCCGGCCCGCAAGGGCGGCAATCAAGTCTAATCAAGCCTAGTCAGGGCTAGTCAAGCCTTCGAAAAAATGCGATCTGTGCGTTCTTTTGAGACGAAATCAACTGCCGGATTTAGGGTTACCGCCGCTCACGGACGCGGCGAGTTACGGTAAGTTACGGTAAGTTACGGTAAGTTACGGTGGGGATACCACCCCTTGAGTTGCAGTTACCACCCCGTTGCATTCGGTTTTCACGCCAGAAGTTGCAGCCAGTTGCAGGTATTTGCAACTTGGCTTTTTGTGGGCGCCAGTGGCGATGCCGACGACTATGGGTTTGTCATTTCCAGATCGGAAGCATTCAATGGAACATGCTTTTGGATTCACGCTTGCGGCGGTTGAGACGGGCCGTCCTCCTGACGGTCGTGCGGCTCTCCATCGTTTTCGCCGTTTTGTCAGGGTTTGGCCTGGCCTGGGCGGCGGATCAGGTGATCGCCGATAAAGCGCATAAGCCGGCGTATCCGTTGAAGGTCAGTGGCAACGGGCGGTATTTGATCGGCCAAAACGACGTGCCTTTCCTCATCGCCGGAGACTCTCCGCAATCGCTGATGGTGAATCTTTCCGAGGACGAGGCGGCGGCGTTTTTTGCCAATCGGCAGGGGCACGGCTTCAATACGGTTTGGATCAATCTCTTGTGCAAACCCTATACGGGCGGGCGGCCTGATGGCAGCACGTATGACGGGATGTTGCCTTTCACGACACCGGACGATCTCTCTACGCCCAACCCAGCCTACTTCGCCCGTTGCGACCGCATGCTTCGGCTGGCCGCAAAGTTCGGGCTGCTGGTGATGCTTGATCCGATTGAGACGGGCGACTTCTTGAAGGTAATGGCGCAAAACGGTCCCGCCAAATGCCGCGAGTTCGGGCGCTATGTGGGCGGCCGCTATCAGGGCTTCGATAATCTCCTTTGGTTTCACGGGAACGATTACCAGAATTGGCGCGACCCCACCAACGACGCGGCCGTGACGGCAGTGGCTCTGGGCGTCAAGGACAAGGACTCACGGCATTTGCACACGATTGAATTGGATTACGAGGTGAGTGGTTCGCTGGACGATCCCAGATGGGCGCCGCTGATCAACTTATGCGGCTCCTACACCTATTATCCGACCTACGCGCAGGTGCTCAAGGATTATAACCGCTCGAACTTCATGCCCGTGTGCATGATCGAGTCGGATTACGAATTCGAGCGCCTGAGCACTCCGGCAACGCTTCGGCGGCAGGAATATTGGGCGAACCTGAGCGGGACCACGGGGCAATTGTACGGGAACGAATTCACCTGGACGTTCAAGGCGGGTTGGAAGACCAATCTGGATACTCCTGGCGCGATCCAGATGGCGTACGTGAAGGCTTTGTTTGAAGCGCGCGCGTGGTTTGGCCTGATCCCGGACCAGACGCATAAGGTGGTGACGGCAGGATACGGGACGTTTGATGGCACGACGACGGAAGGCAATCATTTCAACATGACCAGCGACTATGTGACGGCGGGGCGCGCGCCGGATGGGAGTTTGGTGCTGGCTTATCTGCCAACGTTCCGGCCCATCACGGTGGATATGACGCAGTTGCGCGGGCCGGCCACGGCGCAATGGTATGATCCGAGTCGCGGCAGGTATTCCGCGATTGAAGGCTCGCCTTTCGCCAATTCGGAAAAGCATACCTTCGTTCCGCCACGGCACAACGCGGACGGGGACGATGACTGGGTTTTGGTTTTGGAAGCGCGGAAAAGTTAGACTTGACTGGAGGCCGCTTTCGACCAATGGTTCTTGAAGATTCAGGGTTGTTACGCCGAGCCGGCTTCCAGGCTCGGCCGTATGGCGACTCGCGGCCAGCGTCCTGAGCGGGCCAGCGTCAGCGCCGGTTCGAGCGATTCCAGGGGAAACGGCGGCGAGACCAGACGCGGCCATGGGAGGTTTTGTCCGCCGTGCTTCAGAAACTCAACGGCGGCGCCAAGGTGGCGCGGCGCATAGTTGTGCGTCCCTTGAATCGTGAGGCATTTGCGGATGATGGTTTCCCCTGTCAAGTCAAGCCGTGAGTCCGGATGCACCAGCCCGACCAACTGGTAATGGCCGCCAGGACGAAGCAGTTCGATTCCCTCGGCAATCACGGCGGAATGACCCGTGGCCTCAATCACCGCATCCACGGAGCCTGCGGCCACGTGAACGCGCGCCGAGTTCAGCGCCGGCTCGCCGCCAAAGGCCGGCGCCAATTCCAGTCGTGCCGGGTTTGTATCTACGACCACCACGCGCTCCCAGCCTTTCTCCCGCAGTAAGGCACAACCGAACAGACCCAGCAGCCCCGCGCCTTGAATGACGGCAGTTTTTCCACCACTACGCAGGGGTTCGGTTGACGCGACCATTGTGGCCAGCGCGCAGTTGGCTGACGCCGCCATCTCATCCGTGACCGCATCCGGCAGAGGAAAGAGAGTGGTTCCCGCGCGCAGCACGACATGGGAGGCGTAAGTGCCGTTAAACCCCGTGCCGTCTTGCAGCGACGCGTGGCCATACTTGAACAATCGCTCGCACTTTTGCGGCAAAGCCCATTCAAGGCAGGCGCGGCAAACGCCGCAACTATCCGCGAGCGTCCAGGTTACGCGGCGCCCAATCAACCCCGCATCGCGTCCGTGTCCCACGGCGACAACCCGTCCGACACCTTCGTGCCCCAGCACGCAAGGCACCGGCTCGTGACGGCGTCCCTCAACCGTGTGCAAGTCCGAACCGCAAATCGTCGCCAATGAGATTTCAACCAGGCATTGACCGCTGCCAAGGTCGAATTCCACATTCCGTTCGACGAATTCGAACGGCTGTCCCGTGCCGCGAAAGACGGCTATCTTTGTCTTAATCATGCGCTTCAACTGGCGGTTGGACTGCCACGAACGGGCCTCCGTTCAATGACGCTGCAAGTGTAAACGAAGGAAATAAGTATTTCAGTTGTCGAATAGGTTTCGGCAATGTAAAATCCTGGCGAAATATGCTATAAAGACGGAATTGTAGTTGCGCCTGAACGAATCATTCGTTACTCCTCGCCCCGATGATGAAGAAGAGAGCGTTTTTTGCCCTGGTGGCCGCGTGGGCGGCCGTCTCGATTGAAACGGCCCAGGATGCGGTGAAGCGCAAGGACGCTCATGCGTCCGTCCGCCTGCTGCTGGAAAAGGCCGGCCAATGACCGAGGCGTCCACTCGGGCGCCTGACCGGAGTGGGCCGGGACAGTCGCCGGCCGGGGAGATGTGGCCATTGCCGCCTTGGCGATCCTTTCAGCTTCTCGGCTTTGTAATAATCGCTTACATGGGCGTCTATCTCTGCCGCAAGAATCTCTCCGTGGCGATCCCCATGATCCAGAAGTCGTTTGGAGTCAGTAAAGCCCGGACCGGGGACATCATCAGCTACAGCGCGGCCGCTTACGCGGTGGGCAAGTTTATTTTCGGGCCTGTTATTGACCGATTTGGAGGCCGGATGTGTCTGTTGCTGGTGATGGCCGGCGTGGCCCTGTTCGGCGGGTTGGGGGCGTTCGCCGGCTCGATTTCCATGCTGGCGTTCTGTTACAGCGCCAATCGCTTCTGCGGCTCGGCGGGATGGGGCGCGATCGTCAAACTTACGCCGGCCTGGTTCCCGCCGCGACACTGGGCTTTGGCAATGGCGTTTCTCTCCCTGAGCTTCGTGTTTGGCGGGGTGGTCGCGCTTGTGCTGGCGGGAAAGATCGCCGCTTGGAGCGGCGACAATTGGCGCATGGTCATGGGGCTGCCGTCCCTGGTGCTGCTGGCGTTGCTCGTAATTATGTGGCGCATTATTCCTTGCGACCGCCAGGCCGCTCGAGCGGGGCGAAGTGCCGCCGGATCGAGCGGTTTTGATTTCGCATACATGGTCCGTCTCCTCAAACTCCCTCAGTTGTGGGTCGTGTGCGGCATGGCTTTCGCTCTTTACATTATGCGCGAAACCTTTAATGACTGGACAGTGGACTTTTTCAAAACCGAAGGCGGCGCCGGTATGAGCAACCAGGTGGCGGCGCTCCTTTCGACCCCCTTCGACGCGGCTGGCGCCGTTGGGATCGTTCTGCTCGGATGGATGTTCGACAGATTGACGGGCCGCCGACGCACCATGGTCTTGTTCGGGACGCTGGCGCTGCTGGCGGTCCTCGTGTACTGCCTGCCGTCTCTTTATCGGCTCGGATTGTGGCAAGTCGAGACCACCATCGGCCTGATCGGCTTCTTGTCCTATGGTCCTTATAGCTTGCTGGCTGGCGTGCTGGCCGTCGAGATTGGTGGTCGCAACGGCGTCGGAACCGTCGCCGGTTTGGTGGATTCCTCCGGCTACCTGGCGACGGTTTTCGCCGGGCACTATTTTGGCCGGCTTTTGGATTACGGCGGTTATCGTCTGGGGTTCCACGTCTTGGCGTTTGTAACCCTGACATCGGCCTTTCTTTGTCTCGGTTTGAAATCGAGCCATAAGCCTCAACCCTCACATGCACTTCAAGACTGAGATTCCCGCCGCGCGCGACAAGTTGCTGTTCACGCCCGGACCTTTGACCACGAGCCAAACCGTCAAGCAGGCGATGCTGCGGGATGCCGGTTCCTGGCATTCTGATTTCAACGCGCTGGTGGCCGGCTTGCGGTCGCGCTTGCTCAGCGTGGCCGGTCTGACGAGCGAGCAAGGCTGGGAAGCCATCCTGATGCAAGGTTCCGGCACGTTTGGAGTCGAGTCCGTTTTCCAGACTTGCGTGCCGCCGGATGGCCGGGTGGTGGTCCTCGCCAACGGCGCCTACGGCGAGCGGATGGCGCAAATGTTGAAGCACGCCAGGATCGCTCACCATGTCCTGCGCTCGGCGGAGGACGCTCCCGCCGATGCCGCGGCCCTGGAAGAATATCTGGCCGGCGACCCCGCTGTGACGCATGTTGCCGTCGTCCATTGCGAGACGACCACAGGCCTCCTCAATCCTATTGAATCCGTTGGCCGAGTGGCCAAGCGTTTTGGCAAAATATACGTCGTGGATGCCATGAGCAGTTTTGGTGGCATGCCGATAGACATTTCAGCGTGCGGGATTGATTTCCTGGTTTCATCGTCGAACAAGTGCATTGAAGGGGTCCCCGGTTTTTCGTTTGTCCTGTGCCGGCGCGACCTCCTTTTGGTCAGCGAAGGTAGGGCGCGAAGCCTGAGTCTGGATTTGCTCGGCCAACTCAAGGGATTCGAGAAGGACGGCAAGTTTCGTTACACTCCTCCGACTCATGTCATCCTTGCCTTCGACCAGGCATTGCGGGAATTGGAACTTGAAGGCGGAGTGCCCGCCCGCCACCAGCGTTACCGCCGCAACCACGAAACCTTGCTGGCCGGCATGGCGCGGCTCGGTTTCAGACCCTATTTGAATCCCAGCCTGCAGAGTCCGATCATTACCGCGTTTCTCCATCCGCCAAACGGGCGGTTTGACTTCGGCCGGTTTTACACGGAATTGAGCCAGCGCGGCTTCCTTATCTATCCTGGAAAACTGACCCAGGTGGACACCTTCCGCATTGCCAACATTGGCCGCCTCTTTCCGGCCGATATGGAGCAACTCGTCGCGGCCATCGAGTCCGTTCTGGCTCAAATGTCCCATGAGTGATTTCACTCTCAACGGCCGCACATACAACCCGTCGCCGGCGCCCACGGTCGTCATCTGCCTGGACGGCTCGGCGGACGAATATTTGGACACGGCCATGGCGCTTGGCCGGATGCCGAACCTTCAACGACTCGGCGTCAAGGGTTATCGCGGTCTGGCGCGGGCGGCGATGCCCAGCCTGACCAATGTCAATAATTCTTCCATCGTCACCGGCGCGCCGCCGCGCGTACATGGAATCGTCGGCAATTATTTCTTCGACACCGCCAGCGGGAAGGAAGTGATGATGAACTCCTCCGTGTTTCTCCGGGCTGAAACGATTTTTCCCGCCGCGCAGAAGGCGGGTCGGCGCGTGGCGGTGGTCACGGCCAAGGAAAAACTGCGCGACATCTTTGCCGCGGGATTAATTGTTTTGAGTGGGATTGCGTTCTCTTCCGAAAAAGCCCGCGAGGCGAAGCTCGCGACCCACGGCATCGAGGCGGTCGAATCCGTGGTGGGGCCGACGCCGCCCATCTACAGCGGAGAGGCATCGCTTTACGTTCTGAAAGCCGGCGTGAAACTGATCGAACGCGGCGCTGCGGACTTCCTCTATCTGAGTACGACGGATTTCATGCAGCATAAGTTCGCGCCGGAGGCTGCGGAAGCCATCGAGTTCTACGCGGGCATTGACGAGCAACTGGGGCGTCTCGAGGCGCTCGGCGCAGTGCTCGGCATCACGGCCGATCATGGCATGAATGCCAAACAGAAGCTGGATGGCTCGCCCAATGTCATTTACCTCGAATCTGAACTCGTCCGGCAGTTCGGGCCTGGTTTTCGTGTCATACTGCCCATCACCGATCCGTACGTGGCGCATCATGGCGCGCTGGGATCGTTCGCCCAGGTGCATCTCCCGCCAGTCGGCGGTCTGGCTGCCGGGCCGGTGGCCGCCTTTCTGCGGCAAGTGCCGGGCGTGACCGAAGTGCTGGAACGGGATTGCGCGGCGCGATGGATGGAGCTTCCTGAGGACCGCATGGGCGACCTTGTTGTCTGTTCCGGTCGCGACGTCGTCCTGGGCCGGACGCCGCAATGGCACGACCTGACGGTCCTCGAAAACGGATTGCGCTCGCACGGCGGACGATACGAAGAGATGGTGCCGTTCATCGTGAGCGCGCCCTTGAATGCGCATTACGCCGCGCGGGCGCGAGCCGACGTGCGGAACTTCGATATTTTCGACTTTACATGCAACGGCACGAAAACATGAACGCAGCCAGTTTGATTGCGGGCAAAGCGGTCGGCGGCGGCAGCTTCATTGTCGTGCGCAGCCCGTACAATGGCGCGGAAGCCGGCCGGGTGGCGGCGGCTTCGCGCCGTGACGTGGAGGCGGCGGTGGCGGCGGCGCTCGCCTTCCGGGACACTCCGAACCGCTACGAACGGGCCAAAATTCTTGATTTGACACGCGCCGCGCTCGAAGCCCGGCGCGAAGATTTCGCCCGCCTGATCACCAGCGAGAGCGGGCTGGCTCTTCGGGAAACGCGCTATGAAGTCGGAAGGACCGTGGAGGTGTTGCGCTGCGCGGCGATGGAGGCGTTGCGCGACGACGGCCAGATTTTTTCGGCGGACATCTCGCCCCAGGGCAAGGCCCGAAAAATCTTCACGACACGCGAGCCATTGCGGTGCGCCGCCGCGATCACTCCCTTCAACCATCCGCTCAACCAGGTCGCGCACAAGGTCGCCCCCGCCATCGCCGCAGGCACGCCTTTGGTGCTGAAACCATCGGAAAAAACGCCGCTCACGGCCTTCATGTTTGCCGCACTGCTTTACGACGCGGGATTGCCCGGCCCGATGCTCAGTGTCCTGGTCGGTCCGACCAATGAAGTGGCGGAACCGCTCGTGTGTCATCCCGAGGTGGATTTGGTCGCTTTCACCGGCAGCGTTGCCGTGGGCAAAAAGATCGCCTCGTTGGCCGGATATAAGAAGTTGGTGCTCGAATTGGGCGGCAACGACCCGCTGATCGTGCTGAACGACGCCGAGTTGGATTTGGCCGTGACACTCGCGGCCGAGGGCAGCTACCGCAACTCCGGCCAGCGCTGCACCGCTGTCAAGCGCATATTGGTTGAGGAGGGCATTTTAGCCGATTTTACCAGCCGCCTCGTTGACAAGACGAAGCATTACCTCTGCGGCGATCCGATGGACGAAAACACGAAAGTGGGAACGGTGATTGACGAGGCATCCGCCGTGCAATTGGAATCCGTGGTCCGCGAAGCGGTCGCCGCCGGCGCAAGAGTGCTTATCGGCGGCAGCCGGCGCGGCGCTATTGTGGAACCGACGGTTATCGCTGACGTTCCGCGCGATTGCCGCATGGTCGTCTGTGAAAGCTTTGGGCCCCTCGCCCCCATCCTCAAAGTGCGCGACCTCGACGATGCGTTGGCAGTAGCCAATTCGACCGCTTACGGCCTGAGTTCCGGTGTCGTCACAACGAATTTGCAGAGCGCGATCAAGGCGATCAAGTCCCTGCGCTGCGGGACGGTGAATGTGAACGAAATTCCCGGCTTTCGCGTTGAGAACAGCCCGTTTGGCGGCATCAAGGACAGCGGCTTGGGCGTCAAGGAAGGCGTCATTGAGGCCATCAAAGCATACAGTTACGTCAAGACTTTCAGCCTGCCGTGGTAACATGAGCCAGTTCGACACCGAAGGAGACTTGAACCTTTCGCGCCATCGGCGCGAATGGACGGAAGAAAATCTTGATGCCCCGACCCGGAGCCTCTTGGAGGCTGACGCGCGCTGCTTTTTGCATCAATCGCTTTCCACGCCCTGTTTGAACGTCATCAAATCGGCCTCTGGCTCCGGGTTCGAAGACGCCGCCGGGCGTCGTTACCTCGATTTTCACGGCAACAACGTTCACACCGTTGGTTTTGGCCATCCGCGCGTGGTCGCCGCCATCAAAGAACAGTTGGACCAACTGACTTTCTGCACGCGCCGCTACACGTGCGAACCGGCCATTCGCTTTGCCGAAAAGCTCATCCAAATCGCTCCCCCCGGCCTCGACCGCGTCTTGCTGGCGCCCGGGGGAACGACCGCCATCGGCACGGCGCTAAAGCTCGCGCGCGTGGCCACCGGACGGTTCAAATTTGTTTCGATGTGGGATTCCTTTCACGGCGCGTCGCTGGATGCCATATCGGTCGGCGGCGAAGCCATCTTCCGGCGTGACATCGGTCCTTTGCTGCCGGGCTGCGAACACGTGCCGCCCGCCGACAATCGCCACTGCCCCTTCAAATGCGGCGCGTCCTGTTCTCTGGCGTGCGCCGATTACGTGGAATATGTTTTGGAAAAGGAAGGCGATGTGGCCGCCGTCATTGGCGAAACCATTCGTTCCATTCCGTTCATTCCACCGCCGGATTATTGGAAGCGCATTCGCGCCGCCTGCGACAAACACGGCGCGCTTCTCATTCTGGATGAGATTCCCATGGGCCTCGGCCGCACCGGGCGCATGTTCGCCTGCCAGCACTACGGCGTGACACCGGATATTCTCGTGCTCGGCAAAGGCCTGGGCGGCGGCATTTTTCCGCTGGCGGCCGTGCTCTGCCGGGGCACAATGAATTCAGCGCCCCACACCGCTTTGGGACATTACACGCACGAGAAAAATCCAGTCGCTTGCGCGGCCGGTCTGGCCACCCTTCAGGTCATCGAAGAGGAAGGCTTGGTGGAGCATGCCCGTGTTCTCGGCCATTACACGATGGATCGTCTGCGGGAAATGGCGCAGCATCATTCATTGATCGGCGACATCCGCGGCCTCGGCCTCATCCTCGGCGTTGAATTGCTCAAAGACCGCGCCACCTTTGCGCCGGCGGCGGATGAAGCCGAGCGCGTCATGTACGCCGCCCTTCGGCACGGCCTGAATTTCAAGATCACGAAGGGCAACATTCTGACCTTAACCCCGGCCTTGACATTGACCCGGCCGGAAATGGATGAAGCGCTGGCCATCCTGGACCGCGCCATCGGCGAAGCCGAAGCCACTGAAAAGTGAATGTTATGAAAAATCGCATCCTCAGACTTCTCGTCGCACTGACACTCCTCACAGCCCTTCGTCAAGTCAGCGCGCAGGGCACAGCCTTCACTTATCAGGGCCAGATCAGCGCCAACGGCGCGCCCGCCAATGGCAGCTACGACCTGACTTTCACCCTCTATACCAACAGCAGCGGCGGGACGGCAACGGCCGGGCCAATCACCAACCTGGCTACGGCCGTCACCAACGGGCTATTCACCGTCACGATTGATTTTGGCGCGGACGCCTTCACCGGTTCGAGCAACTGGCTCCAGATTGGCGCCCGGACCAACGGCGCGCCCACTTTTTCCCTGTTAACTCCGCTCCAGCCGATCCTGCCGACACCGTACGCTCTCTACGCGCCCAATGCGGGGCTTGCGAGCACTGCCAACTCGGTTGCGGCCTCGAATGTCAGTGGTGCGCTGGGATTGGGTCAACTGGCGGCCGCGGTGCTCACCAACGGCCAGACGGGGGTTAATTTAACCGGCACTTTCAGCGGCAACGGCGGCGGCTTGAGCAGCGTTCCTCTTTCCGGCATAAGTCAGGCAGGCGCTGTCGTCGGGCAATCGCTGGTATTCAACGGAAGCAATTGGGTTCCGACAACTGTGGGAGGACCGTACGGCTCAGTTCAGAACCTTGTGCCCGCCACATCCCCATACCCCATTTGGTATTCGCCCGTGCTGACTAACGGAACCAACATATTTTCTGGAAATCAAGGCATTTACTCCCAATTGAGCGGCGCCGACAGTGACGGAACAAATCAGTATTGTATTTTTAATGTGGGAGTGGATGCGCGCCCGCTTGCCAACATGGCTTTGGTCATTTCGTCCAACTACAATTATCCCTCCAACTATCTTTCCTATGCCAACAACTGGACTTTTTGTGGCGGCAAGGTTTTTGGCAACCAGCTTGTCGCAGTGGCGAACAATTTTAATGCCACGAACGAATATACCTCTGGTTATACGGCTTCCACGGGAACACAGCTTTATTTCTTCTCCCTTCCAGACCTGAACCTGGTCAGCATCATGGACATCAGCAATACGACCGGGCAAAACATGGAGGATTTTTGCGCGATTTCGACCAATTCAGCGACGGTGGTTTTTGGTTATTTTACGTTTACTCCGCCCTACACCACCAACTATACAACCTACGATACGACTCAAACTCCATGGCGAAGCAACGGCGTGATCTCACTATCATACCCCGTCTATAAGGAAGGAGGGCTGGCGTTCAACAAAGGCGATGGCAATATCTATATCTCAGGCAATTCCGCTTACGCGTATTCTCAAGCAGACACCAACCTATTCAACGGGGTGTTGATGACCAACCTAAACCCGGCCTACTATTATCAATTCAACCCGTTTTTCGACATCTCCGGCAATACGGGAACACCGTCGCTTCAACTCTTAACTGTCAATCCCATATATGGCACCGTGAATGTGGCGCTGCAATACTCAACAAGCGCAAACTTCGGTTATGGTTCTCCTGAGTTTATCTCGAATAACTGGACAACAGTGTATCAATGCTGGAACTGGGCCGTGGGAACAAACAGCGCGGCGCCGTTTAATACTCCGGCCCCGGCGGGTTACAGTTATTATTGCACAAACAATTTGACTGCCTACAGTCTCGTTGAAAGCAATATTGCCATGGTCACATTTAACAGCGGTCTGACTTTAATGGACGACACATGGATTAACACGCTTTGGACTGAGAGTATCAATCCGTCGGCCTTGACAACCGTTGGAGACACACTTGCGCAAAGTATTGTTGTTGGTCCAGCAGGAACAGTTAATTATTCCAGCTATAATAATGGCTGGGGTCCCTTTATACAAACCCCCATGGTATCCTTTCCATCGGTTCCGGGCGACCTTCCCGGAGGCACGAATGTAATAGGCACCACTGGGGATCTTTTATTGATTGAATCAGCGCCCGGTCTGCTTATTGAACTTGAGCCGGGGGGCACTTCAATGGGTGATTTTTATCCAGATGGTTCATTTCACATTGGCCCAGGCGGACGGTATTATGAAGCGCTTCAAATGTCGGCCACAAGCAATTTGACGTTGCTTAGTCCAGGGGAATACATTGGCAACGGGCGAGGATTGACTAATCTGCAATCCTCCAACCTTGTCGGGAGTATCAGTGTTGCCGGTTATGGTTCTACAGCCACAAACACTTATTCGATGACCTCAACGGGCTACACCAACACCGGGACAAAAAACATCCGCATTTTTGATTTAACGGGATTAGGCCTGGTTTTTTCCAACGCCTTATCCACAGTCCATTTCGCGATGACGAATACGGCGTATCCGTTTGTGGTCATCAGCCCGAATGAGAGCATCACCGGAACAGGCTGCCAAGCCAGCGCGCTGGTGGACTTCTAACGCCGCTCTGTGCGCCCGGCACGGCGGGGCGCAAATCTGGTTTTGACCCCTGCATATACCTTCCCCCCCATTTTTACCCGTCACACCGTCACATTTGTTGATAATCAACAACTTAACCCGTAACATTTGCCGTCACAAACCGTCACCAATGCCGTCACAAAAACGGATTTGCGCCCGGCATGGCGGCTTGGCCAATCCCGGACTTGCAGTTCCTGCGCCAATCTCCTAGTTTACGCGCTACGCATGGTATGCTGACATCTCACGAATTGTTTGGGTTCATGTCTCCGGCCCTGGGTGTGCGCATCATTGAATGCGCGCATCAGGACAATAAGGAGCTTTATCGCGCCGCCCTCAACGCGGTCGCGGAATGCAAGAAATTGCGCCCCACCTTTTTTGAGCGCACGCCCCGCGCCGCCCGGCACGCGGACATGGCGGCCATGCTTTCGCGTCCACGCCTGGAGTTGATTGCCGCCAACCTCCTGCGGGAGTGGTTGATGAAAAAGGAAACGGCGATGCTGGCGGATTTTCTGAACGCTCTCGGCATCGCCCACACCGACGGCGCCGTGGATGACCTGCCGGCCAGCGTCGAGGACGCCACCTTGACCGCCGCCGTGGAGAATCTCCTGGCCAAGTATCCGGCCGAAGAGGTCGCCGTCTATCTCAACGCTTTCTACACGATGAACGAAGTGCGCTGGCCGAACCTGGAATCCATGTTGAAGATCGAACCGCGCCTGCAATTTGGCAGTTAGTGGTTTCAGATTTGGAAATCGTTCTTGCGCGACATGAAAGTGTGGATGCCGCATTCGACTTTTTTGAATCCGATCCAGCGCCCCGCCCGTTCGTCCTCGGCCCGGGCTGTTTTGCGGGTGCAGGTCATGCACCCGATGGAGGCGTAGCCGAGGTCCTGCAACGGGTTGTAAGGAATTTTGTGTTGACGGATGTGGCGCCAGACCGCCTCGCGCGGCCATTTGGCCATCGGGTTCAACTTCACGATGTCCGAGCCTCCCTGGGCGTCCAGCGTGTAAAGCTCGATCAGGCCGACGGCGGCGCGGGAGTGGGACTGGCTGCGGCGCAGGCCGGTGATCCAGCAGTCCAATTCGCGCAGCTTGGATTGCAGCGGCAGGACTTTGCGCGTGGTGCAGCAGAGGTCGGGATCGCGGGTCCACAATTCCGGTCCCATCGCTTCGGCCTGTTGCTCCACTGTCAAGTCGGGAACGACGGATTCAATTTTCCAGCCGAAGAAATCTTCCAGGCGCTTGTGCAAATCGCGCGTTTCAGGGAAAAGCAGGCCGGTGTCCAGCGTGAAGACGGGAAAATTCAGCCCCGCCAGCTTGGCCAGGTGCATCATCACCAGCCCCGCGCCTTGAAAGCTGGTGCCGATGGCCGCCCGACGGTCAAACCGCTTCCACGCCCAAGCCAGAATGTCTTCCGGCGCCTGATGCTCGAACTGCCCGTCAAGCACAGCGACTTCGCGGGCCGTTAACGGTTTGGGTTCGGCCTCAAGAGGTGGGCTGGAGATGGCGTCGGGGGTTTGCAAGGCTTTCATTCAGGCGGGCGCAGCCTCGACCTCGCTGGACGGAGTCGCCGCCATCGCCTCCTGCAACAACACCCGCTGGCAATAATCCCCAAACCGTTCCGCTCCGAGCCGCTCGCGCGCGAAACGGCTCAACCACGGGCGCAGTTCGTTGGCGAGGTCGTCTGACTTGATGCTCTGCCGGAAAAGTCGGCACAAACGGGTGCCGGCCTGATTGCCGCCGACGTAAAGTTGATACTTGCCCGGCGCGCGGCCGACCAAAGCCAGCTCCGCCGTGAAAGGGCGGGCGCAGCCGTTGGGGCAGCCGGTGGTGCGAATGATGATTTCCTCATCTTGCAATCCCAGTTCGGCCAGCAGCGCCTCGATGCGGTCCAACATCTCCGGCATGGCCCGTTCCGATTCCGCCAGGGCCAGCCCGCATGTCGGCAGCGCGGGGCAGGCGATGGAAGCGCGGCGAATGACGCTGGCCTGATTCTCTACTGGCACGCCGTGCCCGGCCAGCACCCGCGTGATGCCGTCACACTGGGCGGGCGGCACGTTGATCAGCAAAATGTTTTGCGACGGCGTCAGGCGCAGGTCCGGTTTGAACTGCTCGACCACCTGGCGCAATCCGGTCTTGAGGCGGCGCGAGCCCGCGTCCTTGATCCGGCCATTCTCCACAAAGAGGCCGAGAAAAAATTGGCCGTCGAATTGCCGATGCCAGCCGTAAAGATCGCCTTGCCGGGTGAAGGCATAAGGCCGCGGTTCCTCGAGTTTGAAGCCCAACCGCCGCTCCAGCTCCTCGCGGAACCAAGGCACGCCGCGCTCGGCGATGACGTATTTGAGCCGGGCGTGTTTCCGGTTGGTGCGATCGCCAAAGTCGCGATGAATCGTCACCACGGCCTTGGCCGTCTCGATGACGCGTTCCGGCGGGATGAAACCGATGACATCGGCCAGGCGCGGATAAGTCTGGGCGTTGCCGTGGCTCATGCCCATGCCGCCGCCGGCGAGGAGATTGTAACCCGCCAACTGCCCGTGCTCGACGATGGCGATAAACCCGCAGTCGTTGGTGAAGACATCAATGTCATTGAGCGGCGGGATGGCGAAGGCCACCTTGAATTTTCGCGGCAGATAGGTTTTGCCGTAAAGCGGATCGGCAAAGGTCGAATCCTCATCCGTCAACTTTAATTCCGTCCCTTCCACCCAGATTTGATGATACGCGCGCGTCTTGGGCAGAAGCGCGTCGGATACCGTCCGGGCTTGGCGCTGGATTTCATCCACCACCGGGCTGGTGGCGGGGGTGGGGGCGGCCATGACGTTGCGATTCACATCGCCGCAAGCCGCCAGGGTGGTGGCCATGGCGTCGTTCAGCCCCTTCATGAACTGGCCCAGATGGCCCTTGGTTACGCCATGAAACTGAAAACCCTGCCGGGTGGTGATGCGCAACGTGTTGTTCCCGTATAACCCGCACAATTGATCGAACCCCAGATAAACCGACGGCGTGATCGCGCCGCCGGGCAGGCGACCCCGGACCATGTAGATAAATTGCTTGCCCGTTTTGCGTTTATCGCGGTCATCCTGCTGATAGATGCCGTGAAACTTGAGAAACTCAGAATCATCGTCCGAAAAGCGTTCCTGGGCGGGGTTGGCCAGTGTTTGGGCAATGGTCCCCGCCAGCAGCGGATCGGCGGCCTTAAGGCCCTCGTTCCGAGTCAGTTTCGGCGGTGTTTCCGGGTTAATCATAACTGATATGCTTATGTTACTGATGATTAGTTTACGGCCAACATTGGTTTCTGTCAATTTCTTTCAATTTGATACCGGCACATTGGAAGACTTACGCCATAGATGGGACGAAGGGGACCAATGGGACGCCTCTGTTCGTGGTATTCGTGGTTAAATTTTTCGACTTTTTTCGGTATCCCAGCCAAACCCGAATTGAAGTTTGGAGTTGGGTTGGACGCGTTTTTTTTATTTTGATGGTTCAATCCACTTCAATCCACTTCAATTCAGTCCAATTTCTGGGGCCGAACCGGCGAAGGGGGATGTCCCCCCAATAGGATTTTTTATTTTTTGAAGGCGGTATTAGGCGGTATTAGGCGACATTCCTGGGCGCTTAACAGCCATCGAAGGCTCGCCAGGAAGCACGAGCCACGTGTACGCGCCGTAAGGAAGGCGCTTCCGAATTGCCACTTTCACCACTCCCCACTGCAAAATGTCAAAGAACAAGCGCCGGAGCGCCGCACAATCCGATCATAACACAATTTGATGGGATTACAACTCGCAATATTCAACATTTTTCGCGCCTAGGTGGTTTTTCAGCGAAAGACAGCTTTTGCAAGGGGCCACAATGTAATTATCTGCAGCTGTGCGTGTTATCCCGTGCTTCGCCGGCCCGGTCGGCATCGGCGCAGGGCGGCGCGTGGGCGCGACCTATTTGTAGATCACCGTCTCCTCTAAAGAGCAAAGCCTCGTAGAGGCGACATCTGGCTTGCGGTCGCTCGGAATATGCCGCTTCCTACGGAGCTAATTCTCCATTGGATGTGGTTGATCTACAAAGATTTCGCTCCTAGCGGAGCTGCGAATCAGAGCGCCACGTTTAAAAAGCGAGATGCACTGCGGCGCGTTCGACCGTTGTTTTTCGCTTGCTTTAGCCTGCCTTCTGCCTTAAATCAGAATTCGCCGTTATGAAAACGAGCATGCCTTTGTTTGCGGCCACTGTGCTGCTTGGCTCCTTCTTCTCCGAGGTTAAAGCCCAAACCCCGATCATCACGGCGCAACCGGCCAATGAGACTGTGCTGACTGGCAGCGCCGTTTCTTTTTCGGTCGCCGTCTCCGGCACCGGTCTTTTCACCTATCAATGGCAATTCGACGGCACGAATATTTCCGGCGTCATCACCACGGTGGCGGGCACTGGGACGGGAGGTTACTCCGGCGACGGTGGGGCGGCGAGCAGTGCTGAATTGTTCCATCCCTTTGGAGTGGCTGTGGACGCCTCCGGCAACCTGTTCATTGGGGATGAGGCTAACAACCGCGTCCGCGAGTTGGGAACCAACGGGATTATCACCACGGTGGCGGGCAACGGGACAGAAGGGGGGCAGAAGGCTACTCCGGCGACGGCGGCCCGGCGACCAATGCGGAGGTGTGGAATCCGTGTGGTGTGGCTGTGGACGCCTCCGGCAACCTCTTCATTGCGGATCAGAATAACCAGCGCATCCGCGAGGTGGTTTTCCCAGGCCCGACGCTTCTGTTGCATAATGTCAGCGGGGCAAACGCAGGGTCATATGACGTGGTGGTGTCAAGCCCGTACGGAAGCGTCACCAGCAGCATCGTCTCTTTGGTCGTCGCGCTACCTCCGCTGGAGGCCTTGAACGTTGGCGGGCAGGAAGTGCAACTGCAATTCCAAGGTGTGCCGGGCAACCCCTACATTCTGCTGTCGGCGACCAATCTCACCCCGCCGGTTGATTGGCGTCCGGTCATCACTAGCCCGACTTTCGCAACTGGAAGGCGATTTTATCTTTTTTTGAGGGGTAGCCGCTATGGTTTACGAGGGAAGCAAGGTCTTTTTTTCGTCAGATTCCGTTTGGTGCAGACCTACCCCCTTCCACC
>Ga0302326_10004779_pt1 | contig 31170 bp, 24 predicted proteins | sample Palsa_T0_3_FD_202264 | JGI IMG/M metagenome (GOLD analysis project Ga0302326, IMG submission 202264) | Peat permafrost microbial communities from Stordalen Mire near Abisko, Sweden - Palsa_T0_3 | ecosystem: Environmental > Terrestrial > Soil > Palsa > Peat permafrost | place: Sweden: Abisko...
GAGCTCGCCGAGATCGTGTCCGAGTTTGCCGTTGATGTCGGCGACGAACGCCGCCATGATCGGTGCCGCCGCGCTCGTGCCGCCGTACTTCAAGCCGTTCGGGCACCCGCCGGCGTCCGCCTCGCATATCTCATAGCCCTGTGCCGGGTCGGCGTTGACGACGATGTCGGGGACCGAGCGGCCAGCAGCGCTGGTGAGCCCTTCCTGATAGGACGGTCGAGGGAAGAAGCGCGAGACGCCGAATCCGCCCTGTCCGGTCGCTGGTTCGGCTTCGCTGCCGTCCCACCAGGTTTCGCTTCCGAAGGAGCCCAGCGGGCCACCGCTGGCACTGCTCCCGCCCACCGCCGTGGCATGCGGAGAGTCCGCCGGAACGCCGACCGTGTTCGGGCTGCCATCCAGGCATGTGCCGCCGCTGTCGCCGGTCCCATTCAGGACCGTCACACCGGACGCGGCAGCATTCGCGAGCACCTCGTCGATGCTCTGCACGTCGGCGAGGCTGACCTGGTTCTCGCACTCGCTCCAGCTGTTGGAGATGACCGTGTCGCCGCCTTCGACCATCGCGTTGAACATCGCCTGGAAGCTCGCGCCGCCGTTGAACGCCGTGTCATAGACGACGACCTTGGCCCCCGGTGCAAGCGTCAGCGCGGCGTCGATATCGAGCAGCGCCTCGGACTCACCCGCGCCCTGAGGCGAGCCGGCGCCACCCGCCACATCCTGCTCGCTCAGATCTTCGCTCTCGCTCGGTTCGAGGTGGTCGAGTGCGAGAAATTCACTGACGTCGCTCGGGTGGTAATTGGCGAACTCCAGCAGGCCGATCTTTTGGCCATCGCCGGCGAGGACCTCGCCCGCTGGGCGGGGGCGCGAAGCGGTGTCGGCGTGCGCTCCGCCACTGCCGCCTGCACCAGCGTTCCCAGCGTATGCGGCTACGAGATTGAGCTCGTCGGCTATGCAGCGGAAGTTGATCTCGTTCTTGACGAGAGTGAGGAAGAGCTCGGCCGCCTCAGTGCTTCCCTCCTCCACGAGCCCCTGAATCTCAGCCTCTTGCCCGGCACTCTTGATGCCGCTCTCCACCAGCTCGAACTGCTCGGCCTCCTCGCAGCTCTCGGCGAGCAACCCATCATCGACCAGCTGCTTCGTGGTGGGATTCTTTGGAAACAGTTTTTCCGGGATGTTCTGGATCTGCGGCGTCGGCGCAAGCGGGTGTTCGATGCTCGAGAGCCCGACAATCGCCGCAACGTGGGGGGCGAGGCTCGCGGGAAGCTCTGGTGCCTGGGCGTTGGCGGTGAAGTCGTGCCCGTCGGCCTCGTACTCGTTGATGCGGACGCTCAGCGCACGTTCCACCTGGGCGCTCGTCCCGCTGGCCGTGATGGTCAGCCTGTTGGCGGAGCCCGACTGCTGGTGCAATCCGCGCTCGCGCAGGAAGCCAGCGACGGCAGCGTATGCTTGGGCGCTCGGGCCGAACCGCGCAGCCAGCTGCGCCTGGCTGAGGAAGTGGCGGAACAGCGGTGAACGCCGGTCCTGCACAGCGGCCAGAAACCGTTCGAAACCGACCTGATCGCGCCTGCGCAGCACGACGGTGAGCGTGAGTCGTCGCACGGAAGGACGCACGGCCAGGGGTGTCGCGCGAGCGAGAATCGCCGGGCGCTCGCCCGCGATCGGCACGAGGCCGGCGGTAGGCGCCTGCGCTCCGGCGCCAACTCCGTGAGCAGCCGGTGGCCGAGCGGTGGAGCGGCTGACATCGCCACCGCGCAGCGCGAGAGCCAACACGACGGCGAGCACCATCGATGCGAGGACACCGGCGCGGCGGGGCAGTCGATCTCTTGCGCCATCTGCGCGCCTGCCGGCGCGAGCGCGAAGCGCGACGGTCCTACTCTCCATTCGAGCTCACATCCCTATGAGCGTGCTGATCACGCATGCATCCGCGCCTCTCCACCTCACACCCCGGGGCCCCACTGACCCTCAGCACTGAGCGCACCTATGCCGAGCACGAAAAGGTACCACGCGCGTTAACCCCCGGCTGACCGGGGGACACATTGCCGGGCGCCCCGCTCAATACCGGTATGCGCGCCTGCGCTCGTGGCGCTCGATCCCCAGCCGGCACAGGCGCTCGAGCAGGACCGGGTAGGCAACGCCCGAGGCGTCCAGCAGCTTTGCGTACACGCTCGTCGGCGTGAAGCCGGGCATCGTGTTCAGCTCGTTGACGAGCACGCGCTCGCCGTCGACGAAGAAGTCCACCCGCGCCAGTCCCTCGCAGCCGGCCGCGAGGAACGCCGTGACGGCCAGGCGCTCGACCTGCTCGCGCGCGGCGGTCGAGATGCGCGCGGGGATCTCCAGCGCCATGCCGCCCTGCGCGTACTTCGCGCCGAAGTCGTAGAACTCCCCGGCGAACACGATCTCCCCGGGCGTGGACGCGAGCGCCGCCTCGCCGCCTCCGCGCTCGCCGTCGAGCACTCCGAGCACACCGCACTCGACCTCCGTGCCGAGCGCCATCGACTCGACGATCGCCAGCTCGTCGTGTAGGAACGCCTGCTCGAGGGCGCCATCGAGCTGCCCGTGGGCGCTCACCTTGACGATCCCCACCGACGATCCTAGGTGCGCTGGCTTGACGAACACCGGCAGGCCCAGTTGGGCGAGCTCCGCGAGGACGTGTTCGCGTGCGCGCGCGAAGCGCTCGGCCGCCACGCCCCTGTAGTCGACCTGGGGAACGCCGACGGCCGACATCAGATCCTTGAACAAGACCTTGTCCAGGCACACCGCGGAGGCGGCCACGCCGGCTCCCACGTATGCCACGTCGAGCATCTCCAACAGCCCCTGCACGGTCCCATCCTCGCCGAACGGGCCGTGGAGCACGGGGAACACGACATCGACCCCCAGCAGGCCGGCGCCGGGGATGACGCTGAGCGCCCGCTCTTCGCTGCGCCAGACGCCGTCGCGCCCGATCTCGACCCACACGACCTCGTGTCCGCCGGCCCGCAACCCGTCGCTGACAGCGGCGCCCGAGGACAGCGAGACGTCGTGCTCGGAGGAGCGCCCGCCGGCGAGGACGGCGACCGTGAGCGCCTCGCCGGTCGCTGGCGAGGCGGTATCTGTCTCGGAGCTCATTCCGCCGCCGGCGGCGTGGGCGTCGCGGGGGGGGTCGTCGTCGTGGTGGTCGTCGTCGTCGGGGTACTGGTCGTCGTTGGCGCGAGCGCGCCGACGACGAGTATCACGGTGGCGCCCTTGCGCGCGTGCGCCCCGGCGGCGGGGCTCTGTTCGAGGACCATGCCCACCTGCGAGGCTTCGGTGGTCGTGTGCGGTTCTGTCTTGACCTTGAAGCCGGCGTGCTTGAGCGCGGCCGTTGCGGCCGTTTCGGCCGCGCCGACGACGTTCGGCACCGCCGTTTCCTTGGGCGCCTTGGCGATGACGAGATTGACCTTTTCACCGGCGTGCAGCGAGCTGCCGACGCCCGGTGACTGCGCGAGCACCGTGCCGGGGGACTGCGTTGCGGACACGCGCTTGGTGACCGTGCCGACGGCGAGTTCGGCGTTGGTGAGCGTCGCTTGCGCAGCTTCGAGCGTCTGCCCGGCGACGTCCGGCACACGCACCGGCGCGGGCCCGCTGGAGACCAGCAGGGTGACCACACGGCCTTCCTGGACCTCCGTTTCGGCGGGCGGCTCGGTGGAGATGACGACCCCCGGCGCGACCGTCTTGTTCGGTTCGGTCTTGACCTTGGTCTTCAGGTGAGCCTTACGCAGCTTCTGCTGTGCGGTTGCGACGGGCAGCCCGACGACGCTGAGCAGCGGTGCGCTCGCCGGGCCGTCGGAGACGACGATATCCACGCGGCTTCCCTTCTTCGCGATGCTCCCGGCGGACGGCGACTGCTTGATCACCAGGCCCGTCGCGACGGTGGTGCTGGGAGCGAGCGACGGAACCGGGTTCAGGCCCGCGCTGCGCAGCGTCGCGCCGGCCGCCTGTTCTGTCTGGCCGGTCACGGACGGCACGGTCACCGATTTGCTCGAGCCGCCCAGCAGCACCGCCGCGATCACCGCGGCGGCGAGCAGTGCCGCCGCCAGCGTCCACAGCAGAACGCGTCGTCGCCGGTCGTCGTCGCCGCGCGGCGGCAGTGGGCCCTCCGGGCCGTAGTATCCGCTCGTCGGCTGCTCGAGCAGCAGCGATCCGGCGCCCGCGCCGACGGGGAGCGGCGGAGCGTGGTGGACCTGGCCGGCGGGAACGGCCGCGGCGGCGCCCGACAGCGCGGGAAGCGCCTGGCGCTCGGACTCCAGCGCCGCGATCAGCTCGTCGGCGCTCGCCCAGCGCTGGGCCGGGTCCTTGGCGAGAGCCCGCAGCACGATCGCGTCCAGCGACGGCGGCAACGCGGGGTTGATGGCGCTCGGCGGATACGGCTCGGCGGCGACCTGCTTGAACGCGATCGCGACCGCCGTCTCGCCCTCGAACGGGACCACGCCGGTGAGCAGCTCGTACAGGATCACCCCGATCGAGTAGAGGTCGGAGGCGGCTGTGACCGCGAACCCCTGCGCCTGCTCGGGAGACAGATATTGCGCGGTGCCCATGATCGAGCCCGTGAGCGTCATGTCAGAGGCGCCCGCTCGCGCGATCCCGAAGTCGGTGACGCGGACGCGGCCCTCCTCGTCGAGGATCACGTTGTGGGGCTTCAGATCACGATGGATGACGCCGCGCCGGTGGGCGGAGCGGGCGGCGCGCAGGATCTGGACGACGATGTCGATCGCCGCCGTCGGCTCGAGCGCTCCGCGTTCGCGCACGATCGCCTTCAGCGAGCGCCCGGCGACGTACTCCATCGCGATGTAGTAGGTGCCGTTCCACTCGCCGCGGTCGAAGATCCCGACGATGTTGGGGTGCGATAGCGCGGCGGCGCTGGAGGCCTCGCGGCGAAAGCGCTCGACGAACTCGTGGTCTTCGGCGAAGTGGTGGTGCAGCACCTTGACCGCGACCTCCCTGCCGAGCAGCTGGTCCTGGGCGAGGTATACGTCGGCCATCCCGCCGGAGCCCAGGCGCGAGATCACCCTGTAGCGACCATCGATGATCGTCTCGGGGTCGATCATCCGAGCAGGCTTTCGATCACGGCCCGGGCGACCGGGGCGGCGAACGTTGCGCCTTCTCCGGGGACGGCCTTGAGCGTCACCGCGACCGCCACCCGCGGGTCGGCGGCGGGAGCGAACGCGATGAACCACACGTTGTTGATCGCGTCACCGAACTGCGTCTGCGCGGTACCGGTCTTGCCCGCCACCTGCACGCCGGGGATCTGCGCGGCGGTGCCGGTTCCTTCCTTGACCACCGCTTCCATCATGCTCGTCACGGCGGCCGCCGTCGAGGGTTTCATCACGACCGACTGCACGTGCGGGGAGATCGTCTTCACGGTGCCGCCTTCGGCGTCGACGATGCGCTTAGTCAGATGGGGAACCATCAGCGTGCCGCGGTTGGCGACCGCCGCGGCCACCTCCGCCATCTGCAGCGGCGTCACCGCGAGTTTGTCCTGGCCGATGCCCATGCGCCCGACGTCGACCAGCGGGCTGGTAGGGGCGACGATGCTTTCGCCGACGTGCTCGCCGCTCGCGGACATCTGTTCCGCGGGGTAGTCCAGCTGCGGCTTGCGGTCGAAGCCGAAGCGCTGCATGTATCGCCCGAGCGTGCGCTTGCCGAGGCGCACCGCGACCTGCGCCCACACGGTGTTGACGGAATGGGCGAGCGCGTAGGTGAGCGTGATCGGCCCGAAGCTCTCGTCATTGTCGTTTTTCAGCGGCACCCCCGAGACGAGGATCCCGTTCTGGCCGCTAACCATCGATTCCGGCGTGTAGGCGCCCGTGTCGATCGCCGCGGTGGCGGTCACGATCTTGAACGTGGACCCGGGCGCGTAGCCGAACTGGGTCGCGCGGTTGACTTCCGAGCGGGTCGGCGGGTTGGCGTTCATTTCGCGCTCCTGCGCGCGTTTGTGCGCGGGCGAGCGCAGCGCGTTGGGGTCGTAGCTGGGCTTGGAGGCCATCACCTCGACAGCACCGGTGCGCGGGTCGAGCGCCACGACCGCGCCTTCGTGTTCGCCAAGCGCCGACATCGCCACCCGCTGCGCGCGCGGGTTCAGCGTGGTGATGATCTTCTCGCCCTGCGGTTCCTTGCCCTGGAGCTGGTCGAGCACGCTCTGCAGGTTCGTGCCCGTCTGGCCGTTCAGGTCGCCGTTGCGGAAGCGCTCCACGCCGGTGGCGCCGAGGTCTTCCGGCTGGATATAGTCGTAGCCGATCGGCTGGGCGAACAGTTCGCCGGTCGGGTAGGTGCGCTGATAGATGCCTTCCGGGCCGCGCACGCTGCGCGCCAGCACGGTCCCGTCGGAGGCGACGATCGGCCCGCGCGCGATGCGCTCCTGCTCGAGCAGCATGCGTTTGTTGAGCGAGTTTTCGCGTAGCGAGGAGGCTTCAAAGATCGTCCAGCGCGAGGTGAACGCGACGAGCAGCGCGAACAACACCGCGACCAGCCCGTACAGGCGCACGATCGGGCGGTTCACCGCGCGCGCCTCATTCGAGCTGGCCCAGTTCGAGGCTGCGGACGAGCGCGGCGGCGTTGGATTCCGAGCGCAGTGAATGGTCGAGCAGCGTGCGCCGTCTTTCAGCGCTGAGCGTCGAGGCGCTGACTCCTGAGACGTACTCGCTGCTGTACAGCGTCACGTTACCCGGCAGCCGATAGGGCAGGCCCTCGAAGATTGTCACCAGGCCCCTGCCGTTGGTCCCGATGAAGTACACCTGCTGCAGCGCCAAATATGCGCCCGCGCCGAGCATGCCGAGGAGGGCGAGCGTGAACGCGAGGACGCCCGCGCGGCGGATCCGCGTTCGCCCTCGGGTGTGGGGGCTGCCCGATCCCGTCACCGTGCGCGGCGCCAGGCGCTGAGATCGCGCGGGCGGTGGCGAGGAGCGCCTAACCCGTCCCTGCGGCGATTGGCGCGTGGCGCCTCTCGGAACCACCGGCGCGGATGGGCGCGTGGCCTGGCCGCCGCCGCCAGCGCTGTCCGGCGGTGGCGCGGAGATGACGGGGATGGCGACCATCGTCGCCCCCTCCTGCTCTCGAGGGACGCCTCGGAAGTCGATCTCCTCCAGGCGGATCAGCACAACCGTGACGTTGTCGCGCCCGCCCGCGTCGTTGGCGGCTGCAATCAACGCCTCGCCGGCGTCGCGCAGGCGAGGATTGGCGAGCAGCGTCGCCGCGATCTGCTCCTCTGCGACCATCGTCGTGAGGCCGTCGCTGCACAGCAGGAACACGTCCCCGGCGCGAGCGCGGAAGGAGCGCGTGTCGACCTCGACCATCACCTCCGGTCCCAAGGCGCGCGTGATCACCGAGCGCTGGGGGTGCTCGATCGCTTCCTCGGGCGTGAGCCGGCCCTGGCGGATGAGCTCGTCGACGAGCGAGTGGTCGTCGGTCAGGCGCAGTAGCTGCTGCTCGCGCAGGCAGTAGGCGCGGCTGTCGCCCACGTGCGCGATCGCGACCTCCTCCTCGCCGACGTACACGGCGGTCAGCGTGGTGCCCATTCCCGCCTGCTCGGCGTTGGCGTGGGAGAGCTCGTGGATGCGGGCGTTGGCGGCCTGCGCGAGCGTGGCCAGCGCGAGCTCCGGCTGATCTCCGTCGGGCAGGCCGGGCTGGAAGGACTCGACCGCGATCCGCGAGGCGACCTCGCCGGCCTGCGCCCCACCCATCCCGTCGGCGACTACGAACAGGGGCGAGCGCGCGAGCAGGGAGTCCTCGTTGGCGCGGCGCTGGCGCCCGGTGTCGGTTCCGGCGTACTGTTCGGCGACGCGCAACATTCAGTCGACCTCGAAGGTGAATTCGCTGTCGCCGATGCGCACGTGGTCGCCCGGATGCAGGGGCCGGGGCGTCTGCAGCAGCTCCTCGTTGAGGTAGGTGCCGTTGGTCGATTGGAGGTCTTCGATGACCACTATGTTGCCCTGCTCGTACACCCGCGCGTGGCGCGAGGACGCAAACGGGTCCTCGAGGCGGATCTCTGCACGGTCTCCGCGGCCGAGCACGATGTCGCCGTCGAGGTCGTAGATCATGCCCGCATCGTGACCGGTGGCGCGATCGATCACCAGGCGCGGTGCGCGGTGCGCGATGTCCGCGCTGGCGAGCGCCGAGGCGGAGTACATGCCGGTCGCGTCCGGCGGGATCGACCCGGCGGCAGCCGCCGGATGAGCAGGGGCGAACTGATCCATGCCCCGGCGCAGGTCGCGCCGCGCGCTGCGCGTGATCCACAGCAGGAACAGGTACATGACGGCGAGGAAGCCGAACTTGAGGGCAACTGACACGGGCGCGAGCGTGTTCATGACACTTCGAAGACGATCTCGGTCGAGCCGAGCTCGACCCGATCTCCCGGGGCCAGTGCCCGCATGCCGTGTATGTCTTGGCCGTTGACGCGCACGCCGTTGGTCGAGCCCATGTCCTGCAGCGTCCATCCTTCCGGCCCCGGACGGATCTCGGCGTGCCGGCGCGAGACCCCGGCATCGTCGAGGATCACGTCGCATTCGCGGCTGCGCCCGACCGTCCCCCCACCCGGAGGCACGAGCAGGCGCCGCCCGCGAAGCACGAGCAGCGCTCGCTGGGGCCGCCGGATGGGATTCCCGCCCTCCCCCGGATCCCCGCCCGCCTCGCGCGTGCGTGCGGAGGTGCTGTAGATCATCGTCTGGCCATGCTCCTCGTCTTGGATCGGAGTCTGGAATGGAATCCCACCGGCGCCGTCATCCTCGCTGTCGTGCCGGACCAATCGCGCCTGGATGCCGAATTCCCCGAGCGAGAGGCGCTCGTCGGTGTGGAAGGCGATGTGCGGTGGCGAGGCCAGGATCAGATCCTCGCGACGTGCGTGCTCGAGCAGGTACGCGCACAGCTCGTCGATGACCTCATGCTCGACGCCTTCGTAGCGCGCGCGGTCGCGCGGCGAGAGCCACACAGAGTACTCGTTGGGGACGTACACGCGCGAGACCGACACGGTGCGGTGGGCGTCCATCTCGCGGGCCAGCTTGCGCGCCAACTCCATCGGCCGAACCTCGGCGCGAAACACCCGTCCGAAGGCGCCCTCGATCAGGCTGGCGATCATGGTCTCGACGCTCTTGAGGGGGTTCATCGTGGACGGCGGGCGCCGATCTCGGCGGATCGGGCGGCGGCCGTCAGCCATGCTACGCACCCTTGCTGGCAACCTGTCTCGAGGAAGCGCCTAGACAGGCCCGCGCAGGGCGCGGGCGGCGAGCACGAACAGGGCACCGAGGATCGCACCGACGACCGCGCCGCGCGGGCTGGGATGCGCGGCGTGAGCGCTGAGGCCGCCGCCCAGCGCCGGCGCCGCGGCGACGATCGCCGCCGTCCAGACGGTGACCGCGAGCAGGTCGCGCGCGGCGCTGCGTCCGCGAACGAGCCACGGGAGCACGGCCGCGCCGGCGGCCCACAGCAGCGCTCCCAGCAGCAGGCCGAGGTCCAGCATCGGACCGATCACGTGCGTGGCGGTGAGGCTGAACGAGCCCTCCCAGGCGGCTCGTGCGGGCGTTCCCGCCGCCGGCGCGAGCCACAGCCGGCGCTCGAGCAGCGGCTCGGCGAGGCTCAGCCACCAGTATCCGAGCGCGGCCAGCGCGGCGCGCTCGCGCCAGCGCGTGGCCTGTCCCGCGATCGCCGGGAAGGCGCCGGCGAGGCCGGCGAGGCCGAGCGCCGGCGCGAGTGCGGCGACGAGCCACCCCGCCCCCAGACGCGAGCTGTGTCGCTCTCCCGGCAGCACCAGCAGCGCGAGCAGCGCCGCGAACGCCAGCAGCGCGACGCCCGGCCGTCCCGCGAGCGCCTGCCAGGCGACGAGCGCGAGCGCACACGCGAGCCAGATCTGGCGTGGCAGCGCGATCCGCCGCCCGGGCTCGGCGGCCGGGGCGTCGGCGAGTTCGCTGCCCTCGGCCTCTAGCTCGCGGCCCGGCAGGACGCGCTCGCGCGGTTGCAGGGCACGAGCCGGCGGGCTCACAGGCGCGTGCGCGGGTGACGCGCCGCGGGCACCGACGGGTATTCGGGGGGGCGTCGGCTCGAACGGCTGTTGCGCACGCGCCCGCCGCCAGGATCGGCGCGTGAGCCCCCGCGCGAGTGTCTGCTCGAGCGCCAGGCGCAGGTCTTCGAGCGTCCCGCGGTCGCTCGGCGCTGGCGACAGCGCGCGGTCGAGGGCGCGCGTGAGCGCCGGCGGGAGGTCGCGGCGAGAGCGCGCCAGCGGGGGCAGCGCGCGACCGATGCGGCGTGCAGTTGCTGCGGGCGTGGAGGCGCGAACGGGGTTGGCTCCGGACAGCGCCTCGTACAGCACGAGCGCCAGCGAGTACAGGTCGACCTGGACGCCGACCTCGCGGCCTTCGCTCTGCTCGGGAGCCATGTAGGCGAGCGTGCCCAGCACATCGCCGGTGCGCGTGAGCGCGTCCTCGCCGACGAGGCTCGCGCCGCCGAAATCGGTGAGCTTGGCCGCCGCCAGCAGCGTCTGCGGGGTTCTCGCGCCGCCGGCCGGCGGCGTCGGCACGAGCACGTTCTGCGGCTTGATGTCGCGGTGGATCACGCCGCGCTCGTGGGCGTGCTCGAGTGCACTCGCGAGCGCAAGTCCGATCTCCAGGACCTCCTCATCCTCGAGCGCCTCGTGGGCGATCAGCTGCGCGAGCGTGTCGCCGTCGACCAGCTCGGAGATCAGGTAGAAGGCGCCCTCGTGCGGGCACGCCTCGTACAGCGCGACGATCGCCGGGTGCGACAGTCGCGCGGCGGCGAGCGCCTCACGGCTGGCGCGCTCGCTGTCGCCGTCGAGTCCCAGCCACACCTGCTTGACCGCCACCTCCCTGTGCAGGAGCTCGTCGCGGGCGCGCCAGACCACGCCAAAGCCCCCGCTTCCCAGCTGCTCCAGCAGGCGGTAGCGGCCGAGCACGAGCTCGTCGACCGCTGCTCGCTCCCGCTGGCGAGCGATGCGCCTGGAGGGGGGCTCCTGTAGCGGCGCCTCGCGCCGGGGCGACACTTGGACGAGGGTGTGTGGCGACTCCACCGGCTTCTGCGTTCGCCGTACGCGCCCGCGCTCCTTGCCGCGCACGAAAGGAAAACGCGCACTGACCGAGAAGTTGCAGTCTCGCGAGGGGGACGAGCGCCAGTCATACTTGGCTCTTCCTAAAGTCCCTGCAAAGGAGCGGTTAGCTTTTGTCGTTCTTTGACGATGACGAGGAGACTGCGCCTCGGCCATCACCTCGCGCGCCGAGACAGCCGCCGGCAGGCGAGCGGCCCACTGCCGCGGGCGGGGTCCGCCGACCGCGCCCGCGCAGGCCGCAGCACTCCGGTGCGTCGGGGGTCGACCAGCACACGGTGATGGTGCGTCGCCGTGTCCTAGCGGGCGTGGCGATCGTGCTGGTGATCGTGGTCGTGCTGGTGATCAACGGCTGCCTGAAAAGCGAAAAGACGCAGTCGTTGAAGACCTACAACCGCGAAGTCGGCACGCTCGCGTACGAATCCGATGCGCACGTCGCTCAGCCGCTGTTCGGAGCGCTGACGAACGCCTCGGGCAAGTCCGCGCTGGACGTCGAGCAGCAGGTCGACGAACTGCTGACGCAGGCGCAAACGATCGCCGCGCACGCCAAGAGCCTGAGCGTGCCGGGCGAAATGGCCGCGGCTCAGCAGAACCTGCTGCTGGCGCTCGATCTGCGCCTCGAAGGGATGACCAAGCTGACGTCGCTGCTGCCGACCGCGCTCGGAGGACAGGCCAAGCAGACGAGCACGAAGATCGCCGGCGATATGGAGATCTTCCTGGCCTCCGACGTCATCTACTCCCAGCGTGTCGCTCCCCTGATTCAGCAGGCGCTGGCGGGCGACGGCATCCACGGAGTGACTACCGCCTCGACGCGCTTCCTGCCGAACACCGGCTGGCTGGAACCGGCGACGGTGCTCGCGCGCCTCACCGGCCAGGCCGCGAGCTCCTCGCCGGGCGCGGTCGCCCCAGGCCACCACGGCAGCGTGTTGAAGGGCGTGAACGTGGCCACGACCGCGCTGGAACCCGAACCGGCGATCAACCACATCAGCGGCGGGAGCAGCCCGACCTTCACCGCGGCCGTCGAAAATGACGGCGAATTCACCGAGACGGACGTCAAGGTCGACGTCACGGTCACGGCCGCTGGCAAGCAGTACAAGGCCTCGCACGTGATCGACACGACCGAACCAGGAAAGACGGTCAACGTGGAAATCTCCGTCCCGGGTATTCCGCTTACCGTGGCCTCGAAAATCGAAGTCGCGGTCGAGCCGGTGCCCGGCGAAACCAACCACGAAGGCACCAAGAGCAACTACCTGGCGATCTTCGAATAGGGCGCGGCGGGCTGCACCCGCGGCGCCAGCGGCTAACTTGTGCCGATGGCCGCATCGATCACCGACACGCAGGGGATCATCGCGATCGCCGCAGCCGCGGCGGCGGTCGTGGCGCTACTGGCGTGCCTGGCGCTGAGCACGAGCCTACGGCGCCTGCGGGGCGCGCAGCGGCTGGTGCTGGGCGAGCACGAGCAGCAGGATGTGATCAGCCACGCAGCCGCGATGCAGGAGGCGTTCGACGCACTGGGCGCGTATGTCGAGGAGACGGCGACGCGCCTGGACGCGCGCCTGGGTGCCGTGGAGGCGGCTCTGCGGGGGCGCATAGCGCACCGTGCGCTGGTGCGCTACGACGCGTATAACGAGCTGTCGGGTCAGCAGTCGATGTCGATCGCGCTGCTGGACGACGAACGCTCCGGCATCGTGCTGTCGTGCATCCACCATCGCGACCAGGCGCGCGTCTACGGCAAGCAGGTGCGCGCCGGGCGCGGCGAACTGGAGCTCTCTCCCGAGGAGGCCGAGGCCGTGCGCCTGGCGATCGCGGGCGAGGGCAACGGGTCGGCCGCCGATGCACAGCTGGCCTGAGCTGGCGGGTCGGCCACGGGTCGGCTATCTGGGGCCGGCGGGGACGTTCAGCGAGGAGGCGTTGCTGGCGAGCGCGGCCGCTGACGCGGTCGAGCCGGTGGCGCTGGCGAGCATCTACGACACGGTGATGGCGCTCCGTGACGAAGACGTGAGCTTCTCGATCGTCCCGATCGAGAACTCGCTGGAGGGCTCGATAAGCGTGACCCTGGACCTGCTCGCGGGCGAGGCGAGCGACGTGGAGATCGTGGGCGAGGCGCTGCTGCGGGTCAGGCACTCGCTGATCGCAGCGGCGCAGATTCCACTCGAGGAGATCGATACGGTCGTCACGCATCCCCACGTGCCTGGGCAGTGCACGCGCTTCCTGCGCGGCGAGTTGGCGCACGCGCGGATCGTGCCGGCCTCATCCACCGCGGAGGCCGTACGGATGGCGGTGGAGAGCGCGACCGGCTCACAGGCGGCGATCGGCACGCTGCTGGCGGCGCGCATCTACGGCGGAACGGTCATTCGCGAGGGGGTGGAGGACCGCGAGGACAACGAAACGCGCTTTGTGTGGCTCGCGCGACCGAGCGAGAATCGATCGGCGGCGGGCGCAGGCCGGCCGGCTAGCGCCCTGCCGCCACTGCGCGAGGGCACACGCGAGAAGTGGAAGACATCACTCGTGTTCTGGGGCGCCGGCGCCGAGCGGCCTGGCTGGCTGGTGCGCTGCCTGGACGAGTTCGCGCGCAACGACATCAACCTCACGAAGATCGAGTCGCGTCCGCGGCGCGACGGCCTCGGCAGCTACATGTTCTTCGCCGATCTGGCCGGTCGCGTGGACGCCGCGCCGGTCGTGCAGGCGCTGGCGGGCCTGCACGAGCGCTGCGAAGCGGTGCGTGTGCTCGGCTCCTATCCGGCCGCCGAGCGGGCAGAGTGGGCACGCTGATGAAGGCCGTGGGCACGCTGACAGCGCCGCGTGCGGCGGGCGCCCCCGCTAGACTGCGGCCCTGACATGGAGAGCACGGTCCCACCAGAGCCGGTGGGGTCCGTGCCGCCTTCAGAGCACCTGCGGCACGGACCTGGCACATCGCCCGCAACGGCGATGAGCGGTCGGGTGCTCGTCCTCAACGCGACGTATGAGCCGATCAACGTGTGCACGGTGCGCCGGGCGGTGGTGCTGCTGCTGAAGGAGAAGGCGGTGCTGCTCGAGCGCGGACGCTGGGAACTGCACTCCGAGAGCGCGACGCTGGCGCGACCGGTGGTGATCCGGCTGGTCAGCTACGTGAAGGTGCCACGGGACGCCCACCGGCGCAAGATCACCAGGCGCGCAGTGTTCGCGCGCGACAGCTGGACGTGTCAATACTGCGGATCGCGCTCCAACCTGACGGTCGACCACGTGATCCCGCGCTCGAAGGGCGGCACCTCCAGCTGGGAGAACATCGTCGCCTCGTGTGCGCCGTGCAACCGGCGCAAGGGCGACCGCCTGCCGCGCCAGGCGGGGATGCATCCGCGACACGCGCCGCGCAACCCGAGCGCGGAGATCTTCATCCACGTCGCCAGTCCGACGATCCCGGCGGCGTGGCTGCAGTACCTGCCTCAAGCGGCCTGACAACAGACGAGGGGCGCCCACGCTGCGGCGCCCCTCGCCAGACTGCTTTGACTGGAAAGACCGAGAGCGACGGGTAAAGGCCGGAGGGACCAGGGCCGGCGGTCGTCTCGGGGTGTCCCGGGTTGGATTCCGCTAGGCGGACCAGCCTCCCGACCTAACGGCCGGTCACCTCCAGGGTCCCGCAAGAACTGTCACTCAACGTACGGACCACCTCCTTTCTCTGGTCTCGCCAGAGTAGCGAACGCGGACGACGTGCGGGGCATGATGTTGGGGAGCCCGCCAGCCGGCCTGTCGATCACTGGATGATGACGCCGAACTCCTGTGCGTAGGTCGCGCCCGGTGCGCCGTCGCCGACTGACGCGGGCACGGCGGGCGTTATGCCAATCCCCGTTTCTCGGTACTGGGATTCGAGGATGTTGGCCAGGTGCTCGGGCGAGGCGAACCATGCCGAGGCGATCGCCTGGGGGGTGGACAGTTGGTAGGTGCCCCACGCGAGGTTCTCGCCGATGACGTAGCCGTCGCTGGGGCTTGGTATGTAGCCGGTGTCGCGGATGCGGTCGACGGGCGTCTCGCCGCTTGGGGAGACGTGCGCGAAGTAGTCATCGGCGATCAGTTCCTGGCAGTGCCCTTCGGCCGCCTGTTCGAGCTGGGCGCTGGCGAGCAGCGGACTCTCGCTGTTTTCGGCGCGCTTGCGGTTGATCAAGCAGAGAACGGCTTCGCGCGCGAGCGCGATGTTGGCCGCTTCGGGCGTGATTTCGGTGTTCTGGCAGGGTGTGGAGAGAACCTCGGCGATGGTCGCCGCGACGCTCAGGGCGGAGGACTGGACGGCGCTCTGCGAGGTGCTGGCGCCAGACGTCGAGCCGGGAGCGGGCGGGAGCGGGTGGGCGAGCCTGCGTGCACGCTGGCGGCGGGCGCTGGCTCGGCAGGCGCGTGCCGCCGCTCGAGCGTGACGCGAGGAGTGGGCGGACTTCCTGGCGCAGCGCGGGCGGGCGAGATCGGCTTGGTGCACGTGCAGGGATCCGTTGACGGTGGCGCGCACGCCGTCCGGGGCGGAGCTGGCGGCGGCGGGGGAGGCGGCAAGCGCGAGCGCAGCGCAGCTCAGGACCGGCAGGACGACTTTGGGGAGGCGACGGGCGGTGGGCACCCTCAGCCTGTCGACCGGTCGGCCGGTCTATCTGAGCGCTAGAGCCTCAATCTGGACACGTCCAGTAGTCCCGGGTGGAATATTGCTGAGTTCGAGCAATCGGACTTTGGGTTAGTGCGGACGGTGGGTCGCGTTTTTCCCCGGTCGAGCTACTCCGGCCCGCCGGGCGTGTCGAGCGTGTCGGTCGGAGCGTCCTCGCCGGCGTCCACAACGAGCGCCACCGCGCTGACGACGTCGTCGTCCTTGAGGTTCATGACACGCACGCCGGTGGCCGAGCGACCCTGCTGGGAGATGCCGCCGGCGGCGGTTCGCTGGACCATGCCGCCGACGCTGATGAAGACGAGCTCCTGATGCTCGCGCACCACGAGGGCGCCGGCGAGCGCGCCCTTCTGCTCGGTCAGGCCGATCGTCTTGACGCCTTTGGCGCCGCGGTTGGTCTTGCGGTACTGGCTGATCTGCGTGCGCTTGCCGTAGCCGTTCTCGGTGACGACGAGCAGGTCCATGTCGTCGCGCGCGACGTCCATCGCGATCACCCGTCCGTCCTTGCCGACGTCCATGCCGCGAACGCCGGTGGTGTCGCGCCCCATCGAGCGCGCGTCGGACTCGGCGAAGCGGACGGTCAGCCCGGCGCGAGAGACCATGATGATCTCGTCGTCGGGGTCGACCGCACGCACGGCCAGCAGCTCGTCGTCGTCGCGGATGTTGATGGCGATGATGCCGTCGGCTTTGATCGGCGTGTTGTAGGCCTGCAGCTCGGTCTTCTTGACGGTTCCTGTGCGCGTGGCGAACACGAGGAACTGCGTCTCGGTGAAGTCGCGTGTGGAGACGACCGCCTGGATGCGCTCGCCTTCGCGCAGCGGCAGGATGTTGACGAGCGCGCGTCCCTTGGCCGTGCGCTGCGCCTCCGGCAGCTCGTACACCTTCGAGCGGTACACCTTGCCGCGGTTGGAGAAGAACAGCAGGTAGTCGTGGGATGAGCACACGAACAGGTGCTCGATGAAGTCGCCGTCCTTCATGTCCATCCCGGTCACGCCGCGCCCGCCGCGCTGCTGCTGTCGGTAGGTGGCCAGCGGCAGTGACTTGACGTAGCCGCTCTGTGTGATCGTGATCACCATCTGCTGGTCGGCGATCAGGTCCTCGATGTCGATCTCGTCCTCGGAGTGGCTGATCTCGGTGCGCCGCTCGTCGCCGAAGCGCTCCGATATCTCGGTCAGCTCCTCCTTGATGACGGCCATCACGCGCGACTCGTCGCCGAGGATCGCGCGCAGCTCGGCGATGCGCTCGGTGACGTCGGCGTGCTCCTGTTTGATCGAGTCGGCCTCCAGCGCGGTCAGCTGCGAGAGGCGCAGGTCGAGGATCGCGCTCGCCTGGATCGGGCTGAGATCGAAGCGCGCGACGAGCTGCTCGCGGGCGGCTTCGCGATCGCGCGAGGCACGGATCAGTTCGATGATCTCGTCGAGGTGCTCCAGTGCGGTCAGCAGCCCCTCGAGGATGTGGGCGCGCGCCTCCTTCTCGGAGAGCTCGTGCTTGGTGCGGCGCACGATCACCTCGCGCTGGTGGGTGACGTAGTTGTGGATCACCGCGCGCAGGTTCAGCGTGCGCGGCACGTTGTCGACGAGCGCCACCATGTTCACACCGAACGTGGTCTGCATGGGCGTGTGCTTGTAGAGCTTGTTGAGCACGACCTTCGGGATCGCGTCGCGCTTGAGCTCGATCACGAGGCGCATGCCGCGCTTGTCCGACTGGTCGATCAGATCGGAGATCTCGGGGATGCGTTTGTCGTTTACGAGCTCGGCGATCTTGGTCATGAGGTTGCCTTCGCCGCCCTTCTTGACCATGAACGGCAGCTCGGTGACGACGATCGCCTCCTTGCCGTGGGTCAGCGGCTCGATGTGCGCGCGCGCCTGGACGCGCACGCGCCCGCGCCCGGTCTCGTAGGCGTCTTTGATGCCGCCGTGGCCGAGGATGATGCCGCCGGTCGGGAAGTCGGGGCCCTTGATGTGGCGCATCAGGCCGGCGGTGTCGATCTCCGGGTCGTCGATGTAGGCGATCGTCGCGGCGATCACCTCGCGCAGGTTGTGCGGCGGGATGTTGGTGGCCATCCCGACGGCGATGCCCGATGAGCCGTTGACGAGCAGGTTGGGAAAGCGCGCCGGCAGGACCAACGGTTCGCGGCGTGAGCCGTCGTAGTTGGCCACGAAGTCGACCGTGTCCATGTCCAGGTCGCGCAGCATCTCGGTGGCGATGCGGGCGAGGCGGGCCTCGGTGTTATGACTGACGAACCCGTTGGTCAGGAAGGAGTGGTCGTCCGTGTCGACCCGTAGCGAGTAGACGGGCTGGACGCCGGCGGGCTCCACGGATGCGACCTTGGCGTAGTAGTAGTCGCCGCTTACCAATGGGGCGATGACGTCGCGTACCTCCTGCGAGGAGATCCGCTCGAGGATCGCCGTTGATCCACTCTCCCAACGTTCGATCCGATCGACGTTGTGCCGCCTCAGCCAGTCGCGCTCGGCGAACGTGGAACCTCCGTCAGACCTTATGTAGCTAGCTAGATGAGGCACGTGGTCATGACTGAGAGCGCGACTCGTCGCGGGTATACGCGCCAGCACTGCTTCGAGCTTCAGCTGCTTCGCGCCAAGGAACCCGACCCGCTCGGCGAACAACCGTGCATCACGGCGATTGGTGAGCACCACCTTGATCTCGCCGCGCGCAGAGCGGCTGAGTCGCGAGATGACGCCGAACTCCAGCAGCAGCTGCTGCACGTCGCGCGCTAGATCTGGACTGCGGGTCGAGTAGGAGACCTGGATTGTGCTGCGCGGGAGTAGCGAACAGGAGCCATCGCCCTCAAATAGGGCCTGGAGGAAGACGCGCTTGAGTCCGGGGCTCCCGCACCAGACGAACTCTGGTACGCACTTGTGCTCGCTCGTCCGGCCCTCCATCTCAGCAAGCGGACTACTGCGTAGCGCAGCGAGGTTCTGTACGTCGAGCTCGTGGCAGAGGCTGCCTGATCTGATTGTGCGCGAGTAGACGTAGCGTGGTCCGCCGACGATCTCGTCGTAGGCGTCGATCACAGCATCGAAGAAATCCCTGTCGACGTTGTTGAAGCCAGCTCGGTTGCTGCCGAACCACCCCTCCGACACAAAGGCCCCGGCCAGCACAGCCAGCATGCGCGCGCGATCGTCGAGAGATCCGTCAACCGTGGTGGGAGTGCGGTGAAGCAGGACGCGCTCACCGGGGACAATCTCAGAGAGCAGCTTCCACATCAGCAGCGGCACGCCGGCCATGTCGAGAAGGCAAAGCACCGGGTGGTTGTCGGTCCCCGTCAGCTCATATCCCTCGGCAGTTCGCAGCCGCAGCGTCGGATGCTCCCCGGAGTGGAAGACAGTCGATGCCCGTACGGGCCGGCCGAGGCGATCGAGCACCTCGACATTCAAAGGGGCGTCGGAGTTTGGGGCCGCGGCGGGGGCGAGTGCGTCGATCCGCACGGTACCTGTGCCCGTGCGGACGCGCGTGTTTCCCGTGACGCAGTACCGCATGGCGGCGGCCGGGTCGTCGTCGACCGAGCCGAAGTTGCCCTGGCCGTCGACGAGCTCGTTGCGCATCGAGAACTCCTGGGCCATGCGTACGAGCGTGTCGTAGATGGCGGAGTCGCCGTGGGGGTGATAGTTGCCCATCACCTCGCCGACGATCTTGGCGCACTTGGCGTAGGAGCGGGTCGGCCCGAGGCCGAGCTCGTTCATCGCGTACAGGACGCGGCGATGGACGGGCTTGAGGCCGTCGCGCACGTCGGGCAGGGCGCGCCCGACGATCACCGACATGGCGTAGTCGAGGTAGGCGGTGCGCATCTCCTCCTCGAGTGCGCGCGGCTCCACGTTGCCGCCACCGATTACATCAGCGCTCGCCATCGCTCACCTCCCGCTACACATCTAGGTTGGCCACCGCCCTGGCGTTGTCCTCGATGAAGGCCCGGCGCGGCTCGACCTGGTCGCCCATCAGCATCGAGAAGATGCGGTCGGCGGCGAAGGCGTCCTCGAGCGTGACCTGCGCGAGCGTGCGCGTGGCTGGGGCCATGGTGGTTTCGCCGAGCTGCTCGGCGTTCATCTCGCCGAGGCCCTTGAAGCGCTGCAGTTTGGTCCCCTTCTGCGCGACGGCCATGACGGCCGGGTGCAGCGCCTCGAACGACGGCGCGCTCTCGCGGGCGTCGCCGAGGCGCACGTCGAAGGCGGGGACGCCGGCGAGCTCGACCAGCTGTGCGTGCACGCGCGCGAGCTGGCGGTACTCCTGTGAGTCGAACAGGCTGCGCTTGATGCGATGGACGCGGGCGAAGCCGCTCTTGGCTTCGACGGCGCGGATGCGCAGCTCCAGCGGATCGCTGTCCAGCAGCTCGGTGGCGTGAGTGTCGCCATCCAGGCCGGCGCGGGAGATCAGCTCGATCGCCGCCTCGGCGCTCAGCGCCTGCTCGCCCAGCAGCGAGGACTCCTCGAGGAACTGGACGACGTCGTGCCCGTGGGCCGCGCGCAGCGACGAGGACCACCCCTCGTACTGCTTGAGCAGGCGGGTGAAGCGCTGCCAGCGCGCCTCGGTGAGCTTGAACTGGGTGCCGTGACGGTCGAAGACATCGATCTTCTCCCACTTGTCAGCGAGCAGGATCTCCTCCAGTTCGGAGTCCTTCTCGATGTAGCGCTCGCGCGAGCCCTGCTTGAGCTTGTACAGCGGGGGCTTGGCGATGTAGACGTAGCCGGCCTTGATCAGCTCCTCCATCTCGCGAAACAGCAGCGTGAGGACGAGAGTCCTGATATGAGCGCCGTCAACGTCTGCATCTGTGTTGGCTGATGTCAACCCGCCCATCCCTGCCACAAAGTTCTCGTCGCCCCAGACGGAGAAGTCGTAGACGCAGCCGTTGGTCGCGGGCACCCGCTCGATGCTCGTGACCGGCAGGCCCACGAGATCCACGGAGAGGTCCTTGGCACGACGGGCGATGGGGCGAATCTCGAGGATCCTCGCGCGGATCGTCCGTGCACCCGGATGGTCGCGCCATGCCGGCTCGATCGCGGACAGGTCCCTGACGTCGGTCACGTTTAGCTGCCAATGCCGGTGCTTCTGCTCGATCGGGTGTCCATGAAGGCTCCCCCGCTTTCCGTCTGGCTCTCGTACCGATGCGGACGTGACTACCCCCAGCGACGACAGCAGGTACTGAAGCCCACTAGCGATATGGCGCGATGAGGAGTACAGCGTGACTCGCCCGCTCGAGGCGGTGCCGTCCCCAAGCAGGAAGCCGCGTAGGAACTGAAGCCGCAATGCCTCGCTCACGTTGAAGACGATCGACGGCATTCGCTTCTCGATGGAGGTACGGCCCTCGAATTGAAACACGTACTTCCATGCCAGAGCGGCGACTCGATTGTTGACGCGTATCTCGGCTGCCCGCGTGGTCGCGTCATAGGTCCGCGGAGCGATCCCGAACACGTGCTCCATTGCGGTGCACATCTCTTTGGCATAGCCGATGTTGCCACGGCCGATGGCCAGTCGGACGCCGCCGCGCTCACTGCAAGATCCCTCTGCCAAGGAGAAGCCGAGCAGGTTCATCAGCGTCCCATCGATGGTGACGTAGCGGCGCACCGGCTGATTCGCATAGTGCTCGGGTGTGAGATAGACATCTTCGCGTCCGTCGAAGAACTCGATGTCGCGCTCGTCGAGGTCGGAGAGACGCACCTCTTGACGCAGCCGGTTACGCCGCGAGGCGCGGTACTGGCGCCGCCAAGTACGGTCGAGCGCGCTATCGCACACTCTCACCCTGGCGCGGACGGATTCGACGTCGCCGCCGACGGCCGTGACGTAGGCCTCCCAGTGGGAGAGGATCGGGCGGGACGTTCCCTTCTCCCATGCGTAGAACGTCATTGGCTGACGGATGCCGACGGCGTCGCACAACGCTCGCTGCGAGACGCGGTTGAGTCGACGGAGCGCGCTCAGCTCGGCACGCACCTCGTCGGGCACATCGACTCGTGGCTCGGTCAGCTGAGGGTCGTCGGCGTGCTCAAGGGTGATCTTCTGTTTGCACCAATCGAGTACGGCGGGTCCCCGAACCCACACCTGATGTGCAGCGTCAGGGTGGCAATGAAGCTCACGCAGGAGGTCGATTCGCCCCGCCGCGGAGTCGGGTAGCGGAATCCTGCGTGGCGCTACCACCACATCGCCGACCTCGATCTCATCGCCGCGCTTCTTACGAAGCTCGCCGTCCTCGTGGACATAGATCGAATGGCTGGCGGTGACTCGTACCGAGCGTCCGTAGAGCGTCTTGACCTCGTAGAGCGGCTCGTCCACCTGATGTCGGATCACCCCCTTGATATCGCCGAAGCGCGGCTCGCGCTCTGCGAGACCCACCGATAGGACCTGCCCATAACCCCCATACACCGAGCGCACAAGCTGCTGCGGACCCTCGGCCGGCTGTTCGTCGACGAGTGGGTCGACGAACTCGCCGATCGTCGTCATCCGCACCCCGTCGTGGTCTCGCACGAGCACATGCTCGTCGGCATCCACGCTCATCAAGACAACCTTGTGGTAGCGCGCGTTCTCGATGTTGAACTCGTCCCGCACGCCGGTGCCGATGGCCGTGATCAGCGCCTGGATCTCGGTGTTCTGAAGGACCTTGTCGATGCGCGACTTCTCGACGTTGAGGATCTTGCCGCGCAGCGGCAGCACCGCCTGGGTGTTGCGGTCGCGGCCCTGCTTGGCCGAGCCGCCGGCGGAGTCCCCCTCGACGACGAACAGCTCGGCCAGCGACGGGTCCTTGACCGAGCAGTCGGCGAGCTTGCCCGGCAGCGTGGAGTTCTCGAGGGCCGACTTGCGTCGGGTCAGATCGCGGGCCTTGCGCGCCGCCTCGCGGGCGCGCTGCGCCTGCACCGACTTCATGATCACCGCTCGCGCCTCGCTGGGGTTCTCCTCGAGGAACTCCCCCAGGCCGGTGTTGACGATCGACTCGACGAAGCCGGCCATGCCGGGGTTGCCGAGCTTGGTCTTGGTCTGTCCCTCGAACTGGGGGTCGCGCAGCTTCACCGAGATCACCGCCGTCAGGCCCTCGCGCGCGTCCTCACCCGACAGATTGTCGTCTTTCTCCTTGAGCAGGCCGTGGTCGCGCGCGTACTTGTTGAGCGTGCGCGTCAGCGCCGAGCGGAAGCCAGACATGTGCGAGCCGCCCTCGCGGGTGGAGATGTTGTTGGCGAAGGAGTGGATTGATTCCTGATAGGAGGCGTTCCACTGCATCGCGATCTCCGCGGCGCCCTCCTCGGACTCGCCGGCGAAGAACACGACCTTGCGGTGGACGGTGTCCTTGTTCTCGTTCAGGTAGGAGACGAAGTCCTCGATGCCGCCGTCGTACTGGAACTCGGCCGAGTGCCCCTCGCCGCGCTCGTCGACGATCGCGATCTTCAGCCCGCGGGTCAGGAACGCGGTCTCGCGTAGGCGCTCCTCGAGCGTGTGGAAGTCGAGCTCGAGCGTCTCGAAGATCTCCGCGTCGGGGAGGAAGGTGACGGAGTTGCTGGTGGGCGTGCCGGGCGCGAGCTGCTCGCCCCTGATGAGCTCACCCTGCGGCGCTCCACGTGAGTACTCCTGCGAAAAGATATAGCCGTCGCGGCGGATCTCAACCTGCAGACGCTCCGACAGGGCGTTGACGACCGACACGCCGACGCCGTGCAGCCCGCCGGAGACCTTGTAGCCACCGCCCTCGCCGAACTTGCCGCCGGAGTGCAGCACCGTGAGCACGACTTCGACCGCCGGCTTGCCCTCTTTCTCCATTTCCGCCACCGGTATGCCACGCCCGTTGTCGAAGACCGTGACGGAGTTGTCCGGGTGGATCGTCACAGCGACTTCCGTGCAGAAGCCGGCGAGCGCCTCGTCGACCGAGTTGTCCACGACCTCATAGACGAGGTGGTGCAGCCCCATCGGCCCGGTCGAGCCGATGTACATACCGGGACGCTTGCGGACCGCCTGCAGGCCCTCGAGGACGGTGATGTCCTGAGCGTCGTAGCTCGCGGAGCCGCCCGTCATCGACGGGTCGTTTACGCCGCCCTTGCCGGTGCCCTGTTCAGAGCTGTCGTTGCCCGCTGCCAAGTGCCCTCCGATGACGTGAGAACGCCCCGGATTCCGGGGCGCTAGGTCCACGGCCGGGGCGAGGTGACTATGCCTGAAAGGATAGCACGGCGGGCTCCCAGATCCGGGTGTAAAAGCCGGCTAAATGCCTGCAAAATGGCGAGAAATGGGGCGATTGCCCGTCCGCGCGAGGACAGCGGCGAGGGCGGCGGCGGCGGGTGGATGAAGCGGCGAGCGGGTCCCGCTCACCCGGTCCGACAGCGCAGCTGGCGGACGCTCTCGCAGCCGAGCGCGGAGTTGAGGCGAGGGATCAGCTCGAGGGCCATGAGGTCGAGCTCGTGCGCCCACACGGCGGCGGCGCATGTGACGGTGAGCACGCCGTCGTGCTCGGCCGTCGGGCGCGCGGCGGCGGCGATCGCGGGGCCGACGGCGGGCTCCCATACCTGCTGGACTCGCGCGAGGGTGCTCGCCGGGGCCAGCGCTCCGGTTAGCTCCCCGATGGCGAGGGCGAGGGAGCGCGGCGCGGTCCTGCTCATGCGGCGATCGCCTCCTGCAGGATCGCGCCGGGCGATATGCGCAGGCGCGTCACCGCCGCGTCGCTCGCGCCGGGCACGTGCTCGAGGTCGGTTGTCGCTATGACGCTCTGCCCGCCTGTGCGCAGCTCGCGGGCGAGCAGCTCGCGGCGCTCGCCGTCGAGCTCGCTCATGACGTCGTCGAGCAGCATCAACGGCACGGCTCCTCTGGCGTGGGCGAGCACCGCGCGCTCGGTCAGCAGCAGCGCCAGCAACGCCAGGCGCTGCTCGCCCTGGGAGCCGAACACGCGCAGATCGCGTCCGTCGCGACGGATCGCGAGCTCGTCGCGATGAGGCCCGTGCCCGGAGAAACCCCGCTCGAGATCGCCGGGCAGGCGCTCGCGCAGCTCCGCGAGGAACTCCTCCTCCCCCTGGGCGCGCGAGCGGGGCCGGTACTCCAGCACGACCTCACCGCTGCACCCGAGCTGCGCCACACGTTCGCCGAACGGCTCGGCCAGCAGCGAAACCGCCTCCGAGCGGTGGGCTTGCAACTGCAGCGCGCAGCCCGCCAGCTCTCGATCCCAGGTGGCGAGCGTCGCGTCGGACGCACGGCCCGAGCGGATGCGCCCGAGCAGCGCATTGCGCTGAGCGAGCACCCGCGAGTACTGCCTGCGAGTGCTCGCGCGCAGTGGCCAGATGGCGGCTACGACCTGGTCGAGGTGTGCGCGGCGGGCGGCGGGCGGCCCCTTCACGAGCTCCAATCGATCGGGCAGGAACACGCTCACGAGTGGCCGGACCTCGACATCCAGCAGGCGCTCGACGGCGGCGCCGTCGACGCTCATGCGCTTGACCGGCTGCGCGCCGTCGGGCAGCGTCCCGAAGCCGACGCTCAGCTCGTGCGCGTCGGTGCCGTCGAGCAGGCGCACGACGACGCGCGTGGCCTGCGCTCCGAAGCGCACGAGCTCGCGGTCGTTGCGTGTGCGCGGGGATCGCGCGGTGCAGCCGTAGTACAGCGCCTCGAGGAGGTTCGACTTGCCCGCGCCGTTGGGGCCGTGAACGACGGTCAGGCCCTCGCCCAGGCTGGCTTCGGCGCGGCCGTACGTGCGGAAGTCGCGCAACTGCACGCTGAGGACGCGCACGTCGGATGCGCCGGCCATCGCGTCACACGTTCAGGCGGATCGGCATGATCAGATAAACGAAATCGCCGGTGTCCGGTGATTCGATCAGTCCCGGCCTCAGCGGGCTGATCAGCTTCAGCAGCAGCTCCTCGGACTCGACGCTCTCGAGCCCGTCGCGCAGGAACTCGGGGTTGAAGCCGATCTCGAACGGCTCGCCGTTGAACGGCACCGGCAGCGCCTCGCTGGCCTCGCCGACGTCGGGGGTTTGAGCTGACACCGTTAGGGTGCCTTCGCTGAAGCTGAGGCGCAGGGGCGCGTTCTTCTGGGCGAGCAGGCTGATGCGACGGACGACGTCGGTGATCTCGGCGGTGGAGAGGCGGAGCTCGTGCTCGACAGACTCGGGCAGCAGTTGGCGGTAGTTTGGGAACTGGCCGTCGATCAGGCGCGTGGACAGCAGCACGTCCCCGAGCTCGAAGATCGCCTGGTTCTGCCCTACGCTCACGGCGAGCGAGTCGCTCGGTGTCTGCTGGGCGATGCGCACCAGCTCCTGGAGGGCTCGCGCGGGGACGTTCGCCTCGAGGCTTCCTTCGAGCGGCGAGTCGAGCGCGGTCTGCTTGACGCTGAGTCGGTATGAGTCGGTCGCGACCATACGCAACTCCTGCGCGGCGGCAGACATGAGGATGCCGGTCAGCACCGGTCGCGTCTCGTCCCGCGAGGCGGAGCGGGCGACACGGGCGATCGTCTGGACGAAGGCCTCGGCCGGCAGGGCGACGCGCGTCTCGCCAGACGGCGACGGGAGCGTTGGAAAGTCCTCGGTGCGCAGCGTGCGAAGGTGGAAGGTGGAAGGGCCGCAGATCAGCTCAACGTCCTGCTCGGCGCTACGCAGCTCCATCGTCAGCTCCTGTGAGGGCAACGAGCGGATGACGTCGAGTAGAAGGCGGGCAGGAAGCACAACCGATCCCGGTCGGGCGACCTCGGCGGTGAGGGGAACGCGCAGGCCGATCTCCATGTCGGTTGCGCGAAGCTCCGGCCTAGAATCCGCGGCGGCTGAGATCATCACTCCTGAGAGGGCCTGAACGGCGCTGCGCGTTGATGCCACCCGCGTGGTGGTCTGCAGCTGTGTGAGCAGTTCGGCGGTGGAGAGGGAGAGCTTCATGATTAGGTCGTGAGATAGGAGTACGTATTAGTAGTGGCTGTGGAGATGTGGATTTGGCGTGGACAGTGAAGATCCAGGTGGGTGGCGGCGGAGCGTGCTGTGGAGTGTGCGCGTGGAAGTGTCTCAGGACCCTCGGTCGAGGGCCGTCGGTGGATCATATGGGCGGCGAGCTGAGCGTTTGGTGGAGCTTGTCCACAGCTTCGCGGGAGACAGGATCGGATGAGATCCGCAGCGAGGTTCGCCTCCATGCGTGAAGGACCGTAGTGTGGTCGCGTCCGCCGAACTGCCGTCCGATCGCCGGCAGCGACTCGCCCGTCAACTCGCGCGCCAGATACATGGCTATCTGCCTGGGCCAAGCGACGCGGCTGGTTCGTGTGGGGGAGAGCAGCTCGGTGGGCGAGAGCCCGAAGTGCTTGCTGACGGCGGCCTGGATCTCGGCGACGGTGCGTCGTGCGGGCACGCCGGTCGGGCTGCGTGGATAGAGGCTGTCTAGGACCTCTCGAGCGAGCTCGGCGGAGATCGGCCTGCCGGTCAGCGAGCTGAACGCCACCACGCGAATCAGCGCTCCCTCGAGCGCACGGACGTTGGAGTGGATGTGTTCGGCGATGGCGTTCAGCGCGCGTGGGTCGTCGAGCTCGATGTGATCGTGCTGGACGCGCTTGCGCAGGATCGCGAGTCTGGTCGCGAGCTCTGGCGGTTTGATGTCGGCGACCAGGCCGGCCTCGAAGCGCTCTCGCAAGCGGTCCTCGAGCGCCTGCAGATCGTGTGGGGGACGGTCGGAGCTGAGGACCAGCTGGCGTCCGCCGTCGTGCAGGGCGTTGAAGGTGTGGAAGAACTCCTCCTCGGTCTTGGTCTTGCGCTCGAGGAACTGGACGTCGTCGAGCAGCAGCACGTCGACGTCGCGAAACCGGAGCTTGAAGGCCTCCGTATGCCCGCTCGCGAGCGCCGCCAGGAACTCGTTGGTGAACGCCTCGCCGGTAGTGCAGCGTACGGTGAGACCGGGGTTGTGGCTGAGCAGCAGGTTGGCGATGGAGCTCAGCAGGTGGGTCTTCCCCACGCCTGGTGGTCCGCAGATGAACAGGGGGTTGTACGCCTGCGCGGGCATCTCGGCGACGGTGAGCGCCGCCGCGTGGGCGAGCCGGTTGCAGTCGCCGATCACGAACTGGTCGAAGGTCAGCTTGGGGTTGGCGATCGAGCTCATCGGAGCGGGCGTGGGAGGAGCGTCGGTCGGACGCGGGCGCTCCCAGCCAGGCGTCGAGGAACCGCGCGGCGGCGCTGTCGCGGAGCCGTGGCCGGCGATCAGCTCGACGGTCGTCTCCGGACCAAGCACGCCGGCGACGTGCGACTGGATGAGGGCGCCGAAGCGCTCGCCGATCCAGCGGCAGGAGTGCGCGGGCGCCAGCAGGACGAGGTGGCTGTCGGTGAGCTGCTCGGTGCGCAGGGGCTCCAGCCAGATGCGATAGGTGGGCTCGTCGACGACCGCTGCAAGCTGTGCTTGCACGCGCGACCAGATGTGATCGAGCTCTTGGCTCACGGCAGCGTCAGTCAGCTCCTCTCCGGGAGACAGTGCTCAGAACTATTCGAAGGGGGCCCGTGGGCCCGGTCTGGCGACTATACCCAACGCCCGCGGGCACGCTGCCGGGGGCTGCCCGCATTTGGCGAGAAAAACCGGCGATGTGTGCGCTGACAAACCCAAGGGCGCGACGGCTGGCCGCGTTTAGCGCTTGGGCAGCCCTTGGAACTCGGGGTGGCCGACGATCAGGGCCTCTGTCTCGGCGTCGATCCGGTAGTGCTCGTGCCACTCGTGACCCGGCGTCAGCTCGGGATGCGCCCGGAGTAGGTTGCGCAGCGCAAGCCCTTGGACGCCATGCTTTTCGGCGAGCTGTTCGGCGTTGATCTCTTGCGGATCGACCGCTAGCAGGCCGCGTAGAGCATCCTCGGGGTCGGCGTCGATCACGAAGCGCTCATCGCGCTTAGCTTGTGAATCGTCAGAGGCCATCGATTCTCAGACTACTAGCGCGGAGTCTCGCCCCAGACGACGGTCTCTGCGTCCGACCATGCAGAGCTGAGACCGAGATAGACGATCTTGTTGGGCTGCTTCTCAACGCGGTAGTAGACGTAGAGGGGCGGAATGTCGGGGAACGCCTCCCGCGTCGGGCGCATCCGTATGCCCTTGCTGTCGGGGACTTCCTCTGAGTATTGCCACGGATAGTCGCCGATGGCGATCTCCACGTCGCAAAAGAAACCGTCGAAGTCGGCGCCGTGCAGCCCAAGCGCGGCGCGGTCTGCGTCAAACGATGGCTCGTAGCATGGCGCGAAACGGGGATGTCCAGGCGGATCTGGCACTGGACGCTAGCTTGCTCTCTGGCTAGGACAGACTTGCTCCCGGCACCCAGCCCCTATCGCGGACGAACTGCCGCGCTCGCTCCAAGTCCTCGGGCGGTATGGGCTTGGTCGAAACGAAGGCTGTCGCGTAGTCGATGACGTGACCGTACTCGGGCGCCATGTTCCACCCGGCCGATTCCTCGTGTGACCATTCACTGGCACTCTTGCCTCCGTGACCGGCGAGTTCTCGCCGCGCCATCTCGATCACCTCGCGCTCATCCGGCGGGAAGGCGCTCATATCCGCCGCCGCGTAGGGGTCATCGATCATGGTCGGGACCTTGCGCGTCTGAGGTCCACGTGGGATTGACTGCCAGCGCAAACGACCAGCGGCTGCAAGCTCGTCAAGGACGATCGGCAGGTCCCGAGCGACGGGACCAAACTCCTGCTTCTCGTAGGCCTCTCCCGTGATCGCATGTCCGAGCAAGCGATACGCCTCGAAGTCGGCCCGATAGAGCAGCTTGTTGAGCTTGACCATGCCGAAGCCCTCATCGCCTGCCTGCTCCGCCGCTGCGCACAGATAGACGACTAGCTCCTTGAACTTGCCTCGGTTGAAGTCGCCCATCGCATTACCCCTTAGCCAATAGCCTAGTAGAGTCGCATCGCGTGCGCGCGTATACGAGTCGTATACGGACACGAGCTTAGGGGTCCTTGCGGATGGCCAAAGACGACGGCAAGATGGTGCGGGTTCACCCGCTGACCAACAGTCGGCTTGGGGAGCTTGAAGCCGCCCTAGAGAGCGACATTGGCGTCACGGCATCATACGGCGACATTGTCGGGGCGCTGGTCCATGCGACAACTGCCCCGGCGTTGGCCATCCTACTTCCTGTATACAAACGGTATACGGTCCGTATGTCGTCCAGCGACGAGGAGGGGTCCTAGCGTGTGCTGCGCTTGCACACAAGTCAGGCGTAGGTGAGCCTGCGACCGCCGGTCTGCTCAACGATCTGCGTCATCCGCTCCGTGTCGCTGTCCTTGCACGTCGTGTAGCGGAAGTCGAACTCGGCGAGATACCGGTCCAAGTGCTCGACGCTGACGTGATGGTGCGTCCCGTCGAGCGACCGCTTGAGCTGCGAGAAGTACGTCTCTGCGTGGTTTGTCGTGGTCCCGCCACGGCTCACGTATTCGCCCTCGGAGTGATCGACGGTCGAGTGCATCGCGAAGGGCTTAGCGACCTCGCGGTAGTGCAGACCCGAGTCCGTATGCAAGTGCGCCCGTGGTGCGTCGACGTGCTTTTCGACGACCTTACGCAGGTTATGGCTTCGCACGTTCGGGACCGCCTGCGAGCGAACCTCGCCGGTCCCGCGAGACACGAGCGCGAAGATCGGCGTCTTGTCGGTCTGCCCCTGTAGACGGTCTTTCTTGGCGCGCTTGTGGCCGTGGCGGTTGCTCGGCTTGCCGCCGTACCACGTCTCGTCAGCGATCACGATGCCCGACAGCGGATTCGCCGACGGTCCGCGCTTCATCGCCTCACGCAGGCGGTGTAGAGCGAACCATGCACTGCGCGGGCAGAGGCCGTACTTGCGCTCGACCTCGCGGGCTGAGATGCCGTTCTTGCTCGCGGCCATCTCGAACACAAGGAAGCACCAGGTCCGCACGGGGATCTTGGAGCCGTGGAAGATCGTCCCGGTGAGCACTGAGAACTGCTTGCGGCAGTCGCTGCACTTCCAAACACGCCGTTCGCTCGCCGCGCCCGTGCGCGTCTTGCGCGAGCTGCCGTTCTTCGGCGTCAGGAAGTAGTGCTCGCCGACGCTCCCGCAGTGCGGGCAGACCGGACGACCGTTCCAACGCAGCTTCTCAAGGTAGAGATAGGCGTCCGCCTCAGTGCGGAGCTTGTCGGCCAGCTGGAGAACGTTCATTGCCATACGCATATTGTAGCATAGCGTAACGATCTACGTAACGACCTGCTACAGTGCTTCGCATGACTGACCTACCACCCAACATCCGACAGCGGCGTGCGCTAGAGGATCGAGCCATAATCCTCGGAGCGGAACGGCGGACCCTTGAAGCCCAGCAGGCCGGGAATCTCGGAGCGATCGTCGGGCTGATCCACGACGCCGACGGGCTCCTTCCGCTGGAGGAGATTGCGAAGCTCGTCGGCGTCAGCCGACAGACCCTCTATCGCTGGCAGGACACCGCACGACACGGCACGGCCGAAGTTGATTCAAGCGGCTTTACGCCAATCGAGGAACACGGCGTACCCGGCAAATCGGACGACCCCTTGATGCGACCGACGTAGCTGACGGCGGTCCGGGTGACAGCCCGGACCGCCTGATGCAAAGCTA
>Ga0302326_10004782_pt1 | contig 31165 bp, 31 predicted proteins | sample Palsa_T0_3_FD_202264 | JGI IMG/M metagenome (GOLD analysis project Ga0302326, IMG submission 202264) | Peat permafrost microbial communities from Stordalen Mire near Abisko, Sweden - Palsa_T0_3 | ecosystem: Environmental > Terrestrial > Soil > Palsa > Peat permafrost | place: Sweden: Abisko...
CGACGGGTTCGCCAGCGCTAAGCCGCCGCTATACGCTCGCTCCCAGGCGTCATAGACGCCTTGTGCGGCGCCCGTCGGCGTGCCGATTGCGAGCTTGTACTCCGGATAGAGCAGAATACGGCCGTAGCCTTGCGCGCCCGATCGTGTAAACCCGCTCATCCAGACGTACGTGCAATCGTCGCGCGTCAGCAAGTAGTTGGCGACGACCCAGAGGCGCTCGGCTTGCGTGATATTCTTGGAGAGGCCCGGCTCCTCGCCGTTCTCCATATAGCATCCCTTGTGCGCCTGAACGGCGTGAATTAGGCCGACGATATGGTGCCACTCCTGGGAGTCGGCCACGTTCTGCCCTTTGGTTCCGTAGTTGGTGAAACCGCCTTCGTCGAGCACTTCGTCGGTTCGGGTCGCGAGCGTATGGTTGTCGACCGTGCTGAAGTTCGAATCGTAGGAGAAGTTGATCGCCATCGTAGCGGTCTGCGAGTGGCTGTGGAGATACGCAAACGTACCGGCCGCCCAGGCCAGCACGGCTTTGGTGTATCGCGGATCGACGTCCTTGCCGCTGTACTGATGAACCCACTGGCCCGACGCATTGTAGTGACCGCAGCGATGCCAGTAGTTGCCGAGCTCGAGATTGTCGAAATCGATCCCGCCATATCCGGCGGCGAGCGCCGGGTCGACGGCGCTCCGGCGTTGATAGGCGAGCACGTCGGGATTCGCGATGTCGAACGGAACGTTCGGTTCGCCGAACTCGAATGCCACGTGACGGTCGCAGCGGTACTCGATCCAGTCGGGATGATGCTGCTTCCACCACGCGAGCGAATGCAGCGATCCGTACGGATCGTCGCGCTCGAACGTGGTGTAGGATTGGTTGTAGACTTGCTTGGGATCGGGCGAACGCGATCCCCAGACCACGTCGACGACGCCGACCTCGCTCTGCAGATTCTTCACGTGGTAGTTGAAGACGAGATTGAGATGAATGCCCGCGGGCGTCGGTGGAAACTCGCCGCGCCTCGTCGTGAGGTCCGGCGCAGCGACGCGGCCGGCATTCGGCGCGCCGCCGGCGTTTGGTGCGAGCGGACCGACGCCCGCCGCGCCGCCGCACCCAACGAATATGACCGCCGCTGCGGCCGCGATTGCGAATTGAGTGAACCGAGTCATGCAGTTGCAGCCTCCATGGCTTGATACGCTTTGCTCGTCAGTGCGTGATCGAGTACGCCGGCAATAAACCGCGACGCCGCGCGGACCTTGTCGAGATCGACGCCCGTTTCGATCCCCATCTGATGCAGCATGTACAGCACGTCCTCGGTGCCGACGTTACCGGTCGCGCCGGGCGCGTACGGGCAGCCGCCGAGACCGCCCGCCGACGCGTCGAACTTGGCGATACCGAGCTGCAGCGCGGCGTAGACGTTTGCAAGCGCGGTGCCGCGCGTGTCGTGAAAGTGCATGGCGATGAGTGCCAGCGGAATCCTCGCAGCCAGCATCGGAACCAGGCGCTCGACTTGACTTGGCACACCGACGCCGATCGTGTCGCCGATGGAAAGCTCGTCGCAGCCCATCGCCATCAGCTTCACGCTCACGGCGACGACCATCTCGGGCGTCACCACGTCGCCGAAGGGTGAGCCGAACGCCGTCGAGACGTAACCGCGCACCCAGCAGCCGTCACGCTTCGCCGCGGCGACGACGCCGGTAAAGGTAGCCAGCGACTCGTCGATGGTCATGTTGATGTTGCGCTTGGTGAACTGTTCCGAGGCGGCGGTGAAGACGGCGATGGCGTCGGCGCCGGCCGCACGCGCGCGCTCGTAGCCTTTGAGATTCGGCACCAGCACGGGGTACCGCACGCCGGGCGATTTGCGAATGCGCGTGAAGACCTCGGCGGCGTCGGCGAGCTGTGGAATCGCCTTCGGGCTGACGAACGAGGTCGCTTCGATCCAGCACAAACCGGTTTCGGAGAGCAAATCGACGTAACGGACCTTGTCGCCGGTCGAAACGAGCGCGTGCTCGTTCTGGAGCCCGTCGCGAGCACCCATCTCGAAGAGCGTAACGGATCGGGGGACGGTCATGCCGATTTGAGTTCGATGAGCGGTGTGCCGGCGGCGACAATCTGGCCCTCGTTCACGAGCACCGATTTCACCGCGGCCGATGCGGAAGCTTCAATCCGGTGTTCCATCTTCATTGCCTCTAACACGACTAAGAGCGCGTGTTCTTCGACCGCATCGCCTTCGCTTACCGCGACTTTGACGATCTTCCCCGGCATCGGCGCGGTGACGTGCGCGTCGCTCGCGCCGCCGCCGTGTCCGGCGACGGCCTCAACCGACGGCGGTGCCGCGAACCGAAAGGTCCACGTGTGGCCGTCGAGGTGTACCGTGAACGCGTGCCCGTCGTAGATGACGGCGCCGCTGGCCGGCACGCCGTCGAGACTCGCCTGCACCACGTGGCCGTGGCGCCGCGCGCGCAGCTCGCCGCTGCAGTCGCCGCCGATGTGCCACAACCCGGGTTCCGCGCCGGCGTCGGCAATGAGTTCCGCGATCCCGCTTTCGTGCGCAAGGCGAAGCGGAATGCCGACGTTGCCGATGCGCCACGGTGCGCGGCCGTCGGCGAGCAGACCGCCGGCACAGAGCACGAGCGCTTCCGGCGGCGGCGGACGGCGAGCGAAGATGGATTCGTCGAGACGCTGCGCGAGGAAGCTAGTCGTCGTCTCGCCGCGCTTGAAGGCGGCATCGCGCGCGATCCACTGCAGCAGCGGCAGGTTCGTGCGCACGCCGTCCACGACGAAGTCTCCGAGCGCCCGCTCGAGCCGCGTCACCGCGGCGGCGCGGTCAGTCCCCGCGACGATGAGTTTCGCGAGCATCGGATCGTAGTAGTGACTCACGACGCTGCCGGTCGTGACGCCGGCGTCGACGCGAATGCCCGGTCCCTGCGGCGGCGACCACTGCGCGATCGTGCCGGTCGAGGGCAGCATATCGTTGGCGGGATCCTCGGCGTAAATGCGGGCCTCGATGGCCCAGCCGCGCGGCCGCACGTCGTCTTGGCGAAGCGTCAGCGCGTCCCCGTCGGCGATGCGCAGCTGCCATTGGACGAGATCGACGCCGTAGACCATTTCCGTGACCGGATGCTCGACCTGTAGGCGCGCGTTCATCTCGAGAAAGTAGAACGCGCCGTCGCCGTCGAGCATAAACTCGCACGTGCCGGCATTCGTGTAGCCGACCGATGCTGCCGCGCGTACCGCCGCCGCGCCCATCTCGGCGCGCAGCTCCGGCGTCAGCGCGACCGACGGCGCCTCCTCGACGATCTTTTGGTGGCGTCGCTGAATCGAGCACTCGCGCTCGCCGAGATGAATCGTCGCGCCGTGCGAGTCGGCGAGGATTTGAAACTCAATGTGACGCGGGTCGCGAAGATAGCGCTCGAGGAGCACGCTGTCGTCGCCGAAGGCAGCACGCGCTTCGCGCTTCGCGGCTTCGAGCGATTCGCCGAACCGCTCCGGATTCTCGACGACGCGCATGCCGCGGCCGCCGCCACCGGCACTCGCCTTTATGAGGAGCGGGAACCCGACGCGATCGGTGTGCGTACGCAGCGTGGCCTCGCTTTGGTCGTCGCCGTCGTATCCGGGAACGACCGGCACGTCGAACTCGCGCACGCGCCGTTTTGCTTCAATCTTGCTGCCCATCGCCGCCATCGCCTCCGGCGTCGGTCCGACGAATAGGATCCCTGCGTCGCCCACCGCGCGTGCAAACGGCGCGCGCTCGGAGAGAAAGCCGTAGCCGGGATGGATCGCGTCGGCGCGCATCTCGAGGGCTGCGGCAACGATCGCGTCGGCATCGAGGTACGATTGCGTCGCCGGAGCCGGGCCGACGCAGCGCGCGTCGTCCATGAAGGCGAGATGGTATGCATCGGCGTCGGCTTCGGAGTAGATGCCGAGCGGAACGATACCCATTTCGCGTGCAGCCCGCGCTACACGCACCGCTATCTCGCCGCGATTGGCGATGAGCAGGCGCTTCATCTTTAGGATGACGCGGAGGGATCGGCGAACGAAGCCGGTCGCCGCTCGAGGAAGGCGCGCAGTCCCTCTTGACCTTCGGGGCTCACCCGCTGCCGGGCGATCGCGCGCGACGTGATCGCGCGTGAATCGTCGTACGTGTTGTCGAGCACTCGCCGCACGAGCAGCTTCGCCGCGCCGATCGCCGACGGCCCCGCAGTGCGCAGCTCGGCCAGACGTCCCTCGACCGCTGCATCGAGATCGGCGGCCGGCACGACGCCGTGCACGAGTCCGATCGCCTGCGCGTGCGCGGCGTCGAACCGCTCGCCGGTGAGGAAGAGCGCGCGCGCCTGCGACGCACCGATTTTGGCGACGGCAAACGGCGAGATCACGGCCGGGATAATACCGAGCTTGACCTCCGTGAACCCGAAGACTGCATCGTTGGAAGCGATCGCGATATCGCAGACGGCCGCAAGGCCGGCGCCGCCCCCGAGGGCCGCGCCGTGGATGCGGCCGATCACCGGCTTGGGGCAGTTGTCGATCGCACGGTACATGTCGCTCATCCGCTCGGCGTCGGCAACGTTCTCCTCGAAGCTGAGGTCGAGCGAGGCGCGCATCCAGTTGATGTCGGCGCCGCCGCAAAATACCTTGCCCTCGCCGGCCAGCAGCACCGCGCGCACGTCGTCGGCGGCGGTAATCTGCGTGAAGATCTCGCGAAGTTCCGCGATCACGCCGGCATTGAAGGCGTTTCGTACCTCGGGGCGTGCCAGCGTGACGCGGGCGATGCCGTCCTCGACGGCGAGTCGGACGCTCTCAGCCATAGCGAGCCGGTTCGCGTCCTCATCCGACCGGGCCTCGCGCGCGTTATACTGACACGAGCATGAGCGATGCAGGGCGGCCTTTACTCTATCGCTACGCGCTGCTGACGCGCGCGAGCCATTGGGTATGGTTGGTCGCCTTTTTCGTGCTGGTGGGCAGCGGCTTGCAGATCTTCAACGCGTCGCCGAATCTCGATGCCTCCGACAAAAGCGATCCCGCACGCCGCGTGCTCGCGATCGGCTCGCCGTCCGACGGCGTCGGAACGACCACCCTCTTCGGCCGCACGTTCGTCACGACGGGCTGGCTCGGTTGGACGGGCGACGGGATGGGCTCGCGCGGGCCGCACGCGTTCGGCGCGTCGATCACCATTCCGGGATATCAGGATCTCTCCGGCGGCCGCCGGTGGCATCTGTTCTTTGCGTGGGTCGGCGCGATCTGCTGGCTCGCGTGGCTGATCTCGAGCGCGATCAAAGGAAGCCTGCGCGAGATGATGCTGAGGCGCGACGATCTTCCAAAACTCTGGCCGATGCAGGCGTACTATCTCAAACTGCGCAAGACGCCGCCCCCCCACGGCATCTATAATCCGCTCCAAAAGGCTGCGTATACGGCCGTGTTGTTCGTCATCGCACCCTTCGTCGTGCTCACGGGCCTCGCGCTCTCGCCCGGCATCGACGCGATCGCCAACCCGCTGACGGTGCTGCTCGGCGGCCGCCAGTTCGCGCGCTTCTGGCACTTTGCCGGCATGCTGCTCTTGCTGGGGTTCTTTGCGATCCACGTTTTTCAAGTCCTGACGCAAGGGTTCATCAACCAAATGCGCTCGATGATCACGGGATGGTATCAGCCCGAATGATGAAGCGCCGTCTTTTTATCGCGACCACGATTTCGTCGCTCGCCGGCTGCGGGCCGATCACCGCGGCGCTAAGCCAAAACCAGGGCGTGCAGCGCGTGCTCGCTTCCGCCGAAGGACTCAATCATGCACTGATCGGAACGCGCGGGCTCGCGCGCGAGTATCGCGACCGCGACGTCGACCGGAACTTCCGCGTCAACGGCTTCGCGACGCCGTCGGATGCGCGGTACTTGGACCTCGCGCGCGGAAACTTCGACGCGTATCGCCTCGTCGTCGACGGTTCGGTCGAGCGGCCGCAGGCGTTCTCGCTCGCGCGGCTTGCGGCGATGTCCGGACAGACCCAGATCACGCGCCACGACTGCGTCGAGGGGTGGAGCGCAATCGGTAAGTGGAGCGGCGTGCCGCTCGCCGCCGTGCTCGACGCGGTGACCCCGCGTCCGGACGCGCGGTACATCGTGTTCCGCTGCATGGATAACGACGGCGCGGGCAATCTTTATTACGAGAGCCTCGACATGCACCAAGCGCGCCATCCGCAAGCGCTGCTCGCGACACACTTGAACGACGCGCCGCTCGACCCCGCTCACGGCGCCCCGGTCCGACTGCGGGTACCGACCCAACTCGGCTATAAGAGCGCGAAGTGGATCGCGCGCATCGAAGTCGTCGGGACGTTCGCTAACATCTACGCAGGGCGCGGCGGCTACTGGGAAGATCAGGGCTACGAGTGGTATGCAGGGATATGAAGAGAAGCGTTTCGATTGCCCTCACGCTGGCATGTGCGCTCGCGGTGCCGACGCGTGCGTCGGACGAGCGCCAGTTCTTCCCCTCACCGGCCGGCAGCGTCGTCGAACGTCAGCTCGTCGCGTTCAACGGCGAAGGAATCGCGGATCGCTGGCCGGCCGTGCTGAGCAAAAGGCGCGTCGGCTCCGATAGCGGCCGCGACTTCTATCAATGGTACCTCTCGATCTACCAGCTGCGACGCGGCGCGTATCGGCTGCGCTACGAGTCGCCCGGAAACGGCGCCCCGCTCTCGCGCGTGACGCAAGGCGCGAACGGCTCGAAGATGTGGTTCCCGACGCAGGAGGCATCGTTGGTTGGCGTCGGCACGCTCATGCGCGCCGGCGTGCAGCAGCTCGTCGTGCGGTCGCACGAAACCGGCGCCGATTGCGGGGGTGCGACGATTACGGTGTTTGCAACCAAGCCCGGCAACACCGTCGGTCCGGTCGTCACGATCACGAACCCCTGCGATCTTGATGCGTCGCTCGTCTCCGGCGGCGGGCTGCGGCTCACCGGCCCGTACTATGGGAAGAACGCACCGCTCTGCTGTCCGACGAAGGCGAACGCTACCGCGACGCTTCGCTATCGCAACGGCAAGTGGGTCGAGACGCCGAATTACTTCAAGGTGGAGGAGCCCGGAACCGCGCCGTGAGCGGTGCGCTCGCCCGAATTGCCGCGCTGATGGCGATTCTGGTCGCCGGCGGTTGCGCCGCGCCGCTGCCGCCGGGGCCCGGACCGGCGGCGGACGGACGTTTTGGCCGCCCAAGTGGCGCCAAGCATGGTCCGTTTCTTTACGTCGCGGGAACGACGATCTCGCAGTATCGCCTCGGAACCACAACGCCGTTGCACACCCTGAGGGCGCCCTTGGGAGGCACGAGTGCGCTCGCGCTCGATCCCAGAGGCAACCTCTTCGCAGCGAATGGAGTATCCACGTCGCTGGACTCCATTACCGTCTATAACGCCGCGGACTTGAGCGCGATGGATTCGGCGGGCGCTCTTTACGGAGCCAATCTCGCACGCAGCTACATCGGCGTCTTCGAGCCCAGCGGCAAACCCGGGCACCTGCATTATATCCGCCGTATGACCCGTGGGATCACCAATCCGGAAGACCTGAGCGTTGACCGTTCCGGAAATCTCTACGTTGCCGATTGCCCCTCATGCTACTACAGCTCGCCGCCGAAACCGGATTCGATCTCGATCTATCCGCCCGGCGCGCGGTCGCCGCAGCGCGTCATCAAACAGCTCATCAAGTCGCCGGTGGCGATGGCGATCGACTCCAAAGGCTTTCTGTATGTTGCCAACGCTCCGCAGAGGAACGTCAAAGATAGCGGCTGGATATCAGTGTACGCTCCGGGATCGACCACTCCGTTGCGGCTCATCACGGTAGGCATCGACGTCCCAACGTCCCTGGCGGTGGATGCGTCGGACAACTTGTACGTCGCGAATTTCTTCGCCGGCACCGTCACCGTTTACAGCCCCGGTGCCGCGGCGCTTAAATACACGATTCGCGATGGCGTCGGCTTGCCGCTGCGACTCGTCATCGGCTCGCCTTAGCGGATAGTTACATCCTAAAGACGCCGAAGTGCGTGCGCGGCTGCGGCGCGTGCGCCGCGGCGTCGAGTCCGATCGCGATCACGCGTCGCGTATCGAGGGGATCGATGATGCCGTCGTCCCAGAGCCGCGCGGTCGAATAGTACGGATTTCCCTCGCGCTCGTATTTCTCGAGGATCGGCGCCTCGAAGGCGGCTTTTTCGTCGGGCGTCATCTCGCCTTTGACGGTCGATAGCACGCTGGCCGCCTGTGGACCGCCCATCACGCTGATGCGCGCGTTCGGCCACATCCAGAGCTGACGCGGCGCATACGCGCGTCCGCACATGCCGTAGTTCCCGGCACCGAAGCTGCCGCCGATCACGACGGTGAACTTCGGCACCTCGGCGCAGGCGACGGCGGTTACGAGCTTCGCGCCGTCCTTGGCGATGCCGCGGTTTTCGTACTCTTTGCCGACCATGAAGCCGGTGATGTTCTGCAGGAAAAGCAGCGGCGTGCCGCGCTGCGCGCAAAGCTCGATGAAGTGCGCCCCCTTGAGGGCGCTTTCGCTGAATAGGATGCCGTTGTTGGCGAGGATGCCGACCGGGTGCCCCTCGATACGCGCGAAGCCGCAAACGAGCGTCGTGCCGTAGCGCGATTTGAACTCGTGAAACTCCGACGCGTCCACCAAGCGCGCGACGACCTCGCGCACGTCATAGCCGGTGCGGCTATCGGCCGGGATGACGCCGTAGATGTCGCGCGGGTCGTATTTCGGCGGACGCGGCTCGTCGCGATCCCATTGCCGCGGCATCTCGAGATGGAGGTTACGCACGATTTCGCGCACGATCGCCAGCGCATGCGCGTCGTCGTTGGCTAAATGGTCGGCTACGCCCGAAACGCGCGTGTGGACGTCGGCGCCGCCGAGCTCCTCGGCCGTCACCACCTCGCCCGTAGCCGCTCTTACGAGCGGCGGACCGCCCAAGAAGATCGTGCCTTGTCCATTGACGATGACCGTTTCATCGCTCATCGCCGGAACGTACGCACCGCCGGCCGTGCACGAGCCCATCACGGCCGCGATCTGAGCGATGCGTTTACCCGACATGCGTGCTTGATTGTAAAAGATGCGGCCGAAATGATCGCGATCCGGAAAGACCTCGTCTTGCAGCGGTAAGAACGCGCCGCCCGAGTCGACGAGATAGATGCACGGAAGATGATTCTGCTCGGCGATCTCCTGCGCGCGCAGATGCTTCTTGACCGTCATCGGATAGTACGTGCCGCCCTTCACCGTCGCGTCGTTGGCGACGATCACGCAGTGCTGACCCTCCACGATGCCGATCCCGGTGACGATTCCGGCCGCCGGCGAGTCGTTGCCGTACATGCCGGTCGCGGCCAGCGCCGAGAGCTCGACAAAGTCGGAGCCCGGATCGATCAGCCGCTCGACGCGTTCGCGCGCGGTGAGTTTCTTGCGCCGGCGATGCTTCTCGATCGCTTCGGCGCCGCCGCCACCACGGACGCCCGCAAGCCGCTCGCGCAAGTCGGCGACCAGCCGCTCCATGCGCTGCGCGTTGATACCGAACGCCTCGGAACGCCGGTCGAGTCGCGATTCGAGCACCGCCATCGCCGCGGCCATTCGTCGCGATCCGCTTAGAGCCCGGTTAGACATGACGAAATTGCCGAGGGCCGCTCCGCCGCGGGCGCGTAGCTCCCCGGCATGGCCGCACAGGCTCGCGTCGACGTCGGCGGCATCCTGCGTCCGCAGGGGCGCCTCGATCTCTCCACGGCGTTGCAACCGTACGATGCGACTTTGGGAACGCGCGCGGCCGCGCACTTGCTTCGGCGGGCGGGCTTCGGCGGAACGCCCGACGAGATTCGGCGATTCGCGGCGGTGCCCGCGAGTGAGGCCGCGGCGATGCTGGTCGCGGTCCCGTCGGCAAACTCGATCGCGCCGCCGAGCGAAGCGGACGTGGACGGACCGCTCGGAAAGCGGGAAACGCGCGAATCGCTCGTCGCGCTGCAGTTGTGGTGGCTCAACCGGATGCTGACGACGCCGGCCCCGCTGCAAGAGAAGATGACGCTCTACTTCCACGGGCACTTTACCTCGCGCGCGACGCCGCGTTTTCCGCGGATCACCTACAACCAAAACGCGCTCTTCCGCCGCAACGCGACCGGCAATCTTCGCGACCTTACGGCGCAGGTCTCGATCGACGCCGCGATGCTGATCTATCTCGATGGCGCGAACAACGTCGCCTCGCATCCGAACGAAAACTACGCGCGCGAGCTCATGGAGCTCTTCACGCTCGGCGTCGACAACTACAGCGAGAACGACGTGCGCGAGTCGGCGCGCGCCTGGACGGGCTGGCGCGTCGCGCGAACTACCGATACCGTGCGATTCGATCCGCGCCTGCACGACGGCGGACGCAAAACGTTCTTGGGCCGTACGGGCTACTTCGGCGGCGACGAGATCGTCAGCATCATCTTCGATCAGCCGGAGTGCGCGCGATTCTTCGCGGCAAGCCTGCTCAACTTGTTCGTCTATAACGACCCGGAACCCGAGCTCGTCGACGCCGTCGCTCGCGCGATCCGCGTGCACGACTTCGAGCTCGCGCCGGTTCTGCGCGCGATCCTCGCCAGCAACGTCTTTTACAGCCCTCGGGCGTATCGCGCGCTCGTCAAGAGTCCGGCCGAGTTCGTCATCGGAACGTACAAGGCGCTCGGCCTTCCATCGGTGGACGCGATGGCGATCGAGTCGCTCGCGCAGATGGGTCAGCGGCTCTTCTTTCCGCCCAGCGTCGCCGGCTGGCCGGGCGGCCAAAACTGGCTGACGAGCGGCACGATGATCGCGCGGCAGAACTTTCTGACGCGGCTGCTCGGCTCGCGCACGCTCGACGCCTCGTCGTGGCTGCGCGGACTTCCGGTGCAGCCGCAGAACGCCGCCGCTACGCTCGCGGCGACGATTCTGCAGGACGACGTGGCGCCGGCGTCGCTTGCAGAGCTCGACGGGTATTTGAGCGGGAGCGGAAGCGCCGCGCTCGCCTCGCTTTCGGCCGAAAACTTCGACGAGCGCGTGAGCGGCGCGGTCTATCTCGCGATGGCGACGCCAGGATACCAGTTGAATTGACGATATGATGAAACGACGGAATTTTCTGCTGACCGCTGGTTCTGGGCTCGCCGTGATCGCGAACCCCGAGCACATCTTTGCGCGCGCGCTCGCGCAGGCGCCGCTGCCCGGCCTGCCCGGCAGCGAGAACCGCTGCCTCGTCGTCATCAATCTCTACGGCGGCAACGACGGATTGAACTGCGTCGTGCCGCACGGCGACGACCGCTACTACCGGCTGCGTCCGGGCCTTGCGATCGATCGCAACGACGTGCTCGCGATCGACGCCAACGTCGGCCTCAATCCGTCGATGCGGTCGCTGCGCGCGCTCTACGACAAGGGCATGGTCGCGATCGTTCAGGGCGTCGGCTATCCGAATCCCGACCATTCGCACTTCCGCTCGACCGAGATTTGGCAGACCGCCGCGCCGGAGCGGTACGAGCACACCGGGTGGCTCGGACGCTACTTTGACGAGATGGACGCAAGCGGCGAGAATTTGTTTCGCGGCGTCGCGGTCTCGAAGGTGTTGCCGGAGGTTCTGGTATCGGAGCGGACCGACATCCCCGCGATTCCGGGCCTGGGCGAGTATTCGATGATGGCCGATCGCGATGCCGCCGCGCGAGACGCCTTCGCGCGACAGGCACGGGACCGCAGTCTGCCGTTTGCGTCGCCGTACCTCGCGCACGTGATGGAGATCGAAGGCGACGCGCAGCGCAGTTCCGAGGAGCTGCCGCGGCTGGTTGCCGGCTACACGACCCAGGCGGCGTATCCCGCCACCGCGCTCGGACGAAGCCTGGCGCTCGCCGCGCAGATCGTCGGGAGCAATCTCGGCACGAAGGCGATTTACGTTGAACACGGCTCGTTCGATACGCACGTCAATCAAAAGGCGACGCAGAACGCGCTCTTGCTGCAGTTCTCCGACGCGATCGCCGCGTTCTACGGGGATCTCGCCGCGCACGGCAACGAGGGCCGCGTGCTCACCCTCACCTTCAGCGAGTTTGGGCGGCGGATCGAAGAGAACGGCAGCCGCGGGACCGATCACGGCGAAGCGTCGCCGCTCTTTCTGATCGGCGGCGGCGTCAGGGGCGGCCTCTACGGAGCGGCGCCGGACCTTGCGTCGACGAATATGGGCAACGTGCGCTATGCCGTCGATTTCCGCAGCGTCTATGCGACCGTGCTCGAACGCTGGCTCGGCCGGCCCTCGGCGACGGTGCTCGGCGGCGACTTCCGGCAACTGCCCGTCCTGAGTTGAACGCTTCGATTCTCTTCCTCGGCAGCGGCGGCGCGCGCTTCGTCGTCGCGCGTCAGCTGCGCGCCTCCGGCGGCATGTGGATGCGGTTCGGCGCGACGCAGCTGCACGTGGATCCCGGTCCCGGAGCGCTCGTGCGCGCGCTCTCGAACGTTCCGCCGTGCAATCCGCGCGAGCTCGACGCGATCGTGCTTTCGCACAAGCATCTCGATCATTCGGGTGACGTCAACGCGCTGATCGAAGCAATGACGTCGGGCGGCTTCCGGCGGCGCGGCGCGGTGCTTGCGCCGGCCGACGCCTTCGACGTCGAGCCGGTAGTGCTGCCGTATGCGCGGCGTTTCGTCGAGCGCATCGAGCGGCTCGAACCGAGCGGCGGTCCGTACCGCGTGGGCGAGGTCGATCTCTTCACGTCAGTGCGCCACGTGCACGCCGTGCAGACGCACGGCATTCACTTCGTCCACGGCGGGACACGCGTTTCGTACCTGCCGTGCGGGCGATATTTCGACGGGCTCGCCGAGGACTACGCCAAGCATCGTCCCGACGTTCTGATCGTGAACGTGCTTCGCTATCACGACGAGATGAAGGTGGATCACTTTGCGTGGCCCGATGCCTGCCGCGTCGTGGCCGACGTGCGGCCGCGCGTCGCGGTCTTTCAGCATTTCGGAACCAAGATGCTCGAGGCCGATCCGGTTCGTCTGGCCTCGCGGTTGGAAGACGAGCTCGGATTGCGGGCGATTGCGGCTTACGACGGATACGTTCTCGATATCGAGACGGAGGTCGCGGCCGCCGCGAGTTAGGTGGGCGGGCGGCCGGTACGTGCGGGCGGAGGCGGCGGACGCTGCAGCGCCGGCTGGATCGGCAGGTTCGTGCTGCCGCTGAGCTGTTCGCGCACGTGCGGATGCTCGTTCATCGAGCCGCTATAGAGATAGATCGAGCCGTTCTTCGACGTTGCCGTCACGACGGGACCGCCGCCGCCGACGGTGGCCTGCTTCGTCGCCGGGTCGCCGCGCACGTGAGCGTCGTCGTCAAAGCTCGAAACGACGTGACCCGAGCCGCTGTGCGCGCCAATCTGGGCGTTGCCGCGCACGCCGAGCGCGACGTTCCCGTGCTCGGACTCAAACCGCGCCAGACCCGGCGCAAAATCGCCGTTGTCGTAGACGATCGAACCGTAGGTGCTCGTGGCTTGGATTTGATGCGAGGTGCACCCCTGGAAGAGCATATCGCCCGTCGCCGTGCGTACCCGCAGGCGGTCGAAGGTCGAATCGGTGGCGACGACGCGTCCGCGCAGCGATTCCACGAAACCGGTGCCGCTCACGTTATCGAGCGTGATGCCGGCCGAGCGCGCGTGCGCGACGAAGACGCCGTGGTAGTTCTGCAGCGTGAGATGGCCGGCGCGCATCTGCGTCATCACCATTGCCGTCCCGCGCGGGATCGTGATCGTCATCCGCCCGTTGCCGCGCGCGATCACCGCATCGTGCCCGCCGCCGAGCTCCGGCATCACGAACGATTCCGCCGGAAGGGTGATGACGCCGTGGAGCGTCAAGATTTGATCGGACGCGATCTGCAACTCCTTGGGAATGCTCGAATCGACTTCCGACGGCGCGAGATGGCGAATATCGGCCGGCTGTTCCGACGAGACGAGCACCTGCGGCCGATCCCAGGTGAGGATCGTCACCTGGCCCCGGTTGACGTGCACGTTGACGATCGGCGACGGACCAACGTCGAACTGCTCGTCGGCGCGCACCGGCGCCGCGAGGCCAAAAGAACAGAACAGGACAGCGAGCGCCACGAATGCCCCGCGCCCCAACCCTCCGTGCACGGCACTATTGTACGAGTAGGCTTCGGGGGCATCATGAGAAGTCGGTGAACGCCTCCTTCACGCGAGGTAAAATCACGCGAAAGAGCGCGCCGCCCGAGGGCGCCCGCCGGGCCGAGGCTTCGCCGCCGTGGACCCGGGCGATCGAACGAACGATGGCGAGCCCCAACCCCGTCCCCGGCACGGTGCGCGACCGCGCCTTATCGGCCCGATAGAACCGCTCGAAAATGTACGGGCGCTCCTCCTCGGGGATGCCGGGCCCGGTATCGGTGACCTCGACCCACGCCGATTCGGCGGTCTCGCCGACGTTTACGTCGATCCGCCCGCGCTCGGTGAACTTAATCGCGTTATCGACCAGATTGCCGATCAGTTGACGGAGCAGGTGCGCCTCGCCGTAGACGGTCGGCTTGGCGCGATATTCGAAGGCGAGCGTGATGCCCTTATCCTCCGCACGCGGCTTGGCGTTCTGCGTGACCTCGTGGGCGATCTGCGCCAGCGAGAGCGGCTCCTTCGGAATCTCGTCGCCGCGATCGGCTTTGGCGAGCGTGAGCATGCCGTTGACCATGGCGGCCAGGTCGGCGCTTTCGTGCGCGATCGTCTCCAGGCTCTCGTGCAGCACCGCCGGATCGCGGTCGCCCCAGCGCAGCAACATTTGCGCGTTGGCATTGATCGACGTCAGCGGCGTCTTGAGCTCGTGCGACGCATCGGAAATGAACTGGCGCTCGCGCGCGAACGCTTCGGCGAGGCGCGAGAGTAAATCGTTGAAGCTCATTGCGAGCCGGCCGATCTCGTCGCGCCGGTGCCGGAGATCCGCTCGTTGCCGCCCCTCGTCGAAGCTGCCCGCACTGAGCACGAGCAGATCCGAACTGAGCTCGCGCATCTCGAGCGAGAGCTCGTTGATGGGCGTCGTCACCTGCGAGGCGAGCACGATCGAGAAGATGACGACTGCCGCAACCGTTGCGCCGAGCACGATCCCGATCGCCTCCTGCGCGCGTCCAAACGTGCGCTGGAGCGTGTCGAGCGGTTCGGCGACGTGCACGATCGCCGTGGCGATGCCCTGCCGAAGAAAGCGGTCTTCGACTAGAAACGAGCGGCCGCCGAGCGCGATCTGCCGGTAGAGTACGTCGTGCGCCGCCGATAGCTTATCGTTTGCTGGGATCGTGAGGGCGCCCAGATTCGCGGTCTTCGCCAGCGGATAACCTTCGCTGGAATCGACCTGCACGTAGCTGTTCGCCGAGTTCCACGTGGCGAGGTTCGCGCTGTTGAAGAGGAACTGCAGCGTGCCCAGCGGCGAGTCCTCGAGCGAGAACGGGGTCGCGGATTGCTGCGCGAACTGCACGATGCCGCCCATCGTCGCGTTCACGCTCGCCCGGGCCTGATCGTAGAGAATCTGCTGAAATCGCCACACGATCAAGCCGCTCATCGCGGTGATCGCCACGATCAGCAACGCCGAGTACCCCAGCGCGATGCGCCACTTGAGCGACATTATCTACGTCGCCGCCGCGCGCCAAGCATGGGCCACTCGAAGACGCTCGTCGCGCCACCTCCGTGTGGCGCTCCTGCTGCGCCACTTTTTCGGGAGAACGTAGTTTTGAAGCGACCCTCCGGGCCGGCCCGAAAAAGTTGGAGCCTTCTCATGGCCCATGCTTGGCGCGCGGCGGCGATCGAAGAGGGCGCAATCAGTCCTTGATCGTGTATCCGACGCCTCGTACGGTGGTGATGAGCTTGTCGTCGAAGCCATCGTCGATTTTTCCGCGCAGGTAGCGGATGTAGACGTCGATGAGGTTGGAATCGCCGAGAAAATCGCTTCCCCAGACGCCGTTGAAGAGCTCGTCGCGCGTGTGGACTTTATTACGGTGCAAAAGCAGGTATTCGAGCAGCGCGTACTCCTTGGCGGTGAGCGAGATCGGCTTGTCGCCGCGGTGCACCTCGTGGCGGTCGCGGTCCATCACCACGTCGCGGTATTCGATGACGTTGCCCTGCGGGACGCGCTCGCGCAACCGCGCGCGGACGCGTGCGAGCAGCTCCTCGGTCGAAAATGGCTTGGTTAGGTAGTCGTCGGCGCCGACGTCGAGACCGGCCACGCGGTCGGGAACGCGGTCGCGGGCGGTCAACATAATGATCGGAACACGGCTCTTGGCGCGAATGCGCTTACAGACTTCGATGCCGTCCATGCGCGGCAGCATCAAGTCGAGGATAACGAGATCGGGTTCTTTCAGTGCTTTTTCGAGGCCCGATAATCCGTCGCGCGCGACTTCGACTTCGTAGCGTTCGTGCTCGAGCTCGAGTTGTAGGACGCGGCTGATCGCCGCGTCGTCCTCGATGACGAGGACCCTATACGGACGCCGCTCCGGCGGTGCGTGCTTTTCCATTCCGGTACATTATCGGCTGGAACTGCTTTCGGACCTGTGAGAGGCCACGGCAACGGGTTGGAATCCAGTAAAAAGTGTGAGCCAGACCGCGGTTGCGCCGCCGGCCGCGAGCCACGCGAGTACGGCGAGGTTCGAGAAGATGTGCGATACGACCGAGCCGATGACCGCGAGCGTATGGACGAAGAGCGATCCGCCGCCGAGCACGAGCAGGACGACCATCCACAGCGCGACGGCACCGAGCGAACCGGCGACCGAGAGCTCGAAGAACGAGAACGCCGGCGCCGGCCGGTAGGCGGTCGCAAGTAAAATGGAGGCGCGCAAGCCCTCCGGCGGCTCCTCGAGCGGGAGCGCCGCAATGGCCCGTTCGAGCCGTTCGTCGTCCATGGTCATGATTCGGTTACCTCCATTCCTTGAAGAAGCCTGCGCAGCTGCTCCTTCGCTCGAAACAAATGCGTCTTCACCGTCCCCATCGGCAAGCCGAGGACCGTCGCGATCTCCTCGTATTGCTTGCCTTGCAGGTGAAAAAGCGTGATGACGGTCCGGTATTTTTCCGGCAACGCATCGATCGCGGCGCGCAGCCGTGAGGCTTCGTCGAGCGCGATGACTTGGTGCTCGGGCCCGGGCGCGGCGTCGGCGCGATCGGGAAGCTCTTCGCTGGTATAGTGTTTGCGGCGATTGAGCCGGTCGCAGCAGGCGTGATACGCGATCGCGAAGATCCAGGTCGAGAACTTCGACCCCGCCTTAAACGTCCGCAGGCTGCGAAAGGCTTTGAAGAAGGCCTCCTGCGTCGCGTCGCGGGCCTCTTCGACGTCGCGGAGGGTGCGGTACGCCAGATGGTAGACCGCGCGGTCGTATCGCTCCACGAGCGTTGCGAACGCCTCCGAGTGCCCCCGGAGCGTCATGGTCACCAAATCACCGTCGGTCGGCTCCGCTCTCACCCGAGCCGGCGGAGCCTCCGCCAAGAGTGCCGACACGCCCGTCGTACGCGCGAGAGCGCGCGATTGTTTCGCGGAAGCCGGGCGCCGTGCGGGGTCCGCGGCCGAAACATCGGGCAGCCCGGCCCGTAGCTAGGGCAGGAACTTTTCACGGAGGCTCAACCCACACCATGACCACGGTTACAAACAGACCCCTTCCCTGTATCGGCCGGACCGACCGGGTGCTGCCCACCCTGCGGCAGGACGATCGGAACTCGGCCCAGTCCCTGCGGCCCACGTTCGACGGCTGGGGACCTCGTCTCTAACATGTCGCGCGCGTCGGTCATCGGAATGCTGATCGCCGCCGAGGTGCTCGTCGTCGGAATGGCGATCTGCGCCGTCGGCCGCGGCGGCACGTCCTTCGCCGCGGGGCTTCATCAGGTCGATTTTACCGCGGCGCCGATCGTACCGATCGCCGCCGGCGCGTCGCCCCACGTGGTGATCGACGATCCGGCTTCGCGCGTGATCGTCACGCCGTCGAGTGATCAGCTCATCCACGTGACCGATCTCACGCAGATCCGCGGCGCGATCTTCACGAGCCGCCGGTATCCGCACCTCGAGGTGACGCGTACGCCCGACGGCGTTCGCATCGTCCGTCCGAACGCAAACCATCTTTCACTCGATCTCTTCGGTTTCAGCATTCAGCGCATCGAAGTCGAGGTCCCGGAGAACGCGCGTCTCGAGATCGCGCAGTGCTCGGGGGCCGACGTGCGCGGCGTGACCGGCGGGGTGTCGGCACGTTCGGTCGACGGCCGCATCGGCCTCACCGATCTCCGCGGCTCCATCGACGCGCACAGCGACGACGGCTCCATTACCGCGACGAACGTTCAAGCCGATACGCTCGCCGTCGCCTCGAGCGACGGACGTCTTACCTTCGACGGCGTCAGCGCGACGACGCTGTCGGCGACCACGCGCGACGGGCGCATCACCGCGCAGCATCTGAGCGTCGCCAACGATGCGACGCTCGAAACCGACGACGGTTCGGTTCGCCTCGCGCTCGCGCCGGGCGCCAATCTCACGATCGACGCCTCGACGCGCGACGGAAGCATCGCGGTCGACGGCGCAACGTATGCCGGCGATGAGGCCGTGGCGCGCACGATCCGCGTCGGCGCCGGTACCGGCCGCATGACGCTGACCACCGGCGACGGTTCGATTCACATTAATACCAACGGAGAACTCCAAGATCATGGACTCTAGCGATTTCTTTGCCTTCACGGCCGTACTGATTATCTTCGGCGGACCGTGCGCCGTCTGGCTCGTCTCGCGAATGCTCGCGCATCGCGAGCGGATGGAGATGCTGCGGATGGGCGTCGTTCCGCCGCCGAACGCGCGCGACATGCGCCGTGCGATGAAGTATGGCTGGGCGCCCGGTACCACGGCACCGGGACCGGCGAATGCGTACCCGTACTATCCGACCGATTTCGCCGCGCAGCAGCAGCTGCGCAAGGGGATGCAGGTGGCCTTCATCGGCCTAGCCCTCCTCATCGGCCTGGGCTTCATCGGCTACCGCGGGGATGGCACGTTCTATCCGGGCCCGTGGCTGCTCGGCGGCCTAATCCCACTCTTCGTGGGCCTCGCGCAGGTCATCGGCGCGGTCCTAAGTGGGGCGACCTTCGGGCCCCCCACGGTCCGGCAGCGCTTTGGCCCAGCGCCGGGTCCCGAGCCCACGCCGGGAGTCGATCCCGGCCGGCCGGCCGCGTCGGGTCCTACCTATGGCGGGTGGCGTCCGGGGCCGATCCCGGAGATCGAGAAGCCCGCGTCGCCCCCCGACTACCGCGGCTAGGTTCTAAGGTTCTCCAAAATGAAATGCCGCCGGTCGCTTGACCGGCGGCGCTTCTTTTATACGAATCGATAAAGACGAATCTACTTGCAGGAAACCAAGGCCATCGCCCAGCCCGCGGCCGTGCGCGTCCTGACCAGATATCCGTCGGCAGTCCGATCGTAAACCTGATAGCCCGCTCTGAGTGCGTCGGCTAGCGATTTGAAGACGATAAGACCCGGCATGCGCGGACCCTCCTTTCTGGCGTTATTTACGCTCTCTATACAGTATAACGGCTCAAACGGCAAGGGCGTGCAGCCCTTAACAGAGATTTTCGTAAGAATTTGTTGAAAATGAGTGAAGGATGGCGACGCTGGAAATCAACGCCGGAGTGCACGCGACCACGGTGAGCGATCGTCGCGCGCTTGCAGCCGGCGTCGTCGAAATGACGCTCGATGCGCCGTTGCTCGCTCGCATAACGCGACCCGGACAATACGTGATGGCGATTCCGCCGAGCGCTCAAGCAGCCGCAACGGCGCTCGCCGTCTACGAAACGCAAAGCAAGCACGCTAGTCTGCTCTTTTTCGTTACCGGCGGCCGAACGCGCGAGCTCGCCGCGTTGCGGCCGGGCGATCGCCTCGATGTCGTGGGACCGCTCGGCAACGGCTTCGATTGCTCCGGCGGTGCGCGCGACGTGGCCATCGTCGCGGGCGGCGTCGGCATTGCGTCGGTGCTGCTCGCAGCGCGCGCATTCGTCGCCGCAGGCGCACGCGTTCGTCTTTTCTACGGCGCGAGAACCGCCGAGCTGCTCGTAGACGCGCATCGCTTCGCCGATGCAGGGTGCGAGCTGGTGCTCGCGACCGACGACGGCAGCGCCGGCGAGCGCGGCTTCATTACCGAGCGATTAACGCGCGAGCCGAAACCCGAATCGATCGTGGCGTGCGGGCCGACGCCGATGCTGCGCGCGGTCGCACGCATTGCGGAAGAACTGCGCGTTCCCGCGCAGCTCTCACTCGAAGAAACGTTTGGCTGCGGCGTCGGCGGCTGTTGGGGCTGTGTGGTGCCGATCGCCCGCGAGAGCGCGCAGGCACCAAGCTTTCCGCCCGCGGAACGCGGCGGGAGCGACGTAGTGTACGCGCGCGTCTGTCGCGAAGGCCCGGTCTTTTGGGCGCACGAGCTTCGCTGGTGAGCGCCGCGCCGAATCTCGCGACCAAGCTCGGAGGCCTCGACCTTGCGTATCCGACGCTCATGGGCAGCGGATGCTACGGGACGGGCGAGGAGTTCGCGCCGTTCGCGGATCTGTCGAAGATCGGCGCGATCGTGCTCAAGAGCGTTACGCGCCGGCCGCGCCTCGGCAACACGACGCCGCGCATCGTGCACACGCCTGCCGGAATGCTCAACGCGATCGGCCTGCAGAACCCCGGGCTGGATTGGTATCTCGAACGCGAGCTGCACAAGTACGGCGACCGGCCGTGCCGGATCGTCGGCAGCGTTGCCGGCTTCTCGGTCGACGACTACGCCTACGTTTGCGAGCGGCTCGCCGCTCGTCCGGAGATTGCGGCAATCGAGCTTAACGTTTCGTGCCCGAACGTTGCGAGCGAAGGCGAGACCTTCGGCTGCGACCCGTCGCTGACGGCGAAAGTCGTGCGCGCGGCGCGCGCGACCACCGATAAGACGCTCATCGTTAAGCTCTCGCCGAACGTCACCGACATTCGCGCGGTCGCGAAGGAGGCGCAGGATGCCGGCGCCGATGCGCTCGCCGTGATCAACACCGTTCGCGGCATGGCCATCGACGTCGAGACGTGGCGGCCGCGCCTCGGCAACGTGAGCGGGGGTCTTTCGGGTCCGGCGATTCGGCCGATCGCGGTCTTGGCCGTCTACGAAGTGGCGCAGACCGTGAAGATTCCGATCGTCGGTCAGGGCGGCATTGAAACGCTCAGCGATGCGCTGGAGTTCTTTTTAGCGGGAGCGACCGCAATATCGATCGGAACCGCGAACTTTACCGACCCGCGTATCCCCGAGCGCATCGTTACCGAGCTCGAGGCGTATCTCGCGGGGCGGGGTCTGGCGGGCATCGGCGACCTGATCGGAAAAGCGAACATCGGATTCGCGACGCCGCATCAATACGAAGGAGACGAAGGTTAAGGACTGCAGATGGCCCAGCTGATCGTCGCGCTCGACGTACCGAGCGCCGAGCGTGCCGAAGAGCTCGTCGACCGGCTCTACGAGCTCGACGTCATCGTCAAGGTCGGGTTGGAAGCGCTCAGCGCGTATCCGCAGCGGATCCTCTCGTACTGCGAGGCGCGCGACGTGCGCGTCTTCGTCGATGCAAAACTACACGACATCCCGCGAACCGTCGGCGCCGCGATGAAGCAGCTGGTTCGTCCGAACGTGCACATCGTCAACGTGCACGCGCTCGGCGGCCTCGAGATGATGCGTGCGGCGGTCGACGCGGCGGGCGAGCGTGCGAGCGAGCTCGGCATCGCGACGCCGCACGTCTTCGCGGTGACGCTGCTCACGAGCATCGCGCCCGAAGACCTCAACGAGCTCGGATTGCAAGGCGGCCCCGGTGAGAATGCGATCCGGCTTGCGGCGCTCGCACGCGACGCGGGCTGTGCGGGCGTGGTCTGCAGCGCGCACGAGGTCGCCGACCTCAAGCACTTCTTCGGCGACGATTTCTTGACGCTCACGCCGGGGATTCGCCCGGCCGGCAGCGCGCACGGCGATCAGAAGCGCGTCACGACGCCGGCCGCGGCCGTCGCCGCGGGCTCGGATTACATTGTGGTCGGCCGGCCGATCGTCGAAGCCGAGGATCCGGTCGCCGCGGCGCGCGCGATCCTCGAGGAGATGCCGGTGCGCGCGTGAGCGGCGCCGCGCTCGATCTGCGCGGCGCGCTCGCCTCGCGCGGCGCACTGCTCGAAGGGCACTTTCGCTTGAGCTCCGGGCGCCACAGCGATAGGTTCGTTCAGAAGTTTCGGCTGCTCGAAGATCCCGCGCTGCTCGAGCCGGTCGCGCGGGAAATCGCCGCGCGCTTTCGAGATGCGGCGCCGACGGTGGTCGTCGGGGCGGCCGTCGGCGGGATTCTGCTGGCGTACGAAGTCGCGCGCCAACTCGGCACAAAGTCGATCTTCGTCGAGAAAGAGCACGGCGTCCCGACGCTGCGCCGCGGCTTCACGATTTCACCCGACGACCGCGCGCTGATCGTGGAAGACGTCGTCACGACCGGCCTTTCGGTCAACGAAACGATCGCCGTGGTCCGTGCGGCCGGCGCCACGCTCGTGGGTCTCGGCATCATTGTCGCGCGCGGTGCGGTGCCCGAAGGAGTTCCGTCGTTCGCGCTGCTCGATCTCCCGCTTCAGTCGTACGACCAATCGCAATGCCCGCAGTGTCGCGCGGGCGTTCCGATTGCCGATCCCGGTTCGCGCCGCGCGTGAGCGTCGACGTGCGCGTGAGCGCGGCAAGCGATGCATCCGAAGACCGCGCCTTCGTTCGCGACTTGGGGCGCCGAACCGCGATGTCGAGCGTCGGCTCGATCCGCCCCGCCGGTGAGGAGAGCGTGCTGCGCGCCTTCGATCGGCTCACGGCGGCCGTGGAGGGTCAGGCGTCGCAGGTGACGCTCATCGCCCGCCGCAACGGCGAGCGAGCCGGGTTTTTGCTGCTGCTCAACGATCTGCCCGACGAGGTGACGCTGCTGCCCGGCGCCTTCGTCGCGTATATGGCCGTCGAGCCCGGCGCGCGCCGCAGCGGCGTCGGCGCTGCGCTCCTTGGCGCGGCCGAAAATGAGGCGAGACGGCGGGGCGTACCGTATATAGCGTTGATGGTCTCCGAAACGAACGACCCCGCGCGCCGGCTCTACCACCACGCCGGGTATCATACGGAGCGCCGGCTCCTTTGCAAGGCACTATGAACGCGGCCCTCTGGCGCCGGATCGGCATCGCGGTGGGGGTGGTCGCCGTCGTGCTGCTCGCGCTCTGGCTCGTTCGCCACATCCCAAAGACGATCGCGATCTTCGTGATCGCGGCGTTCATCGCGTTCGGCGTACAGCCGATCGCCGCACGGTTGGAGCGGCGCATGCCCAAGCCGCTCGCGATTTCGATCGTCTTCCTCGGGCTGATGATCGTCATCGCGCTCTTCTTCGTGATCGTGATCCCGCTCACGATCAGTCAAACGCAGCTGCTCGCTTCGAACCTGCCGAGTTACGCCACGACCGCCCAGGCCTGGGTGCTCTCGGCGGAAGCCTCGCTCGAGCAGCACTTCCCGACGATGAAGATACCGGCGGCCGAGCTGAACTTCGGAAAGCTCGGCGCGTCGCAGATCTCCACCGTCGTCACCACGACGGTTTCGTCGCTGGGCGCGATCGCCCTCAACACCGCGACCGGCTTCTTCATCGCGTTCTCCGCCATCATTCTCTCGTTTTTCTTCCTCCTCAACGACACGCAGATCGCCGAGGGGTTCGCTTCGATGTTTCCGCCGAAGCGGCGCGACACGGCGCGCAAGCTCGCGGCCGAGGTGACGGCGCTCTTCAGCAACTACATCTCGGGTCAGGTGATCGTGAGCGCGATCACCGGCGCCGTGATCGCGATCGGCACCGCGGTCATCGGCTTTAAGTTCTCGCTGATCATCGGCATCATCTCGGGCGTGGCCTATGCGATTCCCGTCGTCGGGATGCTGATCGCCGAGCTGATCGCGCTGCCCATGTGCGCGCCGCAGGGCCTCTGGATGATCGTCTGGGTTCAGGTTGTCATGTTCGGCATGGCGCGCATTAGCGATAACGTGCTCGTTCCCAAGATCATGGGACAATCGGTCGGCGTTTCGCCGATCGGCGCGATGTTCGCGGTCTTCGCGGGCGGCGAGCTGTTCGGGATTCCGGGGCTCATCCTCGGCATTCCGGCGGCCGCGCTGATCAAGATCCTCTGGCGCTATTTCATGGCGCCGTGGATCGCCGCCGCGCAAGAGGAGAACTGACGTGCGCCGCGCCGGGCTCGCTCTGCTCGCCGCGCTCGCGGCGGCGGCCGCGTGTTCGTCGGGCGGCGGGGGCGGCACGCCGTCGGTGCCGATCGAGCCGCCGCCGTCCCAAGGGCCGCCGCAAACCGGACCCGAGGGCAAGTATCTCAAGCACGTTGTCGTGATCGTGCAGGAGAACCGTACGTTCAACGACATCTTCGCGGGCTTCAGCGGTGCCGACTCGACGATGTACGGCTACACGCACACCGGCGCGAAAGTAAAGCTGCGCCCCATGAGTTTCAAGGGGCCCGATATCTTTCACGACTGGCCCAACGCCATGAGCGATTGGAACAAGGGCGCAATGAACGGCTTCGATCGCGAGACCTACACCAACGGCAAGCCGGCCGGAACCTATACCTACGCCTACATCGACCACAAGATCGTCGCGCCGTATTGGGCGATGGCGCGCGAGTATGCGCTGGCCGATCATATGTTTCCGACGATGTTCGGGCCGACGTTCACCGCGCACATCGACTTGATCGCAAGCACGACCAACTTGAGCGCCGACGTTGCCGAGGTCGACGGCCCGACCGGTCAGCCCTGGGGCTGCGACGCGCCGGCCGGCACAACAACGTATCTGCTCAACCCGCAGCGCGTGGAGACCGGCGGCGGCCCGTTCCCGTGCTTCACCGAGTACAACACCATCGCCGATACGCTCGACGCCGCGAACGTCTCGTGGAAGTACTACGCGCCGAACGTGCGGTACGCCGGGGGCCGCCTCTGGTCGCCGTATGCCGCGATCCGCAACGTGCGCTACGGACCCGACTGGAAGCGCAATATCATCTCGCCGCAAACGACGGTGCTTTCGGATGCCGCGAACGGAAAGCTGGCGCAAGTCTCGTGGGTGATTCCCGACGCGGCCGATTCCGATCACGCCGGCACGCAGAGCAACAAGGGACCCTCATGGGTGGCCGGCGTCGTCAACGCGATCGGCGAGAGCCAGTACTGGAACACCACGGCGATCGTCGTGCTCTGGGACGACTGGGGCGGGTGGTACGACGACGTGCCGCCGCCGCAGTTGGACTTCGTGGGCCTGGGCATTCGCGTGCCGTGCATCATCATCTCGCCGTACGCAAAGCGTGGCCACGTTTCGCACACGCAATACGAGTTCGGCAGCGTGCTGCGTTTCATCGAAGAGACGTTCCATCTGCCGTCGCTCGGTCCAACCTCGCGCGGCTATACCGACACGCGCGCCAAAAGTCTCGTCGACAGCTTCGACTTCAAGCAGAAGCCGCTGCCGTTCCAGCCGATACCGGCGCCGTATCCCCCGGCGTACTTCCTCGCGCAGCCGCCGTCGGGTCAGCCGCCCGACTCAGAATAGTCCCGAGACGACGGCGAGGCCGTCGTCGTATACAATGCGGCCGCACGCGCGTGCGGCGCCCAGGCGCGCGGCGTTGAACGCAAGCGTGCGATCGTTTTCTGCAACCGCAACGAGCAGCACGTGCGCGCGCTCCGCGCGCGCGCAGGCGTCCAGATCGGGGAGCTCGATCGTGCGCGTTTGCGGCGCGAGGACGTTGACGGTTCCAAGCGCCAGCCCCCACCCGCCGACGTCCGGCGGCCGGTGCGCGGCGATCCACGCGTAGACTCCGGTCGTGCGATTGCCGATGCGAAACGCGTCGGTATAGAAATCGACGGTGTAACGCGTCGCGACCAGTCCGGCTGCGAACGCGGCCGCCGCGAATCCAACGGCGACCGGCCATCGCTGCCGCCTCGCGTGCGCCAACCACACGATGGCGGCGGCGAGCGGTGCGACGGCGAGCGCCGTGCGCGTCGGCGCGTCGTTCCAAAACGTCGCGATGACTTCGATGCAGCCGAAGACGGTGGAGGCGACGAGCAGCGCGGTTGCCGCGGAGGCGGTGCGGCGCGCGGGACGCGCCAGCAGCGCGGCGCCGGCGGCGATCGCGGGGATCGCAAGCCGCAACGACGCGCCGGTTGCGAGCTGAGCGACGCTCGTGGCATAGCCGAACGGCAGCGCAACGGCGAGCAACGCGGCGCCGCAGGCCGCCCATCCGGCGCCGTCGCGCCACGCGACGAACGGACCTGCGAGCGCCGCGAAGATGGCCACGAGCGCGAACGGCGAGGCAACGAGCGCAACTCGGCCCAACAAGAGGAGCGCCGGAATGCCGTGCGCGAGAATCGACGAGCCGGCAAAACTTCCGTACATCGTCGTTGCGGGCGCCACGATCGCGCGTTGCCACAGGAGCGCGTCGTGCAGCACCCAGAGCCCGAGTGCGGCGCCGGCGGCGAGCCACACGCCGCGGCGGCCGCGCATCGCGACCAGCGCGATCGCCGCGAGCATCCAGCCTTGCGGCTTGATGAGCGCCGTCACCGCGAGCGTCCGCGCCGCAGCGTTGGCGGACGGTGCGTGCAGCAGCCACAGGCCTTCGAGGAAGAACGCGGCGAGCCACACGTCGTTTTGCAGCGTTCCTCCCTGAATCGCGATCGGATACGCGGTCACGGTCGCGGCGGCGAGCGCGTCGGCAAGCAGCGGCGAAGCCGACGCCGCGCGCGCCCAGGCGTTGACGCGCAAGCCCAGTAGGAGCAAAGCACCCAAGCCGCTCCACGGCACCGCAAATGGACCGCTCGCTGCGTAGAGCGCGCTTGCAAAGAGCTCCGAGGCCGGCGGATACCACCAATAGCGCGTCGCCGTCGTCCAGATCGAGTGCGCCTGCACCCATGCAGCGGCGTTCGGCAGATGGTACGAGAGCGAATCGCCCTCGAGCAGAGGGCGGATCAGTTGCGGCCACGCCACGAGAGCGAGCGCGGCGACGAGAAGGTACGGCGGCCGCGTCGCCACGCTCGACCGCGCCGTGCTCCTCGACCGATCTCGCCACGTGGCCGCTGCGATCGCGACGATCAGCACGATCCAACATGCGATTGAGTAGAGCGCGTGAACGAGGCCGAGGCCGAGCGGAATCGCGACGCCCAGGACGAGCGCGTCGCGGACGCGGTCGGTCAATCCGTAGCGCGCATCGGTGCGCAGCGCGGGTGCGGCCGCGTAGAGGCCGAGCAGCCAGAGCCCGGCCGTCAATCCCGACACGAGGCGCGCTTACATGGAATCGGGCGCGCTGACGCCGGCCAGCGCCAGCGAGCGCGCGAGCACGCCCTTCGCCGCGACGCTCAGCGCAAGGCGCGCCAGACGCACCGCGTCGTCGTCATCGAGGATGCGGCACTCGGCGTAAAACTGATGGAAATCGGAGGCGACGTCGCGCGCGTAGCGCGCCAAACGGTGCGGCGCGAGATGCTCGGCGACGCCGGCGACGACGTTGGGAAACTCGGCGAGCCGCCGCGCGAGCGCGAGCTCCGCCGGATGCACGAGCGGCGCGAGCGACGCGGTGAGAGCGGCGTCCACGTCGCCGGCATCGGCGCGCCGCAGCACCGATGCAATCCGCGCGTGACCGTACTGCACGTAATAGACGGGATTCTCGTTCTCCCGCTCGACCGCAAGCTGCACGTCGAACGAGAGCGGCGATTCGACTGCGAGCATGATGAAGAAGAACCGCGCGGCGTCGATGCCGACCTCGTCGAGAATCTCGTCGAGCGTCACGATTTCGCCGGCACGTTTGCTCATGCCGATCTGCTCGCCGCCCCGAACGAGCGCGACTTGCTGCGCGATCGCCACTTCCAAGCGTCCGGGATAGCCGAGCGCCGCGGCCATGCCTTTCAGGCGCTCGATGTACCCGTGATGGTCCGGGCCGAGAATATCCACCACGCGGTCGCTGCGCTTGAGTTTCTGATAATGATAGGCGACGTCCATGCAGAAGTAGGTCGGACGTCCGTCGCTGCGCACGATCACGCGATCTTTGTCGTCGCCGAACTTCGTCGCGCGAAAGAAGAGCGCACCCTCTTCCTCGTACGTCAAACCGAGCTCCCGCAGGTGCTCGATGCCTTCGCGCACCTTGCCCGAGGCGTGCAGCTCTGCTTCGCTCTGCCAGCAATCGTATGTGACGCCGAATCGCTCTGCCGTTGCCTGCTGCGCAGCCACGAGTTCGTCGCGCCCGGTCTTCGAGAAATGCGGCAGCCACTCCGATTCGCTCGCGGCGATCCACCGCTCGCCGTCGCGGTCGCGGATCGCTTGCGCGATCGGAATCAGATACCGTCCGGGATAACCGTCCTCCGGAAGCGGGTACGACGGATCGAGGAACTGCCGGTACCGCGCGTAGATCGAACGGCCGAGCGCGTCGAGCTGGCCCCCCGCGTCGTTGATGATCCACTCGACGTAGACGTCGTAGCCGCAAAACCGCATCGCGTTGGCGAGCGTTGCCCCAATCGACATCGAGCGACCTTGCACGACCACCAGCGGTCCCGTCGGATTCGCGCTGCCGAACTCGAGCGAAATCCGCACGCCGTTCGACGGGCGCGCGCCGTACCGTTCGCCTTCCTGAAGGATCTGCGCCACGACCGATTGCCAAACGACCGGCGCGAGCCGCAGGTTGATGAATCCCGCGACGGCTTCGATGCTGCTGAACGATTGCTCGAGCTCGGGTGCGCGCCGCCGGAGATCGTCGATGAGTGCGGTGGCGACGGCTTGCGGCGATTGGCGCGCCGTCTTCGCCAGCGAGAATGCAACGTTGGTCGCGAAGTCGCCGAAGTCGGCGCGTCGCGGCGCCTCAAACGCGACGGCCGGCGCGGGCGCGCCGTAGGCCTGCGCGATTGCGAGGGCCGCGGCGTCGCCAAACCCGCGCAGCGCATCGTCGAGCGGCGATGCGGTGTGAGTGGAGCGAAGCGTCATTCATGCGGCTCTTCGCCGCGCGATGGAGTTCCGACTCGCGCGTAGCTCGACGAACCGCGAGATTCGACCGTTCCGTCGAGTTCGAGGAGCGTTAGGGCGGCGAGTGCCGCCGCCGGCGCGACCCCGCTCCCGGCGACGAGTTCATCGAACGTGCCGGGACCGCGATCGAGGGCATCCAACAGCGCTCGCGCGACCGGGTCGCGCGCCGGCTGCAACGCCGGCGCCGGCGGGAGCAGCGCCGGCGAGCCGAGCGCTTCGAGGACGTCGCGCGCATCGCGCGCCAAGGTCGCGCCGTCGCGAATCAGCGCGAGGCAGCCGGCGACATGTGCGCGATCGACGTCGCCCGGCACGGCGAGGACTGGAACTCGTCCGGCGGCCCAACCGGCGGTATTGAGCGCACCGCTGCGCGCCGGCGCTTCGATGACCACGACGGCGTCGGCGAGCGCGGCCACGATGCCGTTGCGCGCAAGAAACTGGTGCGGACGCGTCTGGTGGTCCGGCGAATAGGGCGAGAGCACGGCGCCTCCGGCGTCGACAATGCGTGCCGCCAGCTCGCGGTGGCGCCGCGGGAAGAAGTGCCCGTGGCCGCCGCCCAGGACACCGATCGTCGGCGCCTCCGCCTCTAGCGCGGCCTCGTGCGCCGCACCGTCGATCCCGAGCGCCAAGCCCGAGATGACGCAGCAGCCCGCCCGGCCGAGATCGGCCGCGAAGCGCCGCGCGAGCCCGCGGCCGTAGCGAGTTGCGGCCCGCGTCCCGACGATCGCGACGCAGCTGCGGGCCAGGCCCGCGAGGTCCCCGGCGACCCAGAGCCCCTCGGCCGCCGCCTCAAAGCCGCGACCGGCCCGGGCGGCGGCGATCTCCGCGCGCGGCACGTACCTCGGCTCCCCCACGCCCTTCCTTAACGCGGACCCCGGCGCAGGCTAGGCGGGGGAATCCCGGGCGCTACGGAATAGCCAGGGCCGAGCGGAGGTACCAAAGTTGGCAGCAGAAGCGTATTGCGTCAAGTGCAAGGCCAAGCGCGAAATCAAAGACGCAGTCCAGATTGAGATGAAGAACGGTCGTCCCGCGGTCCAGGGCAAGTGCCCGGAGTGCGGCACGAAGATGTTCAAGATCGGCGCAGCCTAGGCAAGCGCCCGAACGTACGTCGTTCGAAAGAGAATCCCAGCGCGCATCGCGCGTTGGGTTCTTTTTTGCGTTACCCACCAATAGTGACGTATAATACGTGCACCCACAAGATATGCCGTGGGGAGAGGCGTACCGCTGACTTGCCCGACATGTCGCAAGAGTGAGACGAGGGTCGTCGACTCTCGCGACGACGAGACCGTCGTCCGGCGCCGGCGCGAGTGTTTGGACCCGCGCTGCAAGCATCGCTTTACCACCTACGAACGCATGGAAGTCCCGCGGCTCTTCGTCGTCAAAAAAGACGGCCGCCGCGAGCAGTACAACCGCGAAAAGATCTTAGCCGGACTGCGGAAAGCCTGCGAAAAGCGCCCGATCTCCGAGGGGCGCATGGAGGCCGTGGCGGCCGATTTGGAGCGCGAGCTTTTCGCGCGCGGCGAGGGCGAGGTAGCCTCGACGCTGGTCGGCGAAAAGCTGATGGAAGCGTTGCGCGAGCTCGATCCCGTCGCATACATCCGGTTTGCGAGCGTCTATCGCTCGTTTCGAGATATCGAGAGTTTCCGGGAAGAACTGGCTCAACTCTAGTGTCGCAGCCGATCGAGCACGTGCGCGTAGCGCTTCTGCGCCTGCCGCACGGCGAAGGATTGCCCGTTCCGCAGTATATGAGCGAGCACGCTGCGGGCGCCGATCTCTGCGCGGCGGTCGCCGAACAACTGACGCTCTTGCCGGGTGCGCGCGCGCTCGTTCCGACCGGGTTCTCGATCGCGCTTCCGCCGGGATATGAAGCGCAAGTGCGTCCGCGCAGCGGTCTTGCGATCCGGTCCGGCGTCACGTGTCTCAACTCGCCCGGAACGATCGATGCCGACTATCGCGGCGAAATGTGCGTGGTGCTTGCGAACTTCGGAACCGAGCCCTTCGTCGTGCGGCGCGGCGATCGGATCGCGCAGATCGTGGTCGCGCCGGTCTCGCACGCGCGGTTCTCGCTGGTCGACGCGCTGCCGCCGACGCAGCGCGGCGACGGCGGATTCGGTTCGACGGGGTTCTCCGCGTGAACGTCTACATCGTCGGCAAAGGCGCGGTCGGCACGTATCTGGGCGATTTGCTGCGCG
>Ga0302326_10004784_pt1 | contig 31154 bp, 24 predicted proteins | sample Palsa_T0_3_FD_202264 | JGI IMG/M metagenome (GOLD analysis project Ga0302326, IMG submission 202264) | Peat permafrost microbial communities from Stordalen Mire near Abisko, Sweden - Palsa_T0_3 | ecosystem: Environmental > Terrestrial > Soil > Palsa > Peat permafrost | place: Sweden: Abisko...
GTCGGGAAAGTGCATGCCGATATCGCCCAATCCGGCCGCGCCTAGCAGCGCATCGGTGATGGCGTGCGAAAGAATGTCGGCGTCGGAATGGCCATCCAATCCAAAATCTGAAGGAATGGCTACGCCACCCAGGATCAGGGGACGGCCGGGAGCGATGCGATGCACGTCCCAGCCCTGACCAATCCGGAAGTCGCTCAAGAGGCGGTCACTCAAGGCTAAGATTCAACCCGCGCCGTCATTTCTTCCGCGAGAAACAGCCGCGCCAGGTCCATGTCGGACGGCTTGGTGATCTTCAGATTGCGATCGCTGCCAGGGACCACGCTCACTTCCACTTGATCCAGGCGCTCCACCAAACTGGATTCATCCGTTCCCGCGAAACCATCCTCGCGCGCTCTGGCGAACGCAGTCTTCAGCAGATCGAAGCGGAACACTTGCGGCGTCTGCGCCAAAATAAGGCGCTCGCGCGGAATCGTCTGGCGGATCTTGTTGCGATGCACCTGCTTCACCGTATCCACCGGCACGATGCCGACAATGGCTGCGCCGGTTTCCTCGGCCTCGGCGAATACTTTCTCCAGCACGCTGTGTTCGATGAACGGGCGAACCGCGTCGTGCACCGCGACCAGTTCGGTCCCGCTTCCCAATGTGGCCAGCGCGTTCTCCACCGATGCCTGCCGGCTGTCGCCGCCTTCCACCAATCGCACCGGTTTGCCGAAGTTTTCGACGCGCAGCAGTTCACGCACCCAGTCCATGTCCTCCGCTCGCAGCGCGACCACAATCTCAGTTACCGCGAGCGATGAAGCAAACTTCCGGATGGTGTGCAGCAGGATAGGCGACCCCTCCAGCAGCATGAACTGCTTGCGGCTGGTACCCGCCTTTTCAGGGACGGCTCGCCCCATGCGCGTTCCCAGCCCGGCGGCGGGAAGAATAACGGTAACCTTCATTTGAATGCCTGTCTAGCTGGTTGCCGCTCCGACGCCTGAGCCGCGCGCTTCCGCCGCCTGTGTTCCGGCGGGCGCGGGATGCTCGCGCGAAGCGCTGGCGGCGCGTTCCGAGTGGCTCTTATCGTGAACCGTATGCACCCGATCGTCAAAACGGCCAAAGATCATTTTACCCGCGGTAGTCTGCAAGACGCTGGTTACGGAAATGTCGATGGTTCTGGAGATCATCTTCTTGGCGTTGTCCACCACCACCATGGTGCCGTCGTCCAAATACGCCACGCCCTGGTTGTACTCTTTGCCTTCCTTCAGGATAAAGACGCGCATGATCTCGCCCGGGAGTACGATCGGTTTCAGCGCGTTGGCCAGCTCATTGATGTTTAGAACCTCGACGCCGTGCAGCTGCGCCACTTTATTGAGGTTGAAATCGTTGGTTACGATTTTGCAGTTGTAGACTTTGGCCAGCTCGATCAGTTTCATGTCTACTTCGGGCACGGCGGGAAAATCGTCTTCCAGGATCTGGACATTCAATTGCGTCATCTTCTGGATGCGCTGCAGAACGTCCAGGCCGCGGCGGCCGCGATTGCGCTTGAGCGAATCGGCCGAGTCGGCGACCAGTTGCAGCTCGCGCAGCACGAATTGCGGAATCACCAGCGTGCCATCCAGGAATCCAGTCTCGACGATATCGGCAATGCGGCCGTCAATGATGACGCTGGTGTCCAGGATCTTGAACGATGAGCTCGACACCTGCTCGCCGCCGAACAGGCCGCCGAGCGCGCCCAGGTTCAACATCTCACCCTTGCTGGCGCCCACCATCAGCCCCACGTAGGCCATCCACATCAAGAGCAAAATCTCGAGAAACGAAAGCGTGGTGGAACCGGCGGGGAACGCGTGGCCCAGGATCAGCGAGATGAAATACGCTCCAATGATTCCAAGCAGCGATCCGAAAGCCGCGCCGATTAGGCGTTTCAGCGTAGTTTTCCGGACCTGAGCCTCGATGAGAACGATGATCAAACCGAACCCCAGGCCGGCAGCGGCGCCGTACGGGGCAGGAAGATCAAAGGGAGATAAGAACCATGCGGCTGCTGAGAGCAGTGCCACAAAGCATACGCGAAACATTAAAAGACTAATCACGAAGCCACCCCCGGCGCGTGCGGATTGTGGATTAAGCGGCGCCCCTGTGTTACACAGGTGCCAACGAGTATACCACTGATAATAGGAGTGATGTTTGGGCTAAGAGGTTTGAGTTACAGGAAGGGCTGGAAGAGAAATGGCACATGACCCGCGGCACACACGGATCCGAAGAGCTTAGAGAGCCTTGGCGAGTTCTTCAGCGAAGGCGCTGGGCTGACCTTGCGGACCGTTCTGCTGCGGACGTTTGTGCTTCTTCCCGCCCCGCTCGCGACGTGGCGCAGGGGCGGCGCTTCGATTGGTCACCGGGCCGCTGGTCCCCGGCCCCGGACCCTTCGAGCGTGGCGGCTGGGCTTGATTAGCCCGCAGCAAACGGTCTTCGAGAGGCGCGCGGTCGAAGCGGCGGATGATCAGATTCATTTCTTCTGAGTTGGGCGTGTCGATGAACGCGAAGCCCTTCGACTCCTGCGTCTCGGGATTGCGGATTACTTTGACGTCGTCGTACACGAGGTTTTCTGCGTTAAGCCAGGACTTGATATCGTCCTTCGTAACCCAGACAGGCAAGTTTCCGAGGAATACTGTGAAGCTCATTCGAGGTCTGTCGTTAACTCCGTTTTAGGGGATTTTGCTGAACTGCTCCGAGGATGCGATCCATGAAAGCTAACCTATCGTATCACAGCGCACACCCTCCGGCAAAGGCACAAGTTTTTCTAAGCCACTCGTCTGGAAGGAGAACGATATCGCCACCGCCCGTGACGTCCGGGGGGGACCCTACCTTGGAGAAACCGGCGACGGAGTGCTGCTTCGTCCAGCCGGCCGCCCGGCGCCGCCTAGGTGTCCGTCGATCAGCCGCTCGTCCGCCGCGCGAAGCAGGCCGGCGCTGCGGATATTTACAACGTTCCCGCCAACTAGATGAGGGCTAGATCGGCGCGCCATCCGGGGGGGCGGCGGGCTTATCGACCATGATCGGTTTCGGGTCGTCTTCGAAGTGCTTGATTTGCGCGGCGGCATACGCGAACTGCGCGCGCTCGGCGGTGTCCGCGGTCTGGCGCCCCAGCAGCCACTTTCGCAAATCGTCCAGCTTCAGACGTGCCAGAGCTCGCGCCTGGGCCGAGGCCCGCGCGCTTTGCGCCAGCGAAATGAGGCGATACAACACAACGTTGTCGATGGTTCGCGCGACTTCGGCCTCCCGGTTTGCGGCGCGCGGGGTCTTCCAGGTAGCGGCAATCAGACGGTCGATCACCTCCTCGAGTCCGGGATTCCTGGCGTCGCGTGAATGATAATCGATGAGCCGGGTGGCCCTTTCCGGGTTCAGTAGCAGCGCTGCAGCCAGATCGGCAGCGGCTTCCACCGGCGCCATGGAGTCGAAAGTGATCTGGGTGCGCGAATGGAAATCCTCACGGGTCGCTTCGAAATCCGGGGGATGCGGGGGCAACAGTTTCAAGATTCTTTCGGGCAGAGTGAGCGCGACGGGATCCAGCGTCTTCAGCACCGCGTCGAGCGCGCGCCGCTGTTCCGCGGCAGGCACAATCTCGGCCACGGTTTCGCCATCCCCGCGTACGGCATATGTGTAATTGAGTCCGCCCACTACTTTCGTGGCAGCCTCCAATTGGTAGCGATGGAACATGTAGACCGGAACCAGCACTTCTTCGAGCGTGCTCATGGGAGCGCCGAAACGGATCTTCTGTTCCGAGAATCCCGCCAGCGCCTTGGCGCGCACCAGCATGACGCGATTCAATTCGTCGACGGCGTTGGGGCCGGAGTCCCAAAGGTGCGCAATCGGATGTGCGCCGCTCTCAGCGCGAGCGTCGCGGTCGGAGATGTACACCAATCCCTTGTCGCGCGCTTCATCGAGGATGGCGTTCAGCGACGCGCGTTCGTTGGCGCCCGCCGCGAATTGCGAATAACCGTAGCGAATCGCGATTTTGTCCCAGTCGCCGATGCCAGTAGCGTAAGCGTCATTCAGATCGATGTCGCCTGTGGCATTGATCGTTACGAACGGCGGAGGATAATCCATCACGGATGCGCGATTATGCGCGCTAGCGGCAAAGTTGTGTTCCAGTCCCAGCGTGTGGCCGAGTTCGTGAGCCGCTAATTGCCGCAGCCGCGCGAGCGCCATCTGCTCCATGCGTGGATCCACCGGCTGGCCTTGCTCGTATTTGGCAATCAGTCCCTCGGCAATCAGATAATCCTGGCGCACGCGCAACGAGCCGAGCGATACCTGGCCCTTGATGATCTCACCGGTACGCGGGTCCGTAATCGCGTCGCCGTAGGACCAGCCGCGCGTCGAGCGATGCACCCACTCGATCAGGTTGTAGCGTATATCCATCGGATCGGCATCGGCGGGCAGCATTTCAACCCGGAAGGCATTGCGAAAACCGGCCGCTTCGAAAGCCTGCTCCCACCAGCGCGCGCCATCCACCAGCGCGGATCGAATGGGTTCCGGGGTTCCAGGATCGAGATAGTAAACGATCGGTTCCACCGGATCGCTGACCGCGGCGGATGGCTCGCGCTTCTCCAGCCGATGCCGGGCGATCACACGCTGGACAATGGGCTGGGCGATGGGTTGCGCGTAATCCATGTAGCGAACCGCTAAGAAGCCCGCGCGTGGATCGTAAGCGCGGGGTGTCATGGGCTTCTTGGGCAGCGCGACGAAGGAGTGATGTTCGCGAACCGTCAGCGCGTCCGGACTTGGCGTGACGGATCGAACCAACGCGCCCGGGTCCTTGCCGGTGAAGGTGAGTATGGCTTCCACTTCCGTATTGCGGGGAAAGTTGCGTGTACGTTCCAGATAAATGGCGGATCGCGAGGGGTCCAGCGAGTAGCTCCCCTGCGTGTTCTTGGCGAGCGTCTCGGGAACATGGTGCGCGTCACGCAGGAAGAAGTTGGTTGCGTCCACCAGAACGCGGCCGCCGTCTTCAGCTTCCACGGAGAACCCCCAGATCACCGATTGCGCGAAGGATTCTTCCACCGCCCGGCGTTCAAGCGCGTCATTGGTAACCGCGCGGTAGCTCTGGTTCGGCTCGACCAGGAGTACCTTCGGGCCGTAACGCGAAAAGCGAACCACAAACGATCCGCCGATCTGGCCGCGATCGAGACCGATATCGTTCGACCCCACACCGGCGGGAAGAGAATGGACATACAGGAAATCGCTGTTCCAGCGCGAAATTTCGAGGAAAACATGGCCGGTTGCGGGTTCGTAATACATCGGGAAATAACCCGGGAGGGAGGTCATGCCTTTGGCCTTTTCCGCAATGCCGGGAGTTTGGCCAGCGCTGAGCGCAACGCCGGCAAGGAGCAGGAAAATAGTCCGCATGCAGCCGATGTTAGCGCAGCGCGTCGCTTGCTATTCTGAAATCGGCGCGGCAGTTTTGAAGATTAAACCTGAAGATCGTTTCTGGATCTACATCTACGGCTTTACGGCGTTCATCATGCTGGTGGCGATGGGCGTGTTTGGCTGGCTTGCGTGGACCTCGCGGAACGAACCGGGCGTAGGGCGCGTGGCCGGAGCGCGGGTGCAAGCGCCCGCCAGTCCCATCCCCGAGGAGCGTTATGAGATGCTAGCGGCTTTTCGAGCGCCTGCATCTCTCCCAAACGCTTCCGCGCCAAAACTTTTCCAGCAGGCCATGGAACGTTATGCGAATCGGGACTTCGTGGCCGCCATACCCGAACTTCGAGCCGCGGCAGCCACTACGCCTGGCTTTATCGCAGCGCGGTTCTATCTCGGGATCTGTTTGCTGCTTACGGGCGACCGCATCTCAGGAATCGAAGAGCTGCGCGCAGTCATCGAAGCGGGCAATAGCCCCTACTTGGAGCAGGCCCGCTTCTACCTGGCCAAAGGCCTGATCGGCGAACACGACATCCCCCGCGCGCAGACGCAACTGGAAGCGTTGATCGCACAACATGGCGATCTCGAAAAACAGGCGACAGTGCTATTAGCTCAGATTCGGCCCGCGGGTTGAGGCTCCCGCCGGAATGCCGCGCTGAACACCTGGACGATTTTCTTGTTGAACGCGGGAAGATCGTCGGGTTTGCGGCTCGTCACCAGTCCTCTATCCTCCACTACCTCTTGATCCATCCAATTCGCGCCGGCATTCCGCAAATCCGTCTGTAGCGATGGCCACGAGGTTACGTTGCGATCGGCAACGACATTCGCCTCCACCAACAGCCAGGCACCGTGGCAAATCGCCGCCACGGGTTTGTCATCTTCAAAGAAGCTCTTCACGAACTGTACGGCCTTCGGGATGATCCGAAGCTGATCCGGATTGGCCACGCCTCCGGGCAACAATAGCGCATCGTAATCCTCGGGATTGGCCGTATCCAGGGGCACATCCACCGGGAATTTGTCGCCCTTGTCCTGATGATTCCAGCCTTGCACTTTTCCCTTGGCCGGCGAGATCAATTCGGTTTTCGCACCGGCGTTATCCAGCGCCTTGCGAGGTTCCGTCATCTCCACTTGTTCGAAGCCGTCGGCCACTAAAATTGCAATTCGTTTTCCTTTGAGTTCGTTTTGCATATTTGCCTCCCGTCGTTGGACTCCCTTCCGTCAAATTGCAAACCAACGTAACGGTTATGTACTCGCGGCATTGGATAATGAATCATGCCCGACATCCTGAGCATGATCGCCAAGTACGGCTACCAGAGCCTGTTCGCGGCTATGTTTATGGAATCGATCGGCTTGCCTATTCCGGCCGCGCTAGCCTTACTGGCAGCCGGTGCGGCGTCGGCTGCGGGCGCCATGCATCCGGGCATCGCGCTGGCAGTCGCGGTGAGCGCCATGCTTACCGGCGACATCATTCTCTATGTGGCTGGCCGCTATATGGGCTGGAGTCTCCTGGGTTTTCTATGTGGCCTCTCGTTGAGTCCGGAAGTATGCATCCTGCGCGCCGCCAGATGGTTCTACAAGCGCGGCCGCGTCACGTTGCTGTTTGCGAAATTCGTTCCCGGTGTCGGTTCCATGGCGCCGCCGCTGGCCGGCAGTATGAACATGCGCCCAATGCAGTTCTTGCGATTCGACCTGGGTGGAGCGTTCCTCTATACGCTAGCCTACGGAGCCCTGGGCTACGTGTTTCGCGATGTGTTCCGCATGATCGCCGGCGGAATGCAGGCTTTCAGCCGGGTGGTGGGATGGGTGATTTTCATCGGCGTGATCGGCTTTGTATGCTATCGCGCCTGGGTGTACGGAAGATATCGCCTCACCCGATTTGTTCGCCGGGTCCCGGTTAGTGATGTCGAAGCGCGCCTGAGCCTGGAGGGAGCGCCGGATATCATCATCGCAGACGTGCGCAGCCACGGTTATTACGACCAGGGCGAGCAGCGCGTGCGAGGTTCCATCCGCATCGAGCCGAACAATCTTGACGCCTTTATCGAAACGCTGCCCAAGGACACGCCCATCTATCTGTACTGTACTTGACTACGCGAAGCCACTAGCGCCCGTGTGGCGCACATCTTGCGGGAAAAAGGATTCGATGCTTATGTGATCGCGGGTGGATTGCGCGCCTGGCGCCGGGCCGGCTATCCGCTGGAAGGCGTTCCCAAGGAAGATTTGGAATTGCTGCCGCGGTTCGATTAGAGCACCGGCGTATCGTCGCCCAACAACGCCTTCCGCACAATCTTGATGGGCGGCGTACCTTCGCGCATGAAGCGATCGTGGAACTCCTGGAGTGTGAAGGCGCTGCCGCGCATCTTTTTGTAATCTTCGCGAAGCTTCATGATTTCAAGCTTCCCCAGCGTGTAATACAGGTAGGTTGGATTACTGGTGCCGCGCTTGGTCTCGCGCTCGCCGTTGGTCCGGCTCTGGTAGCCTTCGTTGACGAAAAAGTCAATGCCCTGGTTGTAGGTCATCTTGCCGGTGTGCATCTGAATGCCGACGATATAGCGGGCGTCGCGCAGTAACGCGTCCTGCAACTGGCCGAGGCGCAGCTTCAGATCGCCGTTGCCGTAGCCTTCGTCCAGCATCATCTGCTCGCAGTAATGCGCCCAACCTTCGGAATTCGAGGCAGCGCCCAAAAGCTTGCGAACTTTCGATGGAATGGTCTGCATCCACAAAAACTGAACATAGTGGCCAGGATATGCTTCGTGAACCGCGGTGCTGATGATGGTGCCGCGGTTAAAGCCCTCCATATGCTCTTCTACCTGCTTCGGAGTCCAGGAGAGTTCGGGCAAAGTCACGTTAAAGAACGCCTCCTTGGCTACTTTTTCATATGCGCCGGGCGTGTCCATGGACGCCGTGGTCAGAGCGCGCATGAAGGGCGGAGTTTCCTCTACGATGGGCAGCACCGGCGAGGGAACCGTGATGATCTTGTTCGCGACGATATAGTCTTTCAATCCCCCTAAAACGTCGCGAAAGGATTGCAGCAACTGATCGGGTGCAGGATGGTCGCGCGTGGCTTCATCCAGGATCTGTTGCGGGGTCTTGCTCGGGTCGATTCTTGCGGCGGTTTGTTTGAAGGCTTCCTGATTCCGGCGCAGGTCGGCCATGCCGATTTCCAGCAGTTTGTCGAGCGGCAGATCCACCATTTCTTCGTAAAGAAGTTTCTTGCGGAAGAGATTGGCGCCGATGCGAAAGTCGCCGCCGGAGCGGCCCAGGAGGTCGTTCTGCAAAAATGCCTGGTAGCGTTTCAACGCATCGATCGCGACGCCGTTGGATTGTTGAAATTCGCCGAGCAGCTTCTGATCCCTCACCTCTTTGAACGCGCCGGGAACGTCGTTCTGGAAGAAACCGATGATGCCCGGTAACTGCTCAATCGCGACCTCGGTGTAGATGTGGGGCGGGTTCTTGAGATTGGCGCGGGCGGCATCGAAAACCGCGGGGATCTGGCGCTCGCGCGCGATCACGGATTTCAGGCGATCCGGGGCAGGGGCGAAGGTGCGGCTCATGATCACGAAAATGCTGCTGGTGACTCCGCTCGAATAGTTGTCGGGATTCTTTTGCCAGCTGCGGACCTTTTCCATATCCAAGAGCGAGGCCCGGATGTAGTTCAGGATGAGATCCCGGTCCGGATCGGCGGGTAGGGCAGCGAATTGCCGCTCGGCTCGGTGCAAGGCTTTCACGTTGGTGTCGATAGCGGCCTTCGAATAGTCCTCCAGCTGCGTGTCGTATTGGTGGAAGCCGGCTGAAGTTCCCTGGGTAGGACTGAATTTGAAGTAGACGTCGTCGAAGAAACGATCCACCACTCCAGCAGAAGGCTGGGCTTTCAGCGACCCGCCGATCAGGATGGAGAGAGTAACCACGAGGAAGCATGCGCGGGGCGACATCTGTCTATTATGCGAAAATGCAGTAAAATTGGCCACTAGTAGAGGAGTTGGTCCCCAATGCAAGCAAGAGACGCGGCCGCGCTTCTGTTCCTGTTGGCCTTACTCCCTGGAATCAAATCTCGTGGACAGGTTCCCGTTGCGCCCGCGCAGAACACCCCAGAGATGTCTACGCGCGACGCGCCGGCCACGTTCAGCACGAAAGTGAATCTGGTGATGGTCCCGGTGGTGGTGCGCGATTCGAAAGGGAAGGCCATCGGGACGCTACAGAAGGAAGACTTCCAACTCTTCGACAAGGGCAAGCCGCAGGTGATCTCCAAATTCTCGGTTGAGAAGGCCGGCGAGGCGGTGATTCCGGCGGAGGTGGCTACCGACGATGCCGCGCTCGAAAACGCGGCTGGGGCAACCGCCGCGGCGAAACCGCCTTCCGCCATCGCCCAGCGTTTTGTCATCTACCTGTTTGACGATGTGCATACCAGCACCAGCGATTTGATCCAAGTTCGCGAAGCGGCCGATCGCCATTTGACTGAAACTCTGAATGCCACCACGCGCGCCGCGATCTTAACCACTTCGGGGCAGGGCAATCTGGATTTCACCGACGACCGCGCGAAATTGCACGAGGCCTTGCTGAAGCTGATGTCGCGGCCCACCATAGGAGGCCCTGGATCGGAGTGCCCGGACCTCAGCTACTACATGGCCGATCTGATCCAGAACAAGAATGACCCGTCGGCTCTGCAGACAGCAGCCACGGAAGTGATGGCAACTTGTAGCACTCCCCCGCCCGCTCCAACGGCAGCCGCGGTGGCCCAAGCCATGCAAGCCGCCCAGAGCATTGCGCAGGCTACGGCCAGTCGAGTTCTGAGTCTTGGTGACCGCGATGCGCGCCTGGCATTGACAGTGTTGGAGGATGCCATTCGCCGGCTGAAAGCGGCCCCGGGTGACCGGAGCCTGATCTTCGTCTCTCCGGGAGTTTTCCTCACTGACGATCTGCGGCAGGACGAGACCGACATTATGGACCGCGCCATTCGCGCCAATGTGCGCATCAGTTCCCTGAATGCGCGCGGGCTTTATGTCATCGTCCCGGGAGGCGACGCGAGCACCAGCACTCCGTTGGTGAATCCGGCGGTTATGAACGCGAAGGCGCAATATCAGCGCGACAGCGCGCTCGCGGAAGAAGGAATCCTGGAGGAACTGGCGGATGCGACGGGCGGCCGGTACTTCCATAACAATAATGATTTGAAAGCGGGCTTTGGCCAGGTAGCCGCGGCTCCAGAGTTTGTCTATGTGCTGGGATTCTCGCCGCAAAACTTGAAGTTGGATGGGGCCTATCACGCGCTTAAGGTGAAGCTGGTCGCTTCGCGTGGCCTGGATCTGCAAGCCCGGCGCGGATATTACGCCCCCAAGCACTTGGCCGATCCGGCCGAAGACGCCAAGCGGGAAATCGAAGAGGCGCTGTTTTCGCGCGACGAGCTGCAGGACATTCCGATCGAATTACACATGCAATTCTTCAAGTCGAGCGATATCGCGGCCAAGATCGCCGTGGTGGCGCGGGTGAATCTGAAAAGTCTTCATTTCCGCAAGGCGGACGGCCGTAATAACGATAACTTGACGGTACTTTCGGGCGTGTTTGATCGTAATGGCAACTACATCAGCGGCACGGAAAAACTACTGGAGCTGCGCCTGCTGGATACGACTCTGGAAAAACTGCTGAATTCGGGAATCACGGTGCGGACCAACTTCGATGTGCCGCCGGGAAACTATGTGATCCGGCTGGTGGTCCGGGACTCGGAAGGACAGAGCATGGCCGCGCGGAACGGCGTTGTCGACATTCCCTGATGCTGGTAGCGCATTAAACCGTCCTGGAGCTAAATGCAGTAGAATTGTCCACCAGTAGAGGAGTTGTCCCCAAGTGCAAAGCAGAGGCGCAGCAGCCGCCGCTCTACTGCTGCTTGGCGTAGTTTCCGGACTCGAGTCTCATGGCCAGGCTCCCGTCACTCAGAACGCGTCCGGGCAATCCGCGGCCCAGCAGAATACGCCGGAAATGTCTTCGCACGACGTGCCTGCCACGTTCAGCACGAAAGTGAACCTGGTGATGGTCCCCGTGGTGGTGCGCGATGGGAAAGGGAAGGCCATTGGGACGCTGCAGAAGGAAGACTTCCAGCTATTCGACAAGGGCAAGCCGCAGGTGATCACGAAGTTCGCGGTGGAGAAGGCTGGCGAAGCCGTGATTGCCGCGGAGATGGCTACCGATGAAGCCGCTATCGCAAAGTCTCCGCCTGAGTCATCCGCGCCGCCCTCCCCGATAGTCCAGCGATTTGTCATCTACCTTTTCGATGATGTGCACCTGAAAACAGCGGATTTGGTCCAAGCTCGCGACGCGGCCGATCGCCATTTGACCGAAACTCTGGATGCCGCCACGCGCGCCGCGATCTTCACCACTTCCGGGCAGGGCAATTTGGATTTCACCGACGATCGCGCGAGGTTGCACCAGGCTCTGCTCAAGCTGATGGCGCGGCCGTCCGCCGGAGCTGCCGGATCGGAGTGCCCGGACATCAGCGACTACACGGCCGATCTGATCCAGAACAAGAATGATTCCCATGCTCTACAGGCCGCGGTCACGGAAGTGCTGGCCACCTGTGACGTACCTCCGCCCGGCGAAACGCTGCAGGTAGCGATCCAAAACGCCACCGTCGTTTCGCGGGCCACGGCTTCCCGTATTCTCAACGTCAGTGAGCGCGACAGACTGTTGGCATTAACTGTATTGAAGGACGCGATTGGGCGGCTTAGCGCTGCTCCCGGCGACCGAAGCTTGATTTTCGTCTCCTCCGGATTCTTCCTCACCGACGAATTGCATTCCGAAGAGACGGACATCATGGACCGCGCCATTCGCGCCAATGTGAGGATCAGCGCTCTGAATGCGCGCGGCCTTTATACGTTCATTGCCGGTGGCGACGCCAGTACGCCCAGTTCGGCCGGCGGTCCGGGTGTCATGAATGTGAAGGCCCAATACCAACGCGAGAGCGCGATCGCCGAGGAAGGAATCATGGAAGAGCTGGCGGATGCCACAGGCGGCCGTTATTTTCACAACAATAACGACCTAAAGGCTGGTTTCGGCGAGATCGCAGCCGCTCCTGAGTTTGTCTATGTGCTGGGATTTTCGCCGCAGAACTTGAAATTGGACGGGACCTATCACGCGCTCAAAGTGAAGCTGGTGACCGCGGGCCTGGATTTACAAGCGCGGCGTGGATATTATGCGCCTAGGCATCCGGCCGATCCCGAGGAGGACGCGAAGCGGGAAATCCAGGAAGCGCTCTTTTCGCGAGACGAAGTGCAGGACATACCGATCGATTTGCACATGCAATTCTTCAAATCCAGCAACACCGCGGCCAAGATCGCCGTGCTGGCGCGCGTGGGAGTTCGGAACCTTCGTTTTCGCAAGGCGGATGGCCGCAACAACGACATCCTGACGGTGCTTTCGGGCGTTTTCGACCGCAATGGCATTTACGTCACAGGCACCCAAAAAGTAGTTGAATTGCACCTGCAGGATCCTACTTTGGCGCAGCTGCTGAATTCGGGTGTGATCGTTAGGACCAACTTTGATGTCGCGCCCGGAAACTATGTGATCCGGCTGGTGGTGCGGGATTCGGAAGGACAGAACATGGCGGCGCGCAACGGCGTGGTCGATATTCCGTGATATGTTGGCTGATACATTTCTAAGTGCTGGTACATTTCTAAGTGTTGGTACATTTCTAGGGGAGGTGCGATCGTGAATTTTCAGCGCATAACTTGTTTGGCCGCGCTGCTCGTGCTGGCGGCTGTTTCTCCGGTAGCGCGCGCGCAAGCTCCGGCCGACTCGGGGGTCATCCGTACCGATACCAAACTGGTTCTCGTGGATAGCGTGGTCACCGACAAAAAGGGCAATTATATCCGCGACCTGACGGCCAAGGAGTTTAAGGTATTTGAAGATGGTAAGGAGCAGGCCATCAAGAGCTTTTCGTCGGAATCGGATCCCGCATCGGGCCCGAACAGAAAACATTATCTCGTGCTGTTGTTCGATAACTCGACCATGAATTTCGGCGATCAGGCGCGCGCCCGCGACGCCGCGGCCAAATTCATCCAGTCCAACGGCGGTCCGAACCGGCTGATGGCAATCGCCAATTTCGGAGGCGCTCTGCAAATCGCGCAAAACTTCACCGACGACACCGAGCGGCTGAAAAACGTCGTGAACGGCGTCAAGTTCTCCGCGGTCGCTCCCAATGCATCGGACGCGAACGCCCCGCAGCTCGCCACGCAAATGGCCAGTTTCGGCGCGCGCGACTTACTGTACGCATTGACGGATCTCGCCAAAGGGCTCAACTCGGTGCCGGGCCGCAAGACCGTCATCCTGATTACCGCCGGTTTTCCGCTCACGCCGGAGATTATGTCTGAAGCTACCGCCACCATCAGCGCGTGCAACAAGTCGAACGTCGCCATTTACCCCATCGATGTGCGGGGTCTTGCGACGCTCGCGCCGCCGATAGCCCGCTTAACCGCGCCGGAGCCGGGCGTGCATTTTGTGACGGTCGCCTATCAGCCGGGTGGTATGGCGTTCTTCATGCCGCAACACAGTGGAGGCGGAACCGGCGGCGGAGGAGGGACCAGTGGAGGCGGTGGCCACTCGGGCGGCGGCACCGTGGGTGGTGGTTCGCCAGGGTCTGGTTCACCAGGATCTCCCGGGCGGGGCGGAACCGGAACACCCGGAACAAGCGGAAACCCTAACGTGAATCCGTTGGGCAACAATGCTCCGCCGTGGATGAATCCGAGCGCTCAGGCGCGGCTGATGATTCCGCCGTTGCCCGATGGCACCACCACCAACCAGAACATCATGTTCATGCTGGCCGGCGGCACCGGGGGATTCGTGATTCACGAGACCAACGATTTGATCGGCGGAATGGAGAAAATCGGCAAGGATCAGAATGAATACTACGTGCTTGGTTACACGCCTCCGGATTCGGAAGAGGGAAGCTGTCACGTGTTGAAGGTGAAGGTGGACCGGGGAGGCACGGAAGTGCGCGCGCGTACCGGCTATTGCAATTCGAAGCCGCAGGATCTGCTGGCGGGCAACTCCACCGAGAAGACCCTGGAGGCTCGCGCGGCGGCGTCGCAGGCCGGAGATGTCGCCGGTTCGATGCAGCTCCCGTTTTTCTATACTTCGCCCAACGTGGCGCGCGTCAACGTGGCGATGGAGATTGCCAGCGGCGATCTGAAATTCGAAAAAGAGAAGGGTAAGTTTCGCGCAGCGGTCAATATTCTTGGTCTGGCATATCTTCCGGACGGTTCGGTCGGAGCCCGCTTCAGCGACACCTTGAACCTGGAGTTTCCCGACAAGAAATCGGCGGAGGCTTTCAAAGAGAAACCGATGCATTACGAGAACCAGTTCGACGTGGCGTCGGGCAAGTACAATTTGAAAGTTGTCTATTCCTCCGGCGGCCAAAGCTTCGGAAAGCTGGAAATGCCGCTGGTGGTGGATCCGTACGATGCCAAGCAATTCAGCATGAGCGGCCTGGCGCTGAGCAAGGAAGTGCGCAAGGCCTCCGATCTTGGAACGGGCCTGGATGCGCTACTGCTCGCGGATCGCGTGCCGCTGATCGCCGACGGCATGCAATTGGTGCCCTACGGATCCAATCATTTCAAAAAGACCGATTTGGCGGCCTTCTATATGGAGCTTTACGAGCCGCTGCTGGTAACCGGCGATCCGAAGACGCCGCCGGTGGTGGCGTTCCAGATACGCGTGCTGGACGGCAAGACGGGAGAGCAAAAGGAGGACACCGGACTGATCCGCGTCGGACTTCCAACTCAAGCAGGAAACCCGATGGTTCCGGTGGCGGCCAAGATACCCACGCAATCTCTCACTCCGGGCGCCTACAAGCTGGAGATCAAAGCCCTGGACGACGCGGGCAAGGAGTCCAAGCGGACTACCGACATTCAAATCGAATAGGGCGGCTAACCGCGCACCAGTAGCGAGCGGATGAGTCCGAGATCGTTCAAGATGCGCCGGCTTTTGCGGGTGTGCGCCTCCAGCTGCGATATCTTGAATAGCGCCAGCCGAAGCGCCTCGGTGCGACGCTCGTCGCTCACATCGCCGAGCATGGCTTGGAGTTCTCCCTGAGTTTCGGCGATAACGCTTTCAAGCACCACCATAAACTCCAGCGCGCTCTCGATACTGTCGAAAGGCTGCACGGCTTCGTCTGCGATATGTGGACCGGCCATGACTCCATTAACGCATAGGCATGACCGGCGGCGAGCGAATTAAAGCGCGCCTTCTCCGCGGTCGCCATTGCGGATGCGAACGGCGTCCTCGATGGAGGAGACGAAGATCTTGCCGTCGCCAATCTTCCCGGATCTGGCGGCCGTGGCGAGCTCTCCGATAACCTGCTCCGCCCGCGCATCCGGCACGAAAATTTCGAGCTTTATCTTGGGCAGGAGATCGACCGTGTACTCCGCCCCGCGATAGGTTTCGGTGTGGCCTTTCTGGCGCCCGTGGCCGCGGACTTCGGAGACCGTGATGCCCTGTACGCCAATGCCGATGAGGGCCTCCTTTACTTCATCGAGCTTGTGCGGCTGGATAATCGCCTCGATTTTTTTCATATGCTTTCCATTCTGACCCGGCCTACGATGCGGAAACGCTCATCGCATCCTCGGAATAGCCCGGAATTCCAAACTCGGGGACGTCCAGCCCTTCCAGCTCCACTTCTTTGGTGACCCGCATCGACTTCATTGCGTTCACTGCCTTAAAAACGATGAAAGTGGCGCCGAAGGCCCATGCGGCGCAGATCGCGGCGCCCATCAGCTGAACCAGGAACTGTTTGGAATCCCCATAGAATAACCCCGTGACTCCCTTCCCAGCCTGCCCCAGATAGCTGGTGGCGCCCACGCCGTTCCAGCCTGCGCCATAAGTTCCGTCGGCAAACAGCCCCAGGCAAATGCCCCCCAGGATGCCGCAAAAGCCGTGGACCGAAATCGCGCCGCAAGGGTCGTCGATCTTAGTCACATTGTCGTTGAACAGAACACCCAGGCAGACCACCAAGCCCGCGAGGATACCGATGATGAATGCCGAGGTTGGCCCCACGAACGCGCAGGGCGCGGTGATGGCAACCAGTCCCGCGAGCATGCCGTTGCAGGCCATGGTGATATCCGGCTTGCCAAATTTCCAGTACCAGAAGAGCATCGCGGTCGCCGATCCCGAGATAGCGGCCAGATTGGTGTTGATCGCGACTACGGAAATACGGAGGTCGGTTGCGCCCAGGGTCGAGCCCGGATTGAAACCCATCCATCCGAAAAGCAGTACGAACGTCCCGATAACGACGTAAACGAGGTTGTGAGCCGGAAAGGCGCGCGGCTTTCCGTCCGGCCCGTACTTGCCGAGGCGAGGTCCCAGTACCACGGAGAGCGCCATGGCGCAGAAGCCACCGACGGCATGAACTACCGTCGATCCCGCGAAATCCACATATCCATGCCCAAGCCCCATGGTGTTGCCGAGCTGCGACATCCAGCCGCCGCCCCAAACCCAGCAGCCGAACACGGGGTAAAGTATCGCGCCGATGAACAATTCGCAGAGCAGGAAAGACCAGAAGGATATGCGTTCGCAGATGGAGCCGACAATGATGTATCCCGCGGTCTCCATGAACACTACTTCAAACAGCGCTAAGACGTTGCTTCCGGCGTCGTAAGCCGGTCCCGCCATGAAGAAGCCTTTGCCTCCAAGAAATCCCCAGAATCCGCTCCCTAATAGAAAGTGATTCAATGTCGGCGTTCCTCCCAGGTTTCCAGGCGCCGAATTGACCGCCATGGCTCCGAACTGGAACGCATATCCGACCGCGTAATATGCGAGAAAAGCGAAGACGTACGCCGCGAAGTTGAGCATCATCAGGTGCCCGGCGTTTTTCTTCCTGACCAGCCCGCAGGTGAGCAGCGCGAAGCCTGCTTGCATGAAAAGCACGAGATATCCCGTGTTGAGGGTCCAGGCAAAATTGGTGGCTAAACGGATGTGTCCCGTTGCGTCGGCGAGCTTCACCGCCAGCGGTTCTTTGGCCGCTTGGGCTTGGAATTCGTCAAAGTCCTTTTTCTTCTGTGCGTAATCGGGCGCCGTCTTGTCGGTCGGTTCAGCAACGACGAAGTTATTACCCCCGGCGTCAACCACGCTCGTTTTGTCACCGGTTGTGAGGCCCGACGGGTCCGGTTTCGGCCCCTCCTGTGCCCTGCAAGGCAAGAGCAAAATCGCGATGATGCAGGCACTGGTAGCCAGCCCAGCGGCGCCTCTCAAAAGCGCCCTGCCGAAAGCCCGACGTCGCGATTGCTCCTTATGCTTCTCTGCGTTCACAATTCACTCTCCTGTCTGTGGTCCTTCTGAGATCGGATGGCGGGGCTCGACCTGGAGCTGATTTTTCAACTACTGACCTTACACTTTGCGAAGATTTCTGTCCAATCGAAATAACTTATAAGAGACCATAGTAGTCACGTTGAATCAGCCATTTATGCCACTTGCCAATAGATAATTTGGATTGGGCTCATAATGCGCTTCCCCCCCGGAGTGGGCTGCGTGATACTTGAGTGGATGGATCGAATTGCAGACCCTGCCGCGCCCGGCCTGGCGAAACTCCAGTCGAGCGCCGCGTGGCGCGATATTGAGCGGGAGTTTTTCAAGACCGGGAACGCCGCGTCGGTCCAGGCCGGCCTGTGCGACAAAATTGACGAGATCGCGGTCGAAACCTACCGCGCCTCCATCGAACCGGTGCTTCCGCAGGGCGCGGCGATGCTGGCCGCCGGTGGATACGGTCGCCGGGAGATCTTCCCCTACGCCGCGGTCGACATCGTCGTGCTGCTGGAAGGCGAGTCGCCTTGGGTTTCTCTGCGCGAGCCTCTGGCCGAATGCGTGCGATTGTTGTGGGACGCCGGGCTGCGTCTGAATCACACGGTCCGCACTCTTCCGGAGTGCCTGGAGTTTCGCGAGCAGAACATCGATTTCACGATTAACCTTTTGGATTTACGCTTTCTGGCTGGCGACGCCGCGCTGCATGCGCGCCTTGCCGCCAAGTGGCCGGCGTTTCTGGAGAAGCACGGGTCCAAGTTGAGCCAGCACCTCATTCAGCTCACGCGGGTCCGCCACGCCCGGTATCAGAACACGCTGCACCACCGCGAACCCGACATCAAGGAGTGTCCGGGCGGACTGCGCGACCTCCATCTGGTTGGGTCGTTGGCGCATCTGAGTTCGGAGCGCGCGCAGCTCGACACCATGCAACTTGCGGACGCGGGCGCTTTCCTCTCCTCCATCCGCTGCTTTCTCCACTATCAGGCCTCGAGCGATCGCAACCTGCTGGACGTCGAAGCGCAAGAGAAGCTCTTGGTGCAGCCGTTCACGCGCGCCGCTGCAACCGCCGAATTGATGCGCGACTACTTTCAGCAGAGCTGGGTGATTTTCAACGCAGCGCGCCGCACGCTGGATTCGTGCGAAAAGACGCAAAGTTCGCTGGCGGGAAATTTTCGCGATTGGCGCTCCCGGTTGTCGAACAGCGAATTCACGGTTTCGCGCGAGCAGGTGCTACTGCGCAATCCGGGGCAGATCGATGGCGATCCGGCGGTGGTGCTGCGCCTTCTGGAATTCATCGGGCGGCACGGGATCCGGCCCGCTCCCGATACTGAGCGGCGTTTGGAAGCGGCCCGGAGCGTATTTGCCGCCTATTGCGCCCAGCCGCGCCACATGTGGACAACCATCGAAAATATTCTTTCTCTGCCGCATGCCGCGCTCGCAATTCGCGCGCTGCAATACACGGGTTTGTTGACGGCTGTGTTTCCAGAAATGTCCTCAATTGCCGATCTCGTTCAGCCAGCGTCCGAGGATCGCTTCACCGCCGACGAGAAAACCTTGATGGCCTTGGAGCGAGCCGCTGGACTCAGCTCCGCGCCGGATCCGGCCCGGCAGAGGTTCTCGCAACTTTCGTCCGAGCTGGAAAATCGCTCGGTGCTGGCCTTCGCGCTGTTGTTTCAGAATACCGGCCAGGGAGCGGCCGGCGGCGACGCGGTGCAATCCTCCATCGCTCCGGCCCGCCAAGCCATGGAACGTATCCGCGTGCCGGCCGAGGAACAGCGCGACATCGACTTCCTGATCGAACACCAACTGGATCTGGCGGAGGTGATGAGCGGTCGCGACGTCGACGATCCCGCCACCGCCCGCCATCTCGCCGAGCGCGTTGGAACCATCGAGCATCTGAAGATGCTTACGATTCTGACTTACTCCGGCCTCCCCGCCATCACCTCGGACGCCATGACTCCCTGGCGGCTGGAGCGTCTCTGGCGGGTTTACGAAGTGACGCGGCACGAACTCACCCGCGAACTGGAGACCGATCGCATTCTGGAAGTGCCCGCCGCGGTGCCCGGCCGCCCCGCGTTTCTCAAAGGCTTCCCGGTGCGCTACCTGCGCGCACATTCGGCCCACGATATCGAGCAGCACCTTCGCCTGTACGAAGAAAGCCGCCCCACTGGCGTCGCCGTCCAACTGGATCGCATCGAAGGCGCCTACCGGCTCACTGTGATCGCGCGTGACATGCCCGCCCTCTTTGCTTCGTTCTCGGGCGCGATTTCGAGTTTCGGTCTGGATATTCTCAAGGCCGAGGCGTTTTCCAACGCGCGCGGCATTATTCTGGATACCTTCGTTTTCGCGGACCCGCAACGGACGCTCGAACTCAATCCGCCTGAATCCGAACGGCTGCTGGATTTGATTCGTCGCGTGGCGCTGGGGAAGACCGATGGTCAACGGCTGCTGCGCGATCGGGCGCAGCCGGATCCCAAACGGCGCGGCGCTCCTCCGCTGGTGCATTTCGATTCCGACGCCTGCGACACCGCGACGCTGGTGGAGATCGTGGCCGAAGACCGGCCGGGGTTGCTCTACAACCTGGCGACCGTCTTCTCGTCCACAGCTTGCAACATTGATGTCGTATTGATCGATACCAAGGGCCATCGCGCCATTGATGTCTTCTATGTCGCGCACGACGGGCAGAAATTGTCGCCGGAGCTGCAAGCGGCGCTTAAGGAAAAACTTCTGGCGGCCTGCTAGTTTAGGACCCCGTCCTATTTAGGACCCCGTCCTATTAGAGTGCGACACTGGAAGCGCATGCTTGCGCGAGTGGCTTTATTAACGCTGAGTGCGGCGCTGCCGCTATTACGAGCGCAGCAAAAACCCAAAGCCGAAATCCAGGAAATCAGAGCCACGGGCTGCGTCCGCCGAGCCGCGGAGTCCCAATGCCTGATGCTGGAGACGCTGGACGGCAGCGCCACCTACAGCTTTATAGCCGCGCCCAGGCCGGCACTCAACAGTGTGATCACGATCCAAGGCAAATCGCACCAGGGCCGCAGCGCCTGCAGGCAGGGAATTCCGATTGACGTGGCCGATTGGCAGCCCACCGGCGAAATGTGCGTAGAGCCGAAATCGAAAACAGAACCGCGACCGTAAGGAAGCCGGGGTTTTACAGCAGCCGGAAGTTCACTTCAATCTGCGCCTGCACCGCGACGGGCTTTCCGTCCTTCTTGCCGGGGCTGAACTTCCACTTTTCGACCGCTTCGATGGCTTTTTGGTCCAGGCCCAGGCCCAGTGGGCGGATCACTTTGATGTTGCGCGGAAGACCCTTCTCATCCACCTCAACGTACAGCAGAACCGTGCCCTGGAATTTGGCCTTGCGAGCTTCTTCGGAATACTCCGGCTCAACCTTGAAGAGCAACTGCGGGGAAGACACGCCGCCACCGATCTTGTAGACGCCGCCACCCATGCCGCCGCCCGAGCCCGGACCGAATCCAGGTCCCGAACCCGGTCCGATGCCGCCGCCCCGCCCGCTACCCATGCCGCCGCCCGATCCAAAGCCATTGGATGCCAGCCCGGATTTTGACAGCGGATCGCCCAAATTGGGCGAATCCACCTTGGGAATGTTCGCGTCCGGCGGGATAATCAGCGTCGGATCCATCACCAGCTTCGGATTCTCGACGTGGCTGATCATGGGAGGGACGAACTGCTTGTTCGCAAGCTTAGGAAGCTTGCCTTTGCTGACGGGCGTGGGAGAGCGGTCACCACCACCGCCGCCGCCGTGCATCTCGCCCTTCTTGACGGGCGCCTTATAGGGTGCGATATCGGGAGCGATCAAATCGATCTGCTGCTTTACAACCTGCTGGACCGCCTTGCTGGTCCCGAGAATGAATAGCAGCGCAATAACGCACACGTGGATCAGGAACGAGGTCATCCCGGCCCGCTTGCCCTGGCCGCCGTAAGATCCCCAAATTTCCTTGACTGCCACCGGGTGTGATGTCAGCTCCAAAGGAGGCAACTTCGGCGGGTGAATCAACTCTTTGATGCTGCGGGCCAGAGAGCGAAAGAAAGGTTCGTCGACGTCGGACGCCAACAACAGGTTCAGTTCGTCGTCCTTCTTGACTGGAGGAGTTCCGCCCGGATACGCCATCGGATCATGATGAGCAGACATATCTTCTACTGCGCCTCAAATACGCTCAGATGGTAGACGTTTTCACGCTACGTAAAGGTTGCAACTCGATACCGTTGGACCCGGTACCCACGCTCAAATTCTACCACTTCCCCGAAGTTGTCAACGGGTTATGGAGTCCTGTGACTCCACTGTGTGTCTACACTGATGGTTAGGATGCCGGACGAACCTCTCTTGCTATTCGACGGGCGCTGCGGGTTCTGCCGGATCTGGATTGAATATTGGAAGGCAAACACCGGGGGTCGCATAGCTTACGCGCCTTCCGAGGAGGCAGGTAGCCGCTACCCTCAGATACAGCCGGAAGAGTTCGGGCAATCCGTCCAGCTGGTAATGCCGGCCAGTTCGCCAGATCAAGCCCCAGATCAAGCCATAGAAGTGACGCGCGGCGCCCAGGCCGTCTTCGTGACGCTAACGTACGCTCCCGGAATGGCTTGGCTGCTGTGGGCGTACCGGCACGTACCCGGCTTCGCAACCCTGAGCGAGGCAGCCTACCGCGGGATCGCCTCGCATCGCAGCTTCTTTTACCACCTCACCCGGCTAACGTTCGGCCGACGCATCCGGCCGCTCAAAACGGCGAAGGTGGAATGGCTTTTTGTACGATTGCTCGCGGCGATCTATTTTGCGGCCTTTGCTTCGCTCGCAGTGCAGATCACGGGATTGATTGGGAGTCGCGGCATCCTGCCGGCTTCCGGGTACCTCGCCGCTGTATCCAGGTTTCTAGGCGTGCGCGCTTATTGGCAGGCGCCGACGATCTTCTGGGTGGCGCACGGCGACAGGTTTCTGCAGGCGGCGTGCTGGGCGGGCGCCGCGATTTCAGTGCTGCTTTTCTCCGCGCTCCTGGCCGGCTACCTCGAGCGAGTCGCGCTGATTTGCTTGTATGTCCTCTATCTCTCGCTGTGCACCGCCGGACAGGACTTTCTGTCCTTCCAATGGGACTCGCTGCTGTTAGAGGCCGGTTTTCTCGCGATCTTCCTGGGCAATTCGAAAATCGTGGTGCTGCTGTTTCGATGGTTGCTCTTCCGCCTGATGTTCCTCTCGGGCATGGTGAAGCTGACCAGCCACGATCCCGTGTGGCGCGACTGGACGGCTCTGGCGTTCCATTACATGACGCAACCTTTGCCGACGCCGCTGGCCTGGTACATGTACCAGTTGCCGCTCGGGTTCCAACGTTTTTCGACTGCTGCAACGTTGTTCATCGAGCTGGTGATTCCGTTCCTGTTCTTTGCACCTCGGCTATGGCGGTTGGTGGCGGCGGGGCTGGCGCTGTTCTTACAAGTTCTGATCTTTCTCACGGGGAACTACACGTTTTTCAATCTACTCACGATGTCGCTGTGTTTGTTTCTCTTCGACGATTACGCGCTCCATAAGTTGCGGCTGCGTGCGCGCAATGTCTGCACCAATAAGCTAGTGGCGATTGCCGCGGCGGCTATTATTTTAGGCTTGAGCGTGTCCGGAATGTGGCAAATGTTTTTCTCTACTCCGCTCGAGCCGGAGAGCGCAGTGGAGCGCTTCGCGGCGCCGTTTCAGATCGCCAATACCTACGGCCTGTTCGCTTCGATGACCACCACTCGGCCCGAGATTATCGTGCAAGGATCCAACGACGGCGAGAACTGGCTGGATTACGAATTCCCGTTTAAGCCGGGCGACCTACGGCAGCCGCCGCATTGGGTGGCGCCCTATCAGCCTCGTCTCGATTGGCAGATGTGGTTCGCGGCGCTGTCCGATTATCGAGGCGCGCCGTGGTTCACCAATTTCATGGTGCGTTTGCTCCAGGGGTCGCCCGCGGTAGTGGGACTGTTGGCCAGGAATCCGTTTCCGGGGGGGCCGCCCAAGTATGTTCGCGCGGAGCTGTTCGATTATTCGTTCACGGATTTCCGGACGCGCCGCGCCACGGGCCAGTGGTGGGCGCGCCAGCCGCATGGGCTGTATTTTCCCCGCATTTCGCTGGAAGACGTCAAGTTGCGCGAGTAGCAGAGCTACCGGATCACGAAAAAGCCGCTCTCCACTTTATCGCCCGCGATGCGGTTCCACATCACGCGCGCCTTGCCGTCCGCCACAGCGTGTTTGAAATCCACCACTTGCCCGGTGTGCAGCGCCACATAGGCGTGGATGGCGCGGAATCCATTCGTACTGTAGTCCATCAGTTGTCCGATGATCTGCTGGGGCGAGGGATCGTCGAAGGAAAGCTTCAGCGGACCCCGCCCTGGGAAGCGTCGTTCGGAACGGCGATCGGCGTCTGACATATGGATCTCGGGGTAGGTCTGCCTACGAAGCGCAGGACTCCCGCACAGCCTCTCTTCCGTAAAGTTTCAACTTGCGGCTCAGTGTCCGCCGCGAGATGCCGAGCAGTTCCGCGGCCCGTTGCTGGTGGCCGTTGGTTTGAGCCAGGACTCGCAAAATGGTGTTCTTCTCCATGCCATCCAAGTTCGCCGAGGGAACCGTAGCCACGGGCGCCGCTTCGGCCGGAGCCCGCTGCGGAGCGAGCAATAGATCTCCGGCCCGGATTTCCGGCTCGCGCGCCAGCACCGCGGCTTTGGTAACGACATTGCGCAACTCGCGCACGTTGCCAGGCCAGCTATGCCGCTGCAAAGCCTGAATGGCATCGCCTGAAAAATACCGGTTCAGATTGGATTGTTTGAGGAAATGTTCCGCCAGGGGCACGATATCCTCCGAGCGCTCGCGCAACGGAGGCACGCGCAGGCAAATCTGTCCCAAACGGTGATACAGGTCGCTGCGGAACTGTCCCGTCTCTACCATGCGCTCCAGGTCCTGGTTGGTGGCAGCCACGATGCGCACGTCCACGGTCACTTTTCGAGTTCCGCCCAGCCTGAAGTACGCGACGCCATCTAAGACTCGCAACAGCTTCACTTGCATCCGCGGCTCCAACTCGCCCACTTCATCCAGGAAAAGCGTTCCGTGGTTGGCCAATTCGAAAAGCCCGGGCTTGGGAGAGTCGGCCCCGCTGAAGGCGCCCCTTTCATAGCCAAACAGTTCGCTTTCCACCAGATGCTCGGGTAGAGCAGCGCAACTGACATCCACCCACGGCTTGGCGCAGCGTAGCGAATAGTGGTGCACGGCGCGAGCGATCAACTCCTTACCGGATCCGCTTTCGCCGGTGATCAGAACGGCGGCATTGGTTTGCGCGATTCGCTCCACCAGCTCGATCAGCTGCTGCATCCGCGGACTGGAAATAACCGCCGGCATGCCCAAGTACAGCTTCGCCTGAGGGGTAATCGGCACTATCCGGCAGTTCGGCGGAAAGCATTCAAGGCAACATGGTACTTCAGTTCCGGTCCCCTCAGGAAAACTACCCATGGTGCGTACACGATTCCCGGACAGAATGTCTCATCGGGGCTAACCTATCACGGACAATTTGGCGTAATCTCCTATCGGCCAGGGGCGCTTTTGCCGATCCATCAATCGGATAGTATCGGCAACTTTTGGAACTGAATCTGCAATGCTACCACCGCACATGCCTGGGTTGACGATCGAGAAACCAATGTCCGCTGCCGCCAAGATCTACGTTTGGTCGATTGTATTGATCGGCGCGACGGTGACGGTTATGCAGCTGGCCCGCTGGCAATCCCAGGATCTGGTGCGCCTAGGCTGCTATTTGGTCCTGTTCGTTTGCGCTTCGCGTTTGAAGGTGCCGCTGCCGGGAATCAGCGGCGCGTTGTCGGTGCTATTCATTTTCATTCTGTTCGGCATCGTGGAACTGACAACGCCGGAGGCTCTGCTGCTGGGTTGCGTGGCGATTTTGTTCCAATGCCTGTGGAACAACCGGCATCGGCCCCGCTGGCATCAGGTGGCGTTCAACGTGGGTAGCATGGCGATTACCGTCGCAGCCGCGGGCGCGGTCTTTCACTCCGTGTCGCTCCGGCAGGGTCACCTGGAGCCGGCGCTGCGGCTGTTGTTGACGGCCGTCGTGTTTTTTGGGATGAATACATTCCCTGTGGCTGCCGTCATTGCGCTCACGGAACGCAAATCGCTGCGCCAGGTTTGGCGGACTTGCTACATCTGGACGTTTCCTTACTACCTGCTAGGCGCGGTCATTGCGGGAGCGGCCAGCGCCGTAAACCGCCAGTTCGGCTGGCAAACCGCGCTGCTGGCGGTCCCCGTGGTGTATCTGATCTATCGCTCTTATAATTTGTACCTGGGACGCGTGGAAGACGAAAAGAAGCACGCCGAGGAGGTGGCTTCGTTGCACATGCGCACCATCGAAGCGCTGGCGCTGGCCATTGAGGCCAAGGATCACACCACGCACGATCATCTGCAGCGGGTGCAAGTTTACGCCGTGGAGGTCGGCAAGGAGCTGAATCTCGACGAAATGCAGCTGGAGGCTTTGCGAGCCGCAGCCGTGCTGCATGACATCGGTAAATTGGCCGTGCCCGAGCACATCATCTCGAAACCCGGAAAGCTGACGCGCGAAGAGTTCGAGAAGATGAAGATTCACCCGGTGGTGGGCGCCGAGATTTTGGAGCGCGTGCGCTTCCCGTATCCGGTGACGCCGATTGTACGCTCGCATCATGAGCGCTGGGATGGCACGGGATATCCGGATGGTCTCAAAGGCGAACAGATTCCGATTGGCGCGCGGGTTCTCGCGGCGGTCGACTGCCTGGACGCCCTGGCATCCGACCGGCAGTATCGCCGGGCGCTTCCGCTGGACGAAGCCATGCAGAAAGTGGCCTCCGAATCCGGATTCGGCTTTGATCCTCAAGTAGTGGAAATCCTGCGCCGGCGTTACGTGGAGCTGGAAGCCCTGGCGCAAGCCGGCGAAGTGGAGCATGCCAAACTTTCCACCGGCATGAAAGTGGAGCGCGGGTTGGAACCGGCCGCGGGATTCGAAAACTCCCTTCATCCGCTGCCCCCGGTGCCTTCTGACAACTTCCTCAATTCCATAGCGGCGGCGCGCCAGGAGGTGCAGAATTTGTTCGAGCTCGCCCAGGACTTGGGCAATTCCCTCAGCCTGAACGAAACTCTGTCGCTGTTGGCCATGCGGCTGAAGCGCATGATTCCCTACGATTCGCTGGCCATTTATGTTTTGCGGGACGACCGGCTGCGGGCCGAATACGTCAACGGCGAAAACTTCCGGCTGTTTTCCTCGCTCGAAATCCCCCTGGGGCAGGGCCTGTCGGGCTGGGTGGCTGAGAAACGCAAACCGATCGTCAACGGCAATCCGTCGGTAGAGCCCGGCTACTTGGACGATGAAACCAAGTTCACCACCATGCGCAGCGCTATGGCCGTGCCGCTGATCGGATTGAACGGGACGGTTAGCGTCCTCACGCTGTATCGCACGGAACGCGACTCGTTCACCAACGACCATTTACGCATTCTGCTGTCGATCGTGCCGAAGCTGGCGTTGTCCATCGAAAACGCGCTGCGTTTCCAGCAGGCCGAGAGCTCCGCGTCCACCGATTACATGACCGGGCTGCCCAACGCGCGGTCCATGTTCTTGCACCTGGATGGAGAAGTGGCGCGCTGCCGCCGCCTGAATTCGCCGCTGGCGGTCCTGGTGTGCGACATGAACGGGTTCAAACAGGTAAATGACAAGTATGGACATTTGGAGGGCAATCGAGTGTTGCATTCGGTTGCGAAGAAGCTGAAGGAATCCTGCCGCGAGTACGACTATGTGGCCCGCATGGGCGGCGATGAATTCGTGCTGGTGCTGCCGGGTCTGCAGCCGGATCAATTGCAGCAAAAGATTCAGCGACTGAAAGCCATCACCGCGGAGGCCGGCCAGGACATTTGCGCCCAAGAGACGCTGTCGCTCAGCATCGGGCATGCCCTGTTCCCGGAAGACGGAGGGGACGCCGACCGCTTGCTCAGTGAAGCCGACCGTCGGATGTATATCGCCAAGCAAAAAGAAAAGCTAAGCGTGGTTACTCGGCGCGGAGGGTTCGCATTCGAGCCCACGGGCACCTGGTAGGCGCCCGATGCTTGCCCTCCTGTTGCGCCAAGCCCGGCGAATCGTGCTGACCGTCCTGCTGGGTGGTTTGCTGGGCGCGACGCTGGTTCGCTTGGGACCGGGTTTCGATGTCGATGAACGGGAACTCGATAACCGCCTCAGCGCGGAAAGCCAACAGGCCATACGAATGGAGCGCGCCAAGGAAAACAACATCGCGCTGTTTTACGTTCGTTACCTCGGGGGCTTTCTGCACGGCGATTTTGGATTTTCACGATCGTTGAATCGCCCGGTAGCCGAGTTGCTCAAACAACGGCTCCCATTGACCCTGGAATCGCTTGCCTTTGGCGTATTCGGCGGCGCATCGGTGGGCCTCTTGCTCGCTCTGCTGACGGTATGGTGGCGGGCTCCCGGATCGGATTTGGTACCGGCGTTACTCAGCGGATTGTGCCTGGCAGCGCCGGCAGCGGTCATCGCGCTGCTACTGCTTTGGATGGGAGCGGCCAGCCGCTGGGCCATTGCGCTGGTGGTGTTTCCGCATGTGTACCGGTACGCCAAGAACCAGCTCGTCGCCACTGCTCAATCGCCGCATGTCGTTGCCGCAGAAGCCAAAGGACTGAGCAGTTGGCGCGTGCTTTGGGCGCACGTTTTCACCCCCGCGGCGCCGCAGCTCGCGGCCCTGGCCGGGATCTCGGTGAGTTTGGCGTTTGGCGCGTCCATCCCGATCGAAGTGATTTGCGATACCCCGGGCGTCGGCCAACTGGCATGGCGCGCGGCGATGGATCGCGACTTGACACTGCTAGTCACTATCACCGTACTCGTGGCGTTAATGACGCTGGTGGTGAACAGCCTGGCGGACTTGGCACTCGCCGCCTGGAAACCGTCTTCTGGGGGCGCAGCGGCATGAACCTGAAGCAAAAGATCGCGCTGTCAATCCTGGCCGTCGCCGTGGTGGCCTCGCTCGGGGCCGGATTCTTTGCCCAGTCCTCCTATTCGGAACAATTTCGCGAAGCTATAAGCGCTCCACCGTCGCCACGGTTTTGGCTGGGCACCGACGAGCTGGGCCGCGATCGCTTCGCACGTTTGCTTTACGGCACGCGCGTTTCGCTATTGCTCGCTCCGGCCGCGGCGCTGCTCGCGACATTCATCGCGGGGCTTATCGGAGGTGCAGCGGGGTACTTGGGCGGGCGCTGGGAGCGGCTGGTCACCGGGGGCATCGATCTGTTCCTTTCGCTTCCCTGGCTGTTCCTGCTGCTGGCGGTGCGGGCCTTGCTGCCGCTCAACACCTCTCCGGTCACTTCGGTGATCATCACCTTTCTGCTGCTGGGATGCCTGGGATGGGCTGGGCCCGCGCGCATGATTCGCGCCGGCACCCGAACACTGGTCAACTCGGACTTTCTGGTGCAAGCCAGCGCCAGCGGAATTTCGCGCCCGCGGCTATTCTGGCGCCACTTGCTCCCCAACCTGCGGCCAATTTTGCTGGCCCAATTCTGGATTTCGATCCCGCTGTTTATCTTGAGCGAAGCCAATCTCGGCCTGCTTGGATTGGGCGTGTCCGAGCCGCTGCCCTCTTGGGGCGCGATGTTGCGGGAGCTCGAAAACTACTCGGCCGTGCTGCAAAACCCTTGGATGCTCGCCCCGGTGATTTTGCTGGTGGCGGTGGTGGGCTGTTTGCAGCTTTTGCTGGGAACCGAGGAGCGCCTGTCATGCTAATACGATTTCTGCCAATCCGATTTGCGATGGCGCTTGGCCTGTGTGCCCTGGCCGCCGCAAGCTCGGCCAGCGAGCTCCGCTTCTGCTTAAGGACCGATCCGAAGACCTTCAATCCGATGCTGGTGGAAGACGAGTCTTCGGAAACAATTCGCTACTTGACCGGCGGGGTATTGATCCGGCTGAATCGCTATACGCAGGAGCTGGAAGGGGAGCTTGCCACGAAATGGAAGGTCTCCGAAAACGGCCGCCGCATCGATTTCGACCTGCGCCCGGGCGTGCGCTTCTCCGATGGCACGCCGTTCACTTGTGAGGACGTGGTCTACACCATGCGCCAGTTGATGGATCCGGCGCTGCATACACCGGTAGGCGATTCGTTCCGCTCGGCGCCCGGACCAGTGGAATCCAAATGCCAGGGGTTGTCGTCGGTGACAGTGCGCTTTCCAGCGCCGGTAGCGGCGCTCGCCACGCAGTTCGATGAAGTCGCCATCCTGCCGGCGCATTCCACCGCCAAAGAGGCGCCCGTGCTCGGCCCTTTTGCGTTGGGCGAATACAAGCCCGGCGCGTACGTGCTGTTGCGGCGCAATCCAAACTACTGGAAGCGCGATGCGAACGGCCGCGCGCTGCCATATCTGGATTCAATCCGGCTTGAAATCCAGCAGAATCGCGAGCTGGAGCTGTTGCGATTCCGGCGCGGTGAGCTCGACGTCATTAATAAGCTGGATCCGGACATGTACGATCGCCTGTCTTCTGAGATGCCGCACGCGGTGGTGGATGCCGGCCCGTCGCTCGATTGGGAAACGGTATTTTTCAACCAGGTGGAAAACGCGCCGCTGCCCGAGTATAAGCGCCGCTGGTTCCGTTCTGACGATTTCCGGCGCGCCATCTCGGAAGGCATTCGCCGGGACGATCTGGTCCGGATCGTGTATCGCGGTCACGCGCGGGCCGCGGTCGGACCGGTGTCCGTCGCAAACCATTTCTGGCTCAATAGCGCGCTCCAGCCGCCTTCGGCCTCGGAGTCCGCGGCGTTGGCGCTATTCGAGCGCGCCGGGTTTCGGCGCTCGGGAAGCACGCTCTTGGATCGGGATGGCAACCGGGTGGAGTTCTCCATGATCACCAATGCGGGAAACAAGCTGCATGAGCGCACGCTGGCGTTGATCCAACAGGACCTGGCGCGCTTCGGCATTCAGCTCAACGTGGTTACGCTGGATTTTCCCTCCTTGATTGAGCGGATCAGCCGAACTTTCAACTACGAAGCGGTTCTCATGGCCTTCACCAACGTCGATCTCGACCCCAGCGGGCAAATGAACATCTGGGTTAGCTCGGCGGCGAATCACCAATGGAATCCCAATGAGAAGACGCCCGCCACGGCCTGGGAAGCCGAAATCGACAAGCTGATGGAGGCGCAAGCCGGATCGCAGGATCGGGCCAAGCGCAAGATCTATTTCGACCAGGTGCAAAAGATCGCGGCGGACAAAGTGCCGATTCTGTTCCTGGTGAATCCGAACGCGCTCTCGGCCGTTTCGCCGAACGTGAAGAATGTCGCGCCGGCCGCTCTCCGGCCGCAGATCTACTGGAACGTGGAACGCCTGCAAGTGGGCGCCCCCCTCGTAAGCGAGCGATGAGCCTCATTCTCGAGACGCATCTTTCCGTGGACTATCCGAACAAGCCGGGCGTCCTGCGCGAGGTTCGGCTGAAGGTGAA
>Ga0302326_10004787_pt1 | contig 31147 bp, 28 predicted proteins | sample Palsa_T0_3_FD_202264 | JGI IMG/M metagenome (GOLD analysis project Ga0302326, IMG submission 202264) | Peat permafrost microbial communities from Stordalen Mire near Abisko, Sweden - Palsa_T0_3 | ecosystem: Environmental > Terrestrial > Soil > Palsa > Peat permafrost | place: Sweden: Abisko...
TTGAAACCGAAGCCGCCGCGGCCGCTGCGCCCAGGGTGCTGGTAAAATCCTGCCCCTTGCCGGTGTAGTTGCGATTGACGTCCAAAATCGAGAAATCCGTTCCAAAATCGAGAGTGTTATCGTGAGTCACTTCAGCGATGAGGACTTTGATCAGGACCTGCGGAACGCGGCTGTCGAGTTGGTCGATTATTTTCTTGACCCGATCCTCATATTTGGTGGCGGTGGCGACGAGCAGCGAATTGGTGTCCTGATCCGCGACGACATAGACCTGCCCGACAAGCTCGGAAACCCCACCGGCGCTGGCCGCGCTGCCTGTCGTGCCGACACCACCAAGGGCGCCGGCGACAGAAGCCCTGCCCGCCAGACCGGTGCCGCCGGTTGTGCCGGTGCCTCGGTTAGTACCTCCGCCAAGCCCGCCCAGGCCACCGGCGCCGCCGAGACCTCCGCCCCCGCCCCCAAATCCACCGCCTCCGCCGAGACCCCCACCTCCACCGCCGAGCCCACCGGTGCCGCCGCCGAAGCCACCGGTGCCGGAGATGCGATTGCCCGTGCCGCTGGCGAACTGCGAGCGGTTGGCCGTGCTGCTGCTGGCGCTGGTGCCGCTGAACAGGCCGTTGAGCGTGGAAGCCATGTCGACCGCCTGGCCATTTTTCACGCGGTAGATAAAGAAGTCCTGGTCGGCGATCGGGTTGGAATCGAGCTGATTGAGAACGCCATCGATGACCGCCAGCGTATCGGGCGGCCCGGAAATTACGACAGTATTGGTTCGCTCATCGGCGGAAGCCTGAACGTGTCCGGTATCTCCGCTCTCGGCCTGCGCAGCCGCGGCCGCGCCGCCACCCTGCCCTCCCCCGCCGCGGCCACCGCCAAAGCCTCCACCACCGCCGCCAAAGCCGCCCCCGCCGCCTCCAAAACCTCCCCCACCGCCTGGACCGCCCCCTCCACCGAATCGGAAAAATGGAAGATTCCCAAACGGGGAGTTCTGCTGCGCGTTCGTCTGTGTTTGCGGGCTGAAAATATCCATGATCAGTTTCGCCGCCGCGGTCGCATCGGCGTACTTGAGCTGTTTGACCCGGATATCGCTGGCATCGGTCTCGCGCTTGTCGAGGCTGGAAACAATCTCCACCACCCGCCGGATATTCGCAGATGTGTCCGTGATCATCAGCGAGTTGCTCGCGGCATTGGCGGTAAGGTCGGCATCGGTGTTCACCAGCGGTTGCAGGTCCGTCTTTAACTTCACCGCATCCACGCTTCGCACGGGAATGATCTGGGTGATCAGCTCATCGGTGTTTTCGATCTTCGACGGATCGTCGCCGAAACGAACGGGAATGTCGGCATGTTTGGCGTCATCCAGACTGGTGATCTTGAGCAGCTTGCCCATCTGGATCGCGGTTAGTCCGTCGCTTTTGAGGGCGCTGTTGAGATAGACGACCGCGTCCTCGGGGCTTACGGGCGAGCGGGTGAACATCGTCACGCGGCCGGTGGCGGGCTTCAGCTTGATGACGGTGAACCCGGCGGTCTGGGACAGATAATCCAATACCGCGTCGAGCGAAGCATCCCGGAAATTAAATGTGAGCATGGTTGTCGCCGGCTGCGTCGTGGGCACAACGACCGGTCCGCCGGAAGAGACGACGCTGGCGGTCGGCTGGGAATCGGAGCCGGCGCGAGTCACCTGCGCAGCGGCAACGTCCGGCCGCGCGACAACCATCGCCAGCGATCCGAGCAACAACGCAAAACTGCTTATCTTTCGCTTCATGACAGCCCTTTCATTCCCGAATAATTCCCATCAGTGATTCAACTCGCTGGCGCGCCGGCGGCGGAGATAATCTTCCATCGATTCACCGGGCGCGCGCGGGCCGGTGATGGCCGGCTGGGTGGATGACCCGGCCGCTCCGGAACTGGAGACGCCCCAGACATCGCCGCCGGCAAGGTTAAAACCGACCTCCACCCGAATGATGTTTCCGCTGGGATCCTTGTAGTCCAGAGCATCCAACGTCATGTTGACGACTTTCCCGTTGGCGATGGGATCGCCGATTTTGACGCGGGTCGAGGTGTACGCCTGCTGATCCTCCAGAAACGCGACCTTGGTGTTGTCTTCCAGCGACACGCCGGTAAGAACAAGCTGATTGGCGGTCGGCGCGTAGACATAGTTGGCGGGAACCGTGTTGCCCGAAGATTCCGCCTGCGGCGGCCGCTGATCGCCCTTGATGAAAATGTTGCGGGCGGCGACGGCACTGTAAATCGCGGGCAAACTCGGCGGCGCGGATTGGGCGGACCGGCGCTCCAAGCGGCGGCTTTCGCGGCGCTGCGAGGGACGGGTCGCCGCATCCTGCGCCATCGCCGCCGACGGGTAAATCACCGTCAACAGAATCAGGAATCTCCAGCAGGTTTTCATTGCATCCCCTCCAGCGCATCGAACACGTCATTGCCGGAACCGGCATTCTGTCCGCTCGGCATGTACAGGGCGGAGACGACGAGCTTGACGTTCAGTTGATCGGTCCCTTCCTTCACGGATTGAATTCTGATGCTGTTGAGACGGATGGGAATGGTGGCGCTTTCGACGGACCAGAGAAAGCGGGCGATCTGCCGCATGGAATCCGCGCCGGCGGTGTTGAAATCGAGGCTGAAGTTGACGGCTTCGAACGGCCCCTTTTGTGATGGAGCGCGCTCGGAACTGAGCGCGTCGAGATTGATCCCCGCCGTGCGGGCCCAGGTCTGGAGCATTTGCTGCGTGCGGCTCTGGGCGGTGGAATCATCCGCCTGCAGGCCGTTGCTCAGCATCGCGGCCCACTCCGGCTCCCGGTTCTTCTGGGCGCGGATAAGGGCCTGGTTTCCCGCCAGAGTTTCGTTGGCCTTCTTCAAGTCCAACGTCAACTCGGCGGACCTGGCATAGTACGGAGCGATGATCATGCTGTTGATGCCCAGAAAGACGACCGCGGCGACGGTCCCGATTCCAATGTATTTTTCCCGCTTCGATAAAACCATGATCGCTCCGATCCAGATCATCTCGTCGGCTGCGCCGCCGGCTCGGACGTCTTCGGCGGCACATAGCCGTAGGTGATTGAGAACAGCCATTCCTGCGTTCGCGGCACCTTGGTTTCGGGGCCGATTTTTACGTTCTTGAACCGGGCGGGATCGCGATTCATGCGATCCGCCAGGGCGGTCACACTTTCCACATTGCCGGTGTGGCCCTGCAGGGCGACGAACAGGATCCGCTCGTCATCGGCGCTCGGCGTGGGCACCGCGGAAGATTGGCTCCCCAGCGAGGAAAGCGGCGGCGTCTGCGCCTTGATGTCCAGGCTCGTTGCATAAGTCTGCCCGTCTTCGGGGATCACTTCATCCAGATCGCGCAGACAGGCCATGTAACGGGGATCGCCGGCGTGCCAATATTCCGCCAGCGATTCCTTGCTGACGAAATCGCGCGCGGCATCGACCTGTGATTGCTCTCGGGCGATTTGGGCGTTTTTGTCGTTGACCAACTGCTGCTGGTTGGCGAGATCGCTGTAGGCGTAGATGCCCAGGATGATGAGAAGCACAACCGCGGCCGCGGCGAGATATGCCCAGCGGGGAATGCGGTGCTGCCGCGGCGGCGCCAGGCGCGAGTGCAGGAAGTCGATTGCCGGACCGGTCTCGCCCATCGCGGACAGGGCCAGCGCGACGGCGGCGGCATATTTCGCCCCCTGCCCGTTGACGCCGGCGGCGCCGGCATCAATTCCAAATGCGCTCAGTTCGCCGGCGCGCACGTTCACGCCAAGCTGCTCGCCCAGACGCCCGGCGTCGAGTCCGGCATCATCCCAAAGGACCATTTCCCGCGGGCCGTCGGCGGCAGGCACAGTGGAGACCGCCCGGCGCAATTCGCTGATGAAAGGGGCCTGCGACGCGGCGGAACGCAGACTGTGGATCGCCGTCGCCGATGATCGCCGCTGCGAAGACAGTTCCGATCCGCCGGAACCGACGGCCAGGACCAGCACCTCCCGCTCCAGCGACGAACCCGTCATTGCCCCCAGCGCCATCGCCGAAGGCGTGATCGCCAGCAACCCAAGCCTGGCGGCATCGCACAGAGATTCGATGGCATCGATATATTTTTTCGGCGTGGCGGTCAGGAGAACCGTCCGAGATGCGCCGCCCGCGACAGGATCGCCCGCGAAATCGTAAACCAGGTCTTTCAGCTCGGTCGAGAATTCCGCCTCGGCTTCCAGACGAAGAAGCTGGGCGACGGTCGCATCGTCCGTGGGGGGAACTTCCTTGGATTTAACCACCAGCCATTTCAGCGGGATTCCGATCACGGCGGAGCGAGAGACAAAATGGTTGTCCTTGAGGAAATGCGCGACGGCCTTGGCAAGCTCCGTCGGCTGGAAAAGGGATATGCCGTCGGGGTAGACCATCTCCGCGAGGCGCGCGACCTGTGGACGATCGGCCCCCGCGACCACCTCGGCCGCAAGGAGCGAACGCTCGCCCATCGCAATGCCCAACACTTTTTTCTGACGCACGGGTTTCAAGAGTCTTTACCTTCCTGAGTTCATTGGTTTTGTCCGCCGACGCCCGGGCCGCTCAAGATGGCCCCGAGTGCCCCGGGCTGAAGCTGTGTTCCGTGTCGCAATTGTTCGCGGAGGTCGTTGTTTTTTCCGCCGGGCAATGGCCAGCCGTAGGCGGTCAGATCCTTACGATAAATGATGGTCGCCGGGGGCGTTGTGGTGCCGAGGGCGGCGCCCAGCGGATTGTATTGGCTGACATCAATGACGATGCGGACGCGCCGAAAGGCGCGGCCATCCGCGCTGACGGCGACGATATCGGCGGAATATCGATAGGAAGCGCCGGTGAGAAAAGTTGCGGCGATTCCCGCGCCCCCACCGGCCGCCTGCAAGGCCCAGGCAAATCCGACAGGGCCAGTCTGCCCGCTGTCGGATTCGTAGGCGGACTCGCGGGCTTCGACAATCGACTGGGCCTGGGCATCGCTGAACCCGATCGCCTCGAGCACCTGCGGCGAGGCGGTGAAGGGATTGATGAGGCGATTGGCAGCACCGGCGGCGGCCGGGCCGCCGCCCGTCGCAGGAGCGATGGAATAGACCGTCAAGTAATTGAATATCCCCGGCGTGTTAACGGTGGCGCCGTTGAGCAATCCCCCCCCCGGCTGGCCCGCGTTCTGGTTATATTCCGCCAAGATCGTATTTCGGGCTGTGTCGGTGCCCCACAAAAGCTGCGACATGGCGTTTTGCTGGAGATCTGCCTGTTGACCGACCAAAAGCAATTCCTCGACCGATTCGAAGGCCTGCCCCTTCATCTCGTACGGCTCAGAAAGGGAGGAATAGTCCTGGCTAACGGCGCCGTTGGAATTTGCCCCGTTGTGCGCCCAATTGTTGACGGAATACGGAATGTCGTCGGGGACCGTCAGATTCAGCGAATCACAGAGATTGGAAAAAGCGTTGGAGGTGGTCATTATCGCTGTGCTATTGATGTTGAGCTTGGACGATTCATCTGTAATGCCGCAGACCGAGCCGTTCTGAACATCGCTGATGTCGGCGGGAAGAATCCAGAAATATCCGGTGATTTCCGGGGAACCGACGGAGAGAGTGTCGGTCGGCACCAGCGTGCTGAGCGTATATGCATCAGTTTTGTATTCATCGATCTGGGCAAGGACCCATTGCTCGGCTCCCAACTCGACGGCGTCGGCCTGGGCCTGCGACCGGCGATTGGCCGAAGCAAGGGCTTCGGTCCGCATCGCCTGCGCGAACACCAATGCCAGGCCGGTGAGGACCACGATGATCCCGAGTGCCGTGACGAAGATGACTCCGCGGCGTCGGTTCATAGGCCTGTCACTCCGGCGTTGACGTTGGGATCGAGGCAAGCCGTCGAACACGGAAGCAATATGATCCGGCTGTAGGAGGCGATCTGGACCTTGCCGCTGGGCTGCGTTTCTTCCAGTTCGAGCGTGACCTTGACGGCGGCGGGAATCGTGTTGTCCATCTGGGAGGCGTCCCACGAATCGGGAGACGACGACGTCGGGTTAAACGTCGTCCCATCGTAGGAATATTGCAGGCTGAAGCTTGAGACCCCCGTGCAGATGACTTCTTCATCGGTTGCGCCGTTCTGGCCATTGACCGGCAGAAGATTCCGAGTCACGCGGCGGACAAGAACGAAGTCCGACGAATGAAGCGGTTGAACGACTTTGTATTCCACGCATTTGATTTCGCCGCTCGCGTAGACGTGGACGGGACTTTCGGCGGTGGTGAAGAAGACGACATCGTCGGCGGGGTGGCCACGGCTGTCCTGTTCCTGTGTGCCCAAAAACGCGGTCTGCTCAGAATTGTTCGCGGCGGTGGCCGCTCCCACCAGGGAGCTTGCCGGCCGAGTTTGTGTCTGTAGCGCGTTTTGCAGGTCTTCCGACAGGAATTGCAGAGCCACATCCGCCTGGTCGGACGGGGCGATGGCGGCCTCTGACTGGCGGGTGGCGTGATAGGCCGTCCAGAGCGTGGACGAGAGCGACGCGGCGATAATGGCGACCATCGCCAGCGCGACGATCAGCTCGATCATCGTAAATCCCCGCGCCGGGCAAGCCCGGCCGCTAAACGGGATGCGGTTTCCGTTGGGTTGGAGGGCCTTCACCGCTACGCTCCTTCCCGGTTGTACGCCAGACTCGAAACGGTCATCGATTCGGCATGTGCGCCCTCGGTCCATTTCATGGTGAGATCGATGTCCTGTATTCCCATGGAGCTGGTGTCCTGATTCCAGGGGGTGACGGTGGCCTGCCAATAGTAATTGAACCCGTCCTGTTCGAGTTCGCCGGTGAGGTTGGGGGTTTGCCCCAGTGACACGGCGAGGACAACCGAGGCCAGTTGCGAATTGGCCAGCGCGGCGGCGTCGTTGCGATGGCGGGCGGAATTACCCGCGGCGGCGGCGGCGGTGATCGCGTGCATGATCGCGGGAATGACGATCCCGATGAGCAACAGCGTGACGAGCACTTCGATCAGGGTGAAGGCGCGAATTGCCGATTGCCGATTGCCGATTGCCAATTGGGAGGAGAGTGCGGTCATTTCGTCACCTCCTGAAACGTGTCGGTCGGGGATGCGCACTTAACCTCCACCGAATGGCCGGAATTGTCCGTCAGCACGATGGTCGCCGGGTCGGTCCGGCCGGTGGGCTGGAACTGGACGAACGTGGCGGATTGCGGGAACGTCCAGATTGATCCGGCGCCCGCCTGCGTGCCATCGAGCAGTTGAGCGGGCTGGGTATAGGATTGCGGCAGAATATTGGACGGCCACGGAAGCATCACCACAGGCGCTGGCGCCCCGCCGGCGTTCTGAACGACCTGCATTTTCACGCCGTCGGGGGCGGTGAAGTGCTGACTAAAATCGCCGCTGGGCGGCTGGAAATTTCCCCCGCCGGTGTCGGCGGTCAGCCAGATTTGGCCGGTGTTCCTGTCAAAATTGAGCCGATAAATCCGGGCTTCGCTGATCGATTGTGCCCGGGCGTATTGCGCAGCGCCGACGATCCGACGGCCGAAATTATCCACGGACCGGCCGGAGGTAAACCGGGCTAGCGCCGGCGCCAGCGCGCCGGCAATGATGGCGATGATGAGCATCACCAATACCAGCTCGATGAGCGTGAACGCGGGTTGTGGGTTGCGCCTTTTCATTTGAATCAGTCCGGCTTGATGTCGTCGGCGGTTCCTTCCTGACCATCCGGACCGGCCGACAAAAGATCATAATCATCCCCATTGGTGCCGGGGCATCGATAGATGTAGGGATGGTCCCAAGGATCCATTGGAACGGAGCTCCTGTCCAGGGTCTTTTCCCAGTGTGTCAGATCGGCGCTGGGTCTGGAGATCAGCGCGCCCAGCCCTTCGGCGGTCGTGGGGAAACGACCGTTGTCGGTCTCGAACATCCCCAGCGAGGTCTTGAGGTTGGAGAGATCGCCCATGGCGGCCTTCTTTCGCGAATCCTCAATGCGCCCCGTGAATTTCGGCACGACGATCGCGGCAAGAATCGCGATGATCACCATGACCAGCAGCAATTCGATCAGGGTGAACGCCCCCCTGCCGTTTGGCATCCGCGATTGTTTTCTCAACATGAAACCATTCATTGCTAACTCCTTGAGGAATCAATGCACAATGTCGCCAAGATTGAAAACCGGCAACAACATACTGATGACGATCGTCCCGATCAGTCCGGCCATGGCGAAAAGCATGGCGGGTTCGGCGATCGAGACCAGCAAACGCAGCTGGCGGTCCAGGTCCAGTTCGTATGACGACGCCAGGCGAAGCAGTTCCTTGTCCAGACGGGCCGTTTCCTCGGCGACGGCGATCATCTCCACCACCGAGGGCGGAAAGAGCCGGGGGTTGCCCGCCAGACTTCTGGAAAGGGGCTCGCCGCGCTGCACCTGCTCGATGGCCTTGGTGACGGTGTCGGCGAGAATCTGATTGCCGATCGCTTCCCGCGCGATGCGGAGCGCGGCGACCAGCGGGACGCCCGCGCCCACGAGCGTTCCGAGCATCCGGGCGAATCGCACGAGGGCGAACTGGGCAATCACCGTGCCCAGGAACGGGGTGGAAAGCATCACCTGCTCAATGCGCCGCCGACCGGCGGGCGTGGCGGCGGTGCGGTTCCATACGACGACGCCAATCACCACCACCACGGCGACGAACGGGAAATAATGCTTGAGCACATTGCTGCACGCGATGACGATTTGGGTAATCACGGGCAGATTCGCCCCGAATTGCGCGAAAATCCCGCTGAACTGCGGAATGAAAAACGTCATCAGGAAAATCACCACGCCGACCGCCAGGATCGCCAGAATGATCGGATAAACCATCGCTGCCTTGACCTTGCCCTTGAGGTCCTGCTCGCGGGCGCGGAAATCGGCGATCTGATTGAGCACGACATCCAAAAACCCGCCGGCTTCGCCCGCCCGGACCATGGCGATGTACACCGGGGAGAAATTCCGCGGCCATTTGGCCAGGGCATCGGCCAGCGCGGTTCCGCCGACCACATCGTCATGGATATCCGTCCAAAGCTGTTTGGCGGCGGGCTGGGATGCCTCGCGGCGAAGAAGGGAAAGCGACCGTGCCAGTGGAACACCGCCGGCCAGCAGATTCGCCAGTTCGCGGGTGAATGATTCCATCGCGCGGGCGGGAATCTTGGCGGGCTTGGCGGCGGGCGATCCGGTCTGGATTTTTTTCGCGGCGGCGGCCATGTCGCGGGCTTCTTCGATCGACACGGGCCTGAGGCCCTTCTTCGTCACCTCGGCGAGCGCAGTGGCGCGGGACTCGCTGGTCAGCGTGCCGCTGGTGCGCTGGCCGTCCTTGCTCAATGCTGTGTAGGCAAAAACCGACATTGGATTATTTTCCACCGGCCGTGGCGTCGGCTCCGACGGCGACTTCCTCATCCTTGGTCATGCGGACGACTTCCTCGGCCGTGGTCCGCCCCTCGCGCACCAGGCGCCAGCCGTCCTCGCGCAGACTGTTCATTCCGTCTCGGATGGCGATCTTGCGAATCACGCGCGAGCTGGCGCGCTCAAGGATCAGGGCGCGAATGTCGTCGCTGATCGGCATCATTTCAAATACCCCCTGCCGGCCGCGATAGCCGGACCCCTGGCAATTGCGGCACCCCGCGCCGCGATAGAGCGTATCGGGAACTTCCTCGCCGAACTCCGCCCGCAATTTTTCCGCTTCGGATCGGGGCATTTCCGTCTTGCATTTCGGGCAGATCAGCCGCACCAGACGCTGGGCGGCGACCATCTCCAGAGAAGATGCGACGAGATAAGGCTCGATGCCCATGTCCACGAGCCGCGTGGTCGCGCCGGGAGCATCATTGGTGTGCAGAGTGCTGAAAACCAGGTGGCCGGTGAGCGAAGCCTGCACGGCGATCTCGGCGGTTTCGCGGTCGCGGATTTCGCCGATCAGCACAACATCCGGATCGTGGCGAAGAATCGACCGCAGCCCCGATGCGAACGACAGGCCGGACTTGACGTTTACCTGAATCTGGTTGATCCCGCGAAGCTGGTATTCGACCGGGTCTTCGATCGTGATAATCTTCAGATCGGCGTTGTTGATTTTGGAAAGCGCGGCGTACAACGTGGTCGTCTTGCCCGACCCGGTTGGGCCGGTCACGAGAACGATGCCGTGCGGCAAATCGAGCACCTGTTGCCAGACTTTGTTGTCGCGCGGGCTCATTCCCAGATGTTCCAGGCCCAGCAGCGCATCGCCGCGATCGAGAATTCGCAGCACGACCGCTTCGCCGTGGATCATGGGGATGACGCTGACGCGAAGATCGATTTCGCGGCCGGTGATCTTGAGGCGAATGCGCCCGTCCTGCGGCAGACGTTTTTCAGCGATGTCCAGATGGCTGAGGATTTTTATCCGGGAAACGATCGCCGCATGATATTTGCGGACTTGCGCGGGAATGTTGGCTTCCTGAAGAACTCCGTCAATGCGATACCGCACGCGAAGCTGATTTTCAAAAGGTTCGAGATGCACGTCCGTGGCCCGCGATTCCAGCGCCTCGGCCATGACCTGGTTGACGAACTTGATGATCGAGGCATCGTGCGCGGCCGTGGACAAATCGAGATCGTTTTCATTCTCGTCTTCCAGAACTTTGACGCCGTCATCGTCCTCCAGACCCATGGACTGGAGCGTGTCGGCGCCGACGCCGAGATATTTCTTGATGAAGCGATCGATCTCGGCGGAGGAGGCGATCACCGGATGCACATCCAGGCCGGTCGCCAGGCGAAGCTCATCCAGCCCGGAGTTGTCGAAGATGCGTGAGGTGACGATGGCAACGCCGTCGCCGTTTTCCGCCAGCGGCATTAAATGCCGGTCCAGCAGAATCCGCGCGGGAAATTTTGCGAGGAACTCCTTGGATGGCGCGTATTGGGCGCTGTCCTTTTCCAGATCGATGAAGGGCAGGTCAAAGTACGCGGCCAGAGACCGGAGGATTTTGTCCTCGGGCGCTCCGTTGGCGCTCCGCAGGGAATCGTCGAGCGACTTTCCGGCGGCGACGGCATCCCTGATCTCGCCGGCCTTCTGGGCGTCGAGGAGTCCTTCATCCATGAGCCGGGTCAAAACATCGTTCACGAAAATTCCTTGATTGCGGCGCTGGGGCCTGCCGACCCAAATCGGCAGGCCCCGGTTTCGCAGTGTGAGAAATCAGAAAGTTACCCCTAGTCGAGGAACCCGTTGAGCACCATGACCGCCTCCTGGCGCTCGGTGAGAACGGATTTAAGGTCCTGCTGAGCGGCAATCAAATCCTGCCGGGCCTTGGACCTGGCCTGCCTGACGGCGTCGAGCTTGGTCTTGATCACATCGGGGGTTGAAGTCTGGTCATCGATGGTTGTTTGCAGGTCCTGCAAAGCGGTTTGCACCTCGGACGGCTGAGTTGTCGGACCACCGCCAAAGCCGCCAAAACCACCGCCACCGCCACCGCGGCCACCGCGGCCGAACATGCCGCGCATCCGCGGATTGGCATCGCGTTGTAATGTCATCACGGCTTCAATCTTGGGTTGAATGGCGGCAAATTCCTCGTCGGTTGCACCCAGTTGCGTCTTGAGTCGATCAACAAAGCCCTGCCGGCCGCCGCCAAAGCCACCGCCCCCACCACCGCCTCCGCCCCCACCACCGCCATTATTAGCGCCATTTCCTCCGCCTCCACCGCCGCCACCGGGATTGGCCTGACCCAGAACCGGCAGTGTCAACATGGCGACCAACAGCGCGGACAGCAGAAACCCTAATTTTTTGGAAATGTACATAATCCGTCTCCTATCAATGAAGTTTGAGCGGCATGGGAAACCATTTCCGATGCCGAATTCTCAATCGTGATGTTCGGAACCCTCGAAAGAGGGCATCGTGGATCCATGCTGGCCGGAAAATCCCATCGGACCGTGCCGACGGCGAATTTCCTTCGACAGAATGTCCCATTTCTCCTTTTGGGAGTCGTCCAGAAGCGCCCGGCTACGGGCGTTGGCATCGGCGAGCAATGAGTCGCGCTGCTTGTCCGAATCGCCCCGCTCCGCGCGAAATTCCTGGTCGATCTTGTCGTATGCGGCCCGCTGGCTCGGATTCAATAGCGCCAGAATCTGCTGGTCCCGCTGCCTATCCAGCTCGCGTCGGTGTTCGAACATTTTCTGCATCTGCATCCGGGTATCGCCCCAGATGATGTCCATCTGCTTTTGCTGGTCGGACGTCAGCCCCAATTGATCGAACCACGGCCGCGGCCCGCCGTGACCGGCCGGAGCGCCGGCCTCCGTTTTCTGCAGTGGAGTCCAGGCCCAGCCCACGACCATCCCGGCGCTGAGCGACAGGATCGTCATTGCCAACAGAAGGACTGTCTTTTTATTTCCCATATTTCCCCGCTAACCAGAGCCAATTATGGCGCTTCATCAGAACGGCCGGAATCATCCGCCAGATACCAGGCCGCCGCCGGCGTGCTGTACGCCCCCGAGGGTGAGTCGGATACTTCCGCGACATCCACCCACGGGGGCGCTGCAGGCGTGGAAATCTCAACCGTCCGTTCATCGCGCATCTTCATCAACAACCACGCCGATCCTGCAACCAGCACGCATGCGGCAACCGCATTCAACACCCGCATAAATCGTAAAAGCCCCTCTTCCATGGCCTGATCCATTCGCCGGTGCAGGCGATGCAGGCCGATTTGCGACAGATGCGCCGCCGGCGCCGAAGCCAGCAATCGCGACATCGCCTGCAATCGGTCCAGCTCCGCCGCACACGACGGGCAATCGCGCAGATGGTCCCCAATTTCCGCGCGGCGAGATTTATCCATCTCACCATCGTGGAAAGCGCTGATTTGCTCGTTGAAGCGACAACCGGCCATCTCAGTCCTCTTTGGGCAAATAATCCTTCAATTTTTCCCGCATCTCGCCGCGCGCCCGGTGAATCCTGGATTCCACGGTCCCGCGAGGCACGCCAAGCACTTGGGCAATCTCTTCGTAAGACATCTGCTCGAATTCCCGCAGCGCCAAAACCTCGCGGTGTTCCGGCGAAAGCTGTCCGAGCGCCGCCTGAACATCCATCGCCGTCTCAGGCCCGCGATCGGCGGCGGGGATCGAATCCTCCATCGGCTCAGTAATTCGCCGCCGGCGGCTTCGACGCCACTGGGCGGCCTGGATCACCAGGATGCGCGTCAGCCATGTCTTCACCGATGACCGGGCCTCAAACGACCGCAATCCCCGGAACGCGCCGATCAACGCCTCCTGAAGCACGTCCTCGGCATCGGCGGCATTACCGACCAAAGAAACCGCCAGTCGATACAATCGTTGCGCGTGCCGATCGACCAGCCCATGAAACGCCGCGGAATCCCCGGCTCGGGCGCGATGCAGAAGCTCGATGTCGTCCGCCTCCGGGCTGTATTGCACCACGTGCGGCGTCTCCTCGAAGCCCTATCGCTTGCCAATCGTTGCGGCGAATTTCACGCATTCCACAGGCATAGTTGCTGTAACTCGTCTTTTTCTTCCCCCGAAACTTATAAATTCTCGCCGATTCTCCATGGGGGCGATAAGGCCGCCTGCGTAGCAACAACAAGGTCCGATAAACCGGCAATGCGTTCTGAGCTGTGCGGGTTGCCGCTGTGGAGGACGTACTGCAAAGCCGCAATTTAGAAGGGCAAAGACTGATCCATCCAATCGTCGTTGCGCAAAACCTGCTTTCGATTGAAGCGCGCGAGCTTTTCTGCGCGGGATTGCGCGACGGCGATAAGCCGCTTTGCTCCGAACGCCCGCCAGCTCAGCCGCAGGCGCGCGACATGGCGAACGAGCAGATCGTCTTCGGCGCTGGCGAACATTTGCGCATTGCCGATATCGCCCTGCCGGGCGGAACGTCCGAAGAGCTGTCGATCGACGCGGCCGGCGGTGTGGGGTTCGGTCGCGATCACATGAAGTCCGCCGAGCGCCGCCACGCCGCGGCCGAGCTTGATGTCGGTGCCTCGGCCGGCCATGTTGGTGGCGACGGTGATTTTACCAGGCTGGCCGGCCTCGGCGACGATCGACGCCTCCTGCGCGGTTTGGGTGGCGTTGAGAACGCGATGGGCCTTGCCGAATTTAGCCAGGCGCTGGCTAACCTCCTCGGATGCCAGCACGCTTCGCGTTCCGACGAGCACCGGCGCCCCGGTCTGGTTGATTTCGCAAACCCGGGCGACGACGGCGTCCCATTTGTCCTCAAGGGTGTCGAACATGCGCAGCGGCAGATATTTCCGGATGCAGGGCCGGTTGGTGGGAATGCGGACCATCGGCCGGCGATAGATCTGCCACATCTCACCGCGAGCTTCCCAGGCGGTGCCGGTCATGCCTGACATCAGGGGATATTGCCGGAAAAACCGCTGAAAACTGAGTCGGGCGAGATTTTCCTTGTCCGCGGTGACGGGGACCAATTCCTTGACCTCGATGGCCTGATGCAATCCGTGACGCCACGAACGGTCGGCCAGAACGCGACCGGTGAATTCGTCGATGATCTGAACCTTCTCATCCTGCGTGACGAGATAATGCTCGCCGCGCGTGTAGCAATTCTGGGCGGTAAGCGCCTGGACGACCAATTCCTCCCTGCGGCGTTTTCCCTTCCAGAATCCTCCGTCGCTTTCGCAAAGCATATCGAGGCATTCCTCGCCGCGTTGGGTCAAATCCACCTGCCGAAGGGTCTGGTCGATTCTGAAATCCCGGCCGATCTCCAATTGGGCCGCCATGGAATTGGCGCGCTCGTAAAGCGATGCGTTGCCCTCTTCCTCGGGGGCATTTGAGATAATCAGCGGAGTGACGCCCTCGTCGATGAGAAGGCTGTCGGCCTCATCGACGATGACCCGCCACAAACCCGGCACCAGCAGCGGGCTTCGCTGCGATCCCGACATCAGCATGCCGACCACGGTTTGCGTCGAGGACCGTAGATTGCCCAGCGCGATCTGATCGCGCAGGAAATCCGCGACCAGCTCCTTGCTGGTGACATAGACGATGTTGCGGCGGTAATGATCGAAACGCTCATGTGCAACGGTGTCGTGGATCACATGCCCCACGCTGAGTCCGAGCATGCGATACACGGGACCCATTTCCTCGGCATCGCGGGCGACGAGATAATCATTGACGGTGATGATATGGACGGGCTTTCCGTGCCAGCCCCAGATGGCGGCGGTGAGGGACGCGGTGAGGGTTTTCCCTTCGCCGGTGGCCATCTCGGCGATAAGGCCCTCCAGCATGGCCAGCGCGCCGGCAATCTGGACCGGAAAAGGCCGCAGGCCGATGGCCCGGAACGCGGCTTCGCGGGCGATGGCCATGGCGCGTTCGAGGGCCGGGCCTTCGAGGCGACCAAGCCGCGCCAGATCGCGCGACTCCCCCACCGCTTCGGTGAAGCGCTGAGCGCCCATGTTGTGGATTTCCGGCTCGAGCGTCTCAATCCTGGCGGCCTGGGCCATCAGCCTGCCCAGCACGGGCCGCTTGTTTTTGATCCAACCCATGGCTCCGCTGAAGAACAGGTCTAGCCCCTTGAGTTCGGGGGCCTTGACCCTGCGGGCATCAAATATGGACCAGAGATCGTCCGAAATGACAGACATTTCTAGAGCCACTTTCCCGAATCGTGAGACTCAATCAACTGCATGAACTTGTTGGTCCACATCCACGCCAGCGTTCGGCGGCCGAGCGTCAGGCGAACGAACGCGCGCTGGCCCGGATAATACTTTTCGTTTTGATTGTCCAGCTTGACCGAGGCCTCGAAGGTCGGCAATTGAGTACGAATTCCGTTGGGGTCGCGGGGATCGACCAGCATGTCTCCGCCGCCGCGCGAACCCAGGGAGGAATTCACCAGATCATTGACGGCCCCGGGCGGCAGGGTAAGGGCTCCACCGGCGATGGCGCTGCCCGGCTGGCCGGCAAGACGGACCTCAACCTTCACGCCGTCCAGGCCGTGGGGCAGTTGAACCAACTGGAAATCCATTTGGTCGATGTCCCCTTTGATGACGAGTTGATTGAGGACGGCCACCCTTCCGATTTCCTGCCCGGGTTGGACGATCGTGTCGGGCAGCTCGTTCAAAGTGGGCGCGATCAGCTTGCCCGAGAACGGAGCGGTGATCGTCAGCTCCGCATCGCGGCGTCTGGCATCGTCCAGTTCCTCACGCCAGACCTTCAGGTCGGCGGCGTCTTTCATGAATTCGATCTGGTCCTCGACGCGGGACTGGCGCATCTGGGCCTCGGCTTCGCGCACCTTGGCGCCGTAATAGGCGAGATCGCGGCGCACGTCCGGATCATCAAGCTGAAGAATCGCGTCGCCCGCGCTCACGTGCTGGCCATCGGTCGCCAGGACGTGGGCAACGCGGCCCTTGCCGACGGACTTGAGCACACCGCTCTGGACGTTTCCGTCGGCATTGAGCGGATCATCCGGCTGCACCATGCCGGCGAACTCCACATGAACGGGGAAACGGATCTGGAAAACCAGCAGTGCGACCGCCGCGGCGACGGCGGCGCTGAATGCGATCGCCCGCTTCCGCTTGCGGTGAAGTTCCGGATCGAGCGCCAGGTATTTAACGATCTGGAAGACGGGAACGCCGCCCCATGTGACCGCGCCACCGATGGCCATCAGAACCCCGATGATCGGAACCTTATCGTAGACAATGACCACGATCATGATGCCGATGAAAACGCGGTAGATTGTGCTGGCGACGGCGTACGACAGAAGCCACAGGCGCTGTCCCACCGGGGGCAGCGGCTGCTGAAGCTTGAGCCGGAAAACGTGGCGCTTGATCAGACCCAAGGCATATTCGGTGCTCTTGAGGCGCAGATTGGGAATCTCAAGCATGTCCGACAGAATGTAATAGCCGTCATATCTCAACAGCGGATTGGCGTTGAAGATGACAGTGGACACGCTGGCGACAAACATCGCGTTGTAAAAGAGCTGGCTCAGCAGCGGATAGGACGCCGCGTTGGTGTATCGCCATCCGAACGCGCACAGCGCCGCGACGAAAAGCTCGACGACCATTCCCGCGCAGCCGACGAAAACGCGCTCCCATTTGCTCGGAAACGACCACGCGGTGGAGGCATCCACATACGGCGTGGGGACCAGCACGAGCAGCATGATGCCCAGTTCATGGCATTCACCGCCAAAACGCCGGCAGGCAAACGCGTGGCCGAGCTCGTGGAACAGCTTGATGACCACGAACGTCGCATAAAGAAGAAATGCGTTTTCGAGATTGTGCTGAAAATCCAAAGTGTTGCCGGCGGCGGCTTTCAACTGATCCCATTGCGGCAGGACGGTCGCCATCGCCAGCCCCACCACGATCAGCCAGATTATCGCCCCGAACTTGCTGAAGATCACCCGCGTCACCGGCATCCAGCGGCAGAGAAACCGATCCGGGTCCCACAAACGAATCCGCGGAAACAGCACGTTCATCAGCCGATTCTGCAATTTCTGTTGCACGAGCTTCTTGTGCCGCCGCAGCAGGACCATCGCATCGGGGGTGATGTTGGTCTCCAGCAAATTCGCGGCATACAACTGGCTGAGGACTTGAATGACCTCGGGCTGGGTGGGGGCATCATCGGCAAGCTGTCCACCGACCAAATCCCAGGCCTGCTCGACGCTCCGGCGGCCGTCAAGGAGACCGACGAATCGATAGGCCGCGTCGCTGAGGCGATGGAACTGATTTCCGGCGGGATCGCGCACGACATACCAGCGGTCTCCGCGATAAAACTGGCGCGAAACCTGTGCTCCGGCGCGCAGCTTGGGCTTGAGGGCCGCGACGCGATACCAGGATTCGGAAAATGTGGGTCGAAGCTGCAGCACGGGTTTACGAGTGCGATCGCGAAGGATTTCGCGCCCAATTCCTCACATCCACAATTTGAACCTCAGATAATCGACAAACTTGTGGGTCCAAATCCAGATCAGGGATTTCCGCGCGATCTCAATGCGAGCCTCTCCCGCCATGCCGGGACGCCATGTCGGGGAGGTTTTGTCCAGATGCGCATACACCGTGAAGGTGTTTTCCGCATCCTTCGTTTCGGGCATGGGGACGATACGGTCGACGGTGAAGGGGTATCGGTCGGTCGGGAGCGCGGTCGTCGCCAGTTGGCCGTGCTGGCCGACGTGCAACTGCTGAATGTCGCGTTCGCTGACGGATAGCTGCGCCCGCATGCTGTTGCTCGCGGCGATGACGAAAAGCTCGTCGCCCTCTTTTTTGGGAACGTTGCGCTCGTCCATCAGATCGCGCTCGCCGGAGAGAACAACGCCGTCGAACGGCGCGCGAATCACGCCGCGACTGATCTGTTCCTGGTTGTATTGCACCTCGGCCTCGGCGGCGCCCATTTCCTGCCGGGCGATCTCCGCATCGGCATCCTTGCCCGCGGTCACATCCTTGCGATACTCGGCCTCGGCCTTGCGCTCGGAATCCTGGGCCTTGATCAAATCCAACTGCAGATCGAAAGTCCGCATCTTCAGCAGAACCTGATTCTTCTTGACTGGATCGCCGGGCAAAACGTAAATGTCCTCGATCTGGCCGTTGAACGGAACGTCGATCCTGCGTTTGTCGGTGGCGTCAAACTCGAACTGTGCGTTCACATGATACATCGGCTTGAAAACGCAGAGAAAAATCACGGCCGCGATGCCGAGAACCACCAGCATCTTGATCAGCGTGTGCTGGGGTCCGACGATCTTCTTGCCCAAATCCTCGGCGCTGAGCCCGACCTTGGTGATCAGCCAGCGATCGTTTTCGTGCCGGTCGTAAAGCTGGGGAGCGAGCAGATCGACCGCGACCGAAAGCCCGGTCGACGCCTGCGCGGATAGCTTATGCGTGGGTGGAAACTCCAGGGTCACCGCGCCGATGACCTCGGCCCGGCGGCGAAGCGGAAGGGTGAGGACGACATTGCCGCCTTCGGCGCGAGCCAGTTCCTGGGCGGCCCTGCTGACGTTTTGCGTTCCCCCTCCCGTCGGTTCGAAATGCACGGGTTCTTCCTGGTCGATGCACTCCTCCATCGCTTTTTCCAGAGTTTTGACGAGCTGCTGCCGCTTGTCGAACTCCTCGGTGTGGGACATGGCCTTGACCTGCACGTCCTGGCCCTTGACCCAACCGAGGGCGACGCGGGTGGCGCCGGTCCGGGTCGCCAATTCGTTGCAAAGGTTCATGGCCGCGGATTCAAAACCCTCCGCCGTGGCGACGGCGGTCGCAAGCTGGAGCACATGCTGGTGGGATTGAGCGACGATCTGCGATTGCTCGCTCTGGCGGCGAAGTACATAGAGATCGAAATATCCGGCGACGAGCTGCATGGACAGGTGCCGCTGCTTGGCCCGACCCAGGTCCATGCAGCGGGTGATGACCGCCGTGACCGCGACGATCTGCGACTCGCGCCGCAACGGCGTAATCAGGCAGAACTGCGGCTCGATGCCGCTTCCGCCTTCACCGGACGGAAGCTCGATGATCGCGCCGTCTTTTCCCTGGGCGAGCAGCGGCTTGATGAGCTGCTGAAACGCGGTGACGGCGGCGGCGCGGGTTTCGGGCGAGCTGTTATCGGACCGGATGTGATCGATCAACCGCAGCGACGGCTCGTTTTGATCCTTCTGTGCTTCAACGATAAACGCGGCCGCTTCCGTGGCCGCGACCATCAGCGCCTGCGCCTTGAGCAGGCTCTTGACGAACTCGGGCAGGCTGTCCGTCGCCAGGAGCAGGTGTTGCACCAGCCCGGTCAGGGATGACCCTTGCGCCTGCAGCGTTTTGTCCGCTGCCTGAGTTTCCACGATCCCGGATGCCACTGATCACCTTCCTCTGCGACCGGCTTTCTGATGAGAATGTCGACCCCAATGGTCCCGAATCATCGAGAAATTGAAAGTCCGATAGTTCCGCCCAAGCAAAACAATTTTCCGGTCGAGTCCGGTCATTGCACGCCGCTGTCCGTCGGCAGGCGGACGTTGACCCAAAGGCCGGACCGGGTGTTGTCATCGTTGTTCAGCTCCAGCCGCACCGTTTCCTTGTCGCTGGCGGCATCCACCTCGGGGTCGAGATAAATCACTTTGGCATTCACCCAGTTGTTGGGACTGTCCTGGAAAGCCACCTGCGCCGTATCACCCAGTTTCAACTTCATCGCCTGCGCGGAAGAAACCTTGACTTCCACCCAGAGCGGATTGTTCGTCACCAGCGTGATCGCGCCATCCGGTTTGTTGGGATCGACGACCTCGCCTTCCTGGATGTTGATGTCCTTGACGGTGCCGTCCACCGGGCTGAAAAGCTGCATTTTATCGATGATGCGGGCCTCGACATCGACATCGGCGAGATTTTTTTCACGCTCCACCTGGGCGTTTCGCAGGACCGCCTCCTTTTGCTCGTAATCCAGCTTGGCTTCCTGCACTTCGTCGGCGCTGGTGGCCTGGAGGGCGTACGCCTTCTCCTTGCTCTCATATTCGATTTTGCGGGCGTCGCGGTCGGCGGTGGCGGCCTCGACGGCGGCGGTCGAATCGGCCTGAATCCGCGCCGACCGCAACTTCAATTCCTCCACGTCCGTATCCTCGCGCCCGAGAAGCTGCCCCTTTTTGACGAAATCGTCCGGCTTCACCAGCCATTGCCGGACAACCCCCAATTCCATGAACGACGGCTTCGTGATGAGCGAGGGAACGGTGCGCGCCAGCAGCGTTTCATCGGGGACGCGATTGGAATCATCCGCGCCGGCAAAAGACAGCATTCCCAGCATCGCGGCGGCGATGAGACCCGATCCAAAACATTTGCCGCAAATCATGGGGCTCAACTTCCTTCAATGATGCAAGTCATCGGCCACGCGCCCTCACCAGACTTGGCCGAATTCCACAAAATACGCGCCGCGACCCCCCCTGTCTACTGAAAATGCGGGGGGATAATAACTTTACGACGGTCGCCATCAATGGTGCGCGCCTCGTCCGCCGGCCCGCAAAACATTATGCGGCCGGGTTTAACGGTATCCAAGTCGATCCAAGTCCCCCTCGGTCAGTCCAAAATGATGCCCGATTTCGTGCAGGACGGTTACCCGCACCTGACGGATAAGCTCGGCTTCGGAGTTGCAAACCGTTTGGATCGGCTCCTGAAAAATATAAATGACATCGGGAAGCGCCCCGGAATCCTCAACATTGCGGCGGGTGCGGGGCCGGCCGACGTACAGCCCGAGCAGTAATCCGCCTTCGCGCACCCGGGAACGACGCAGTTCCGATTCCGCCGGGCAATCGCGCACCTCGATCGGAACTTCTTCGAGAAACGCGGCGAACTCCTCGGGCAGTTCCTCGATGGCTGACTCGACCAATTCACCGAACCGCGCTTTGCTCACACGATACGCCACCGTTAGAATCTCCATCCGTTATCGTAGCGAACCCGTATCAATGCGGTATTCCAATATTTGCATTTTGCCAGAAGGAAATTTGAACATGCGGCCAATCATCAGTTGTTGCCTTTTGTTGTTGGTCGCGGGTTGCGGGACCGGCAGTTTTCTCATCACGCCCGTTTCCGATACGTCGGAATTGAAGCAAATCGCCGTGCAACCGGGTGAAAAGTCCGCCAAGGTCGCCATCGTGGAAGTTGAAGGCATGCTCATGGACGAGCGCAGCGGGGGTTTGCTGCAGCCGTCGGAGAATCCCCTGAGCCTGTTCGTTCAGGAGCTTGACCAGGCCGCGGATGATGATTCCGTGAAGGCGATCGTGCTTCGCGTGAACTCGCCCGGTGGATCGGTGACCACCAGCGACACGATGTATCAGGCGCTTAAGCGGTTCCGCGCCATGACCCACAAGCCGGTGATCGCTTCAGCCCTGGAACTTGACGCAAGCGGGGCCTATTACGTTTCCTGCGGGTCCGACCGGATCATCGTCAATCCCACATCAATCGTTGGAAGCATCGGGGTCATTTTCGAGTCGTTCGATCTCCAGGGAACGCTGGAAAAGCTCGGGGTGCGCACCGATGCGATCAAGAGCGCTCCGCTGAAAGACATGGGCTCGCCCTACCGGCATCTGACCCCCGAAGCGCGCCAGATCATGCAGGCGATGGTGGATGAATATTTTGCGCGGTTCAAAAATATCGTAGTCGAAAACCGGGGAATCAAGGATGCCGCGACGCTCGACATGGTGACCGATGGCCGCGTCTTCAGCGGCCAGCGGGCGGTGGAACTGGGTTTGGCGGATCAGACGGGCGGGCTGGATGATGCGATCGATCTGGCGAAAAAATTGGGCGGAGCGCCGGATGGCGAGGTGATCATGTACAAGCGCCCCTACGGCTATGCCGGTTCCATCTATGCCGAGATGCCGATGCCGGAGCCCAAAAGCAATGAGATGAGCCTCAAGCTTCCGATGAGCAATTGGTTGCCCGATGGGTTTTATTATCTCTGGCAGCCGTGACGATTGAATGATCCAAATTACCTGCACAAGCTGCAAGCGCAATCTGAGCATTGACGATGCCTTCGCCGGCGGCGTGTGCCGGTGCCAGTTCTGCGGGGCGATTCAGACCGTGGCCGCCAAGGGGTCACCGCAAAAAAACGCCGTGGGCGCCGCCAAGGGACCAAAAACTCTTTTTGAAAAAAAAGCCCGCACCCTGGGCAGTGGCAGCGGGCTGGAAGACCTCGCGGATGTCGTTCACAGCAGCGGACTGGCCAACGCCGACCTGCGAAAGCCGCCGCGATCCAAGCCGGCCGCGCCCCCGAATAATCTCAAGCCCCTGCTTGGCATTGCCGCCGCAATCATCATCGTTCTTCTGATCCTCGTGCTGATCCTGGCATTCCGAAGGTAACCGGCCACAGCGGCCGAGCAATCGTCCGATGCCGAGCGATTGATATGCAATTCCCGGAAAATTGTGCAACGGAATCATAAACAACTGCCGATGAAGTTACATAGGCTGTGGTCGGCCTTTTATCGGACTTTTTGGGTAACCCGGGACTCACCTACTGAGCGGCCTTCATCATGCGTTCAAACCGAAAAATTGTCGTCCTCACGAGCCTGGTGGCCATGTTAACGCTGGCCAGCGCGATCCTTTTGCTCCTGGCTCCCCCGCCGCTGGCGGCGGAGGGGTTTAACAGTCTCTCCGCGGCCGATCATGGGCCATTCCTTGACGACATTTTCAAAACCTCGGTACAGGCCAGGGGCGACCAGTGGAAATACATCTACATTCATCACTCGGACACCCCCGGCGGTAACGCCGCCACGCTGGCGATCCCAGGCTCGGGTTTGTGCGATCATTTCGTGATCGGCAACGGCGACGGGCTGCCCGACGGCGAGATTCAGATCGGACCGCGCTGGAACACCCAGCAGCCCCCCGCCGCGCCGCCGGGCGTCGATTCCATCCAGCCGGGCTGCATCAGCATCTGCGTCGTCGGCGATTTCGATCATTCCATGCCTACTCCCACACAGGTTCGCCGTCTCTCGCAACTGGTGACGACGCTTCAAACCCAATTCCGGCTCGGGGCGGATAAGGTCATCCTGTTAAACGACACAGCCACTCCTTCGAGCATCGGCCGATACTTCCCGGTCACCAGCTTCCGCGATCAGATTTTGCCCTGACCAGGCCCCCGCCCGCTGGTCCGCAGGGGTAAATCGCTCCAATTATTCTTCTTGCTATTTGCAAATGGTTTGAATAGCCTACCTTCAAGTGAATAATTTGCGCGGGTGACGTCTCGCACCAAGGCGGTTACATTCATAATCCCTTGTTATTCCCAACCTTGGGCTGCCTCCGAACCCTGCCGGCCATCCAGCAGGCATGGGAAATGACGTTACCCGGGGTGGAACTCAGTGCATGGCTCAGAAGCTCCTCCAATATGAGGTGTTGGAGCGTTTGGGAGAAGGTGCGCGTAGCGTCATCTACGCCGTCAGCGATCCCCGGACGCGGCAGGTTTACGCCCTCAAACACGTTCTGCGCCATGATAAAAAGGATGACCGTTTCATCGAGCAGATGGAAACGGAATTCGAAATCTCCAGACAATTCAATCATCCGAATCTCCGCAGATCGTACGATCTGAAGATCGTCCGAAACTTCCTGATGCAGCCCAAAGAAGCGTTCCTGACCATGGAACTGGTCGATGGCCGCCCGCTCGAAGTGCGTCCGCCGCGGGACATGGTCGAGATCGTTGACACCTTCATCCAGGCCGCCCAGGGCCTCAAGGCCATGCATGGGCTCGGCTACGCGCATTGCGATATCAAGCCGAATAACATTCTCCGGTCCGACTCCGGCGCGGTGAAGGTCATTGACTTTGGCCAGGCGTGTAAAATCGGCACGGTCAAGGAGCGCATTCAGGGCACGCCGGATTACATCGCTCCCGAACAGGTCGCCCGCCGGCCGATCAGCGTGCAAACCGATGTCTTCAATCTCGGCGCCACGATTTACTGGACGCTCACCGGAACCAACATCCCCACGCTCTACACGGTCAACAAAAAGGGCGACAACAGTTTTTTACTGGATCAGACGATTTCAACTCCGTCCGATCTGAATCCGATCGTCCCGCAGGGGCTGTCGAATCTGGTAATGGAATGCGTCGCCACCCGCCCTGCCAAGCGGCCGGCGGATATGGACCAGATGATCATGCGCCTGGAACTGATCAAACACATCCTCACGAGCAAGCCGACGGCGAGCAGTTCCGACGATTCCACTCTCGGCCAGACCGCTTAGCGGCCCGGCGGCTTCAGCCGCCGGGGTGTATCGCCGAACGCAAAGTTTTCTAAAATCCCCTCAGATTGTCCGAATCGACCCCATCATTCCCGCTTCCCGTACCTCCTCCGCCGACGTCGGTGATCGACGATCTCCCCTGCCGATCCTGCGGATACAACCTGCGAACGCTGGCGACGAGCGGAGTGTGCCCGGAATGCGCAACGCCGATCGCGGCGTCCCTGCGGAGCGAACGGCTGCGAGAAGCCGATCCGAACTGGTTGCGGCAGATGCACACCGGCTGCAAACTGGAGTATTGGGGGATCTGGACCGCGTGGATTTCTTACATAACTCTTCAAGCGTTTCGATTCGAACCGATCAGAACACTCGCCCTGCCCGGCGCCTTGGGTGTGGTGGCGCTGGGAACCTGGATGCTCGCCAGCCCCGACCCCAGCGGAATTGGTGAAGATCGCTACGGCCGGCTGCGGATTTGGGCGCGAGGGCTCGGGACCGCTCAATTCGCCACGATGCTCATTTTCATTTTTTCCGGTTCCGCCTCCCTGGGCTTTCATTCACTGCTTCAAGGCCTGGAAATGGCCGCGCGAGTTGCCTGGGGCGCTATTTTGCTTTGGTATCTGGATCGTTTGGCCAAGCGAACGTGGCAATCCAAAATCGGCATAGGCTTTCGAATAAACTCGGTCTTGTTTGTTGGTGTCTCCGCTGTCTCCCTGGCGGCCTGGACGGCACGATCTCTCGGTCCGGGATTCAAAAGCCCCATCTTGTCGCTTTTGGCCGTGCCCTTTTCTTGGTTCAACATTTTATTCCTTTACAACGCTGTTGGCGCATTTGACAAGGTGCTCAAAACCGAACTGGCCGCCGCGAACACTCCCGGAATGTGGCGAAAGGCCGGATCGTTCCTATACTCTGCCCGGCAGCTTTTCCGGAGAAAAAATGGCAGCGACCAGTGAAAACCCCCGCAAGATCGTCCTCGCCTACAGCGGCGGACTCGACACCAGCGTCATTCTCCCCTGGCTCAAGGACCGTTATCCCGGCGTCAAGCTGGTCGCCTTCGCGGCCGAACTGGGCCAGGGCGACGAGCTGAAAGGCATCGAGGACAAAGCGCGAAAGAGCGGCGCGGATGAAGTCATCATCAAAGACCTTCGCCAGGAATTCGCCGATGATTTCTGCTTTCCCATGCTGCGCGCCCACGCGATTTATGAGAATGATTATCTGCTCGGCACCAGCATCGCCCGGCCGATCATCGCCAAACATCAGGTTGAAGTCGCCTGGCAAACCGGCGCGGATGCGGTGGGTCACGGCGCAACCTCCAAAGGCAATGACCAGGTGCGTTTCGAGCTGACCTATATGTCCCTGGCGCCCGATCTGAAAATCATCGCCCCATGGAAAGACCCGGCCTTCGGCCTGCGCGACCGCGAGAGCGCCATCGACTACGCGAAAAAGAAAGGCGTCCCCGTCGAGCAGAGCAAGAAAAAAATCTACAGCCGCGACCGCAACCTCTGGCACATCAGCCACGAGGGCGCCGATCTGGAATCTCCCGCCAATGAGCCGAAGGATGATCTGTGGATGATATCCGTCCCGGTTTCCAAAGCCCCCGATCAGCCGGAATATGTCACCATCGACTTCGAGCGCGGCAACCCAACGGCGGTCAACGGCAAAAAAATGCTCGGCCATGAATTGATCGCCGCGCTCAACATCGTCGGCGGCAAACACGCCGTCGGACAAACGCAACTGGCCGAGAACCGCCTCGTCGGCATGAAATCGCGCGGCGCTTACGAGACGCCCGGCGGCACGATTCTTTACGAAGCCCACAAAGCCCTCGAACAAATCTGCATCGAGCGCGATACGTTCCATTACAAGCAGCAAGTCGCCCTGCGCTACGCCGAACTGGTCTATTACGGCCAGTGGTTTCATCCCCTTCGCGAGGCGTTGCAAAGTTTCATCGATCACACGCAAGGACCGGTCACGGGCCAGGTGAAAGTGAAATTGTTCAAAGGCCATGCGACAACCGCCGGCGTCACCAGCCCCCACAGCCTGTACGATCCGCAACTGGCAAGCTTCAGCATGGAAGGCTACGACGTGACCGCGGCCCGCGGATTTATCGATCTGTTTGGATTGCCGATGAAGGTGGCGCAGCAGGTGAAGCGGTGGTGAAAACCCCGATGGATCAGCGTGGACAAACTTCCGCCGGCATAGCCCGTGTGAAGCCGACGGTTTATATCGAAACGACGGTGGTCAGTTATCTCACGGCTCGGCCAATGAAAGATGTTGTCCGCATGGCCCAGCAACGGATCACAAAAGAGTGGTGGCGGCGGAGACGTTCCCAGTTTTCGATGTTTAGTTCTCAGTTTGTCATTGACGAAGCATCGGCAGGCAACGCGCAGGCAGCAAAACGCCGGTTGTCAGTATTGAGCAAAATCGAGCTTCTTGAAATCGCTCCTGAAGTGGAGATTCTTGCGCAACGGCTACTCGATTTTAACGCGCTTCCGCCATCGGCGCGAGTTGATGCGCTTCATCTTGCCGCGGCCACCATCAACGGTATGCAATATTTGATGACATGGAACTGCAAGCATTTGGCTAACGCATTTTTATGGGATACCATTTATAGCACCTGCCGGCTCGCTGGATATCAGCCCCGGCAATTTTGACTCCGTATGAACTGCTGGGAGCCTGATATGAAAACGGACCCCATCGTCGAGCAGGTACACCGAACGCGACGGGCCACCGCAAAGCGATTTAAGAACGATCTACATGCGATTTGCCAGGATGCTCGCAAACGACAAGCCGCTGGCGGTCGTCAAGGCGTTCGGCTTCCTTCGCGACCTGTCCTTCCGTTCCCCGCTAAATCCAGTTAATCAGCGGAACGAGGCCCAAAACGTAACCCGTCTGACAACCCAAGGTGTAATCCCAAAACAGCTTGAAGACGGTATCATTCACACAATGGATCTCTTTGCCGACACACGAAAAAAAAACCTTCAGCGCGTCGCCCCGCTGGCGGTTCGGATGCGGCCGCGAACACTCGATGAATTTGCCGGCCAACAGCATTTCCTCGGCGAAGGAAAATTGCTGCGGCGAATGCTCGAAGCCGATCGTCTCACCAGCGTGATTTTTTACGGGCCGCCGGGAACGGGCAAAACTACGCTGGCCCAACTCATCGCGATCTATACCAAAAGCGAATTCGTGGAAGTGAACGCCGCTTCGGTCGGCGTTAAGGAGGTCCGCGCCATTCTCGATGCGGCCAAGGAACGCCTGGGAGCGGGCGGCAAACGGACGGTTTTATTTCTCGATGAAATCCACCGCTTCAACCGCGCGCAGCAGGATATTCTGCTGTCCGATGTGGAAGCGGGTTTAATCCTGCTGGTCGGAGCGACCACCGAGAATCCGTTTTTCGCGGTCAACTCGCCGCTGGTCAGCCGCAGCCAGATTTTCCAGTTCTCCCCGCTCAGCGAGGACGATATTCGTCTCCTGCTTCGCCGGGCCATTTCGGATAAAGAGCGCGGATTTGGAAATTTGCAGTTTGAGATTTCGGATCAGGCGATCGATCTCTGGGCGATTAAATCCGACGGCGACGCCCGGCGCGCCCTGATGGCTCTTGAAGTCGCCGTGCTGTCGCAGCGGAAAGAAGACAATTCCAACGGTCCCATCAAGATTGATCTGGATGTCGCCGAGCAATCGATCCAGCGAAAAGCGATCGTTTACGATGGAACGGGCGATGAGCATTACGATGCGGCCAGCGCCCTCATCAAGAGCATGCGCGGCTCCGACCCGGACGCCGCGGTCTACTGGCTCGCGCGGATGCTGGAAGCGGGTGAAGACCCCCGGTTCATCGCCCGGCGGATCGCGATTCTGGCTTCGGAGGACATCGGCAACGCCGATCCCCGCGCCATTTCCGTCGCCGCCGCCGCTTTCGACATCGTTGAAAAAATCGGCATGCCCGAAGCGCAATTGACGCTTTCCCAGGCGGTCATCTACATGGCCACCGCCCCCAAATCGAACGCCTCCGCACTGGCAATCTGGCAGGCGGCCAAAGATGTCAGGGAAGGCCGAACGCTTCCCGTCCCCAAGCATTTGAAAGATGCCCATTATCCGGGCGCCAAGCGGCTTGGACATGGCGAAGGTTACCGATATTCACACGATTTTCCGGAAGGAATTGTCGAACAAGACTACCTCGGTGTCGATAAGGTATATTATGATCCTGTGAACCGCGGTTACGAGGCGGAAATCAGGCAACGCCGGGAGCAGCAGCCTGAAGCGGAAAAACCGGCGGAAGATGGGTCCGGCCCAGCCCCGAAATGAAGTTGGGCCGGTGAGATCGACGGGCGTTTCTGAGGAGTTATGGCGGAACCGGCGGATAATAAATCAGCGATTCGCCGCCAGCTTCGGGAAAAGCTGGCGGCCATGTCCGATTCGCAGCGGCAGGCCAAGAGTTTGGCCGCCACCGCCTTCCTGAACGCCAGCCCCGAATTCGCCGCCGCCAGGATCGTCATGCTCTTTCTCTCCGCATCGGGAGAAATGGATACCGCGCCGCTCGCCCTCAAATGCTGGCAATCCGGAAAAACCGTCGTTGTCCCCAAGGTAAGTTGGGACCAGCGGCGGATGCTGCCCGTGGAGATCACCAGCTTGCAAACCCGAATGACCACCACAGGTCCCGGCGTCCGCGAACCGGAGACCGGGAAACCCATTCCCGTCAATCTCATCGACCTGGCAATCGTTCCCGGCATGGGGTTCACCGACAAGGGTCATCGCATCGGCCGCGGGATGGGATTCTACGACCGTTTCCTGGCGCAATCGGATTTCATCGGCGTCTCCTGCGGGATGGGGTTTGAAGAACAGGTCGTTGCCGAACTTCCCGTGCTTGACCATGACATGGCGCTGAGTATGCTGTGCACGGATCGCGGAATTCGGCGCTTTGCAACCAATTGCATCAGCTCGTAATCTCCGCGGCTGAAAAGATCAGATTTTGAGAACATGGAGGTTCTCGTGAGTCGCCAATCCCGTCGCCTGAGCCGTCTGCTTCTTGCCGTCTTGCTGATTAGTTTTTCCGCGGCCGCGCTGTCGTTCATTTATAAAATGAACCATCAGCCCCCGGCCCCCGCCGAGGCGCAGGATCCCGCGCCGCTGGCTCCGGTGGTCTCCAACGATTTACCACCGGCCACCCAGCCGGCGCATGACTTCGCGCCGCCGATGATCGATCCCACCCCTCACGCAGTCGACGCGGCTGAATATCTGCCCGCTCCCGCGACCGAGCCGAGCGTAACCGGCACATCCCTCATCGCCCGCGTCCAGGCCAAGATCGATGCCGGCCGTCTGCTCGAAGCCCGCGCCGATCTCAACGATGCCCTGCAATCCGGCGATCTCGATGATTCCCAATCCGCTTCGATCAAGGCGATGATGGGACAGATCAATCAGACCGTCGTCTTCAGCCATCGCCGCTTCGGCGATGACGCCTACGGCGGAGTCTACGTCGTCCAGCCCGGCGACAGTTTGGCAAGGATCGCGCTGGTGCGTGACTGCACCTGGGAACTCCTGAGCCGGATCAACGGCGTCGATCCCCGGCACCTGCGGGCCGGCGCAACCATCAAAATCGTCGAAGGTCCCTTCTTCGCGGTCGTCGAAAAACACAAATTCACGATGGACATCTATCTCGGCGGATTGCCCGGTGAAAAAAGTTCGATGTTCATCACCAGCTACATGGTTGGATTGGGGCGCGATGATTCAACACCTGTGGGCACCTGGATGATCGAGCCGCACCGGAAACTGAAACATCCGACGTATTACAGCCCGCGCGGTGAAGGCGTCATCGCCGCCGATGATCCGAAGAATCCGCTGGGCGGCTATTGGATCGGTCTGACCGGCACCGAAGGCCAGGCCGTGGGAAAAATGTCCTACGGCATACACGGCACGATCGAGCCCGACAGCATCGGCAAACAATCCAGCATGGGCTGCATCCGCCTCCGCCCGGAGGACATCGCGATGGTTTATGACATGATGGTGGAGGGGAAGAGCATGGTGGTGGTGAAGGACTGATCCGGCCAATGTGACCACTGATGACTTTGAAATTCTCGGACCGGTCAGAGATATTCAGGCGATTGCCACCGGTCGCGGGGTGCGGATGCAACGCCGGCTCCGACGACGGCACGGCGGACTCCGATGGAGAAAAATGAAGGGCGTTGCTCTGATCCGCGAGTATAATGGCGACATCTATGAAGCCGAAATACACTGGTTCGAAGCGCACGGCGTCGGGAAACGCGGCTGGAAAATCAAGAAACGCCTCGCGTAACTCCGAGCGGAAATATCCCTATCTGGCAATTTGCGTCCGAAATGACGGCAACGAGGCGTCCCTCGAACGGGGCAAGACATATCGAGTGATAAAACCGTTGCCAAGCGACCCCCCACAAAGAATCCGCGTGATTGACGAAGAGAATGAGGACTATCTCTATCGAGCCGATTGGTTTGTCCCGATTCAAGTGCCGCTTGTTTCCAAAAAGAGCGTTCTGCGGGCGGTTTCGGCGTAGACACAATACATCCCGGGATATCCAGATGAGTCTGACTTGACTTTGAACCGTTCGATTACATAATCCGTTGAT
>Ga0302326_10004788_pt1 | contig 31145 bp, 30 predicted proteins | sample Palsa_T0_3_FD_202264 | JGI IMG/M metagenome (GOLD analysis project Ga0302326, IMG submission 202264) | Peat permafrost microbial communities from Stordalen Mire near Abisko, Sweden - Palsa_T0_3 | ecosystem: Environmental > Terrestrial > Soil > Palsa > Peat permafrost | place: Sweden: Abisko...
TGCTCCACGATCATCGACACCCGCCGCTCCATGTCGTCGACATGGTCGAGCGCCAACCGGCCGGCGATCTGCGTGAACGTGTCGAGGTGATACGGCAGCGCGGCCCGCTCCATGGCGAGGACGACCTCAGTGGGCGCGACGCAATACCCGAGCCGAAGGCCGGCCAGCGACCACGTCTTGGAATAGGTCCGCGTCACGACGAGCGGGACGTCCTCACCAACGAGATCGATGGCCGAGTGCGGAGCAAACTGGCCGTAGGCCTCGTCGACCACCGTGAGCCCGGGGGCACGCCCGATGACGTCGACGATGAGGTCGACATCGACCGCCTCACCGGACGGGTTGTTGGGGCTGCAGAGGAATGTGACGGTTGGGCGACCCGACTCGATCACCCTGCGCACCTCGTCGCCATCGAGCTGAAGGTCCGCGGCCCGGCTGCCCTCCACCACCGTCGTCCCCGTCAACTCGGCAATGTGGCGGTGCAGCGCGTAGGTCGGCTCCCACACTGCGGCCGCACGCCCCGGTCCGCCGTAGGCGAGCAGCAGCGTTTGGAGCACCTCGTTGGAGCCGTTGGCGCACCAGATCTGATGGGGGGCGACGCCGTGCAACTCGGCGATCGCCTTGCGCAGTGCCCACGCCGCGCGATCGGGGTAGCGATGCCAGGCGGCGGCGCCTATCTCCTCCTGCACGGCCCGGACCCATTCCTCGGGGGGCGGCAGTGGGCTCTCGTTGACGTTGAGTCGCACGGCGGCCTCGACCTGAGGCGAGTGATATCCCTCCCCGAGCCCGAGGTCGGCGCGCATCGCCGGGATCCTCCCCGTCATCGCGGACCTCGCAGCCGGACGCTGGCCGCGTGGGTCGCGAGACCCTCAGCCTCGGCCATGGCCGCGACGTGGGGCGCGAGCCGAGCGAGGCCGGCTTCGTCGGTGGCGACAACGTGGATGTGCTTGACGAAGTCATCGACGCGAAGAGCACCGGCAAACCGCGCCGACCCAGAGGTGGGAAGGACGTGATTGGGGCCGGCCACGTAGTCCCCGATGCTTGCCGGTGCATACGCACCGCAAAAGACGGCGCCGGCGTGGCGGACGAGTGGCAGCAGGGCCGCGGGATCGACGGTCATCAGCTCGAGATGCTCAGGCGCGATCAGGTTGGCAACGGCTACCGCTTCCTCGGGTCCATCTACCAACGCCACGTAGCTATTGGCTTCTAGGTTGGCGGCGATCACCTCTCGTCTGGGCGCGTCCTCCAACAGCTTGCCGACGACCTCGACGATGCGATCGGCGACATCGGCATTCCAGGCGATGAGCCACGCGACGCTGTCGGGTCCATGCTCGACCTGGACCATCAGATCGATAGCCGCATACTCGGCCGGCGTCGTCTCGTCGGCGATGACGACCACCTCGCTCGGACCGGCAAAGCTGGACGGGACGCCAACGACTCCGGCAACTTCGCGTTTGGCCAGCGAGACGTACACGTTGCCCGGGCCGACGATGACATCCACCGGTCGGATCGATTCGGTCCCGTAGGCCATGGCGGCGATGGCTTGAGCCCCGCCAACCCGGTATACCTCGTCGACGCCAGCGAGCGCCGCGGCCGCCAGGATCTCGGGCGCGACGGTGCCATCCGGGCGCGGTGGCGTACACAGGATGATCTCGGGCACGCCGGCCACTCGCGCCGGGATCGCTGTCATCAAGACGGTCGAAAAGAGTGGCGCCTGCCCGCCGGGCACATAGCACCCGGCCCGGTCGACGGGCCGGCGCAACTCGGTGACGGTGAGGCCGTCGCGGGCGAAGGTGGCGCCGTCGTGAACCTGGGCTCGGTGATAGGCCTCGATGTTGCTCGCGGCCAACTCCAGCGCAGTCCGCAGCGTCGTCGGCAGTGCGACCAGCGCCGCCTCGCACGCGGCGACAGGGATCCGAAGATCGCCCAGCGGACCGGCCTGGGCATCGAAGCGCTCGGTGAGGGCGCGCACGGCGGCGTCGCCGCCATCGCGGACCTCGGCCACGATCGCCTGGACGGCGGCGACCGGAGGGTTGGTCGCCATCCGCGGCCGGGGCAGCTCGACGTCGGAGAGGGCGCGGCCGCGCAGGTCGATCCGGCTGAGCATGACCTACCGATCCTACCCGGGAGCCTCGTCCTGACTGAGGAGGATTCCGGCCACTGTCTATCCTCCAGGCGATGAGCACCACGTCGTCCGAGCTGTCGTCGATGGCCGCCACCGTGGAGGATCTGGCGCGCCGTCTCACGCCGATCGCCGACAGCTACCAGGCGAGCCACCGCGACGACCTCGTCGGCGACCTGCTCGAGGTGGAGCGGGCCCTCAACAACGCCCGGCGCCGCCTGAGCCGTCTGGCGGCCACGCCGGGCGCCTGAGACGGGCTGAAAGTGGCCCAAAAAACAGAAGACGCCCCAAAGGGGCGCCTTCCGGAACGTCCCCAAGGCGGCGGAACCCGGGCCGTTCTGCGACCCATCATACACGTGTCTGGAGAGTTAACTCAACGGCAACAGACATTTGCGTCACCGAATCGGCAATTGGGCGGACGGGCAGAAGTCCGCTAGCACGCATCGGTCACACGCCGGCCGCCGAGCGACGCAGACCCGCCGACCATGCAGGATCACCCGCAAGCTGAAGGGACCCCGCTCGGGGCCTGGGATCATGGCGTTGAGCTCATCCTCGACCTTGACCGGATCGGTCTCCGTCGTCAGGCCGAGCAACTTCGAGAGGCGAAGGACGTGGGTGTCCACCGGGAGGCCGGGCAGATCCATGGCCACGCTGCGGATCACGTTGGCCGTCTTGCGACCGACTCCCGGAAGGGTCACGAGCTCCTCGATCGGACCGGGCACGTCACCATCGAAGCGCTCGACGACCGCCTGGGCCATGCCCAGCAGGCTGCGTGCCTTGGCCCGGAAAAAGCCCGTAGAGTGGATCACTCCCTCCAACTCTTCGGGGTCGGCGGCCGCCAGAGCCTCCGGCGTCGGCCACCTCTTGAACACCACAGGCGTGACGGTGTTGACCATCTTGTCGGTCGACTGCGCCGACAAGATGGTGGCCACGAGAAGCTCGAAGGGGTTGCGGTGGTCGAGCTCACACAGGTCGACGGCCGACCCGGGATATTCGGTGGCCAGACGCCGCATCGTCTCTTGAGCCCGACCTTTCGGTGACCGCGGTCTGCCCACGCCGGGCGACCCTACTGTGGGGGTGTGCATCGCGTGGAGGTCAAGCGACAGCTCGGCAGCGGCGACATCGAGGCCGTCTCGGTCCTCCTCGACGCGGCGTCGGCGCACGACGGCCATCACGCCCTCGGCGACCACCAGTGGCTCGACCTGGTCAACGGAGGACGCGAGGGCTTCGCCGGGATCGTGGCCTGGTCGGCGGCCAAAACCACTGATCCGACGCCCATCGGCTATGCCGAGCTCACACGCGACGGACCCTCATGGGCGCTCGAATACGTCATCGACCCGCAGTGGCGGCACGACCCGGAGGTGGCCGGCGATCTGCTGCGCGAGGCGCGCGCCGTCGTCGCCGAGGCTGGCGGCGGTCACCTCCACCTGTGGCGCTCCAACCCGACGCCCGACACGGATGCAGCCGCCGAAGCGATCGGTCTGCGCCGCGGTCGGGACCTCCTTCAGCTGCGCCGCCCCCTGCCCGTCGGCGAGCACGGTGACATCGAGGTACGGACGTTCATCCCCGGTCGGGACGAAGAAGCATGGCTCGAAGTCAACAACCGGGCGTTCGAGTGGCATCCCGAGCAAGGCGGGTGGGACCTGTCCATCATCAAGTCGCGCGAGGCCGAGCCGTGGTTCGACCCCGCCGGCTTCTTCCTGCACGAAGAGGGCGGTCGGCTGGCCGGCTTCTGCTGGACCAAGGTGCACGCTGACCATGCGCCACCGCTCGGCGAGATCTACGTCATCGCCGTCGACCCCGACTTCGGCGGTCGCGGGTTGGGCCGGGCGCTCACGCTGGCCGGCCTCGATCATCTCGCCCGGGCCGGCCTGACCGTGGGAATGCTGTACGTCGACGCATCAAACACGACAGCGCGGGCGCTCTATGAGCACCTCGGGTTTACCCTCAACCACATCGACCGGGCCTATACCGGCGACATTCCCCGAAGCGTCAGCGGCTGACCCCGACGAGGGCGCCGATGCCGTAGGTCACCGACGCTGCCGCGGCGGCGATGAGGAATTGGCGGGCGGCGGTGCGAGCGGGACCGCGGCCCGTGAAGCGACCGAGGGCAGCTCCCGCCGCGACGGCCGCGATCGTGGCGAGGACCAGCGAAGCGACCAACGCCGCTCTCCCACCCGCGACCAGCCACGGCAGCAGCGGCGCGAGCGCACCGACGGCGAAGCTGCCGAAGGACGAGAGGGCGGCCTTGGGCGGCGACCCGAGGGAGGCGACGTTGACGCCCATCTCCTCCCGGGCGTGGACCTCGAGGGCCAAGTCGGGATCGGCCATCACCTGGCCGGCCATGGCGTCGGCGATGCGAGCATCCACTCCTTGGCTGCGATAGATCGCCGCCAGCTCACGGCGCTCCTTTTCGGGGGCATCGGCAATGGCGTTGCGCTCGATGGTCAGCTCGCGCTCGACCAGCTCAGTCTGAGCGCGCATCGACACCCACTCACCCGCCGCCATCGAGAACGAACCGCCGACCAGCCCGGCGAGCCCGGCCAGGCGCACCACGCCGGCCGCGGGGTGCGCACCGGCGACACCGAGGATGAGCGCCACGTTGGTCGTGAGCCCGTCACTGACCCCGAAGACGGCGGCCCGCGCCGCCCCACCTGTGACGTTGCGATGATGGTGAACCTGCCCGACGGTCTCGCGCATACACGCTGACGGTAGCGAGCCGTCGGTGTGTACGAGAAGGAGGTTTTCCTTAGGTGGAAAGTGTGGCGCCCCACTCGCCGTACGCTTGGCCGTGATGACGTCCAGCCGGCCGACCCGCTACGACCTCGACCGGCACGGCCTGCGCAGCGTGGTCGAGGAAGTCGCACCCGGTGCCCCTCCCTACCGGACCAACCAGGTGTGGGACGGGCTGCATCGCCGGATGCTGGAGCCCGAGGAGCTGACCGATCTCCCGGTCCCGCTGCGCTCGGCGCTGGGCGGGCACCCGTCGCTCGTGCCCGCCCTCATCCCGGAGCGGGCATGGGACACCGACGATGGCCAGACCCGCAAGTGGGTGTGGCGGCTCTCCGACGGGGCGCGCGTCGAAACCGTGCTGATGCACTATCCCAACCGATCGACGGTATGCGTGAGCACGCAAGCCGGGTGCGCCATGGCGTGCAGCTTTTGCGCCACGGGCCAGGCCGGCTTCGACCGCAACCTTCGCATCGGCGAGATCGTCGAGCAGGTTGTCCGCGCGGCGCGGGCGGCGGGGGCGACGGGTCGACGGGTGAGTCGAGTCGTGTTCATGGGGATGGGCGAACCCCTCGCCAACTACGACAACGTCTGGGGCGCGGTCTCGCGGCTCCACGCCGATCTCGGACTGTCGGCGCGGCATCTGACCATCTCGACGGTCGGCATGGTCCCCGGCATCCGACGCCTGGCCAGCGAGGACCTTCCCGTCAACCTGGCCGTCTCGCTTCACGCCGCTGACGACGCACTGCGGGATTCGCTCGTGCCCATCAATCGCCGTTATCCACTCGCCATGCTCGCGGAAGCGTGTCGCGAGTACGTCGTCGCCAAGGGGCGGCGCCTCTCCTTCGAGTGGGCCCTGATCGACGGCGTCAACGACCGGGCCGAGGACGCCGACGGGCTCGCCGCCTTCGTCCGACCCCTGGGCGGTCATGTCAACCTCATCCCCCTCAACCCCACGCCCGGCTACCCCGTGCTCGGCTCACCACCTCTTGCCGTGCGCGCTTTTCGCGACCGCTTGCGAGCCGCCAACGTCAACGTGACCGTGCGCCAGACCAGAGGCCGCGAGATCGACGCAGCCTGTGGCCAGCTGGCGGCGCGTCGCCCGTAAGCCGGCGACTCGCGCGTACGGCTGCGCATCGGGCCTGCCACCGGCCTGCCAAACTGGGCACAATGCGGCAGCACCGATGGCTCAATCAGGGACAGCCACAGACCCTCATCGGCGCGTGCTTCCTGCTCTACCTCAACGCCATCTTGACCCTGCTCTTTGCGCTGGGGTCGAGCTTCGCCGGGCTGGCCGGCCTCGACCTGGTGATCCTCCTCATCGGTGTGGCGGCCGCCTATCAGATCGCCAACGAGAGGCGATGGGGCTACTACCTCGGGATCACGGTGGCGATCCTGCCGTTCCTGCTCCGAGCGGTCTTCAACTACAACCACAATCCGTTCGGTGGTGCTGACCCCATCACCTTGATCTTCGAGTTCCTTCTCCTCGGGCTCCTGCTGCACAACCAGAGTCGCGAGTACGAGAAGGTCTGGTTCAAATAGGGCTCCTTTCCAGGCTGTGTGGCTGGCCGGCTTGGTGCCCGGCTTGGTGCCCGGCTTGGTGCCCGGCTTGCTGCCGCACCGCGGCAGGCCCGGCTTGGTGCCCGGCTTGGTGCCCGGCTTGGTGCCCGGCTTGCTGCCGCACCGCGGCAGGCGGGCCCGCTATCCTGCTCCGAGATCTCTGGGGAGAATCACCGAAAGGGGCTTGCTTTGCTGTTCCAACTCGCGTCCCGGCGGACGCTTGCCGCCGCCGTCGCTGCCGGCGTCGGCCTGGCCGTGCTCCCGTTGGTGGGAGCCGGTGCCACGACGCGGGCGACGGCCACGACGACCCTCGGGTCCGACATCCCCCATCTCGCGGCCGGCGTCGTCCGCATCGGCGCGCCCGCGGCAAGCCGACCCCTCCACATCGGCATCCTCTTCTCCGGGCAGGACGCGGCCGGCGAGGCCCAACTCCTGCACGAGCTGGCCACACCGGGGACGTCCGGCTACGGCCACCCGCTGACGCCGGCGCAGTTCGACACCCGGTTTGGTCCGACGACCTCGCAGGTGGACACCGTCCGCTCGTGGCTTGCCGCCGGCCACGTCGGTGTGCCCGCCGGCCAGGCGACTCAAGGCCAATACCTGCTCGCGTCCGGCACCGTCGGCTCAGTATCGAAGCTCCTTCGCACGCGCTTCGCGACCTACCGGACCGCCAAGGGCTCGACCTTCATTGCCAACATCAGCGCTCCGACCGTGCCCGCCGGACTCGGGATCGTCCGAGTGCTCGGCCTCGACACAGCCGTCGTGGCATCGCCCCTTCTCACGACCCCGGCCGTGCCCAACCCGCCGATCGGGATCGCTACCAATCCGGACGACCTCTGGAAGCTGTACAACCAGCCCGCGACCAACACGGGCCAAGGTCAGAGCCTGGCGACGCTGCTGTGGGGATCCATGCAGGAGCTGGCGTCCACCTCCTCGCAAGCCTGCCCGTACTCGACGGCGGGAGACGGCTACCCCACCGCCAGCACCTACTCGGGCGGCACGGTCGCCAGCGACCTCGTGGACTTCGAGGTGGCCAATGAACTGCCGGAGGTGCCGCTGTGCTTCGTCACCCAGCCCGGTTACGTCGACCCCGGCACGTCCTCGGACACCCTCTCTGACGAGCTCACCGAGACCGACCTCGACATGCAGGCCGCCACCGGCATGGCACCCGAGGCCTCCCAGATCACCGGGTACTACGCCGACGACGACGAGTTCGTCGACGTCGCCGGAGCCCTCGGCGAGTGGCTCAACGATCCCACCGGCGCCCTCCAGATGAGCGCCTCGTTCGGCGGCTGCGAAAACCTCGACTACATCCTCGAGGGCGCCGGGCTCGACGCCGGCTTCGCCCAGGCCGAGGCCGAGGGCCGCACCGTCTTCGTCGCCAGCGGCGACAACGGCTCCGGTTGCGAGAACCCGACCAACGCCGGACCGTCGCCCCTGCTCGATGTGGAGTACCCGGCCGCCAGTCCTTTCGTCGTCGCCGTCGGCGGGACGGTCCCCACCGAGGACACGCACTCCTCGAGCACGTCGGAGTACGGCTGGGACGGGTCGGGCGGTGGCACCAGCCTGTGGGAGCCGGCCCGCTCCTGGCAGTCCACCGTCGTGTCAGGCCTCGTCGGCCACGGAGTCAAGGCAGTCGAGGGCCGGTGTCTCGGCAACACCTCCGATCCCAGCTATGCCCTCAACGCGCCACTCGTGAGCTGGTTGCTAAACACCGACATCCCGCCGAGCTCGCTGCCGCCGACCGGTGTCTCGAGTCTGCCCAGCACCACGGGTCTCGGCGCGCTCTGTCGAGGCGTGCCCGACGTTGCCGCGCAATCTGGTGACGGCCTGTTGGGCGGGTACAACTTCTACCTCAACGGCGCCGCCAGCGAGGAGTCAGGGACGAGTCTGGCCGCCCCGCTCTGGCAGGGCATGTGGGCCCGCGTCAACGCGGCCGCTCCGGCGGGGGACGCCAAGGGCGCCGGCTTTGCCGCACCGGTGCTGTACGCGGCCGGGACCGGCGCCAACTACACCAACGACTTCTACGAGATCACCCTTGGTGACAACGGCGCGTACCAGGACCTGCCCGGCTGGAACTACGTCAGCGGATTCGGCTCGCCCAACCTCACCAACCTGATGACCGCCATCGATGGCGGCACGACCCCGACTGACCCGACCGCCGGTCCGGTTGCGCCCGGGTCGGGCTCGGGGTCCGGGTCGGGTGGGGGCGCCTCGGGATCGACACCCGCGGCGGCCTGCCCGACGCCTCAGATCACCGGCCAGCCCGGAGACGCCACCTCGATCGCCGGCGAAGCCAGCGACGGGGAGTCCTCCCTCTCCCAGGCCGACCTCGACATCCTCTCCGGCAACCTGGTGTGGAACGACACCGCCAAGGCCCTGACGGCGACCATCACCGTGCAAAACCTTTCGGCGACGCCACCCGGCGGCCTCTCCGACAACGAGTACTTCCGGTACTCGTTCACCGACGGCGGCGCGTGGTACCTCATGGCCCAACGGGCGCCAGGCACAGGAGGCGTCGCGGCCACGACGTTCGCAGCCGTGAGCAGCGGTGTCACCGGGTCGAGCACGCCGCTGACGGGCAGCTTCGACCCCTCGACCAACACCATCACGGTCACCTTGCCGGCGACGGGCCTGACCGCCATCGGCGGACCGACGCTCGAGGCCGGTCAGCAGCTCACCGCCATGTCCATCGACGCGCAACGCGACGTCGGGGCGGCCACCCTCACGGCCGACTCGGCCGAGCCGGCCACCACCTGCGGCTACACCCTGCCCTAGTCCGGGGTGGGGCTAGCTTGCCGGCCATGACCACCATCATCTCGGGACTCGACGAGCTCAAAGCCAAGGTCGGCGAGCATCTCGGCTACAGCGACTACATCGAGATCACCCAGGAGCGAGTCAACCTGTTCGCCGAGGCGACGGGCGACCATCAGTGGATCCACGTCGATGTGGAGCGAGCCAAGCAAGGTCCCTTCGGAGGCCCTATCGCCCACGGCTTCCTCACCCTGTCTTTGGCACCCGATCTCCTTCACGAGGTCTACGCCGTCGAGGGCGTGAAGATGGGAGTCAACTACGGCCTCAACAAGCTGCGCTTCCCGAGCCCGGTCCCGGTCGGCGCCAAGCTGCGCGCCGGCGCTGCGCTCAAAGACGTGACCGAGATCGAGGGCGGCGCGCAGATCGTTCTGGAGACGACCTTCGAGGTGGAGGGCGCGCCGAAGCCTTCATGCGTCGCCGAGCTGGTCTTCCGGTACTACTTCTGAACGCCCCCGTTCTCAACGCCAGCGGGCTACCGTCCAACCCATGACCGACGGCTCCGGCGCGCCCGCGCCCGCGCCGTCCCCATCCCCTTGGGAACGCGTCCGCAGCCGATGGGAATTTGGCCCGGTCTCCGTCGGCATCGTCGCCTTCACTGTCGGCGTGTGGCTCGCCCACGAAGCACTGATCACGTGGGCCGGCGTCAACACCGACCTGAGCTTGCAGGACAACGGGTTGGCGATCCATGGTCAGTATTGGCGGCTCTTCACGCCGATGGTCGTGCACTACCAGATCGACGGATTCCCGTCGTTCGTCCATCTCGGCCTCAACATGTGGGCGCTCTGGCAGATCGGCCCGCCCGTCGAGAAGGTCATCGGCCGGTGGCTATTCGGCGGCGGCTATCTGCTGTCCGGCGCCGGCGGGCAAGTGCTCACCGACCTCCACTACGGGCAGGGCGTGGTGAGCGGCGGGGCGTCCGGCGCCGTCTTCGGCGTCATCGGCATGCTGATCGGCAATTACGTGGTGACCACCCAACTCGAGCGGATGGGCCGCCGCTCGCACCAGCAGTGGCGCTTCAACCAACGGGCCGCCAAGTCCCTCGGCATCCAGGGCGTGGTGTGGATCGTCGCCACGTCGGTGCTCATCCCCGGGATCGACAACTGGGCCCACATCGGTGGCGCTGTCGTCGGACTGGTGATGGGCGGCGGCGTGGCCTGGCAGCGGACACGGTCGCGGCCTCGGCCGACCGGCCCGACTCCAACTTTATGAGCAATCACTCGTAATATCTGAGTTGTGCCCGCTTCAGGTCAATCGGCCATGCGTGTCGAGCAGCTGGCGGCAGCGGCCGCGGTCTCCGTCGACACGGTGCGGTACTACCAGTCGCGAGCGCTGCTGCCCCCGCCGCAGCGGGAGGGACGGGTCGCGTGGTACGGCGCCGCCCACCTCCAACGACTGGCCCGGATCCGCGACTTGGCCGACCGCGGACTGTCGCTCGCGACCATCGGTCGGCTGCTGTCGGGGGAGCTGGACTCAGCTGACGAGGCCCTCGCCGCCGCGGTGTCGTCCTCGCTCTCCGGGGCTTCGTCTCCCGTTGCACCCGTCTTCGATCTCGACGAGCTGGCGCGCCGTACCGGCATCCCTCTCCCACTCCTCCAGGCCGTCGTCCGCGAGGGCCTGCTCGTCGCCCGCCGGGTCGACGGCACCGAGGTGTTCAGCGACGAGGACGTCGCCGTCGCCGCGGCCGGGCTCCGACTCCTCGAGCTCGGCCTGCCCCTGCCTGAGCTCATGGACCTCGCCCGTCAGCACGACGCGGCCATGCGATCGGTCGCCGAACGAGCCGTCACGCTCTTCGACACCCACATCCGCCACCCCCTGCGCTCCTCGTCGTTGACGCCGGAGGCCGCCGCCGAGCAACTGGTCAGCGCCTTCCAAGATCTGCTGCCGGCGACCGTGGCCATCGTGACCCACCATTTCCAACGCACCCTGCTGGCCGTCGCCCTCGAGCACATCGAGCGGGTCGGAGACGGGTCCGAGCTGGCCGCCGTCCGTCGCGTATCCGCCGTCGCGGGCGTGACCGCCGCCGCGGGCGTGACCGCCGTCGCGGACGTGCCCGTCGTCGCGGACGTGACCGCCGTTGGGGGCGGGGTGTGAGCCGCACCTCGACCCCACTCCCCTCGGGCGACGAAAAGGTGGCGGCCGTGCGGTCGATGTTCGACACGATCGCCCCCCGCTACGACCTCGTCAACCGGGTCATGACCTTCCGGATGGACGTCGGGTGGCGGCGACGAGCCGTCGGGGCGCTCGGCCTCGGCCCCGGCTCCGTCGTCCTCGACGTGGCCGCGGGGACCGGGGACCTCTGCCTTGATCTGGTGCGTGACGGGTACCGACCGGTCGGCGTCGATCTGTCCATGGGCATGCTCCAGCACGCGCACACCGCGGCCCCCTTGGTCCAAGGCGACGCCCTGCGACTGCCCGTCGGCGATGCCCTCGTCGACGGGGCTGTCAGCGGCTTTGCCCTCCGCAACTTTGTCGACCTTTGTGCTGTCTTTGACGAGCTCGCCCGGGTGGTCCGGCCCGGTGGTCGGGTCGCCTTGCTCGACGTGGCGTCGCCGTCCAACCCCGTACTGCGAATGGGCCACGCGGTGTACTTCGGTCATGTCGTACCGCGGATCGGTGGACTCCTCTCCGACCCCGCCGCCTACCGGTACCTCCCCAAGTCGGTGGCCTATCTGCCCTCGCCGTCCGTGATGCTGGACCACTTGCGCGCCGCCGGATTCGGGGCCGTCTCCCGCCAGCTTCTGAGCGGCGGCATCGCCCAATTGATCTGCGCCACACGTCGGGTCTCGACCGCCGCGGAGGCTGGCGGGTGAGCGCGCTCGCCCACGTCGGGCCGCTGGTCGCGTCATCGGTGTGGCTCGACTCACCCATCGATCTCCTCACTGTCGCCGGCCCGTATGGCTGGCTCTGGGAACGGGACCGAGTTGGCCTCGCCGGCCGCGGCGTCGCCCTTCGCATCACCGCACCCGACCTCGCGTTGGCAGGCGGAGTCGTCGGCTCGGCCCTCGCCGACATCCCATCGGACGACACGGTGGGCGTGCCCGGCTCGGGGCCCATCGCCGTCGCTGCTCTTCCCTTTCACCGCTCGGCCAGGGTCTCTCTTGTCGTGCCGGAGATCACGGTCGGACGGACGGACTCGGGCCGATGCTGGCTCACCACGGTGGGCACGCCTGGGCCCGCCGACGCCCAGGCCCTCATCGCTCGACTGGCGGCCGCCCCTGCTCAGGATCCGGACGGCTTCGACCTGACCTCGCCGATCCCACATGAGCAGTGGATGGACTTGGTGGCGCTGGCGGTCAAGGACATCGACGCCGGCTTGTTCGACAAGGTCGTCCTCGCCCGCGAGGTCCTCGTCAAGGCCAACCGCGCCATCCACATCCCGACCGTCCTGCGTCGCCTCCGCTCTTTGTACCCGGCCTGCACGGTCATCAGCGACGGTGCGTTCGTCGCCGCCAGTCCCGAGCTCTTGATCTCCCGTCGGGGCGACCAGGTCCGTTCGCACCCTCTCGCCGGAACGATTCCGCGTAGCGGTGAGCCGGAAGCCGACGCGGCCTTGGCGGCAGCTCTGCTCGCCTCTCCCAAGGACCGGGCCGAGCACGGCTGGGTCGTCCGGGACGTCTCCTCCACCCTCGCCCCGTGGTGCGCGTCGCTCGACGTCCCGGCCACACCGTCGATCGTCTCGCTCCGCAACGTGAGCCACCTCGGGACCGAGATCACCGCAACCCTGACGCCGGGCCTGGGGCCGAGCGCGCTCGCCTTGGCTGCCGCCTTGCACCCGACCGCCGCCGTCGGCGGCACCCCTCGAGACGCCGCCCTCGCCTGGCTGGCAGCCCACGAACGCCTCGACCGCGGCCCCTACGCCGGCCCGGTCGGCTGGGTGGACAGCCGGGGGGACGGCGAGTGGGCCGTTGGTATCCGGTCGGCGGTCATCCATGGATCCACGGCACGGCTCTTCGCCGGCGTCGGCGTTGTCGAGGGATCCGACCCGGCCTCCGAGTTGGCCGAGACCCAGTTCAAACTCCAAGCGCTGCTGGCTGCTGTCGTCCGCCCTTGAGAAGGCAGTCCGGCCGATAGGCCGGTCCTCTTGCCTTACGCCTTGCCTTACGCCACTCGCTCTAGCTCGGCCAGGAGGAAGCGCTGGACCTCGCGCTGGCGATGGTCTATGCGCCACGCCGAGAAACGCACTACCTGGAGCCCGTTGACACGGGCGACGTGATCCCGGAGCGTGTCGTGGTCATGGGCCGTGGCGTCGCCGTGCTGGCCGCGACCGTCGATCTCGACATTGAGAGCGCCGCGTCTCCGAAAGACGAAGTCGGCTCGGTAGAGGCGACGCTGCCCCGCCGACCCGAACGGCACCTGCCGCTCCGGATCCTCCAGCTCGAGTGGGCGCACGATCCGCTGGAGGAACCTGGTCTCGGCGTAGCTCTCGGTCGGCGGCGCCCCCGGCTGGCGCCTGGCCAACGCCGCCGCCAGCACATCGGTGCCCGGCCACTGGGGCCCGGACCGGTACTCCAGGACCTTACGGAGTTGGCCTTCGGTCGTCAGGCGGGCGTGGAGAGCTGACTCCAGGGCCAGCTCTACCCGGTCGGCATCTACATCGGGAGCGGCGCCCAACTCGCCCAGGGTCCATGTCACCGTCGTCACTCGCAGGCCCTGGGTCTCCGTCACCGCCTTGTCGGGCAAGGCAAAGACCCTGAAGGACGGCGCTCCGCGCCGCTCGACCCGCCGGGACGTCGGAGCGACAAGGTCGAGGTCCACGATCCCGGCTTCCGCTGCACCTGCCAGACCCCAGATTGCAGCAGAGGTCCGCCGCTCCGCTACGAGTGTCGGGTACGCCAGCTGCCACGCCGCAACTGGCGTCCAGGGATCGATCAGCTCGGCGACGGCAACAACGCCTCTGGTCATGGGGACAAGGTTTCCGTTCGCGACGCGTCGACCTTGGAGCCCCCGTGTCACCGCCAGGTCCCGCAGCTCGCGGGCCGTCACGCAACCGTGGCGCGATGCGGCCAGCTTCAGCAGCTCGGCTGGTAGCTCCTTGGGGCTCGGCACCTTTCCATGATATCTCATGTCTTTTCCCTGCGAGATCATCTCGCAACTGGGCCGAGTTGCGAGATGATCTCGCAACTCCCCTGACGGCCGAGTGATCGGACCGCTATCCACGACCTCGCGGGGGCCGGGAGGAGCGGGGCCCGGAGCAGCGGGTCAGGGAGTCAGGGCGTCGAGGGCAGCCGCGACGGCGGCGACCAAGGACTCGTGAACGGCCACATTGGCGGCGCGGTCGGTCCGGACCACGACCAGCCGGACCCCTCCCGCCGATAGGGCCTCGAGGACGGTCGGCACTACCTCGTCGCCGCTCTCAACAACGACTGCCGGGATCCCGTGGACGGCCGCCAGGGCCGTCAGGTCTATGTCGTGGGGCGTGCCGAAGAGTTGCTCGAAGCGTTCCGGAGCCACGGCGGTGGGACTGGCCTGCGGCAGGAAACTGAAAATGCCGCCGCCGTTGTTGTCGATGACCACAAACGTGCCGTCGAGGCCCCGCTGCTGGGCCCACAGGAGGCCGCCACTGTCATGGAGGAAGGCGAGGTCGCCGAGCAGCGCGACGACGGGGCTGGCGGCGGCGGCAACCCCCAGCGCAGTGCTGACCAAACCGTCGATCCCGTTGGCGCCACGGTTGGCCACGACGCGACAACTCATGGTCGGGTCGCCAAACCATTCGACATCACGGATGGGCATGGAGGACGCGACGACCAGCGTGGCTGAAGCCGTGAGCGCTCCGGTGAGTGAACGAGCAACTCCGGGCTCGGTGATCGCGCCACTGAGAGCCCCCAGTGCGGTCGAGAGCGTCTGCTGGGCGGCGGTCTCGACGGCTCGCCATCCGGCCGCCCACCCGTCTGGCGCAGGGGCGAGCTGGCTGGCCAGGAGCGAACGGCAGACGGCTTCGGGGTGGGCCCGAAGTACCAGCGAGGCCGTGCGGTCCGGATCCGCCCACACCGCGAAGGGATCGGCGACCACCTGGTCCGGGACCGATGCCAACCAGGTGGCCAGGACCTTTGACGCCGGAGGGCCGCCGAGCCGCAGGACGACGCTGGGCCGCAAGCGCGAGGCCACCACCTCGTGCCGCAAGACGCTGTCGAAGGCCGAGACGACGACCGCGTCGGGCGACGGCCCACGGCAACGGCTGCCCGGCGCAGCCAGCACGGGCCAGCCGAGTGTTCGGGCCAACTCGAGCACCGGCCCGGGGTCGGCGATCCCGGCGCCGGCGACGATGACGCCGTTGCGACCGGAAAGGATGGCCGTGGCCAATGGACTGGCGGGCTCGACGCCGACCAGACCTCCCGGCGAGGCGACGTGCCATGGCCGCCCATCCGGCCTCCCGCCGGCCCCGCCAGCAAGACCAGCCCCGCCAGCAAGACCAGCCCCGCCAGCAAGACCGGCCCCGCCACCAAGACCAGCCCCGCCCGCAAGACCAGCCCCGCCAGCAAGACCGGCCCCGCCAGCAAGACCGGCCCCGCCACCAAGACCAGCCCCGCCCACCAGCGGCTCCCGGAAACCAAGGTTGAGCTGCACCGGGCCCGGCCCCGCCGGGTCACTAACCGCGGCAACGACCGAACGGGCCGCGATCGACCGCCACGCCCCCACCGGCACGTCCTCCACGGCGCCAAAGGAGCCCTGCCAGCGGAGCAGCCCGGCATAGAGCGCCGACTGGTCGATGGTCTGCGGCGCCCCGACCTGATGCAGCTCCGGCGGCCGATCGGCGGTGCAGAGGATCATCGGTACCCGCGAGTGGTGGGCCTCGACGACGGACGGCAGGAGCGACGCCGCCGCGGTGCCGCTGGTCACGATCACCGGCGCCGGCCGGCCGGACGCCAGGCCCAGGCCGAGGGCGAAAAACCCCGCCGAGCGTTCGTCGAGAAACACGTGGACCCGAAGCCCGACGCCGCCCGCCCCGACGCCGCCCGCCCCGGCAGAGACGCCCGCCCCGGCAGAGACGCCCGCGCCACCCGCGGCGGCCAGCGCCAGCGGCGTGGACCGAGAGCCGGGCGCAATGACGACATCGGTGATGCCGGCGCGCACCCATTCGTCGACCAGGGCCTCACAGAAGGCGGCTTGTATCGTCACCTGCCGTGCGCCTCGCCCTGGTCCACGGCTTCACCCAGACGGGACGATCCTGGGCCCCGATAGCGAGCCGCCTCCGAGCCAACGGCCACGAGGTTGTCACCCCTGATGCGCCCGGCCACGGCGCCAAGGCAACGGTCGAAGCCGATCTCTGGCGCGGCGCCGACCTGCTCGCCGACGAGGTCGGGAGGGCGATATGGATCGGCTACTCGATGGGCGGCCGCCTGTGCCTGCACCTGGCTCTGCGCCACCCCGACCTGGTCGAAGGCTTGGTCGTCGTGAGCACGACCGCGGGTATCGACGATCCGCAACAGAGGGCGGCCCGCCGCCGCGCCGACGACAGCCGAGCCGCAACGATTGCGCAAGAGGGGGTGCCCGCCTTCATACAAAGCTGGCTCAGCGCTCCCATGTGGGCGACGCTGCGGGAGGAGGACCGCGGGGTTGACGAACGACTCACCAATACCGCCGAAGGATTGGCCTCGAGCTTGCGCCACGCGGGGACGGGAACTCAGGAGCCGCTCTGGGACAGGCTTCACGAGATCAAGGCACCGGTCCTCGTCGTAAGCGGCGAGCTCGACGCCACGTTCACCGCCGCCGGCGACCGGGCCGGACGCCAGATCGGCGCCCGCGCCACCCGCCAGACGTTGGCGGGAGTGGGTCACGCCGTCCCGTGGGAGGCGCCGGCCGCCTTCGTCGAGGCCGTCGAAACCTGGCTGGAGACCACGACAGCTAGCCAAGAATGAGGCCTGCCGTGAGGAGGAGCCCCAACGCCAATTGAAGGCGGCCCGTCTCGCCCAGCACGGCGATCAGCGACCGCCCGGCGGCCCCCCGCAGGACCTTGGCGACCGGCGGCGCGGCGAGCGGCAGAGCCAGGAGAGCGGCGAGGGCGCCCACCCGCGACGCGGCAACGCCCGCGGCGCCGACGAAAGCCAAGGCGAGGCACCCGACGTACAGCCCTCGCGTCGGGCCGTCGCCCAGCCGCACGGCGAGCGTCCGCTTGCCGGATCGCGTGTCGCCGGGGATGTCTCGCAGATTGTTGATGACGAGGAGGGCCACGGCCAGGAGGCCGACGGGAAGGCTGGCGAGTACTTCGAGGTGGCGAATATGGCCGCTCTGCACGTACGCCGTCCCCACCGTTGCGACGACGCCGAAGAAGAGGAAGACAAACACCTCGCCGAAGCCGGCATACCCGTAGGGGCGCGGCCCGCCGGTGTACAACCAGGCCGCGGCCATGGACGCGGCACCAACCACGAGGAGTTGGGGCCCGACGACGAGCGACAGCCCCAGCCCGGCAAGGGCGGCAACCCCGAAAGCGATGAACGCCGCCCGTTTCACCGACGCCGGCGCGGCCAGGCCCGAAGCGACCAGCCGCACCGGACCGACACGCCCCTCATCCGTGCCCCGGATCCCGTCCGAGTAGTCGTTGGAGTAGTTGGTCGCCACTTGCAGGGCGAGTGACACAACGAGCGCGGCGACGGCCCGCCAGACGATGATCCCGCCAAGCCCCCCGACGTGGGTGTGGGCATGCAGGTGGGCGTCGGCATAGACGCATGCCGTGCCGACGGCAACGGGCACGACCGCGGCGGGAAGCGTCCGGGGCCGGGCGCCCGCGACCCAGCGGTTCATTGCGTCAGGGTGCGCGCAACCGTCATAGTGATCACTCTGTGAGTAGTTGCTCGCACGGTTGGCCTACGTTATCGCCATGGCCGAGCTGGTCGCCCTCGTCGGCCCAGCCGGCCCGGAGTGGGTAGACGAGTTGCGGCGATGGTGGGATCGGGGCGACGCCGTCCTGCCCGTCGACGACCGCCTCCCGGACGCGGCCGTCGCCGCCCTGTTCGACTCGCTCCGGCCCACGCTGGTGGCCCACGTCGACCGAAGACAAGGACAAGGCCGAGGACAAGGACACGGCGCGACCCCACCCCAGCGACGCGCCGACGGGCGGCCCGCCGAGCCGGGGGACGCCGTCGTGTTGGCCACCAGCGGCACGACCGGTATGCCCAAGGGAGTCGTGCTCACCCATGACGCCGTCACCGCTGCCGCCCTGGCAACGTCCGCCGCCCTCGAGGTCGACCCCGAGCGCGATGCATGGATCGCCTGTCTGCCCCTCGCCCACGCCGGTGGCCTTGGCGTCGTGACCCGAGCCATCACCACGCAAACGCCCCTCACAACCCTCCCCGGCTTTGACGCCGAGGCGGTGAGGTCCGTGGTCGCGACGCTCAAGGCCGAGGGCCGACAGGTCCTGATATCGCTCGTGGCGACGGCCCTCGCTCGCCTCGACCCCGACCTGTTTCGCGTCGTTGTGCTCGGCGGGGACACGCCACCAACCTGGGCCGACGGGCGACCGAAGCCGGTGGTCGTCACCTACGGGATGACCGAGAGCGGCGGGGGCTGTGTCTATGACGGTCGACCGCTCGCCGGTATCGACGTGCGGCTCACGACCGACGGCGAGGTGCAGCTCCGAGGACCAATGCTGGGTCGCGCCTATCGAGGCCAGGGCGAGACGCCACTCACCGATGCCGACGGCTGGTATTCGACCGACGACATCGGGCGGTGGGACGACGAGGGGCGCCTCGTCATCGAGGGGCGCCGCGCCGACCTCATCATCACCGGCGGCGAGAAGGTCTGGCCGGCGCCGGTCGAAGCCATCCTGTCGACGTGCCCGGGCGTGGCGGCCGTGGCCGTCGTGGGCGCACCCGACCCCGAATGGGGACATCGGGTTGTCGCCGTCGTCGTGCCCAACGACCCGACCAACCCACCGACGTTGGAGGCTCTGCGGGCCGCCTCGAGCAGAGAGCTCCCCCCCTGGGCGGCGCCCAAGGAGTTGCGGCTGGTCGACGCCCTCCCCCGCACCGCCCTCGGCAAGGTGCGCCGACAAAAGCTACGACAAAAGCTAAAAGTGCCAGGGGAAGGCTGACCAGTCGGGCGGCCGCTTCTCCAAAAAGGCGTCTCGGCCCTCCGTCGCCTCATCGGTCATGTAGGCGAGCCGGGTCGCCTCGCCGGCGAAGAGTTGCTGACCGACCAGGCCATCGTCGATGAGGTTGAAGGCAAACTTCGCCATGCGTTGCGCCGTCGGGCTCTTGCTGTTGACCCGGGCCGCCCACGACAGAGCCACTTCCTCCAGCGAGTCATGGGGGACCGAGGCGTTGACCATGCCCATGGCGAGGGCCTCATCGGCGGAATACTCCATGCCCAGGAAGAAGATCTCCCGGGCGCGCTTCTGCCCGACCTGGCGGGCGAGGTAGGCCGATCCGAAGCCGCCATCAAAACTGGCGACGTCGGTGTCGGTCTGTTTGAACCGGGCATGTTCACGACTGGCAAGCGTCAGATCGCACACGACGTGAAGGCTGTGACCACCGCCGGCCGCCCACCCCGGCACGACGCAGATGACCACTTTGGGCATGAACCGGATGAGCCGCTGCACTTCCAGGATGTGCAGCCGCCCCGTGCGCGTCCGGTCGACCTCCCCGGCGGAGTCGGCGTACTGGTAGCCGTCCCGACCCCGGATGCGCTGATCGCCGCCGGAGCAGAAGGCCCAACCGCCGTCGCGCGCCGACGGCCCGTTGCCGGTCAGCAGGACGCACCCGACGTCGGTCGTCATGCGGGCGTGATCGAGGGCCCGGTAGAGCTCGTCGACCGTCTGCGGCCGGAAGGCGTTGCGCACCTCGGGCCGGTTGAAGGCGACGCGAACGGTGCCGTGCGACACCGAACGGTGATAGGTGATGTCCTCAAAGGAGAAGCCTTCGACCGCACGCCACGCGGCCGGGTCGAAGAGCGACGACACCGAGCCCCCAGAGCTCACGCGCGCCCGGCCCCGGCCCCGCCCAACAACATCCCCCCGTCGACCACCATCGTGGTCCCCGTCATCCAGCTGGCGGCGTCCGACGCCAAGAAGACGGCGGCGCTCCCGATGTCCTCCGGCTCACCCAGGCGGCGCAACGGCACCATCCGCGCCGCCCCCGCCTCGTTGGCCTCCCAGAGCGCTCGGGCGAAGTCGGTCTTCACCAGACCGGGTGCGATGGCGTTGACCCGCACGCGAGGCGCCAGCTCCCCGGCGAGCTGACGGGTCAGGTGGATCACCGCGGCCTTGGTCGCGTTGTAGTAGCCGATGGCTCCGAGGTCGGTGCTCAGTCCGCCGATGGAGGAGATGTTGATGACGGAGCCGCCGCGCTCCTTCAGCGACGCGTCCCACGCCGCCGCCGTCCACAGGACGATCGCTCGCTGGTTTACCTGGTGGGTCTTGTCCATCTGCGAAGCGCTGATGCCGAGCGTGGGTCCCATATAGGGGTTGGCGGCCGCGTTGTTGACGAGGATGTCGACGTGCCCCAGGCGCGAGGCCGTCTCGGCGACGGCCAAAGCGGGCGCCGACTCGTCGCCGGCGTTGGCGGCAAACCACGCCACCTGGGCGTCGCCCGACGGCTTGATTGAGGCCGTCGCCGCCTCGAGTCCGTCCGGTTTGCGGGAGCTGAGCATGACCGACGCGCCGGCCTCGGCGAAGCCTCGGGCGATGGCCAGTCCGATACCTTTCGACGCCCCCGTGACGAGCGCGACCTTGCCGTCCAATCGAAGTTCCATGACCACCGAACCTAGCCTCGCCGTCATGAATCGCCTCGCCCGAGAGAGCAGCCCCTACTTGCGTCAACACGCCGACAACCCGGTCGACTGGTACCCGTGGGGCGAGGAGGCTTTCGAGCGAGCCACCACTGAGGACAAGCCCATCTTGTTGTCCGTCGGATACAGCGCGTGCCACTGGTGCCACGTGATGGCCCACGAGTCGTTCGAGGATCCCGCGGTCGCCGCCGTCATGAACGATCTCTTCGTCTGCATCAAGGTCGACCGCGAAGAACGCCCCGATGTCGACGCCATCTACATGGAGGCGGTCCAAGCGATGTCCGGCTCGGGCGGCTGGCCGATGACGGTCTTCATGACGCCCGATCGGCAGCCCTTCTTCGGCGGCACCTACTTCCCCAGGCAAGGCGGCCACGGTCGGCCCGGCTTCACCGATCTGTGCCACGCCGTGCACGACGCGTGGGTCAACAAGCGCGGCGACCTGCTCGAGCAGGCCGACCAACTCACGCAGGCGATCACCGAACGCAGCGCCGTCGACGCGCCGCCGAAGGGCGCCGAGGTGGACGTCGGTCCCGAGATCCGCGAGGCCGCCTATCGATCGCTGGAGCAGGCGCACGATCCGGAGTGGGGCGGCTTCGGTCGGGCGCCGAAGTTTCCGATGACGACCAACCTCGAGTTGCTCCTGCGGGCCTACGCACAAAACCACGACGCCCACACGCTCGACATGGTGGTCACCACCCTCGACGCCATGGCATCGGGCGGCATCTACGACCACCTCGGGGGCGGCTTCGCCCGCTACTCCGTCGACCCCTTCTGGTTGGTGCCGCACTTCGAGAAGATGCTGTACGACAACGCCCTGATCCCCCGCCCTTACCTGCACGCCTGGCAGCTCACCGGCGAGCAACGATTCCGCCAGGTCGTCGAGGAGACGGTCGCCTATGTCTTGCGGGACCTGCGCAGCCCCGAGGGTGGTCTCTACTCGGCGGAGGACGCCGACTCCGAGGGTGAGGAGGGCAAGTTTTACGTCTGGCGGTTTGCCGACATCGAAGCCATCGGGGGCAGCGCGGCGACCGACTGGTACGGCGTCACCGAGGCCGGCAACTTCGAGGGCTCCAACATCTTGCACCGTCCCGTCCGCGGCGACCTCCTCCGCCCGCCCGACATCGAGGAGGCACGCGGCCGCCTGTTTGAGAGGCGCACCCACCGCGTCAGGCCCGGCCTCGACGACAAGGTGCTCACGGAGTGGAACGCCATGTTTGTGGCCACCCTCGCCGAGGCGGGGGCGGCCATGGGGCGCGCCGAGTGGGTAGCAGAGGCGGCGAACATTGCCGATTTCCTCCTCGACCGTCTTCGCCGAGAAGACGGTCAGTGGCTGCGCGCCTGGCAACACGAGGCCGGTCCGCGGCATCTCGCCTACGCCGTTGACTACGCCCACCTCGTCGATGCTTTCACCCGCCTCAGCGAGGCGAGCGGCGAGGCCCGATGGATCGCGGCGGCGAGGACTACCGCCGACGGTCTGCTCGAGCTGTTTTGGGATGACGCCGATGGTGGCGTGTTCACGACGGGCCACGATGCCGAACCACTGATCGTGCGGAGCAAGGACGTGTTCGACGGGGCCACGCCCTCGGCCAACTCGGTAGCCGCACTCGCCCTCCTCCGACTCGGGACCCTCACCGCCGAGCCCACCTACGTCGACGCCGCCCACGCCATTCTCCGTCTGCTCCACGCGCACCTCTCCCGTCATCCCACGGCAGTCACGACCGCCGTCGCGGCCGTCGACATCGTGGTGAGCGGCACGACCGAGATCGTGGTCAGCGGGACACGACCTGATCTGGTTGCGACCGTCCAGGCCGCCTACCTACCCAACGCTGTCCTGGCGTGGGGCGAGCCCTATGACTCCGCGCTGTGGGCCGACAAAGCCGCGAGCGCCGCCTACGTGTGTCATGACTCGGTGTGCGACCTGCCGGCGACGACCGTCGATGAGCTGACCACTCAGTTGGCCGCGCCGCGGCCATAGGCTGGCGTCACGATGGCTGTGCGCACGCCGCCGGCGGCGAGAGGATTCCTGGTGATGCTCGGCCTGGCCCTCATCCTCGTCATCATCGTCGTGGCCGCCTACCACGGCAGCGATCAGGTGACGCCGTCGGAGTGCTCGCAGGCATCAACCGTCCTGCGCCAGGCCGGCGGGGACATCGATGGCGCCCGCCAGACGTTCACGGCGACGGGGACGCTTCCGGCGGCCCAGGTGGCGACGCTCGAGCGTGACGATGACACGCTCAACCAGATCGCCACGGGGGCAACGTCATCAGAGATCGCCTTCGACAATCACACGTTGCCGTTGGTCGAGGATCTCGGTCGCCTGCTCGACGACGTGCACTCGGCGCCGAGCCACGTGACGTCGGATTTCGCCAGCCTGGCCGCGGCCGACGAAGCGGCCACGACCTACTGCGGTTTGTCGACCTGACATCGGCGCCGGCGAGCTAGTCCAACCGGTTGGGCAGGATCGTCAACTCGGTGCCGCCGGGATCGACGAGGCCGACCCAGGGTGTGGTGCCGGCCGACTCGGGTCGGGTGGCGCCGAGACCGCAGAGGCGGGCGATCTCGTCGGCCTGATCCGCGCCGGAGGGGTTGACGTAGAGCCGATTGCGAGCCGGGCGCGACGCCGGCGCGGCGACGAACACCAACTTGAGGTCATGCTGCGCCGGGTCACCAGAGCTCGACATCCACGGCACATGGCCGGGCAGGTACTCCTTGACCTCCCACCCCAGCGCCGCGGCCCAAAAGCGGGCGGCGGCAGCAGGGTCGGCCGACTCGATCACCACCTCCGTGAGGCGAGCCGCCATCAGACGGGCGGGCGGCGGCGGGCGCGCTGGCGGACGGCGCCGGCAGCGGGGAGGGCCAACAAGGCGAGGGCGGCCACGACGAGCCACAGTGACACCGCGCGGTGCGACGACGACGGGAGGTCGGGGGCCGACGTGCTGACGATGCCCGCCGCGGACGATCCCACCCAGGCGCCGCCGCCGAGGACGAAGCCCGTGCTCGACACACCTGGGGGGCCGCTGCCAATGACCGTCGCCGCCTCCTCGGGAAGCACCTGGAGGCTATAGCCAGAGCCCAGCGGTGGCGGCGCCGTCGCCGACTGACCGATCGAGACGGCAAACAGCGTCGACCGCAGACCGAGCGCGGCGGCGAACGCCAGCCCCGACACGACGGTCGTCCTCCCTCCCGATTGGATGCTCACGGCGAGCGCCCGGCCGGACGCACCCCGGCTCGTGACGGCGACGGCGGTGATGGGCGAGCTCACCCCAAGTCGAGTGGCCACCGCACCGAGGCCCGCCATGAGCGACCAGGGCGAGGGGTTGCCCGTCGGATACGGGGCCGGACGCAAGTAGGGCACGCCGCTACCGGTCGACCCAAAACCCTCCTGGGTGCTCGCCGAGAATCCGGCGGCGTTGGCCGAGTACACGGTGTCGGCCAACTGCCCGCCATAGGTGAGCACCATGCCGGCGGTGTCGGCGGCGGCCTGCTCGCCCGCGGGGTACTCCCCCGCCGTCCCCAGGTACACCTGGCAGCGGGTGTCGTCGCAGAGCTGCCCGGCCGTGGCCATGGCCCGCAGGGCGTAGGTCCGGGCGGCGACCGCCTGGGTTTCGAGTGACGCGAGAGGCCAGTCCGGATCGCGCACCTCGCCCATGCCCGTCAAATAGGTCTCGACATTGAGCTGGTTGACCAGGGTCAGGACGCCGCTGCTCGCCTCGGCCTCGATGTTGCCGCGGTAGCTGCGACCACGGGCGGGCACGGCGAGCGTGCCGCCGGACTCTGGGATGGCCCACAACGGTCGACTCGACCACAACGGCCCCGTGGCCACGGGAGCGGCTGGCTTCGGACGCGTCGTGGCGGTGCTCCCGGCCGCAGGTGGGGCCTTCGTCGTGGTCGTCGTCGGATGCCCGATCAGCACCGGCGGCAGCGGACTGGGCGACCGGGTCGCGGTATGTGCCGGAGCGACGCGGGCCGACGACGCCGACGCCGACGTCGGCGGGGCCGGCGAGGCCGGCGAGGTCGGCGGGGCCGGCGGCACGGGGGTCGTCGTCACCGAATACGCGGTGCCGTTCCAACTGAAGAGGGCGCTGCCACCAACCGGCACCGGCCTCGGGAACCCGCGCGCATGACTCCCCGTCAGGTTGTCGACGACCTGGCCACCCTCGGGGAACTCGACGACGGCCGACGTCGGTGCCGGACCGGCACCGAGCACGGCGACGCGGACGTCGCCCTCGGCATGGCCGATCGAGGTGCCGGGGTAGAACTGCCCGAGGATCTCGTCCAACGACGCGCCTTGAAGCCCCATCTGGAGGGCGCCGTCCTGGGCCATCCCCACGCCGTGGCCCCAGCCTTTGCCGTTGACGACGAGCACGGGGACCGACGCCCCGGCCCGACCCGCGGCGTCGGGAACACCGACGACTGAGGCCAGCACGACCATCGCCAGGATGACCGAGATGCCACGGGGCCACCTCCGACGGCGGGCGGCCATGTCACGACGATCCTGACAAGCGGACGGGCCGGCGACCGGACGGATCGCTGCCACGGGGGCGAAACAGTAGTGGGAGCGGTCCGCTCGAGGGTGGGACCTCGCGGCCTACGTCCCGTAGCCGGCCAGGACGCGCTCCAGACGGGCAATGCTGTCGGGCAGCCCACCAGGGCGGCTACGAGCCAACCAGCACTCTCGTTGGAGGGCGATCGACTCGGCCAGATCGGCGCGCCGAGCGGTCACGTCCGGGACCTTCCCCCCGGCCCGCTCGAGCAAACGCCACGCCCCCTGCCGGGCAAGACGAGCGGCGGTCATCAGCTCCTCGCCGACCAGCGCGGCGTCAGCGCAGCCGAGCGGGATGCGGGGCAGCGCGTCGATGGCCTCGTCGAGGACGGCGACGACGTCGACCAGCTGCGACGCGTCGGCGTCGCCGCTCACGAATGACGTTGCCCCTCGGCCCATCACGGCGTCGAGAGGGCTGCCGTTGTAGGCCAGCCGGCCGGTACGGGCGGACAGGCCACCGAGGGTGGCGAGCGACTCCCCGATCGCTCCACCGAACACAAACCGGTCGAGCACGGGAGCGAGCGCCAGGTCCCGGTTGGCGTCGACGCACCAACTCACGGCGCCGCCAAAGAGCAGCGGCCCGAAGCTGATCGACGGTGGTTGCAGGTGGCCGCCGTCACCCCAGTCGGTGATCAGATAACCGCTCGCGCCATAGGCCCGGCCGGTGACGGCCGCATCGGTGAGATTGGCGATGGCGTTGTCGATCCGACCGATGAGCGAGTTCCAGCTCGAGGTCCCAGGCGCCACCCAGAAGGGGCGGCCGAGCTGGGCGAGGGGCTCGATGATCGGCGCGAACCCACCCGCCGATCCGGTGAGCTCGATGTCCAGATCGCTGAGCATCTCCTCGACCTCCGCGGGGGCGTGGGGAATGTTGCTCGGATCCTTGGGACCCTCATACGTCCACGCCACCGCCACGGCCTCGGCAGGAAGACGCTCCAGGACCGAGGGCTTCTTGCGGATGATGTCGTCCCAAAACAAGACCTCGCGACCCTCGGCGCACAGGGGCGTGACGAGACGCTCGAGGTGTCGGGCGAAGACCTCCTGTTTGCCGACGCGCTCGGCCTCCTGGCGGCTCACGCCCAGCCCCAATTCGAAGGTCTCATCACAGCCGATGTGGACGCGGCGGCTGCTGAAGTTGGGGAGCAACTCGGCGAACAACGACAGGGCAAACTCGGCGTTGGCGACCGTCGGCGCGAGCACGGCCGGCGGTCGGTGCATGCCCGGCACCGGCTCGTACCCGTCCGGTGTCTCGGCCCACTGGCGGTACGGCTCGTGCTTGAGCCAGCGGTCCATGTGGCCGAAGCAATTTTGGTTGGGGACCAATTCGATGCCGGCCTCGGCGCAGCACCGCTGTAGCCACGCGATGTCGTCAACCGTCATGGGTGACGCGTCACGCCAGACCTTCTCATGATCGCGGTAGGCGAAGGTGTGCTCGGTGTAGAGCTGCAACTGGTTGATGCGGGCCAGCTCCATCAGCTCGATCAGTCGCTCCAACGTTTCGCGGGTGGGAACGCGATCACGGCTGATGTCGAGCATGTAGCCGCGCACGGCGAAGTCGGGTCGGTCGCGGATGGCGAGGGCAGGCAGGTGGGTGCCGCCTTCCAAGCGGATCTGTGACCGGATCTGGGCCAGAGTCGCGCGCCCGTAGCGCAGGCCGGCATCGTCGCCGTGGCGGATCTCGACGCCGTCCGTGGTGATGTCCAGCTCGAATGCCTCGGGCGCGAGCCCATCGACTCGACGCTCGACGACCGCGCAGTCGACGGACGGCCCCTCGCCGTTGACAACCAGCGAGCGTGGACGGGGTACCAGGACCAGATCAGCAGCTGTCGTCGCGGTCATCCGGAGTTCATACCATGGCGCTCGCGCGGCGCGGACTTGACCGAGGCGACACGTGAGTCCATGATCCGCACATGAAGGTGGCGGGGGGACCATGGCTGTGGGTAGGTGGCGCGGTCGCGGTGATGGGGCTGATGGCCGGATGCTCAGGAGGCTCGTCCTCGTCGTCGGTGGCGGTCGCGACCACGATCGCTCCGACCACCACGACCGGTCCGACGACGACCGTCACCACCGCCGCAGCGTCGACATCGACGACATCGACGACCTCGAGCTCGGCCGTGAGCCCCGCCGTGGTTAACGAGCCGGTGACCGACGCCATCCGCAGCCAACTCCTCGACGCAGGCGCCGCCCTCAACCAGTTGCCGCCCTCGGACTACACCGGCCTCCAACCCGGGCAGACCTACTACGCCTACGACTCGGCGACCTCGACCTACTGGGCAGGAGCCGCGTTGGTGCCCAGCCCGTCGTCGCAGCAGGCGCAGGTCTCCGATCAGGACGATGGGAGCTATCTCGTGTTCATGGAGCCGGCGGGCGGGACGTGGACGGCGTATGACGCCGGCTATGTCGGCCCCGACTCCACGTGTGCCGAGACGCCCCCGGCCGCGGTCCTGGCGCTGTGGGGATGGCTGCCAGGCACTTGCCACCCCAACCTGTGAGCGGGGTCAGTCGGTAAAGACGCAGACGCCGCTGTCGATGACCACTTCACCGGGTGCCCGCTCGGTGCGGAAGAGGGCCCGATCCCCTTCGATCCAGATGGACACGGTCAGCGCGTCGCCGGGGAACACCGGCTTGGAGAACCGGCCGTCCATGGAGACGAAGCGGGCGGGATCCCCTTCGCACACGGTGTGGAGCAGGGCCCGACCGGTGAACCCGAAGCTGCACAGGCCGTGCAGGATCGGCGTGTCGAAACCGCCCATCTTGGCAAACGACGGGTCGGAGTGGAGGGGGTTGCGGTCCCCGGAAAGCCGGTAGATGAGGGCCTGATCCAGCCTCGTGTGGTAGGTGACGACATGATCGGCTGGACGATCAAAATCGAGCTTGACGGCGGCCGGGCCACGTTCGCCTCCGAAGCCACCTTCACCGCGGATGAACACGCTTTGGCGGAGGGTGAACAGCGGCTCGCCCGTGGCCTTGTCGGTGGCCAGCGACTCGGAGGCGATGACGGCGCCGGACCCCTTGTCGTAGACGCCCGTCACCTTGCCGGTGCTCAGGAATTCGGCATCGGTGGGGAGGGGCTTGTGGAGCGTCACGCCCTGCTCGCCGTGGACGAGCATGGCGAAGTTGAACGTGCCCAATGCCGCGAAGAAGTTGCCGCCCTCGCTGGAGCGGATCCGCTCGGCGGCCATGGCCACGCACGGGAAGGTCGGGAGGACGAGTTGGTCGACGCCGCTCGTGTTCTCGGTCGTGAAGGCGAGCTCGTCGAGTCCGGCTCCTACCCCGATGGCGTAGAGCAGGCAGTCCTTCGACGTCCAATAGGCCTCCGTCGGTCCGAACTCGGACCCGGCCGCATCGGCGTTGATCGGCATAATGGCTCCCTCCCCGTTGTGTCGACCGGGGACTGTAACCGCGCCGAGGTTGCGCCTTGACGTCGGATAGCGGCTGCTATTAGATAATGGACTTACCCGGGGCTGGACTGGGACTACCAGCCGACCGTCGAGCGGGAGGCCGCGGCCTTCTCGTCCTACGTCTGCCGCCGGGTCGTCCCCAACCCCGTGGTCGACAACGGCGACGCCACCATCGACGGCCACCGCCGGGTGCTCGGGCTGATCACGTCGGCCGACCCCGCCTGCCCCAACCTGATCCCCTTGGACGGCGATGACTGGCCCGCCGGCAACATCAACGTCGGCTACCAACCGGCCGACCTCTGCGCCGGCTACCTGGCCGATAGCTGAGACCAACTTCGACGGCCGCACCTTGTCGGCACCAACAAGACCTCAGGAGTGCTCCCCGATCAAAGTGATCGTGTGACCTCTTCCAGCCGGCGGTCGCCGTCACGCCGTTACCCGCCGCTGCTCGCGGCCCTCCTCGCCGTCATCATCGCCACCTTCGTCCTGCCGAGCTCGTTGAAGCTCCAGCAGGCCAACCCGACGCAGACCGAGCAATTCGCGCCGGTACCGTCGGCGCAGCACGAGACGGCCACACCGCTCGGCAACCTGTCCTCGCTGAGCCTGGGGACGTCGGCGTCGTTGTCGAGCGACGGTGCCGGCGGCACCGGACTTGGTGGATCGCCGACCGGCAATGCCAACCCGGCGCTGCCGGGCCTCCCGCCCATCCCCGGTGGGGCCGGCGCCATCCCAGATCAGTACCCCTGCGTCGGCAACCCACCACACCAGACCGCCGATCCCCTCTCTCCGCCGTGCGTCGCGTACTACAACGGCAACAACGGAGGTGCGACCTATCAAGGGGTCACCGGACGCCAGATCACGGTGCTGATCTACGTCGACCCCGGCACGCCGATCGGCACCAGCGACGGGACCGAGAACGAGACGGCTTACTCAGGCGAGTACTTCAACCTGCAACAGCCCATCCCCTCCAACGTCCACTCGGTGACGCTTCGCAACTACCAGCGCTTCCAGAAGTACTTCAACTACCACTACGCGACCTACAACCGCTACGTCGACTTCTGGCTGTACTTCTCCGAGTGCTCGGGGGGTTGTGCCGCCGGGCTCCCAACCGTGCAGACCCGGGTCAGCGACGCCGCCGCCAACTACGCCAAGCTGCACCCGTTCGCCGTGGTGACCAGTGCGGCGGCCGACGCCAGCCCGCTGCCGTACGAGGATTACATGGCCTCCAGAGGCGTGCTCTCCTTCGGCTCCTTCGGCCTCAACCCGGCGACCACCTACCAGCAGTACCCGGGACACATCTGGGACTACCTGCCGACGCTGGAGCAGCAAGCGGCCACATTCTCCTCCTACGCCTGCCAAAAGGTGCTCGGCCAGCCGGTCGTCAACAGTGGCAACGCCGGGGAGGACGGCAAGCCCCGCGTGCTCGGGTTGATCACCATGGCCGACCCCGACTTCCCCAACCTCATCCGCTACGGCGCTCTCGTGAAGTCGGAGGTCGAGGCGTGCGGCGGACGCTTCGCGGCGAGCGGCACCGTCCCGGTCGAAGGCGAGGATCCCGACAGCGCCTACGCCGCCCAAAACATGGCTGCCTTCAAGGAGGCCGGCGTGACGACGATCATCTGGCCCGGCGGCGACGAGCTCGTCCAGTCGCAGGCCGCCGCCGCCCTCGGCTATTACCCGGAGTGGATCATCGGCGGCGACGGTCAGGACAACGACGATGACGCCTCCGCCATGTTCCAAAGCCGGGCCGAGTGGGACCACGCCTGGGTGGTGACCTTCTGGCCGCTGCACCCCGTGCCCCGTGACCAGATCTGCCGCCAGGCCATCGCCGAAGTCGACCCCAACGCCGGCGACGACGCGTACTTCGCCTGCTTCTTCACCTTTTACGAGGATCTCCGGCAGATGTTCACCGGGATCCAAGTGGCAGGACCGGACCTGACGCCGGCCTCGATCGACGAGGGATTCCACGCCATTCCCCCGGTGGCGAGCACAAACCCTCAGGTACCGGCGTGCTATTACCCGCCAGGGGAGTACACGTGCATCCAGGACAGCGTGGTCGAACATTGGAACTTCGACGTCGACGGCACCGGCAACTATGACGCCGGGACCAACACGCAGGGTTGCTGGTTGATGCTGGGCGGCGGGGCCCGGACCATTGACGGTCAACGCTGGCCCGCCGGCAACATCGACGCCCAGTACAGCCCCGACGACCCCTGCAACGTCTTCACCTGAACGAGTGACGGACGGGCGCGGCCCC
>Ga0302326_10004789_pt1 | contig 31138 bp, 19 predicted proteins | sample Palsa_T0_3_FD_202264 | JGI IMG/M metagenome (GOLD analysis project Ga0302326, IMG submission 202264) | Peat permafrost microbial communities from Stordalen Mire near Abisko, Sweden - Palsa_T0_3 | ecosystem: Environmental > Terrestrial > Soil > Palsa > Peat permafrost | place: Sweden: Abisko...
ATTCCGACGTGGTGGTCGAGGTTCCCTGGGCCGGTGGCGCCGCCTACGGCACGCCTGTGGTCCTGACCCCAAGCGGGGTGAGTCGTGTCTACCAGCTCGCCACGGATAACGCCGGCAACCTGTATATCATCGATCCTCCGCACGACCACGTAGTGGAGATGACGCGGACCGGCACGGGGTTCAACAGTCCGGTAACCCTCCCCTTCCCGAGTGGCGGAGCGTTCGTTCCCTGGGGCCTTGCCGTTGACGGATCCAACGATGTCTTCTCGTTCGGCGAGGACGGCACCACCGGCGCGAGTGAAGTGCTGGAACTGCCAGCGACCAGCACCGGATACGGAACCATGGTTACGATTCCGGTTCCGGGCAGCGCCGGCGCGTATGCCATGACCGTGGATGGCGATGGCGATATTTATGTTTCAGGGCTCATCACCTCCAGCAGTGCTTCAATCATGTGGATTCCCTATGGGGGCAACGGCTATGGGTATGGCAGTCCTGCACAGTTAGGGCCCATCTCGCACGGGTACCTTCAGCTTGCCGTGGATGGCGCGGGCAATGTATTTGCTGTTAACCAGCCAACAGTCACCGCCGCATACGACATCGTCGAGTTGGGAGTGGCAAACCCGCCCAGCCTGACCTTCGCCAGCACCGCCGTGGGCGCAACCAGCACTGACAGTCCGCAGACCGTGCCCATCACCAACATCGGCAATGGCGACCTGACCATTGACAGCGTTACTTATCCGGTCAACTTTCCTGAAAACATGAACGACAACAACCTTTGCATAGCGGACAATGCGGTCACCGAAGGCAATAGCTGCGATATCTCAGTCGACTTTACGCCGACCGTGCCGGGCAGCCTCTCGGGTTTTGTCTTGCTGTCCGACAACAACCTCTACCAATTCGAGCCTACGCAGTCGATTGCCGTGAGCGGCACAGCGACCGGAGGCGCGCCGACGGCGACGCTGACAGGGATCACGTTCGGCAGCGTGACTGAAGGCACGACCAGCGCCGCAATGACGGCAACGCTCACCAACACAAGCACCAGCTCGTCGCTGACCATCACCGCCATCACGATCACCGGCACCAACGGAGACGACTTCAACAAGACCACGGGGACCAACGCTTGCGGGACGTCGCTCGCAGCAGGCTCAAGCTGCCTGATTTACGTGACGTTCAAGCCGAGCATTGTGGGCGGTGAATCGGCCACGCTGGGCGTGGCGGACAACGCTACGGGATCGCCGCAGACCGCAGCGCTGACGGGCACCGGGGCCACTGCCGGCGCGCCCATCGCGACTCTGACACCGGCGCTGGCCTTCCCGGCAACCCCATCCGGCGAGAATATCCAATTGCAGGCAATGCTCTCCAACACGGGAAATGCTCCACTGACGAACATTGCCGCCACCGTCACGGGCGCCAACGGCTACGTGTTCAAAATCTATCCGAACGGCTCGTGCTACGGCGTAACCACGCTGGCGGCGGGCGCATCGTGCACCATCTCGATCAATTTCTATCCACCGGGGCCGGGCTATTTCGCGGCTGTTCTCTCAGTGGCTGATAACGCGGCCGGCTCACCGCAGACATCGATCCTCACCGGCGAGGGCACAGAACCTGAGTTGCAGTTCACTCCGGGCCAGCTCGACTACATTGCCGGAACACCGGGCGTGGTGGGCGACACAGGCAGCGGTCCCGCCGTCAATGCCCTCATTGGCGCCGGCTACGGGATTGCTCTCGATTCCACCGGGCTGCTTTACTTCAGCGACTTCACTTACAACACCGTGTGGCAGATTGACTATAACGGCAACATCAACGTCTTCGCCGGAGCGCCGAATGAAGCTCCCGGCCACGGCAGCTACGGCGGCGATGGCGGCGCGGCTTCAAGCGCGAATCTCGACGGTCCCGAGCAGATAGCATTTGACCCATCGGGCAACCTGTACATCACCGACCGCGACAACAATCTGATCCGCGTGGTTGACAGCGCCGGCAACATCAATACGTTTGCGGGTCACTACGGCAACGGATTCGGCGGTTACGCCGGAGACGGTGGCCCAGCCAACCAGGCCACACTGAGCAGCCCGCAAGGCGTCACCTCAGATATCCTGGGCAACATCTACATCTCCGATACCAACAACAACGTGATCCGCAAAGTGGACCTGACGGGCAAGATTACACTGTTTGCCGGAACGCCGAATACGAATGGCTATTCGGGAGATAACGGGCCGGCAACTTCGGCAAAGCTGGGCCAATGCTATCAACTCGCTACTGACCAGAACGGGAATGTCTACATTGCAGACTTCGGCAACGGGGTGGTTCGCAAGGTGGACTCAAGTGGGACCATTACCACCTATGCCGGTGGGGGAACGGCTACTGTAACCGCCACTCCGCAGGCGGCGACTTCGGTCAATCTCAATAATGGTCCGGTGGGTCTGGCCACGGACGCGGCCGGCAACCTGTACGTGCTGGGACTGGGGCCCAATAACGCTCCCGGCGTGTTTGTGGTGAACTCAAGCCAGCAGATTTGGAGGCTTGCGGGCGGCGGCAGCAGCACACTCGTTAACGGAGGCGCGGCCAACTTCGAAGACATAAACCCGAATGCGATTGCCGTGGATAGCTTCGGCGACCTCTATATCAGTGACGCGTACAATCATCTGGTTTCTGAGGTCGGCCCCAATGGCGACCTGGTGTTCCCCAGCACACCGGTGAACAGCACCAGCGCGCCCCTAACCGTTACGCTCAGCAACACGGGCAATGCACCCCTGCAGTTTGCGAATCAGAACGAAGACGATGTGGTGCGCGGTAATCAGAGCCGTCCGGGCAGGGGAGCGAAGAATATCGCCGATCGGCCCCGGGCCAATGTTGTGGACTTCGGCAGCTACGGAAGCATTTCAGGGCCCTTCGCCATCGCATCGGGCGGAACCTGCAACTTCGACGATGGAATCGCAGCGGGCGCGAGCTGCACCATGAACGTGACCTTTACGCCAACCGCTGCGGGCCCTGCCACCGGGGAGATTTTCCTTTACACCAGCTCAGGCACCGGTGGTTCAAACTCGAATGAAATCCTGCTGTCCGGCACAGGCACAGCCGTTACAACAACAACAACGGCCACGCTCACTCCCAGTCCGCTGGCCTTCGGCGGACAGGTAATCAACACCACCAGCCTGGCGCAGGTTGCCGCTCTTTCCAACACAGGCACATCTGGACTGACGGGCATTACGCCTACGCTCACCGGGGCAAACCCAGGCGACTACACCATCCTCACCACGGGGACGAACATCTGCGGCGCAACGCTGGCCGCCGGATCGTCGTGCAACATCTACGTGTCGTTCGCGCCCGCGGCCACGGGCAGTCTGCCGGCTACGCTCTCAGTCGCCGACAGCGCCACGGGCTCGCCGCAGACGGCCTCGCTCACGGGAACAGGCGTGCAGTTCCAGTCCAACGTTGGCCAGGCCACAAATGCGCAGGCGGTTTCGGTCTACTTTGCGACCAGCGGAACTCTGCACACCATTCAGGTACTGACGCAGGGGATCGCGAATCTCGATTTCACCATGGCATCGGGCGGGACCTGCGCCACCGGGACCGCGTACACGGTCGGCGAGTCGTGCACCGTTGACGTGATCTTCACTCCGCAGGCGCCGGGAGCGCGCAACGGCTCCATACTGCTGACCGATGCCAGCTCCAGTGTATTGGGGACGGCGTATCTGCCCGGCCTCGGATACGGGCCTGAAATCGCCTACTACCCCGGAGCGCAGTCGACGCTGCCCTCCTATTCGAATCAGGGATACAGCCAGCCGCTGGGCGTGAGCACGGATGCGGCGCTGAATGTGTATGTGGCGGATACCCTGAACAACCGCATCATTCAGATCCCGCAGAGCGCGTCTGGCTTCGGCACTCCGGTCAAGTTGCCTGCCACCGGACTCAACCAGCCGAGTTCCGTTGCCATCGACGGAAACGGCAACGTTTTCATCGCGGATACTGGGAACTTCCAGGTCGTTGAACTGCCATGGAACGGCACCAGCTATGGAACGCAGGTGGTCCTTGACGCAAGCGGACTGCCCGACCCCGACGGCATTGCCGTTGACGGAAACGGAGACGTCTATTTCGCTGACGGCCTCGACCAGAAGGTGGTTGAGGTGCCGTGGACGGGCGCCGCTTATGGCGCGCCGGTGACGATTGCACAGGCTACCGGCCTCCATTCTCCGCACGGCGTCGCGGTCGACGCAACCGGGGACCTGTTCATTGCCGACTCCGACAACAACCGCGTGGTGGAGCTGCCCTGGACTTCGAGCGGCTTTGGGACGGAAGTGGTTCTAGCCACCGGATTGTTTTATCCGGAAGCCGTAGCCGTGGATGGCGGAGGCAATGTCTACGCTGGCAACACCAATGCCGGCACGGTGATTATGCTGCCCTGGAATGGAGAATCATTTGGCTCGCAGGCCACTTTACCCATCAGCGGCCTTCGCAACAGCACCGGCGTGGCAGTCGACTCGAACGGCAATGTCTATGTCGCTGACGCCGGAAATAACGACGCAGTGATGCTGAATGTATCCAATCCTCCCACCCTCAGCTTTGCGGCCACCAATGTAGGTTCCACCAGCTCCGACAGCCCCAAGACCGTGTCTATCACCAACATCGGCAACGAGTATCTGTATTTCTATGCCCTGGACAACAATCCCGCTTATCCAGTGGATTTCCCCATTAACAACAACGACAACAACCTCTGCTCAGAAGACAGTTCGGTCAACCCCGGCTCGAGCTGCGACGTTTCGGTAAACTTTACGCCAACCGTTGCGGGCAGCCTTTCAGAGGACGTGGTGCTCACCGACAACAATCTCTCTGGGGAGCCCAGTGTCGATGGGGGCGTCACACAGTCGATTCCGGTGAACGGTAAAGGTATTGGCGCCGCCGCACCCGTTGCCAGCCTAACGCCCGGCACCCTCACCTTTACGGCGATTGCAGGCACGACATCCGCCTCGCAAACGGCCACGCTGAGCAATACAGGCAACGCCACGCTGACCATCAGCGGAATCACCATCACCGGCACGAACGGAGACAACTTCAACAAGGCGACGGGGTCAAACGCCTGCGGCGAAACGCTAGCAGCCGACGCCAGTTGCCTGATCTATGTGACCTTCAGTGCGCCATCGGTGGGCAGCTTCACGGCAACGCTCACGGTGACTGACGACGCGAGCCCGACGACCCAATCCACAACGCTGAACGGAACGGGAACCGCGCCACCGGACTTCACGATCTCCGCGACTCCAGCCACGCAAACCGTTCAGGCCGGAGCATCGACTTCCTATACAGTCACCGTGAAGTCAACCGGCGGCGACTTTACCGGCGCCGTGGCGCTAACAGCCAGCGGATTGCCAACAGGCGCGACGGCATCATTCGCACCCACATCTGTAAGCCCCGGCGACGGAAGCGGAAACTCAACGCTGACGATACAAACCGCGGGCAGCCAGACTGCGCAGTCGCGAACCAGTTTCTGGCCGTTGGCGACACCGGCTCTGGCGCTGCTGTTCCTGCTTCCCATGCGACGCTGGCGCAAGGCGGGGAAAGGCAAGCTGATGCTGCTTGTGGTTGGGCTAGTCTCCCTGGCGAGTGCGTTAACGCTGATGGGTTGCGGCGCCGGCTTTGCCCTGGTGCAGCCGTCACAGACCTACACCATCACCATTACCGGAACCAGCGGAACCGACACCCACTCAACCACCGTGCAGCTCACGGTGCAATAAAGGAGACCCCATGCGAGTCCGGATCAAATACATTTTCATTCTGTTGTTGACCATCGCTGTGGTCTCCCCCCGGCAGGCGGCGGCACAGGCTGCTCCGCAGGCTACCGGGGTTCCGCCGGAGGCTCCATTGCACGCCGACCTGGCCATTACCTACAGCTATCTGCACAGCAACGCGCCGGTGGGTCGCTGCACCTGCTTCAACATGAACGGGTTCAGTGTCAACTCCGCATGGCCGCTCAGGCCGGGAGGCTTTGCCATAGCCAGCGATCTCACATTTGAAACCATCGGCAACATCAACAGCACCAATTTCTCGCTCAGCTTTGGCACACTCTCAGTCGGAACGCGTTACCTGTTCCGCACCCACCACCGGTCGTTTCAACCCTACGCGGAGGCGCTGGTGGGTGGGGCGCACGCATCCGGTTCTCTTACCAGGCTGCCGAATCCGCTCAACAACAACTCCACCCTGGCCTTCGCCGGGACCCTGGGCGGCGGAGTGGATCTGCGCGCCGGCCGGACTTTCGCCGTGCGCCTGGTGGAGGCAGACTATCTCCCCACCACGTTCGACAATGGAGTGAATAACCACCAGAACAACTTTCGCATTGCATCGGGGCTGGTGATCCGATTCTGAGGTATGTGGACTTTCACAGGAAGGCAGCGCCCGCAACGAAAGCTTCCTCTCGTCGCGGGCGTTAATATTTCGATTGGAACGAACTGAATAGCCGGCCATCTGGCCATAACCCGGTTCACATGTCGAAAACGAGTGGGATTCATGGGCTACACTGTTGCTGCATGATTGACTGTGCTTCCAGAGCACGTGAAAGGTAAACAGAGCAAAATGAAAAACTTTATCCGCGGCATAATGATTGTTTCAGTGCTGGCAAGCACGGTTTCATTGAGTGCGCAGACTCCCGGGGCGGGCGCGGTTCCACCGAGTGCTCCGACTGCCGACGAGATCGTCGCCAAGTATGTGGCGGCCATCGGGGGCAAAGACGCGATCAGCAAGGTGAAATCGGTGTATACGGAGAGCTCCATGTCGGCAATGGGGAGCGAGAATCCGAGCACCACGACGATTGTGGATGGCGTCGGCTACAAGAGCGAGACAGACTTCAACGGCTCGAAGATCGTGCAGTGCCTCACCGATAAAGGCGGCTGGACCATCAATCCCATGACAGGCGCGGTCAATGCCACGCCCATGCCGGATGACGTCTACAACGCGGGCAAAGCTCAAATCAGGGTGGGCGGCGCGCTGTATGACTATGCGGCCCAGGGCAGCAAAGTCGAGCTGCTTGGGAAAGAAGGAACCGCCTACAAGATCAAGTTGACTTCGAAGGAGAAGGCCGAATCCGTTTACCTTATCGACTCGACTTCCTATCTGGTTACGTCGGTGACGTCGTCGAGCAAGATGCAGGATCAGGATGTGACTGTCACCACCGCGCTTTCCGATTACCGGAAGACAGACTTGGGTATGTTGATTCCTTATGCCATCGGCATAGATTTTGGCGGACAATTCCAGTTGTTGATCACGGTGAAAAAAGTGGAATTGAATAAGACGATCGACCCCGCCATATTTGCAATGCCGAAATAGCGCGTCAGGGCATCAGAACCGAAGTCGAGGGTCAGGCGACCCTGCACAAGACTCATTAGGGCACGCCAGCTCTGGCATCGCTCTACCTTGGACGGCCGAAGAACAAAATGTAGCCGTCCGGGTCGCGAATCTCGAAACCGCGCAAACCGTCGTGCGTATCCTTGAGCGGCACGCTGAATTCTGCGCCATGATCGGCAAAATCGGCGGCAAGCGCATCGGGGTCCGATGCATAAACAAAGGCGTCCAACCGCAAGTGCGGATGACGCGTGTGGTTCGGCACCGGCGACACATCTCTCTCGGACTTGATAAAGATCTGCGCTCCGTCGCGCCCGATAATGGCGAAAAAGGGATTCTGATCCGGCGCCAGGAATCTGGTTTCAAAGCCAAGCTTGTCGCGGTAGAACGCGATGGTTTGAGCGACGTCGCTGACGATGAACGATGGCGAAATCGCCTGCGTGATCGGTCGTGTCATTGGCCTGGACGCTCCTGCTGCGGATCATTTTATGATAACGGCGCGACAGGTCGGATGCTCAAGCCATGGTGCGTCGCCTCGCTTCGTTTCCTAGCTCGATCACGAGTGCTATGATCGGTCCCCGGGAAGATTGAGGGGCTTCGATGCGATACGGACTGGAGAGACTTATTCTGCGTTCCGGGGACATTAGCGACAGGCAGCGGCAAAACCACATCGTTGGAGTGCGCACCCTGCTGCCGGCGCTGCTGATTTTGCCGGGAATCGGCCTGCGTGCTCAGAATCCCGCCGCAATCGTGTTCACTCAATCCGCCCCGCAGGTCGCGGTCTTCGATTTCGTCGAGGTCACCGCCAAACTTCCCGCCGCCGCGGCGCCGAATCCCTTTACGGATGCATCCATAGCCGGCGACTTTGAGCCGGCCGGCTCCTCAAGCCAAATCCCGGTTGATGGATTCTGCGATTCGGCAGATGGTACCGTCTACCGCATCCGCTTCATGCCTGCGAAGAGCGGCTCCTTCACATACCACATCACATTTAAAGCAGGCTCCGTGGCCCAGAATTATTCCGGCACATTCACGGCAATTGACCAGCACCGCCGCGGTCCGCTGCGCGTCGATCCCGCTTATCCGTGGCACTTTATCTGGGAAGGAACGGGCGAGCATTACTTCTTCAACGGAACCACCGCCTACTGGCTGGTTGGCTGGCGCGACGAACGGACGATCCAATACAGCATCGACCGGCTGGCCGCGCTCAAGGTCAATCGCATGCGGGTTTCCCTCGCCGGCCGCGAAAGCGTCTTCTTCGGCGAGCCCGTGATGATCGGCGCAAACTGGACGGTCTACCTGACGCCGTGGCCGGCAGTAAAGGCGGATGATTTTTCGCATCCTGGATTCGATTACTCCCGCTTCAACGTGGCTTATTGGCAGAAATACGAGCGCATGCTGAAGATGGCGCGGGAGCGCAACATAGTGATCTCGGTGGTGCTCGACATGGGTGACAGCGGAGTTCACATGGCAGCAGGCAGCGACGACGAGCGCCGCTACATCCGCTACGCGGTGGCGCGCCTGGGAAGTTTCTCCAACATTACTTGGGATCTGGGCGACGACCTGGACAGTTTTCGCGATGAAAAATGGGCTCACGAAACGGGCACGCTGATCGAGCAGTGGGATCCGTATCGTCATCTGGCCACCAGCCATCCCATCCACACCGAGCACCAGGACCGCGGCTCGGCGTGGTTTGGATTCACTTCCTATCAGGATTGGGGGCGGAACCAGCATGTATTGATGCTGGAGTCGCGCAAGCTGCAGGAGCAGGCCGGGCGCATCGTTCCGCAGACCAACGAAGAATACGGCTACGAGGATCATTATCCGGCCTGGGCAGCCGCGGGTTCTGACTCGGCCGAGGTTCTGCGCAGAACCGCATGGGAGATTTACATGGCTGGCGGGTATCAGACCGCGGGAGAAAGCACTCGCCGCGGAACCAATATCTGGCCGGATTCGGGTGGCGGCTGGATGAACGGCCGTGGCGACGATACCCAGACCATGTTTCTCGGATACGGCCACATTGTCGACTTCTTCACCGGCTTCGAGTGGTGGAAGACCAATCCTCACGATGAGCTGGTGAATCAGGGGGACTTTTGTCTTGCCGACCCCGGTCATGCTTACGCGGTTTATCTCCCGCATGGAGGTAAAGTGACCGTCCGCCTGGAGCCTGGCTCTTACCGCGCCGAGTGGTTCAATGCCAACAGCGGACAAAAATTCCCACTTACCGAAGATGCGACCGGCCCATCATGGACCTCGCCCGATCCGCCGGACGACTCCAGTTGGGCCACTACCCACGACTGGGCGTTGCTGCTGCAAAGACGGTGACCACACTGGGGTAGCAGTAGTTTCCGGATTTAGAAAACCCGAGCAGAGGCAGCGCAATGCTTTTCGAAGAAGCTGGCAAAAGCATTCTGAACCTCCTCTTTGAAGGCACGCTTTTGTTTCGTTCTGATCTTGTGGCCTCTCTTGATCAGTGCCAGGGGTTTGTCCTCCAAAGGAATTGGGCTCGAAAAATAGCCATAGGGTGTTCTCGGCACGCCCAGGGCCTCAAAGAACCCGTCATAGTTTGAGTCCACGTGGGCGGCGAACTCCTCATCGATTTCGGCGGAATACCGATGCGTGGTTGAGCTGACGCTCGCAAATTCCTCAATCCCCAGCGCCTTGCCAAAACCCTGCATCGCCGCAAGCAGCAGAGGGCTTGGGGCGACATCCCACAGGGACTTTGTCGCCAGGGAAATCTCCTCGTAGCGCCCGCGCACACCCTGGATTCGCGAAATCAACAGCACCTCGCTGGCCTTCGATTTCACCACCCACCCTGGGACGATAGTGAAGGCCAGGGTGAAGACGATTTCACCATTCACCAATAGATGGAGAGACATCTCGCCCTCATTGTGTATTGGTTTTGACATGCCCATGGAAATCGTAAAGCAGTGGTTGTCCTCAGAGATTTCGCAGATTGGAATCGTGCCGCCCATGATCTGGCGGAGCAGAGGATTGGGGAGCGCGGCGTGCAAACGGTTGTAGTGCCATAAGAAGCTGGCAGCCCGTTCCGACGTTGACATGCCGTGGGCGAGATACTCAAGAGTGACGTATTTGAATGCGAATCGCGGGTCGTCTTGTGCGATTTGCGCGTAGGGCTCAAGCCGCAGGAGCCGAATGATTTCGGGCTGAACGGTAATGCTGGTCAGGCCGCCCCAGGTCAGGCGCGCAACCCGCAGCGGCGACAGCGATCCTCTCTTCGCGGCCATGGTCAGCAGCTGCCGGAGATAGAGTCCGTGGGGGTTTTGCATGCCACCTGCTTTCACAGAAATGAGAGCTTTCGATGTCACTTGCATCCCCTTAGAGCGAAACCAGAGTCACCTTGTCCCGTTGAGCTTTGTGCAGGGTCGCCGCTCCCTGATGGTCCCACCCCAACGACGAGGACCTGTCGTTGGGGACCCGGGGATGGTCGCGTCGACTTGAGGGTATCGGTTTCGGGATAAATCGACTCTGGGTTCGCTGTAGCGCCTGATGTTTGCCCCGGCTTGATTCAAGTAGCCGAGAAACGAGAGAAAGACAGGGTTACGAACTCTAGTTCCGGTAAACGATCTGATGCGAGGGGCGTCCTCATCGTCTACCATGAATTTCAATAAATGTTGTGTGTTGATGACCGGCGAAGAAAGCGAGAACCGACCGCGGCAGGCAGGGCTGGGGGATGCCGGATCCATTCAATTCGATCCAGCTTCCATAGTAACCTGTGCGGTTCCGGCCTTCAACCATACTTCACCATGAAATTTCCTCGGCGGCAAGGCAACACTGCTAAGCGCGCTTACGGAGCACGGTGTACGAAGAAATCTCGCGGAGCCAGCTTGACAACGTACCGTGGAAGAGCGGATCTTCTCTTACCTGATAGAGCCGCAGCGGGTCGCAAATATGGTCGCTTTCGTGCCGAGCAAGTTCGGCTTCGTCTCGCACGGAAGCAACCGTAGCAAAACAGCCCCGGCAGATGGAGTCGTGAGTGCCATTGGCGTTGACTCTGTGAGCAAAGGAAGTTGTCCCATTCATAAAGCACCTCTTTCAATGACTGAGCGGGAGAGTCCATACAGGCTAATAATCGGGACTTCTTGGAATCTGGTCAATTTTGGCCATCTTTTCGGTTTTCTTTTGGCGCACTGCCAGGATTCGTCCACTCCAGGAAGCGCTTTGCGGGCGGCGGCAATCCTATTTGCGTAGCGGAATCTTGAACTTACATCTGCGCAGGACTTATTTGTAGAACATGCTCTAATAAGTCCACTGGCTGGCATCAATCATGCAAAACATTCCGGAATAATGCGATGCTTCAATTCAATAAGAGAGAGATCTACGATGGACCAAAAGCTGGCGTCAATTCTCGCGCTCTACAACGAAACCGCGCCGCTCGAAGAGGCGCACACGATTCCCGCATCGTGGTATCTCGATCCCGAAATCGAGAGACTGGAACAGAGCAGCGTGTTTGGCGGGAACTGGCAGGCAATTGGACGAACCGACCAGGTCGCTCATCCAGGCGATTACTTTACAGCGGAGTTCGCGGGCGAGCCGATTCTCGCCGCGCGTGGAGCTGACGGCCATTTGCGCGCCTTCTTCAACGTGTGCCGGCATCATGCTGCGGCGGTGGCCACGGCTTCGTGCGGACACGCGCAGTCCTTTCGCTGCCCTTATCACGGCTGGAACTACGGGCTCGACGGCAGCCTCAAAGGCATGCCGGAGTTTGCCGGCGTCTGCAACTTCGAGCGGTCGGACAACGGGCTTGCGCCGGTGGCAGTGGACACTTGGGAAAATTTCGTCTTTGTGAATTTGGCAGCGAACCCGATGCCGCTTGGAGATTACCTCGGCGATCTTGTTGCTCGCGTCGCGCCGCTCCAACTTGGCAAACTGCAATTCCACTCCCGCAGGGACTACACGCTCAACTGCAACTGGAAGGTCTACGTGGATAACTATCTCGACGGTGGCTACCACGTTCCTCACCTGCACAAGGGCCTCAACAGTGTGCTCGACTACACCCACTACACCATCGAGAATGGCCAGCGCTACTGTCTGCAATCCAGCCCCATGGTTGCTTCGAAGGAAGACGCACAAGTCTCGGCCACGCGCACCGGTGATCGCGCCTGGTACTTCTGGCTTTATCCCAACTTCATGATCAACATTTACGAGGGCGTGATGGACACCAACCTGGTGCTGCCCGTGGGCCCAAATAAGTGCCGTGTGATTTTCGACTTCTACTTCGCCGATGTATCGCTCGAGCGGAACGAGTACAACACCGCAAGCGTGGCCACCAGCGACAAGGTGCAGGAAGAAGATGTTGCCATCTGCGAGTCCGTGCAAAAGGGCCTGGCCTCGCGCGCATACGGAGCGGGCCGCTTGTCTGTGAAACGTGAAGCCGGCGAACACCTGTTCCATCGCCTGCTGGCTCGCGACTTGAAATCAAACGGACGGTGACCTTCTTAAATCTGAGAACGGAATTGTTAACACTTATTTCCTCGCAGGTTGAGCAGCGGCTTCCAGTTCAGACCGGAAGCGTGCCGCCTTGGCCGCATCGTGGAGACCGTCGTAGATGGCGGCCAGATCCTTGCGCGCGATGATCAGGAAACGGTCATTGGGGCCCACTTGTTTTACTAGGCCGTTATATCCGATGAGCGACTCGGGCTCAGCATCGGCAAAGTGGCCCTCGCGCAGCAGAGCGCGTCCCAGCTTGAGGTGGGCCACGGTGTCGTTGAGGCTATTGGCTGAAGAGGCGTCGAGCCTGCTGACGGCGTCACGGTACATTTTCTCTGCGCAGGGAAGGTCCTTTTTCTCCAGGCACACGCTGCCGAGATTGGAGTAAGCCACGGCTACGGATGGGTACTGATCGCCAAACAATTGCTTCCACGTATCTCTTGCCTGGGTGAAGTAACTCTGTGCCGCGTCGAGTTGCTTGCCTTGAAAGGCGAGGATTCCGAGCTGGTTCTGCGTGGTGGCAACCGTGGCGTTCACCGGGCCGTTGACGCGCTTCTGGATTTCAAGAGCACGTTCCAGCAAAGTCTGCGCTTCCGCTTCCTTGTTGTCAAAGGTGAGCGGCTGCGCCAGCGCAGTCATATTCGCAGCGGTCTCAGGGTGGTCGGTTCCGTACCAGGCCTCGGTGATTGCAAGAGCGCGGCGATAGTAGGCTTCTGAGGCAGGATAGTTGCCGCGATTCATCTCAATCGCGCCCAGGTTGTTGAACTCCTGTGCTACGGCCGGGTTCTCATTGCCGAGCAGCCGCTGGTCGATTTCCAACGCTTGATTGTTGAGCTTTTCAGACAGGTCGTACTGGCCCTGGTAGAAGGTTACATTTGCCAGCTCGGTTAGATTCTCGGCGGTGGCGATGGTGGCGTCGCCGTTCTGCGGTTGCAGCTTCAGAGCTGCTTCAAGAATCTGCCTGGCCTGGTCGTACTTGGCCCGCACCTCCAACACCGCGCCCATGGCAACCATTGCTTTCAGAGAATCAGCACGCGCGGCATCGGCGCTCGATGCCGTTATGGTGCGCTGGCTCATCTCCATTCCCTGGCGCACCAGAGTTTCCGCTTCGTCCAGCTTGCCCTGATCTTTGCGCAGCAGGCCGAGAGCGACAAGACTTTCGGCCACCTTGCGGTTATCGCCGCCGGATATTTTCCTGCGCTCCGCAAGTGCCGAAACCAACAGCGGCTCGGCGAGGTCGAGCTTTCCCAGCTTCTGGTAGATGCCTCCCAGCGTTTCCTGCATGTCCGACTGCATCTCCGGATCGCTGCCGAGACTGGCTGCCTGCTGGCGGCCGCGATCGAGCAGTTGCACGGCTTTCAGATCCATAGCAGGTCCGGCCGATTTATCGCCGCCATCGAAAAGGCTCTCGGTAAATTGCTGCATGGCTCGTGTTCTTGCTGCTTCGCGCAGCGCTTCGTTGCGCGCTCGCTGCAGACGCACGGTATAGAAGACTACTGTTGCTGCGATCAACGCCAGCATGGCCGCGATGGCAGCAAGGCTACGGCGATTCCGCCGGGCAAACTTGCCGATGGTATAGCCGATCTTGCTGGGGCGCGCTTCAAGCGGGCGACCTTCCAGCAGCGCGTCAAGATCGCGGGTGAGAGCGTCCACGGTGTGATAACGCTGCCGCGGATCAGGCTGCAGGGTCTTGAGGGACAGCACATCCAGGTCAGCCCATTCGGCCTTGGTGAGTTGTGCGCGTAGTTCTGGTTTTTCGCGCCGGACAACTGCGGATGGTCGTTCGATTTCGACTTCTTCCAGCTTGGCGCCGGCGGCAATGGCTTCAAGATTGCGCTGCGGGAGCCGGCCGGTCAACAACTCATAGAGCAAGATTCCCAGGGAATACACGTCAGTGTAAACGCCCACCGCGTCGCCCGAGAGCTGCTCTGGAGCAGCATAGGCCAGCGTCATCATGCGAAGCCCGGTGACGGTGCGGTGTTCCTCCCCTTCCTCTGTGTTCAATTGCTTGGCGATGCCAAAGTCGAGAAGCTTCACATCGCCGGTTTCCGAGACGAGAATATTCGACGGCTTGAGATCGCGATGAATGATGGCGTGGCTGTGCGCAAATTGCACCGCCTCGCAGACGCGGCGCAGCAGCTTCAAGCAGCCGCGCACATCGGTTCCGTGCCGGCTCCAATACTCATTCAGCGGAAGACCGTCGGCATACTCCATCACGAACCAAGGTGTGCCATCTTCCAGCGTGTTCGAGTCGTAAATGCGCGCAATGCCGGGATGATTGAGTTGAGCCAGAGTCAGTTGTTCAATGTGGAATCGCTGCCGGCGCATGGGCGACAGCCATGCGTCGCGCAAAAGCTTGATTGCCACCTTTCCGCCAATGTCAGTGCGCTCGGCCAGGTACACCACGCCCATGCCGCCTTCGCCCAGAAACTTGAGCAGCCGATAGGGACCAATCTCACGCTGGACCAGGGAAGGCAGCGGTCCGAAATCGAGCACGGCGCGCGCGGTCTCATCCAGACTTGAATCCAGCAATGGATTGGCGCGGCGGTCTTCCGCCAGCATGTCCATCACGTTGTCCAGCACCTGGGTCTTCAGCGATTCGTCGCCGGTGTACATCTGTTCCACAGCGGCTCGCTGCGCGTCAGGGGGCAAATCGACGGCGCGGGCAAAGATGTCCTGAATCTGCTGCCATCCGCGTTCGTCCATGCCGTGTTGCTCCTTGGTGATCAACCCTTGGCTAGAGTAGAGAGTTCGGAAGATACACCCCTCAGGGGCTAAAGCCCACGTTGATTTCGTTCCGTTTTCGGCACGACTAAAGTCGTGCCCTGTTACAAAACCTTCGAGAATCTCCAGCGGAATGGGTATTTCTGCAGCCTCTCAGGTTGCGTCCAGGGAACGGCGGATCTCCACCGCCAGCCAGGCACGCGCCGCACGCCATTCCCGGGAGACCGTCGACTCGGAGATTTCGAGAAGCTCGGCCAGCTCGTTGATTTCCAGTCCACCGAAGAATCGTCCTTCGACCAGCCTGGCCTGGCGCTCGGAGATGCGGCCCAGTTCGTCCAATGCGCTATCCAGAGCCAGGATGTCTTTGGGGCTGGCAACATTGCGAATGCCGGGCACGAACTCATCGAATGTGACCATCATCTCGCCATCCCGCCGCATCCCGGCATTGCGCCTTCTGGCCGCGTCCACCAGCACCTGGCGCATGGCCCGTGCCGCGATGCGCCGGAAATGCAGCGGTGAAGTATCGGCAATCTGCGGCGAGTGCGCCAGCTTGATCCAGGCCTCATGCACCAGCGTGGTCGGGGTCAGCCTGCCATTCTGCTCCTGGCGCAAGACCCCGGATGCCAGCCGGCGGAGTTCCTCATAGACGAGGCTGAATTGCTCGTCGAATGACTCGCGGTCCGCGATAGCCGGCATTCCTGACCCTCGATTAAACATCACTGGAAGAATTTTTTCCGCGCCATGACAAGTTTGACGGGGTTTCTGCGCAATAGGCAAGTAGCATGGTCCCCGGCCTTCAGCAGAACTTTATCCCGTTCGAGAAAACTCCCAAAGGTTAGGTCAACTTTCAGGAAAAAAAGGAAAACCGCAATGGCGACGGCAGCGATTTCAGATTCATTCGAGAGTATCAGGCGCGTTCCCTCTACGGAAACAGGAATTGTGAGCGTCGAACACACCGGGACTGCTCAGTCCATAGGTCGGTTGAACTCCAAGCATCAGGCACCGCTGCGCAAAGGGGTAGTTCTGGCTATCGCCGCATTGCTTTTCATCCTGAGCGCCGGGCTTTGCACCGCGCAGGAGAGTACTCTTTATAGCTTCAGCTTCAACACCCTCGACACCTATGACGGAGCTGCCCCCATCGGCAACCTGATCTTCGATTCCAACGGCAATCTTTATGGCGCCACTTCTTCGGGGGGAAGTTCTTCCGACGGGGGAATGATCTTTGAGCTGTCGCCCAAGGAAGGCGGTGGCTGGACGGAGAAGATCATCTACCCCTTCACCGGCAACGGAACCGGCAGCGCGCCGACAGGCAGTTTGATCTTCGATTCCAACGGCAATCTTTACGGGACGGCGAGCAACATCGTCTTCGAGCTGTCCCCTGGGGAAGGCGGCACATGGACGGAACAGGTTCTCTACACCTTCAGCGGCGAGACGGACTCAAACGCTCCCAACGGCGGCCTTATCTTCGACAAGAGCGGCAATCTTTATGGCACCAGCTCATCGGGCGGGGCGTACGACGCCTATGGCACAGTCTATGAGCTGTCGCCGCCGGAGTCTGGTACCGGCCCATGGACCGAGCAGATTCTGCATAGTTTCAACGACAACTTCGTGGATGGGTATCGGCCTCTCGGCAGTCTCATATTCGATGCCAACGGGAATCTTTACGGAACCACATCCTATGGCGGCGCGAATGGCCAGGGAACTGTCTTCGAGTTGACGCCTGCAGCCGGAGGCGTGTGGACGGAAACTATACTTTTTAATCAGACTTACTCCGAAACCCCCTACGCCAACCTGATCTTCGACACCGAAGGCAATCTCTACAGCACCAGTTTCAGCGGTGGAGCTCCAAATCAGACTATCGGCCAAAATGGCACGGTCTTCGAGCTGTCGCCGCCGCAGTCAGGCACCGCCTGGACGGAGCAGATTCTGCACAGCTTTGCCCAAGACGCCACCGATGGAAGTTCCCTTGCGGCTGGCTTGATCTTTGACACCAAGGGCAATCTCTACAGCACCACGTTCCATGGAGGCCCGTACTATACCGAGGGCGTCACTGCCAATACCGATGGCACCATCTTCGAGCTGCTGCCGCAGCAGACCGGCGGCTGGGCAGAAGACATTCTTTACTTCTTCGGGACTGCGGCAAACGATGGTGTTTTGCCCACCGCTGGAGTCATCTCCGATTCCAAAGGCAATCTCTACGGCGTAACCAGCGAAGGGGGCGCCTACGGCTACGGCGCGGTATTCGAATACACGCCTGTACCAACCGTGCCTGCGCCGGTCTTCTCGCTGAACCAGGGCGTTTACCCGTCAACACAAACTGTTACCGTCACAGACGCAACCGAAGGCGCGATGCTCTACTGCACCACGGACGGGACCGCTCCCACCACCTCCTCGCCGATGTGTCCCGCGTCCCTCACAGTTTCGGCGTCCGAAACTATCCGGGCCGTCGCCGTATACACGGGCCTGGCCAACAGCCCGATCGCCAATGCCACCTACTTGATCGAGCCGCCGGCGGAAACTCCTACCATCTACCCTGATGGTGGCAGCTTTACCTCGTCCACATTCGTCACGATGTACGACGGGACGACGGGAAACAAAATCTACTATTCGACAACCGGTGGGGCGCCCTTCACGCTTTACACAAGCGGATTCTTCGTCAGTTCGTCCGAAACCATCACGGCCTATGCCATTGCTAACAACTATACCCAGAGTGCGCTCGCGACAGCCGTCTTCAACGTCAACCTGATCACCAAGCTGACCGTGCCCACTCCCGGCGCCAAACTTACCGGGCCCAGCGTCACGTTTCATTGGGCAGCCGGCACCGGCGCCACCTCGTACGCCCTCTGGCTGGGCACCAACGGGGTGGGCTCGAACAACCTGGGGAGCTCGGGCGCAACCACGGCTCTTTCGGCAACGTTCAACGGACTGCCGACGAACGGCGAAATGATTTATGCCCGGCTGTTTGCAACGGTAAACGGTGTTCTGCAGCATTACGACTACACCTATACTGCGGCTTCGGGAGCAATGATCACCTCGCCTGCGCCCGGCGGCACGCTCACCGGCCCCAGCGCCACGTTCCAGTGGACGCCTCCCACTGGCGCCACATCGTACGATCTGTGGCTGGGCACCACCGGAGTTGGCTCGGACAACCTGTGGGGCTCGGGTGCGACGACGGCCACCTCGGTGACGTTCGGCGGGCTGCCCACCAACGGTGAGACGGTGTATGCGCGCCTCTTCACCACCCTTTACGGGGCCAGCGTGTATGCCGACTTTAGGTACACCGCTGTCACGCAGGCCATTTTGACATCTCCCTCACCCAGCAGCACCTTGACCAGCCCGAGCGCGACGTTCATGTGGTCGGCCGCCGTCCCGGCATCCGGGGTCACCGGCTATGACCTTTGGCTGGGCACCACCGGAGCCGGTTCAAACAACCTGTGGGGCTCGGGTTTGACGACGGCTACATCGATCACGTTCGGCGGGCTGCCGACCAACGGCGAGAAGATTTATGCGCGGCTGTTCACCCACTTCAGCGGAGGCTCGGGGTATGCCGACTATATCTACACCGCGACGACGCCGGCCCAGCTGACCTCTCCATCGCTGAGCAACCCATTTACCGGCGCGAGTGAGACATTCATGTGGACGACCGTCAGCAGCGCGACACACTATTCCATCTGGGTGGGCACCAGCGTGGGTGCGAACAATCTGGGCTACACCTTGGGTGGAACCACGGCCACTTCCTACACATTGAACGATCTGCCCACCAACGGAGAGCCGGTTTATGTGCGGCTCTGGACCAATTACCCGGGCGGAGGCCTGGCGCACATCGACTATATCTACACCGCCTACAATGCGGGTCCATGAATTGGGGTTTTGCGCGAGGTTTTTTGAAACCTGGGATGTAAGATTCGCACCACCCCAGGTTTCAAAGGCGCGCTTTGGACAGCGGACGCGGTGCTCCTCTTATGCGGCGGATGAATCATCGTCCGCGGCAACATCATCGACCGCAGTGTCATCCACCGCGGCAGTATCGTCCGCCGCGGCCGTATCATCCACTGCGGTGTCGTCAACCGGAGCATCTTCGTCGGCGGTCACGGTGTCTTCCGATGGGCCCAGCGGATCGCCGTACTCGCCCGCTTCCGCGGCATTGTCGGCATTCCCCTGTTCGTTGTCAGCCGCCGAGGAGTAGATCGCGGCGTCGTCGGGATTTCCGGAAGCGTCGTAACTCGCGGCGGTGGCCGCATCCTGATTGGCGGTCTCCTGGTCCCAATTGGCCCAGCTCTCGTTCTGAGCCGCATCCCAGGTCTGGTCGGTCGAGTCCGGGCCTCCGGCGTTGGCCACATCCTGCGAGGCTCCATAGGCCTGCTGGGCGTCGGTGTTTGCGGTTGCGTAGTCGCCTGAGGCGGCAGCCTGCGCTTCTGCCTGCTCGTCCTGCTGAAGCGTTTGCTGGGCGTCAGTCAAGTCGGGAGTGTCGTCGCCCGGATCAAGCGCGGCATCATAGACATCGGCATCGTTGTTGGCATCATCTGGCATCACTCAACCTCTCTTTCTTGGCAACAGGGCTCGGGTCACATGGCTTGGTCTTGCGCGACAGCCGGCCCCGGCGGCGCCGCAGCCGGCTTTGAACGCAACGTAAAAACGTTTTGACATTTTGGACAGCGCACATTCAGGGATTGTTTGCCCCGCAAAACGGCAAATGGAATGCGCACAGCGGTCTGGCACTTTTCGCAAACAGCTCGAATGGAGTCCGCAGGCGTTCGTGTAGCAGCCGCCTTAATCGGAGCAGCCGGCTTGGGCTTCGGTGGAGGCGCGAGTTCCTTGAGAATGGAGCGCACAATCTCGCTGTGGCGCCTGAGCTCGGGCTCGCGCGCCGCCCCACTCAACAGCCGCAAACGCCTGGTGGTGTACATCGACGAGGAAGTGGCCATTTCAGAAAAGCGCGTCATCCTGTCGTCGCTCTCGTCTTCCTGCTTCATCCATTCCTCGATGTTGACCTGTTTCAGCAGCCGGGCAGATTTGATTGACCACGCCAGCAGTACACGGCGCGCCAGGGCCTCATCCCCTACGGCGAGCAGCCCAGCGCGGTCGGCTGTGATCTCCGATTGGCGCGACCACGCCATCAGCGGCATCTCCACCGCGCCCTCAATCAATTTCATGGGGTGCATGGCGTTCAACAATCCATTGGAAAGCAGTCCGCTGTGTTGGCTGCTGTCGCCGTTGAGGAAACGCGTGATGGTTTTCCAAAGGGCATGACCGGCGCGGCAGTGTCCCATCTCTCGCGCCAGCACAAAGAGCAGTTCGTCGCCCGCGAAGTTGTTGAGGATGGCCGTGCCCAGCACGATAAACGCACTGTTGTCGGTGCCGAAGGTATAGGTATTCCACAGTTGGTCGCCCGCGACATACACATCGGGCATACTGGGAAGCCCGAGAATGCGCGCCGCCAGAACCGCCTGCTTCCACACGTCGGGCAACTGCCTCGGGCCCATGCGGATGCCGTTGAATGTGGACTCAATCCACGGACGGCCTACCTTGTCAGAGGCCGAATGCACCATCGAGTTCAGCGCAGAAATCTGTTGCAATCGGTTCATCGCCTGGCCGTCCTGCGCCCACAAAAAAGCCGAGCGATCAAGCCGGTAACCGGGAACCAAAGGACGCAGCCATCCACATCCCGTGCAGACATTCTCCGCAGCACCCAGAAGATCCCCGTTGCCGCTGCAGACCTTGCAGGCGGGTTGGCTCTTGACGCCGGGCGGCGGAGCCAGCGGTGCAGCGGCCGCAGCCGGCGGCTGCACCGGCGTCATCGCGGCCACAAGCTGGACCCCGCAGAAGGTGCAGAACCGCGTGCCGGGCGCTTGAGGCCCGTGTCCCTGCGGACAAACTAAAGCGGTTGCGGTTGTGGCCATGTGGTTTTCCTATTAGGATTGCGCGAAACGAAACATTAATGCGTCACGAAGCGAAGATCTGCTAACTTGAGAACCCAACTGAGAAAATAGAGCGCTGTGACAGCATAGACAGCCTTTGTGAATTGAGCGCTCTCTGTGATTCGTCGAAACGACATGCGGCGCCAGAGCAGAAAAATCGAGGTCGGAATCGCAGACACCGTGCCCAGGAACGCCAGAATGCCGAATGGATTGGCGAGAAATGCTTTCCAGAAGTGGAGCCGGACGGCCCACGCGAAACAGGTGGTCAAGCCGCAACTAGGGCAGGGCAGATGCGTCAAGAGCATGAAGCTGCAAGGAGGCAGCCCGAGTTGCGTATGCGTTCCATAGCCAATGGCTGCCGGCTTGAGCCAGCCTGCGACGGCGAGCACCGTGCAGGCAGAAACCAGCAGACCAATAGCAACGAATTTGTCGGTCCGCCCATACGCAGTGACGCTCATTGAACCCTCTGATCAGTCCCAGAAATGGCGCATCCCTGCGAAACCCCAAAACAGGCAGATACCGAGAACAGATAGACAAAGGGCAACGATGTTCAGGTAGAAGGCGCCCTTGGCCCAGCCCTCATCACGGTTCGGCGCCCGGCCGGCGGCGATCTCATCCATGTCTTTCTTGGCTAGAAAAATGCCCGGTATGGCGCTGAAGGGTCCGCAACAGAAAAAGGATGCGATGCCCAACCCGATGGCCCATTTGGTGAGGTCACCAACCACCTTCGCCCCGGGAACCAGCGGGGGATAAGCTCCCGGAGGCGGCGGATTACCGCCAGGCGGAGGCGCGTATCCACTTGGCGGCGGTGCATAAGCGCCAGGAGGCGGTGGGTAACTGCCGGGGGGCGGCTCATAAGCGCCTGGGGGTGGCGAAGCAGCGTTGGGTTGAGGCTGATACGGGTTGGGGGGCGGAGCCTGGATGGCGGCGGGCGGCTGCACTTCGATCGCCGCGGGACTTTCAGCGGAAGCATTCGGCTGGTGCGCGGGCAGCGGAGATCCGCAGGCTCCGCAGAACACAGCATCCGGCGGACATGTCCCGCCACATCGTGGACATCTGACATCGCTCATCGCAAGTCACCTTTCAAACAACGAGGGAAAAACAGACCGCCAACGGCTTGCACACTCCACCGCGACGCGACAAAGCGCTGCGAATGCAGTGGTGGGAGTTTGCCGTTCGCAATTACTCTATCCGGTTTTGCTGGCGAATGAGAAAAGAATTTGTGCGATTCTCTTGAGCGCGTTAATCCGGCACTGTGATTGTGGTCCCCTCGCCGGACAAGGGAGTTGTCCTTTTACCGCCAGTTCCCCATCAGCACAAACGGAGCCCAGTAGTAGGGATGGGTGTAGCCTGCGTGCGCGTTCTGCGCGGGTGCGGCAGCGCCGAAGCCCCTGACGCCGATGCCCTGTGGCGGTTTGACATTGCCGAGCAGCAGATCCAGCTGCGCCTGGCGCAACGCTTCCACCTTGGCGACTTTGCCCTTGCCCTCCGCCCAGCGCTTGTAGAAGTCGCTCATAAGCTGGCCGGTGCTTGCGTCGTTGACCGACCACAGCGACGAAATCACCGCCTTGGCGCCCTTCAGTTGCGCCGTCATGCCCAGACCATCTACCTCGCGGCCGTTACTGGCCGTGCCGCTCACGCCCGTCTCGCACGCGGAGAGCGTCAGCAGGTCTGTATATCGCAGCAGCATGCTGCGGTTAGCGCGGAAATCCGCCACTGTGAGGTGATAGCTCGAGCTGGGGTTGTCTTCGCCGGCCAGAAGCAGATAGCTTTGGCTGTCGTCCCCTGGCTGGTACACAAAGTGGCTGGCAATATGAACCACGCCGTTGTGCTTGTTCAGCACCTTCTCCATTGCCTTTTCAGTAAACTGCCCATCAAGCAGAATAGTTCCCGGCAGCACGCCGTTGGCGCCCTGCACCTGCGCATCGTGCACCACGCCGTCCAACTCCGCCGCTACCGCCGGCAACGCGGGCAATTTCTCTTCGTACTGGCGCGAAATCCCCATCGCCGCCACGCTCAGGCCGATCACGTTCGGCGTTTCCGAGAGAACGTCATAGCTGGCCGGCGTAATGGTCACCGTGCTCAAGTTCTCGACGAGGTATTGCTTGCCGTCGTAGAGCGCGGCCATGGGCACATAACGCAGCACGCCATCCAGCGACCACACCAGCGTATCGGCATTCGCCAGGTCCAGGTCATGCTTCACCGGGCCAATCAGGATGTTGTAGAGCTCCTGCGCCTTTGGCCGCGGGTCGCTTGCGGGGTCGCGCAGCGCCTGGTCGAATTCCGCAACCTTGCGATTCAGATCCGCTTCTGCAATGGCGTAGTCCCGCGCCACGGTCCCCGATGCGGTAATCACAATCACCCGGTAGTGGTCGCTTGTGACCATGGTGTAGAGCGCAACGGTGCGCGGCGACTTGGCAATCTGGTTTTCCAGCTGGCTCACTTTGCCCTTGATATCTTCCACCTTGTTTTTGGCTTCGGCGTTCTCGCCAAACAATGTGTAGAGACGGCCATAGTAGTCACTCAGCCCTTTGTCGGCCTGCTTAATCGTGTCGGTCAACTTTTGGAACTGCTGCTCCTGATCGGTGTTGCGCGGGTCAATCTTGTTCAGCTCTTCCCAATGCTCGCCCAGTGAAACTAACTCCGCGGTTGACTTCTGGTAGTCCTCTTCCGCCTGCTTCTCCGCTGGGGTCAACGTCAGCGGGCTCAGCGTGTCTGCCGCGGCGCCACGCACGTAGTCGGAGTACTCCTGCTGCTTGAGCAGATCCAGCACCTGCTCCGCTTCCGGCAACCGTTGCTGCGCAATCAGCACGTCGGCCAGGCCGTGATAGTAATCGGCCTTTGAAGCCAGGAATTTCCCTTGCAACCCCTTGTCAAGCCCCTGAATGTTGCCGCGCACCTGCTGCAGCATGTTTACCGCCTGCTTGCCGTAGTAGATGGCAAGGGACGGCTGGCGCGCTTTCTGGGCGAGCATTAATTTGTACAGATCATCGGCTTCCTCGATGGCATTGCCGAGTTCTGCATCAATCGACAAAGCCTGGGTATAGGAATCGAGCGCCTTCTGCCTCTCTCCGAGGCTCGCATAGACGGTGCCCAGGTTGTTCAGCGAGACGGCTTCGCCGCCCCGGTCGCCTCCCTGGCGGGAAATGGCGAGCGCCTGCTCGTAAATCTCCAGCGCTTGCTGCCTTTGCCCAAGCTCGTTGTCGACGCTGCCAATGTTGTTCAACGTCAAGGCCGCGTCGCTGAGGTCGCCCGCCTCCCGGGCAATAGGCAGCGACTGGTTGTAATACTCGAGCGCTTTCTGCATGTCGCCAAGCGTGTAATAGGCGTCGCCGATACTATTGAGCACCATGGCCTCGCCGACGCGGTCGCCTGCTTCGCGACAGATGGGGAGCGACTGGTTGAAGTACTCCAGCGCCTTCTGCTGATCTCCAAGGTCATTGTAGGTACTGCCGATGTTGTGCAGGGCGGCGGCCTCACGGAACGGCTGGCCCAACTGGCGAAAAATCGTAAGTGCCTGCGCGTAGTTCTCCAGCGCCTTCTGCTTCTCACCCAGATGGGAATCGGCATTTGCTATGTCGGTAAGATCCACGGCCTCGTCGCCGGGTTTGCCCAATTGGCGATCGATGGGAAGCGCCTGGTTGTAACACTCCAGAGCCTTTTGCCTCTCCCCCAGCTTCTCGTAAACGACGCCCATGTTGGTGAGGGTTGAGGCCTCGCTGGCGTCATCGTGCACCTGGCGAAAGATGGCGATGGCTTGGCTGTCGTAATCCAGCGCCTTTTGCGTGTCCCATAGGTTGTCGTAGTCCCTGCCGATGTTGGACAGCGCAATGCCTTCGCCGTCCCGGTCGCGAATCTCTCTTCGCAGCGCAAGTGCCTGGGTGTAATACTCCAGTGCTTTCCGCCGGTCCCAAAGATCGTCATAGACGTTGCCCATGTAATCCAGCATCCAGGCTTCCTCTGAACGGTCTCCAAGCTGGCGAAGAATGGGCAGAGCCTGGTTGCAGAACTCCAGCGCCTTCTGCTTCTCTCCCAGGTCGAAATAGGTAGTGGCAATGCTCTTCAGCGCCGTTGCCTGGCCGCGTGGATCGTCGGATGTGCGATAGAGCTCAAGCGCCTGGGTGGATGCCTCCAGCGCCTTTTTCTTCTCGCCCATGGCGGTGTACGCGTTGCCGATGTTTTCCAGGGCTGACGCCTGGCCGGCCTCATCCTTGGCGGTCCGCGCCACTTTGAGGGCCATGTTGTAGGCTTCCACCGACCTCGCGTATTCCGTATTCTGATAGAACAAATCTCCGAATTGGCTGAGCGCGGCGGCCTCTGCTTTTGCGTCGCCTGCCGCTCGCGCCGCCTTCAGCGCCCCTCCCATTCTTTCTATTTGCGCTTCTAAGTTGGCCAGCTCCTGGGGGGTCGCAGCCGCATCGCTCTGAGCGGGCGTCGCGGATGTCTGACCGCTCATGCTGTGCGGGAACGCTATCGCCGCGGCCACCGCCAGCAACAGAGCCAGGCCGGAGCGCCGTGAATAGAAGTGGACTTTCGCCATACCGTGAAGACCTCGCAGCGATGGAGCAGGGAAGGGGGCGAATGCTCTCGAGCCTACTACAAACACTCAAGGACAAGCCACCTGAATGCGAGTGAACTCGGCGTCGTTCCCCGGTGCCCCGCATGCGGCGCGCGACGCAGAGCAGAGGATGGACAACCTTTTGAAACTTCACATCCAGGACGGGTTGCGCGGAGCACTCTCATCCCTCGATGACCGCTCGGCAAGAGCATGGCCAAATGCAGCCCCATCGGAGTCGAAGCCCCATAGTTACGAAGTACGCGCAGTTCGACAACGAGGATTCGGAGCACGCAGCCCGATCCCGATTACGTTTTGGATGGACCGTTTTTGGATGCCGGCCATCACATGAGTATGCTGCTTGAACCCGCCCGGAGACGTGGCCGCCAATACCTTAATCCTGTGCCGACGAAGGTCGGAGGCCTGTCTACGATATTCAAAATCGGGCCAGAGTTTTTTCTGGGCGCGAAGGCCCGCTCACCAAACCGCCCGCTCGGCCCATTTCACACAGACCCGGCGGTTTACTTGACAGAGCCACACTCAGGGCTGCGCATTACCTGGATGGGACATTCTACGTCGATCCTCGAGATCGATGGTGTACGTATCCTGATCGATCCGGTGTGGGATGAGCGTGCGTCCCCAACAACCTGGAGCGGACCAAAACGATTCTTTCCGGCGCCATTGGAACTGTCCGATCTTCCCAAGATGGATGCGGTAATTGTGTCGCACGATCACTTCGATCATCTCGGCGCGGGGACCATTCGCGTGCTTGCAAAACTACCTGCTCTCGAGAAAGCGCAATGGATTACACCCCTTGGCGTTGGCGCACTGCTCAAGAAACTCGGGGTGGCGGCGACCCAATGCCTGGAATTGAACTGGATGGACAGTACGCGTTTGGGATCAGTACAGATGACGGCGCTGCCAGCGCGACACTTTTCAGGCCGGAGCCTCTTCAATCGCTTTGAAACATTGTGGGCGTCGTTTGCTCTCAATGGCCCACACCATCGGGTGTATTACGGAGCGGATTCCGGTGAATGGCCAGGCTTCCGCGAAATCGGGGAACAGTTTGGCCCGTTCGACCTGACCATGCTCGAAATCGGGGCTTCAAATCCGCTATGGATCAACATTCACATGGGCCCGGATGGCGCGGTTCGCAGCTTTCAAGCGCTCGGCAATCACGGTTTGCTGATGCCGATTCACTGGGGGTTGTTCGATCTCGCTCTTCACCACTGGAAACAGCCAATTGAGAAGATCTGGCCTATCGAGGGACTGAAGCTCTGGTCGCCAACCCCAGGCGTCCCTTCAGAAGTAGTTGCAGGCGTAGAACTGCGGTCGGAGTGGTGGCGCTGAAGTGCCCTCATAGACAACTGGCATTGTCTCGCTAAGCCCGCTTTGTTCTTGCTGCACAAAGCAGCGCGCATCGGCGGTTGCACGCCCTCTTCACGTCTCATTCAAAACATGCGCCACGCGCCCGGCGATCAGGTCACTGGGGGATTCGCCGGGGTCGATCTCGATCAGGTCGACGGGAAATACGACGCTATGCGGGCGCAGAACCAGGCGGTTGACCGTGAAGTTCGCATAGCGCAGCGTAAGGTGTGCGCCGTGCCGCACGGCGTACAGATTCGGCCGATTCGGCCGGTAGGGCGTCAGCGACGTATAGTGGCGATCGAGCAGCGCGATGGCCTCCGGCAGCACCAGCGGTTCCATGGCCGCGGCGTCCACTGCCCCCACGCGCACCGCAACAAACCGCTGCCAGGTGCGCCGCGAGTTTGAGACCCTGGTGCGAATCGATGGCAACAGGCCCTCTGGCAAATGCAGCATCGACTGCACTACCGAAGCGCGAATATTCGGGTCAAACAGCGCCGCCGCGTGGGAGACAACCGGGACCCTGCTCTCGTCTCCGTCCATGGGGAACGAGCCTGCCAGTTGCATCACCGGTAAGAGGTCGGCTCCCGTGAGGTGCTGCGTGGCAAGCACGCGGTCCAGAGCCTCGAGCGAAAGCTGGCGCCTTCGGTGCAGAAAATTGGACAGGTGAGGCTGCCCAAAGCCGGTCTGGCGGGCCAACAAGGAAACGCTGAGCGTGCCCCGCTGTATCCTGCGCAGCAGCTCCAGGCGGAGCCGTTCGTGCATTTGGGTGAAATTCATCTGTGGATAATCCGCCACGAGCAATGGGAGAGGGGTGTCATCATTTTCTTCCGGAAAACTTGTTTGCGGTCTATATCCTTTATTTTGAGCAGTTACTTTAGGGTGAGAGGGCCAAGAGCCGGAAATCGCTCCGAAGACATTGACGCAAGAGAATCAAATTTCTAGATTTGCTACTTAATCCTGTACTGGCTTGTGGGAATCTTCTAAACAACGCTTCATTGCCGCAAGGCTGAGCGGGGCGTTAGCGGTTCCACAATCACGCTGCCCAGGAGGCACAGTTCTAAAGTGCCTTTTTCCTCAAGAAAAAGGCACCTGTTGCAGAACTACAAAGGGCGCTTGAATTGTGGAACCGCTCTATCGGCTGCTCGTTTCAGCGGTAAATGAATCATTGCCGGAGAGCTTACTTCGATTCCGGCCTCCCACATACGGACCCCAAACGCTGAGCAGAGGCGTTTGGGGCAGGCCAGGCAGGACAATTCCAGGATCTGCGCGCTACGAACATGACAAAAAACGAGAGAGCACGGGCGGCAATCCCCCATCAGGACATAAGAAACCTGAATTGCCATGCCCGGTTCTCTTCACCCCGCGGAGCAGCCAACAACAAAAGCCGTCGGGAGCTGGCTCGAATACGGAGAACAAGTCATGGAATTGCGCGTGCATTTGAAGGTATGCGAGGGGTGCGGCTGTCTTTGGTACCGCGCTCAGACTCAAGGGAGTGTGTACTGCCACCGATGTGAGACCAGGCTGAAAGATTTTCCCACGCCGGAAACCCGCAAGCGGCCCGGTCGTCGGGCCCGAAAGGTGCTGGGCCGGGTTTGGGCGGCCGAGGCAACAGGAGGTGCGCGTTGAGCGCCGCCTTGCACTTGCCAACGGTTTGGGGAACAGGCGCTTCACGGCGGGAATTCCAGGAAGACGGAGGGAGATGGAAACCGGAAGCGGCTGCGCACACTGAGGTGCATCCGCAGCCAGGCGCGCCCGCAACGGACCCGGTTGTGAGCCTGGCCTTTTACCGAAGGCACACGGAGAAGATGCTGCGGCGCTATCTCTATGCGTCAATGCAAGTGGGCAGGGCGCCGTCGATTCTCGGTGAGCCGGTTGCGCGGGGATGGGCCTCAAGCCGCCCGGTCCGCACCTTTGAAGATGCAGTCATCTTCGTCCTCGACGTGGAAAACTGCCTCAACGCTCTTGGATCGCTCGACCGCCAGATGCTCTTCCGCATCGTGATCCAGGAGTACACTCAGGCGGAAACCGCAACCTTGATGGGGATGAGCGTCCGCAGCGTCTGCAACAGGTATCCCATGGCCACCGACCGGTTAACAGAGAAGCTGCTGAAAACCGGATTACTGGTTCTACCGCAGTAACCCACCGTAGATAACAGAGCACACTGGAAAGGGGAGCGCGGATGCGTTCCCCACTTCGGGTTTCTGCCCAATCATTGCCAGTGTCCTGTCTCCAGAGTTCATAACATTAAGAGACCTGTCATCCTGAGCGAAGCGTACTTCAGCGGAGCCGAAGGACCTGCATTTGTACGGACAGTCAATGAATCTCGCTCTGTTCTCACGCGCTCTGTGCCCAATCCTTCTGAGCGAAACGAAGTGGAGTTGAAGAACCTGCGTCTTGAACATTCACCGCGAAAGGGTGGGATCCCACGCCCCCAGACCGCCTAACTCGGGATCGTTTTTGAAAGCTTCCAAACACGCCTGTTATCCAACCCCGTCATATCTCTCTGTTATCTTGGACGGGTCCAGCCGCTTCGCCTCGCCGCGTGCGCCGAACCGGACAATCCCTTGCAGGAGCCCAATCCCATGCATCTGTCTCCCCACCCCGTTGCGCTTCTCTTGCTTTCAGCCTGCACCGTTCTCGCCGCCCAGCAACCAGTCAATCCGTCCCAGCCCACCACTGCGGCTGAAGCTCCCAATCGCGACACCAGCTACATCGATGCGCAAGGCACAGCCCATGTCACGCGCGTGGTGCCGATCCCGCAGGATCTGAGCATCCAGTCGCAGCACTTCCTCAGCCACGCCATTCCCGACCAGGGCCCGCCGCAGTCGCTCGCCGACCGCCGCAAGGGCACCGACGATTACACCGCGCGCGCCCGCGTTGAGTGGACCCAGGTCTGCCCCAACCAGCTTGTCGACGACAAGATCGCCGGCGTTCCGGTACACATCGTCACCCCCGACGGCATGCCCGACGCCAATAAGGACAAGGTGCTGCTCAACCTCCACGGCGGCGGATTCAACTCCGACTCAGGCTCCTACACCGAATCGATTCCCATCGCCAGCTACACCAAGATCAAGGTGGTCGCCGTGCTCTACCGCCTGGCGCCCGAGTCGCCATTTCCCGCCGCCGTCGACGATTCGGTGGCCGTCTACAAGGAGTTGCTCAAGACCTACAAGCCCAACCACATCGTGATCTACGGAACCTCGGCAGGAGCCATTCTGACCGGAGAAGTAGCCGTGAAGCTGAAGCAACTGGGCCTGCCCATGCCGGCAGCCCTGGGCATCTTCAGCGGCATGGGCGACTTTGCCCGCGACGGCGACTCGCAGGCCATGTACGCGCTGCGCGGACTCTCCGGCCACCTCGACCCGCCCGAATCCGGTCCACACGACGCCGAGTATGTTGGCACAACGGACCCCAAAAACCCGGTGCTCTCGCCCATCTACGCTGACCTGCACGGCCTGCCTCCAACTCTGTTCATCACCAGCGGACGCGATCTGCTGCTCAGCGGAACGGCAAATCTGCATCGTGCCTTTTTGAATGCAGGGAACGACGCCCGCCTGGTAGTCTTCGACGGCTTGACGCACGCCTTCTGGTATAGCCCGCTGCTGCCGGAAGCGCTGGAAGCCAACCACATGATGGCCGACTTTTTTGTGAAGCAGTTGGGCAAGTGAGTAAGCAGGGAATAGGTGTGATGTTGCAATAGGTTGTCCATTCGATCTGAACAAGAGAAGCTGGTTGTGACGAGCAACTAGATTTTCCGAGGAGACCGAATGGACTATCACAAGAATGCCCGACTCACGGT
>Ga0302326_10004791_pt1 | contig 31135 bp, 19 predicted proteins | sample Palsa_T0_3_FD_202264 | JGI IMG/M metagenome (GOLD analysis project Ga0302326, IMG submission 202264) | Peat permafrost microbial communities from Stordalen Mire near Abisko, Sweden - Palsa_T0_3 | ecosystem: Environmental > Terrestrial > Soil > Palsa > Peat permafrost | place: Sweden: Abisko...
ATTCTGGCCGCATCCGATCAAGTGGAGAGGTTGGCCGAGCTTTACTATCGCGTGGACGACTTCATGTTCCTCGGCCGCGCCATCCACTATCCCATCGCCATGGACGGAGCTCTTAAGCTCAAGGAAGTTTCCTACATCCACGCTGAAGGCTATCCCACCGGAGAAGCCAAGCATGGCCCCAATGCGCTGATTGATTTTCGCTTGCCTTTGGTTATGATCGCAACCCGCGACCCTGATGATTCGGGCTCTGTAATGCGCTACGACAAAAACGTCAGCAACATGGAAGGCTTCAAAAAGCAGGGGGCAACCGTGATCGCGCTGGCGACCGAAGGAGACACGACCATCCCGCAGTTAGCCGATCACACCATCTTGATTCCCGAGGCGCCCGAACTTTTGTCCCCGATTCTTGAGATCGTTCCCCTGCAGTTGTTCGCCTACTATGTTGCGTTCAAGCGTGGGCTCAACGTAGATCGCCCGCGCAACCTGGTCAAAGCCGTCACGCTCGAATAGAAAATGATCGCAGCCTGCTCCGGCTTCTACGAATATCCCCGTAGAGACGCTGCTCGACGCGGCTCCCGCCACGGACCGACGCAGGCGAGCACTTCCTCAACAAGCGAAGTCGCCGCCAAGCTTTTACAATAGACAAAGTTTAATTCTCACGTTAGGAGCTAGGCATGGAACGCAAAGCGAGCGCAGTATGGAAGGGCGGTCTCAAAGACGGACAGGGCACGGTATCCTCCGCCAGCGGCATTCTTTCGAACACGAAATATTCATTCGCCACGCGATTTGAAGGCGCTCCCGGAACCAATCCGGAGGAACTGATTGCGGCCGCTCACGCCGCCTGCTTTTCGATGGCGCTGTCAGCGCAGCTTACCGGCGCCAAACTGACTCCCGAAAGCATCAACACAAACGCCACGCTCACCATGGAAAAACTGGAGGCCGGCTGGGCCATCACCGCCGTACACCTGGATGTCGTCGCGAAGGTGCCCGGAGCAAGCGCAGAAGCCTTCAACACCGCGGCACAGGATGCCAAAGCAAATTGTCCCGTATCCAAGGTCCTGAACGCCAAGATCACAATGGATGCGAAGCTAGGCTAGTGGGCCGGGTCAAGCAGCGAGCTCTCACCCCTTGTCATACCGAGCGTAGCGAGGGATCTGCGTTTTGCCACGAGATGCACATCCCCCGTTGCGCGAGTCCTGACCCGCATTAGGACGGCGTTAGGACCGGCCTGAGACCGATAGCTAACTTTTTTCGCGCAACAACTGTCGCAGCCTTTGATTGATTCTCACCGCGTCCTGCGAGGCCTGATCGATCATCTCCACCCAGCGCCGCGAAGTCTCCGGCGGCCCCGCCTGCGAAATCAGGTAGGTCGCCTGCACGATGGTTTCGAGCGCATTGCTGAGATCGTGGGCCAGCTTCCGCAGTTCTTTTGCCAGCTCGACGGGGATTTTCTCAGGGACGTTTTCCATCTTTCATGGCTTGCGGCATATGTGGCTCGGCGCCGTGACCATGACGAATACGCAGCCCGGATTGTGCTCCGCGCTCGTTTGACAGCCACACGCCAGCCAGTAGATAGTAGTGTAGTCGCTCTTAAAGAGGGCCCTGCCGATTTTTTCTTTCTATGCGGATATGGCGGAACTGGCAGACGCGCTAGGTTCAGGTCCTAGTGGCCGCAAGGTCGTGGAGGTTCGAGTCCTCTTATCCGCACCAAAAATCAGCCCTCAGCTTCCAGTTCTCAGTTTCGTCTGGTCAATGTTTCGTAAAAGCTACGCCCCAGCCGACAACCGGTGCGTGCTCCGAGTCTGGGCAATGCCATACTGTCGGATCTTATAGAGCAAAGCCTTATAGCTGATTTTCAGCAGCGCCGCCGCCTGCTTGCGATTCCAATTCGTCTCTTCCAAGGCGCGCGCGATGGCTTCCGCCTCCGCTTCGTCTTTCGCATTGCGCGAGAGCGACTTCAGTCCGCCACCCTCGGCGCCAGCAACCGCGGCCCTGCCACCCGCATCGGCGTGCGCTCCGCCACCGCCGTCGGACCGTGGCTGCAACTCGGACGCTGCCAGTGTCTCGTCTCCCAAAACCAGGTAGCGCTTGACGAAGTTGCTGAGTTCGCGCAAATTGCCCGGCCATGAATGCCGCAAACATGCTTCCATCAACGGCGGCGAAAGCGGCAACGGCGAGCGCGCGTACGACTCCGACATGCGCGACATGAAATGTTTCAGCAGAATCGGAATCTCTTCCTTGCGCTCGCGCAGCGGCGGCAGCGACATTGTAAAAGCGTTGAGCCGGTAATAGAGATCCTCGCGCAGCCGCTTGTTGGCCAGCGCTTCCGGAATATTGATGTTGGTTGCCGCGAGAATACGCACGTCAACCTTAATCATGGTGCGGCTGCCCAGTCGCGAGAAAGTCTGGTCCTGCAGAACGTGCAGCAGCTTCGCCTGCAACAGCGGCGGCATCTCGCCGATTTCGTCGAGCAGGATGGTTCCCTTGTTGCACAATTCGAACTTCCCGGGCTTGGCGTGGTTCGCGCCCGTAAACGCTCCCGCCTCGTACCCAAACAGTTCGCTCTCCAGCAGGTCGGCCGGAACCGCCGCGCAGTTCACCTTCAGAAACGTGCGATGCGCCCGCGGTGAAAGTTTGTGTATCAGCCGCGCCAGCACTTCCTTGCCCGTGCCGCTCTCACCAAGCAGGAGAACCGGAATGTCAACGTTTGCGACCAGCGCCGCCTGCGAGCGAATCTTCTTCATCGCCGGACTGGCAGCGACAAAAAACACATCGTCGCAAAGTTCTTCGATGTCGCCCGCATAGCTCTCACTCTTCGCCGTGCCCACGCACTGTCCAATGACCGCATCGAGCTCGGCTTTCTGGAAGGGCTTGGTCAAGTAGTCGATCGCGCCCAGGCGCATCGCCTGCACCACCTTGCGCGTGTCGTTCACGCATGACAGCATCACCACTTTCAATCCCGGCCTCAGGTGGCGGAGCTGTTCAAGAGTCTGCAGCCCATCAATGCCGGGCATGAGCAGATCCAGCAACACCAGGTCGGGCGTCAGCCCTTTTTGAACGTGCTCCACTGCCTCTTCACCTGTGCTCGCGGTTTGAACTTTGTGCTCATCCACTTCCAGCAGCGTGCGGATGTAGCGCAGCATTCCCGGTTCGTCATCCACCAGCAAAATGTTTGCGGTTTCGCTCATTTCGATCCTCGTGGCGGACTGCTCAGAATTGGCTTCAGGGGGATCAGAAAAGAAAACTTGCAACCTGCTCCGGGCTCGCTTTCAACCCAGATCTTTCCACCCATACCCTGCAGAAGACGGCGCGCAATGGCCAGTCCAAGCCCCATGCCCTCCGCCGATTCGCTCCCCGGCAGGCGAAAGAAATCATCGAAAATTTCCAGGTGATATTCCGGCCGTATGCCGGGTCCAGTATCGGCCACGCTGATTTTCACAGCGTTCGGCACGTTCGCCGCTTGCCGGCGCCGGTCTCCATTCACTCGCGGATTACCAACCCCGCGCCGCTCCCACATATGCGGCTCAGCGTGCAACCATACCGTGCCACCCTCCGGTGTGTACTTGGAAGCGTTCTCCAGAAGATTCGAAATCACACGCTGGATCTTCGGTCCGTCGAACGCAAATGGCGTCAGCTTGTCATTGGCCAGAAAATACAACGCCAGGCCCCGCTCCTGAAACCGCGCCGACCACAGCCGACAAACCTCCGAGAGCGAGGCGTTCATGTCTCCTTCCACGTACTGCATCCGCAGTTCGCCGATTTCCAGCACGCTGAAGGTCAGAAAGTCCTGAATGAATTGCTGCAGGCGTTGTCCGCTGCTAAACATGTCCGCCATGACTTCGCGCTGGCGATCATTCAGCGGTCCCAACTTCTGGCTTTGCAGTAAATCGATGTAGCCGTTGAGAATCGCCAAGGGGGTTTTGAGGTCGTGCGCTGCCGAGGCGAGAGCGTTCGTGGTCTTGCGAAAACGATCGCGCAGTTGCTCAAGCTCGCGGGTTACCCCGTCCGCAGAGCTCGCCGCGATAGAGGATGCTACGCCCCTTGACGGCAATTCATTTTTCGCAGCCTCGTTCAAACTCCCGCCGACGGGTGCAACCCCTGGGCTTTTGTCGAATAGCGAAGACATGAAATCCTATCTAGCGCAGCTTAAAAAGAGGGAGGAAACGTGTCCAGATACGTGGGGATAAGCTCATACTATGACAGGGTAAACAGTGTGTCAATTATAAACGACACACCACCAGAAGAGAAAAACTTTGCACTTATTATTGTGTCTTAAGGTCATAACCTGGGTTTGATCCGGACGCCGTTTTCAAGCGCTTTCCTTGTTGGAGGCGAGGTTTGAGAGCGATTCCCATCACCTCAGACTCAACCCGTCATTTGGCCCCTTATGTGCGGCTTTTATTAGGGAAATACAGGCCTCGGGGTGGACAGACCAGTGTCTCGTAGTTTATTGAAGAAAAACGAGCGTAAGTGGCCCCGTTTGCATTTGGCCATTCCGGTGTTTGTCCGCGCCCGCGATGGAAACGGCACGGATTCCCTGGAGTTTGCCACCGCCGTCAACATCTCTCCAGGGGGTGCTTTGGTGGTTCTTCGCCGTTCTTTGCCGGAATCCTCCGTTATTTCCCTTGAGATTCCAAGCGCACCCATCGGCCCCGCCACCGGGCTGAAAACCTCCTCCCGTGTCCTCAAGGGAAAGGCCGTTTGGATCACCCATTTCGCTGCCTATCACCTTCTAGGTCTGAAGTTCGACCACCCGTTGAGCACCGACGAGGCAGCTGTTTCCGGACGGCATTTGAGAAAAGCTAATGCCGTAGTGTGAACTATTTTACCCTTCGCCCTCCTTTTAGGTCGTAACACTTCGGTGCCATCACCGCGAGCTCCCTATTTCCGATATGATGATCCTAAGCCACTCATAAGTTGAGCGTTAGCGAAAAAGCTCTCGTCCCCGCTCGACTCACCTCCCCGTTTGGTGCTTCGGATGCACTTTTAGTGCATGCGGACGGACGTATAGCCGCATGGGGCCTCAACTCTTATGACTTCACTTTCCGTAAGTTCGCTGGCGCAATCGCTCGGCGAGGTTCCCCCTGACCAAATCATTTTCGGCCACTCCGATGTCATGCAGGCGGTTCGTTCGCGGCTTGGCAAAGTGGCCGCCGCCAATGTTCCCGTGCTCATCACCGGCGAGAGTGGCACGGGGAAAGACATCATCGCCCGCCTCATTCATGCGCTCTCTCCATGGAAGGTTGGGCCCTATGTGAAAGTGAACTGCCCCGCCATCCCTGGCACCTTGCTCGAAAGCGAACTCTTCGGCTATGAGAAGGGAGCCTTCACCGGCGCCTTCGGCATGAAGCCCGGCCGCGTCGAAATGGCGCATCGCGGCACGTTGTTTCTCGACGAAATTTCCGAGCTTGACCCATCCCTGCAATCGAAGCTCTTGCAACTCCTGCAGGATGGCCAGTTCTGCCGAATCGGCGCCCAGGAAGACAAGAAGGTCGAGGTCCGTGTGGTCTGCGCCACCAATCGCAACCTGGAAGCCGAAATTGAAGGCGGCACCTTCCGTCAGGATCTTTACTATCGCATCAACGTCGTGAACATACGCATGCCGGCGCTGCGCGAACGCCGCGGCGACATCGAAGATCTGTGCAACTATTTCCTCGAATACTACAACCGCAAGTTCAACTGCAAAGCCCGTCCGCTCTCGCAGGAAGTGCTGGCGGTGTTGCAGAAATATCACTGGCCGGGAAATATCCGCGAACTGGAGAACCTGATCAAGCGTTACGTGATCCTCGGCCATGAGGAAGTAATCACCAACGACCTGGTGTCACGCGAGCCTGACTTTTTCAATCCCGATTTTTCACTGGACGGACCCATTTCATTAAAGAAGCTCACCCGTCAGTGCGTGCGCGAACTGGAGCGCAAGGTCATCCTAAAAGTGCTGCAGCAACACCACTGGAACCGCAAGCAGGCAGCAAAGACGCTGGGCATAAGCTATCGCGCCCTGCTCTACAAGATCCGCGACGCCGGCCTGCCCTCGAACCGCGCTCTGCGTGAGCGTCAGGCGGAAAAAAACAAACCCGGCGAAGCCAAACCTGCGGACGGAGAACGACCAACCAGCGGAGCCGCCGCCGACTGAAGAAGCAGCCGGCTAAGATGAAGATCGTGTGGGGACGGGCGTTTCGCCCGTCCGGGCCGAGCGCAGCTCGACACGGGTCGCATCAACACTGAAAGAACCATCGAATCTTTCCTGCAGCGTGACTTGCGATCACCCGATCATCCGATCACCTGATAGACCTCACGCTCAATGAGTCCTATCCAGAGTCCGGTACTGAGTCGCCTCCGCGATATGCTTCGGCTCCAGCTGCGGAATTCCGTCCGGGTCCGCAATCGCGCGTGCCACTTGCAGAATCCGGTCATGGGCGCGCGCTCAAGCCCTGCTGCGCCATGGAACGTTCGAGCAGCCGCTCGCAATCTGCCGAAAGTTCGCAGAACTTACGAATGAGTTGAGTCGGCATTTGGGCATTGCAATAGAGTTTTTCGCGCTCCGAAGAAAACCGCTGCAGCGGAATGTCCCGCGCCCTTACCACGCGTTCCAGAATGCTCGCCGAGCGTTCGCGACTTTCGTGGACAGCCGCTTCCGGCAGCCCAACGTGTGAAAGCGGTCTTCATTCATCTTGCCGCCAGTGGCGTCCACTTCCACTTCAATGATGTTGGCATGAACGCCGTCAACCGAGCACCCAGGGTTTTATAAAGCATGGGGACACCCAGCTACTTGACAACCCAGGGGCACACGAAGGGGCCAGCGCAGGATGGGAGATCCAGCCCTCATCCCCGAGGCCCCGCAACCGTCTGGCTGTGATGGGCATCACCCCGTTACCGTGATGGATCATGCGGACACCTTCTGCAAGTACCGCCTGCTTTCAGTGCTACGCTAAGGGTAATCTGGCGGAAACGCCGTGCTGTCATTGAGAATTGAGACTTATTGCTGCAAGCAGTGCCGTTCTAGAACCAACGATGGCGAGGATTTATAGAGTGCTGACAAACCCGGTTTCTTATCAGCCGCTTTGTTTCGTATCAGGGCATCGCTTTAGCGATCCCGTTAGGCTCCCAAAGCGGTCGTCCCTGTAGGGGCTGGGCGTCGGGATCGCCTCAAGTTATCAATTGCGCGTCTTTATCGTCTGGAGTTTCTCATGGTCGACCAAGGTCCCGCTTCAAACCGCCCCGATCCGCCGCCCAACCGGCTCGAACACGAAGAAAGCCAGTTGTGGCGCTGGGCTCTGGGCTTGCTCGTTTTGCTCGCGGCCGCAGTTGCCGCCTTGTCGTGGCAACAACTGAAAGACCTGCCGTACCAGCTATGGGCAATCCCGGCTGGACTCTTCCTGCTCGCCATCCTGTTTGCCACCTACGCCTTCGGGCGCAAGCGCGAGGTTTTGGAGCTGAATCAGATTCTGAAAGGGTTCCAGAGCCAGACTGGAGCCACGCCCTCCGAAGAGCAACTCGATCAGTTGGGCCAACTGATCATGCGTTCGCAGCGCAGCTTCAAGGAACTCATCGATTCTCTGGACGACGTGGCCCTCGCCATCTCACTCGATGGAACGGTGCGAACCGTAAACCGCCGAACCACCGAAATCCTCGGCGTTTCCTACCCCGATCTCGTTGGTCACAAGCTTGAAGATTTTCTCGGCGCGCCTCTGCGTGCGGAGGCCTCCATCAACCTGGTGCGCTTCCTCGAGAAGCGAACTTGGTCAGGAGTAGTCGACGTCTGCCTTAAGAACGATTCCCGGCGCCGTTACTACGATTGCGTCATCAACGCCATCGTGAAGGGGGACGACGTTACCGGAGCCAGCATCCTGGCGCGCGACATCACCGACCATCGCGAAAAGGAGCAGCGCTTCACTCAGCTATTCGAATCTCTGCAGGAAGGCGTCTACATCAGCAATCCGGAAGGCCACCTGCTCGAAGTCAACCCTGCCCTGGTCAAAATCCTGGGCTATGACAGCAAGGAAGATCTGCTCAGGCTTCCACCCGAGCAGCTCAATGTGACTGCCGGAGAACCCATACTCGGCGGCAGCGGCAGTCAGGGCGGCAGCACCCGCACCCGCGAGGTTCAACTGAAAAGAAAAGACGGCGGAGTCGCCGTCTGCGTCGATACCTCCACCGGCGTCATCGAAGCTGGAAAAGTTGTTCGCTATCAGGGCACGCTCGTTGACGTTACCGAGCAGCGCGCTCTCGAGCAGCAGTTGCGCCGTCAGGAAGAGTTCCGCCGCCACCTGCTCGAAAGTTTCCCCGATCTGATTCTCGTTCTCGATCTGAAGGGCCAGTACACCTTCGTGAGCGCCCGCATTGCCGAGATCCTCGGTTACGGCCCCGAACACCTCCTCGACCAAAGCGTCGACGACGCCGAATGGACCTCGCCCGATCTCGCCGCCCTCTACCGCACCGTCGCCAACGGTCAGAATGCCCTGACCTCATGCGAGTTCGATTCCCGGCACCGCGATGGCAGCTCTCGCACCATGTTGGGGATGGCCAGTCCCCTGCTTGATGCCGAAGGCAAGCCCGCCGGCGTGATCATCTCCGTCCGTGATGTCACCAAAGAGAAAAAACTGGAGCAGCAGATCATTCAGAGCGAGCGTCTGGCAGCCATGGGTCAAATGATTGGAGGCTTCGCCCACGAACTCAATAATCCCCTGACCGTCATCCTCGGCAATTCCGAATTGCTCCAGGAAATGGAAGTCAGCGAGCCCGCCCGCAAGCCGATCGCAGCTCTGCGTCAGGAAGCCCGTCGCGCCGCCGACATTGTGCAGAACCTGCAATACTTCGCCCGTCCCCCCGCTCCCGGACACAGCCAGGTCAATCTCAACGAGCTCGTACAGCGCACCGTGCAGATGCAGTCCTATCCTCTGCGCAAGAGCAACATCACCGTCGACTTTGTGCCCGATCCCACCATCCCCACGATTGTGGCCGATCCCAATCAATTGATGCAGGTCTTCCTGAATCTTCTGCTGAATGCAGAGCAGGCAATCCGCGAAGGCGCGAATCACGACGGCAAGGACAAGGACAAAGACAAGAACAACGACAAAGGCACAATCCGCGTCCGCATCGGACGCAAGCCCGATTCCGTCTGGATCTTATTTGAAGACGACGGCCCCGGCATCGCACCCGACACCTTGCCCCATATCTTCGATCCCTTTTTCACGACCAAGCGTCCAGGCCGCGGCACGGGCTTGGGCCTAAGCATCTGCAAAACCGTCCTGCGCGAGCACCGAGGCAACATCGAAGCCACCCCCAGCCCAGACGGAGGCGCAGCATTCACCATCACCTTGCCCATAGCCGCCGCAGATTCGGCGGTGGCGGCGAAGTAAAGAGAAACAACCATCGTGGGACAGGCGAGCCGGACAGTTAGCTTTGTGCTCGGGTTGGCTGTTCCATGGAGGTGGTCACTGGGCATTCATTTCTGCCCAGATTAAACAAACAATGGATACCAGTAAACCGGACAAAGCCCCATCGCTAAGGCGTGGCCGTTGGGTTCTATAATTCGTCTCGCCAGCAGATTTCGATGAAGCAGCCCTGCGGACGGCGCGGCAGTGGATGTTCAAGCCGGCTATGTGCGACGGAGAACCGTTGGAAACAGAGATTATGGTGGACGTTAATTCCAGCTCCCATGGCACTGCCCGACCGACTGTCATGCGGCGAGTTTGTCCTACCGCTCCACTGCCATAGCCACCGCATTCCCCCCGCCCAAACAGAGCGCCGCAATCCCGCGATGCACATCGCGCCGAATCATTTCATAAATCAAAGTAACCAGCACGCGCGCTCCGCTGGCTCCTATAGGATGCCCCAAAGCCACCGCGCCTCCGTTCACATTGACGCGATCCATATCCAGCCCCAGCTCGCGAATCACTCCAAGCGCCTGCACTGAAAACGCCTCATTCAGCTCATAAAGATCGACATCATCCTTCTTCCATCCCGTCTTCTCCCAGATCTTCCGCACCGCGCCCACCGGAGCCATCATCACCCACTTCGGTTCGACCCCACTGGTAGACTGCGCCACGATTCGCACCATCGCCGCCGCCCCCAGCTCCCGTGCGCGCGCCGCGCTGGTCACCACCAGAGCCGCCGCTCCATCGTTAACTCCCGGAGCATTCCCCGCCGTCACCGTCCCATCTTTCTTAAACGCCGGTTTGAGCGAGCGCAGCACGTCGATCGTAGTGTCCTCACGCGGGCTTTCGTCCTTGTCAAAGATCACCGCCGCCTGACCTTTCTTCTTGGCCGGGAGTTCGACCGGAACCATCTGCGCCTTGAATCGGCATTCCTTCTGCGCGGCAACCGCCTTGCGATGCGAGTTCACCGCGAACTCATCCTGCTCCTCGCGCGTGATGCCATACTTCTCGGCAACGTTCTCCCCAGTCAGGCCCATGTGATAGTCGTTGTAAATATCCCAAAGCCCGTCGTGCACCATCGCATCCACCAGTTGTCCATTGCCCAGCCGATATCCCTTGCGCGCATTCGGCAAAAGATAAGGAGCGTTCGTCATCGATTCCATCCCCCCCGCGACCACAATCGAACTGTTCCCCGTCTCAATCGCCTGCGCCGCCAGCGCGACCGCTTTTAATCCCGACCCGCACACCTTGTTAATCGTCATGGCACCTACCTCGGGAGCAAGTCCGCCAAAGAGCGCCGCCTGCCGCGCCGGATTTTGCCCCAGCCCCGCCGACACAACGTTTCCCATGATGCACTCGTCAACTTGCTCAGGCTGCACCTTAGCCCGCTTGACCGCTTCGCGCACCGCGACCGCACCGATCTGCGGAGCAGTCATGTCGCTCAAGCTTCCCTGAAATTTTCCAATCGGCGTGCGGCATCCCGCGATGATCACAACTTCGTTCGATCCAGCCATGGTCGCTCTCCTTCAGTCACTACTCGCCAAGAAATCGTCTTCAATTATAGATGGCAGCCAGCTTCACAACGGTGCGCCGCCGCAGTGGAAGAGTCATCCGTCGTTAGTGGATGATCGTTAGTCGATGATCGAGTCGATGACCGCTAGTCGATGCCCCTGAGGATTTTTGGCTGGCGACGAACGCTGAAAGACCGACGATCTCATCACCATCGAACAATTTTTTTCGCGCACGACGACGCACGTGACTTTGGTACACGATTGCATGCGCACGTTCCGATCATTTTTCTCTTGACTTCGTTCTGCGATGACAATATACATTCAACTAGTTGCAACAAAACACCGTTGCGAAATTCCATGAAGAATGGAAAGGGAGAATAGATCCATGGCAACTAAAAAGAAAGCAAAGAAAAAAAGCAGCAAGAAGCACTAAGCAACTGCAACAGGCAACGACAAAGGGGACGCGATGAGCGTCCCCAAAGTTTTTTACGGCATTTTCGAAGTGGCCCATGGAGCGCCGGGCGTCCCCGCCCGGCTAATTGACCCGACTCACCGATTTCTTCTGCGCAACCTCCACCACCTTCTCCGTAGCCGGACACAGATTCCGATAGGGACAATACGAGCAATGGTATCCCGCCTTGGCGTCGAATTTTCCCTGAGCAATCCCGTCCGCCGCCTTACGCACCCGTAATCTCGCCTCTTCCAGTTGCGCATCATTCCGCGTCGTGATCACCGGAGTATTGTTTTCCAGATTATGAAAAACCAACCGGTCGGCTCGCTTGCCCAAAGTCTCCCGCGCCGCCAGCGCATACAGCGAAAGCTGCAGGCTCTCATCGGCATCATCCTGAGACTTAGGCTTGCCCGTCTTATAATCCACAATCGCAACCGTGTCCGGACCGGTGCGATCGATCCGATCCACGCGCCCCGTCACCCGCGCCGCTTCAATGTGCATTTCAAATCTGGATTCGGTCTCGATGACTTCGGGCGCCGGATCATGGCGCGCGCACTCAAGAAACTGCCGCAACTGCTCCCGCCCCTGCCGCAGGTAAAGGTCATACTGATAACGGTCCGCAATCCCCGACGAAGCCAACTCCGACCGAAATTGCTCCAGCAACTCATCGTCGATGACCTCGCGTTGATAGCGCTGCGCGTCATAGAAAGTACGAAGCACCCCATGCATCGCCGCGCCATAGTGCAGGGCAGCCGACACCTCGCGCGGTAGGTTCCACTCCCGCTCCAGCTTGAAGCGCAGCGGACACTCTTCATAAATCTCAATAGCCGAAGCGCTCAGCCCCGTGGCAAAATTTGCTGCCGGATCCATCAACAGCCACTCCGCGACCTTCGATTGCCGCAGAGCAACTCTCTGCTCCTCCTCGGTAAACAATGCGTCCTGCACCGCCGCAGCCGAGCGCGTCGTCCAGAATTTCCTGACCTCCGGCCGCACCATAAACTCGCGCAGAAACTTCGTCGGCTTCGGATCTTTCTTGCTCTGGCCCTGGTTCGCATAAATCGCAAGCGTGTCCTTAGCTCGCGTCATCGCGACATAAAAAAGCCGCCGCTCTTCTTCTTCATGCAAAGCCTTATCGTCAGGTGCCTGCGCATTCGAAGCCAACGCACCCGACCTCCGCAGTTCCGCCGGAAAAGCAATCAGCGGCTCATGATAAGCGGTTGGAAACGACACAGACGACCCGCGAACAATAGCCACGTGCTGAAACTCAAGCCCCTTGGCGGCGTGAGCCGTCAAAAGCTGCACCGCATCCTCCGCGCTGCGCGGAAGCGCAATCGACCCTCGCGCCTGCACAAAATAATCAAGGTACTCGAGAAATTCCGCGGCGCTGCCAGTTTCGGCAATGGGTCTTCTCTGCCACTCTTCCACAAAATTCAAAAACGTCATCACCAGCGGCGATCGTGGCAGCTCAAAATGTCGAGTCACCACCCGCGCCGCATCGGCCGCGCGAACCCCATCTTTCTCGACCTCAAAATGCGCCTTCTCCACGCTCTCGAGCATCGCCGAGCCGCCCGCAAGCCTTCCGAGCACCGTCCGGAGATCCAGATCCTGCCGCCGCACCGCCTTCATCCCCGCGCGTAATTCCAGCGCGTCAAAGCCAAACTGCGGCAGCGCCGCCACACGAAACAGGCTGGCCGCGTCATCGGGAGAAACGGCGGCCGTCAGGCAAGCGACCACATCCCGCACCTCGGGCGTGTCGAGCACGTCCAGCCCTTCAATCGAAAACGGAATGCCACGCTCCACGAATTCATGTACCAGTTCATCGCGATGGCTATGCACCCGATAGAGCACCGCGAAATCGCTCCACCGGCCTTGCCCGCCCTTAGTCTTATTCGGATCCTTCTGTTCTTTGTCCTTCTCTTTGCGCTTTTTCTGGATCCGCCGCGCCAGGTCCGCCGCCTCGACTTCCTTATCCCTCCACGTAATAATTTCAACCAGCGGAGCAGTCGTCGCAACGCCTGATTGCCTGGCCATCTCCTCGCGCAAAGATTCAAGTGGCGTCCGCTGATAACCGATCCCGCCTCCCGCCGGCGAACAAACTTTCGCAAACACCGGCGGATTGTCATTTACGATTCCGAAAGCGCAAGCAAGAATAGGCGAAAGCGACCGCCGATTTTTCCCCAACACCACAACCCGAGCCGCCGGAAAATTCCTGGCGAAGAGCGTGAAGGCCTCGCTCGAAGCCCCGCGAAACTGATAAATCGCCTGATCCGGATCGCCCACCGCAAAGACATTTGCATCCCTTCCCGCCAATAGCGAAAGGATCTCGGCCTGCGCAAAGTTAGCGTCCTGAAATTCGTCCACCAGCAGAAACCGCGTGCGGCCCCGCTCTTCTTCAAGCAGCGCAGGATCGTCCTTCAGCAACTCATAAGCCCGCGTAATCATGTGCCCAAAAGTGCCCAGCTTTTTCTCGCGGAGCATCTCTTCCACCGCGGCAAACACGCGAGCAATTTCCTGGCAGCGTTCCAGAATCTCCGCATCCTGCAGATCGGCCTGTTTTTTAGCCCTGGCAACCCGAGGCAGCGGAACCTCGCCCCGCTCCAGCCTCTGCACGTAGCGCAGATATTCCGCCGGCCCCACCAGCTCATCCTGGCAACGGCGCATAAAATCCAGCAAGCTGTCGAGGAACTGCCCCAGGTTAGCCGCCCGCACAAAATGCTTCAAACGAAGATCGCGAATCCGCCGCCGCAAAAACACCCAGAGATCCTTGTCGTCGAGCACGCCAAAACCGCAACCGCGACGCTGCAGCACCCCATTGCACCAGGCATGAAATGTGCAAGCCTGCAGCCCGTCGGTCGATTTAGTCGATTTGATGGAGTGGATGGAACCGCCCTCAAGTTCATTGCGAACCCGGCCCAGCATCTCCACCGCAGAATTGTCGGTATAAGTCAGCGCCAGAATTTCGTCAGGACGAGCGTGCCCTTCGCGGATAAGGTGAGCCACGCGCTGCGTAAGCACTGTAGTCTTCCCCGTGCCCGCTCCAGCAATCACCAGCATCGGCCCATGAACGTGCTCAATAGCCTCCCGCTGGTGTTCATCGGGAACAATCTTGCTAGCTGTCAGGACGGTTGTAACCACGTAAGAGTCTCTAGGCGGAGAATATCAGAGCTGCTTGTGGAACGCTGTGGCAGACTGCGGGAAAAATCTCGTCCTTGCGCACGGTTTTGCGTGGCGCAGCGGTTCACCGCTGCGGTAAATGCTTGTTTTGAATGCGGCTATACAGAGCCCTGAAAACGGTGGAATTTTGATGCCCAGCCCCTGAAGAGGCGCCGACTTCGCGGGACTTACGGTATCGCCGAAGCGATACCCTGATACGAAGCTCGAGTTTTTCAGCAATCGGTTTAGCCGCTGAGGGCGAACCTTCCGCTTGAAGAATACTTTGTTCGCAGCCTGCTAGACTGTTGCCACGCTGATCAAAGCCGTCAATGTGTGTTTTTGCCCAGGCTCCAAATGAATCGCGGAGTTCAAGATATTGCTCGCCTCGACACAGAGGAAGTGAGTCCACTCGCCATCTCCAAGATCCCGCATCCCCAGAGCTCCCTCGCGCCACGGATTCCAGATCACGGTGTTCAGTGAATTCACCTTTTTTAACCGAATCCGACGATGCATGCCCGGGTCCAACAGATCCACCGCTTTCTCGGTGTTGAGGTAGGCGTTGTCAGTCTGTGCTACAACCGCCATATCGCTACCCTGCGTCTTCTCGTGGTTCGAATCGACGTTGTCAAGAAAAGCGACGCCCTCCAAACCCTGCAAGCGCACGTAGTGTACGTCCGCTACGCGGTTGTAGGTGTGAAGAGCTTCCTCAAAACGTAGCGGCGTTCTTCCTGTATTGCTGCACTCCAGTTCCAGTCTCAGCTCGGAACCAAACCTAGCACGATGAACCAGGTGAAACTCGCCAGGCCACCAGCGTCGGGTACGCTCGTTGCTCTCGGTGAACATGGTGACGGTCACCCCGCTCTCGTTCTCCACGATAGCTTCGAGTTGCCACGCCGTCGTGCGCACGACTCCATGCGCCGGAGCCTTGGGATCGTCGGCCTTTCCCCGAAACCAGGGAAAGCAGATAGGGATTCCCCCGCGGATAGCCTGACCTTCCTCCCACCGCGATTGCGAGCTGAGAAAGAGCACTTCCTCAGCTCGCGCAGGTTTCCAACCAGTGACTTGTGCACCATGCAGGTACATCTCGGCCTCGGCTAGCGAAGAGGTTATCTGTACTCGCGGCATCGCGCCGTTGCCCGCGCTCACTTTGGCGACGCCGGGAATTCCGAATTGTCGGCCGAGTTCCGCCACGCTGGACTCTGTATCCATCTCGATGTTCTCCCAATTCGCAGATATACAAGCCGAGCAACGGCCGAGCGTTGTTCCGTCAGCGAACCATGCTGCTCCTGAATCTCGAACACAAGTGCATTACTTCTGACGTTGATTCAGCTTGTCGAGTGCGCGCTTCAGCTCTTCAAGCTTCTGACCAGCCTCTCCCAATTTTCCTTCCGCGGTCAGCCGTTGGTAGTCGGCAAGATCTCTCGCAGCTTCCGAGATGAGCGCATTGAGATTGACATCGGCTCCCGCCTGGCCCGCCCCCGACGATCGAGGGATGCTGGTGGCGACCGATACGCTCGCCGTAGAAGCACCCGCGCTCGGCGGGTTCGCAGCCGGTGCAGTCAAGGACGATGACCCTCCGCCAAAAAGCGCAGCCATGGCCGACTCAAACGTTGGTCCGTAAGCAAGTTTGTCCTGCAGTGCCAGCACCACCAGCCGCAACTCCGGCATAGGACTGCGCTCGGCCTGCAGGTAAATAGGCTCCGCGTACAACAGCGCGCGCCCCGTAGGAATCACCAGCAGCGCCCCGCGCCGCACGTGCGAGCCCTGCTGATTCCAAAGCGTCAATTGTCCTGAAAGCTCCGCGTTTTGATCGATTCGCGCCTCAATCTGCAGGGGCCCATCGACCAGCTTCGTCTTCGGAAAATTGTAGACCACCGACGTACCATACTTTGCCCCATCGCTTCGCCCCGCAATCCAGCCAATCAGATTGTTCCGGTTGGCCGGCGTGAAGGGAAGAATCTCCGCAAACTCCACTCCGCTTTCGCCCGGCAATTTCATCAGCACGAAGTTCGGTTGCATAGCCTGCGTGGTTTGCCCGCCCCCTTCGCTCATGCCGACCTCCGTAGCAACCGTCCATAGATCCTCGCGGTTATAGAAAGCTTCCGGATCCGTCATGTGATACAGCCCATAGACTTCCGCCTGCAGTTTAAGCATCAGCTCAGGATAGCGGACGTGCTTACGTAACCCGGGGGGCATGGAGGAGGCATCCTTGAACAGACCCGGAAAGATGCCGCGGTAAGCTGCGATGATCGGGTCCTCGGCATCAAAAACATAAAAAGTAGTCGTACCATCGTACGCGTCAATAACTACTTTGACGCTATTCCGCATGTAGTTAATAAGATTGTTATCCAGCCGGTAATGGGTAGAGTAAGGATAGCTGTCCGTCACCGTGAAAGCATCCATGATCCATGACAGTCGTCCATCGTCGCCAAGCACGATATAAGCATCAGGATCGTAAGTAAGAAACGGCGCCAAAGCTGTCACTCGATCGCGGATGTTGCGCTGCATCAGCAACCGGCTATCATGGTTCACGTCATCGCTGAACGGCAGCTTTGCCAAGTCGCCGCGGTCCAGCGCAATGATGGCGCGGCGCAAAAAATTGCCCACGACGATGCCGCCATTGCCCTCATACGATGTAAGGTTATTGCTTTCGCCTTGCGGATAATTGAATTCCTTCTGCCGCGTTTTCACGTAAACGTCGGTATTCGTCAACTCACCGAAATAAATCTCGGGCCGCGTGACGGTTAGAGCGCGTACCGTGCTCTGGACGGGCATGTTACTCAGAATCAAAGTGGGCAGCCCCTCCGGCGTGAAACCATTGACCGGATTCATGGTCATGCCGTAGCCGTGAGTGTAAATCAGCTTCTCATTGATCCAATTGCGGCTGCTCTCCGGAAGCTTCTCGACGTTCAACTCGCGCGCAGCCAGCATCACCTCCCGCGTCGCGCCGTCGATGTCATAGCGATCGATGTCAATGTCCGGAAAGTCGTAATAAGTGCGGATCTCCTGAATCTGCCGCAGCGTGTCCTGGAGTGCATGCCAGTCCCACAGGCGTATGTTCTGCAGCGTAGCCTGATTATTCGCCGCGTCCGCTGCCGCAACCGTAGTCTCAGCGGGAAACTCCCGTTGCAAGACGAGGTTCAAGCCGTAGGCCCGTCGAGTCAGCTCGGTGTTGTAAGAAATATAAGGTTGCTCGCGAACCAGTTCGTTCGGTTTGACGATAAAACTGCTGACGTACCATGCGACCCCCTGCAAGCCCACATAGCAAATCGCGGCCGGAAGTATCGCCACGACCAGCCAACTCCCGCGAGACATCCGCATCCCGTTCACCGCCGCGATCACCGCACCCGCAACCAGGGCGGCGCAGACGACGAGCATTCCCGTGAGCGTGACGTGCGCGTCCGTATAAGTCACGCCGCCAAAAATCGTATGATCGTCAAGCAACCGCTCGAACCGTCCGATATACCCGAGCGTCGCAAGGATGAGTAAGAGAAACGCAAATGCGATAGAGAGCCCGCGCCACGGCAATGTCACCGAGCGGCTAAGTCGCCCGGCGAGCATGCGGCTTCCACCCGTAATAAGAATAAAGAAAATAGCCAGCACACAGATAATCGCGGCTAGAGTGAGCAGCCAGCCGGCAATCAGCTGCCACGCCGGCAAAGTGAAGAGAAAGAAGCTCAGCGGCTTGCCAAAAATTGGATCCACCACGCTGCCCGAGGCGCCGGCTGCGTACGCGCGAGGCGCATACCAGAAGAGCGCCAGCGTCGGCCACTCCGCCATCATGCCGGCGCCGGTCGCAGCCGCAATCACGAGTGCCAGCCCCAGCGCAATCAGCCGCAAGACAGGTTCAACCGGCAGCTTCAGCGGCTGCCCTCCAATATAAATCGTGTGCCCGCTCGGCAGGTCCGGTAGATGCGCCCGTTTCAGAGCCAGAAAGGACCCATACAGAATCAGAAATGTCGCCGCCGCAAAAGCCGCGAAGGTGCCCCACTCCAAGCTCAGCGTTTTCCAGAACACCTCGCCATAGCCAAGCGACCTGAACCAAAGCACGTCTACGTAATAGGACAACGCCGCCCGGCCGCCAAACACAAGGGCCGCCAGCGCGATAAGAACAAGGATGAAGCGGCGACGATGTCGCGGCGACCGCGGCGGCCGAACCGAGTGCGGCGGTGGCCAGTCGATGGACTCAGGCATGGGTCTACTCCGTTGTATGAGCTATTCGTCAGTTGTCCGCATGATACTCCTCCGCGTCACTGCTTCTTTCCTCCTGCCTCATCGCGGCGCATAAAAAACTGCCACTTATCCATCGCCGCCGGCACCGCCACGTCAAAAAAACCGACCATCATTTCATCCGACGTCTGGTCTCCCCAAGTCACCATCTTCTCCGGGTCGGGATTATGCGGATTACTCCGCGAATTGTCGTACCACGCTACCGCTCGCAGCCTCGTTCCCGCCTTCAATTCACGCGGCTCGGCCAGCTTGTAACTCAACTGCCAGTGAAAGTGATAATTGACCCGGAGCAGGGTCTCCAGACTGCCGTCATCATGCACAATGTCATATTCAAACCTCTTCCCCCGCAGATGCATGTGAGGGAAGAAGCTAAGCAAAGTCGCATCATTCGGCAAAGTCCCCTCGACTTCCACCCGAAAATCCTCTGCCCCCGGAGGAATCAGCAGCGCATGATTGTTCAATTGCAGCGTAATCACCCTCTGCTTCGGCGCACCCTTCGCGAACACCAGCCCAACGCAAGTCGCATCGTTCGCAGGCTCGCCATTCGTCGTGTAATGCATCTGAAATACGAGATCCGATCCTGCCGGCACGAACTTTGCCATTCCGTCTGTCCAAAGATCCGGAGCGCTTCCCGGTGCATAGACCAGCAGCAGATCGCTCGTAGTCTCGTGCGCCTGACGCCGTTCGTCCGGATCAGTCAACATCGAAGCCGTAAATGGAACTCCCGCCGGCGCATGCCGCAACCACTGTGAATCCGGAGGCCGAATATAGACGACCGCATGGTGCACGTGCGCCGCGCTTGCTGGCCGCAGCTCCGCCATCTGCACCCATTTATCCTCGGCGAAATGCGTAGCCACAATCTCGTATGTATATTCCACTTCGCCCCGCGCCGGAATTACGACCGGCCGAGGCATCTTGACCACCACGTCAGGCCGCGGAATATTCCAGCCCCTGCTCCACTTGCGCGGAGCCGGCGCATCATGCGCATCTCCCGCGGGCGCTCCGGCGTTTTCCCAGGCGGATACCGTCGCGATCTGCTCTTCAGTTAACGACGGATCGTTCGCGAAATGTCCATAGCGCGGATCCGCAAACCAGGGCGGCATCATCTTCATTTCAACCTCGGCTGCGATTTGCCCCGCCCATGGCCGCGTCTCGTCGTAAGTCACCAACGGCATCGGCGCCGCTTCTCCGCTGCGGTGACAGCTTTGGCATGTATTCTGGAGTATCGGCAGCACGTCCTTATAGAAGGTGGGCGCAGAATTCTTCTTGCGAGGCGTGGCGGCAGAACCCGGCATCTGCCACGAGGCGTTGGCAATCGTTCCGAGTCTCAAGAACAACGCGAGAAGCGAGATTGCCAGAAGAAAGATCCCAACCCCCAAAATCCTCCCGATCTTCTTCACCGGCGCAAAAACTCCCAAGTCAGCGCCCGCTTTCAATAGGCGCAAAGTTGGCCGCGCGCAGTTCCCGGTTGAGTTGCTCCAGTCGCGCCTGCTTGAGCTGAGCCCACTCGGCAATGCGCGCTTTAATCTGGGCACCTGATTCCCTAGAAACCTCGATCGCTTGCGCAGGCGCCGTCCGATCTCCGCCTTCGACCACCCGTAGAGCCGATGCCAGCCCCGTGTAGGCCTCCTGCAGCCCGGAGCTCTCGCCGGCGGAATGCTCCTTGTCCTTGCCGCGCAAAATTCTGGCGATCGCAGATTGCGTCTCCTCCATCGCCGATTTCAGTTTTCCACTTTGGGGCCCCGGATTCTGCTCGACTTTCTGTCGGAGGTCAGCCAGTTGCTCCTGAACCGACCCAATCTCAGCGAGAACGCGGTGCGCCTCCACAGCTTCCCCAAATATCTGTCGGCCTAACTGGAACTGCTGCGCAAGCACCTCCGCGGTCGCGGGCGAGCGTGGATCCATGACAACTTTCAGCGGCTGGCTTTGCGTTGTTCCATCAACCGTCAGCCGTACTTCGTAAGTTCCTGGCACAACTTTAGGCCCGCGCGGATTGCGAGATTCAGATTCCTCGTCCGCGCTCGAGCCGCCGGAACTACCCCAAATAAGGTCCCAGACGAAACGGTGCATTCCGACGCTTTTCTCCAACAATTCAGGCTTGGAAAGCCAGCGCTCGGCAACGGGCAGGGGAGCAGGCTTCTCTGTCTTTCTATCCCCAGAACTGTCGTCCGATGAAAATCTCCGCACAAGATTCTGCTGTGCATCGTAGACTTCAAGCGTCACTCTGCCGACCGCTGAAGGCAAGAAATAATCGATCATTGCTCCATTCGGAGGATTCTCCGCGGTCGGCTCCTCGGGCGGAAGCGGCGTGCCCGTAAAAGAGTCGCTGTCCACGCGAATCGCCGTCCCCGGCCGATAAAGATAAAGATGAGCAAGCCGCGCCCCATCCGCTTCGCGAGCCTTCAGCACCTGTCGAAGCGGCGTGATGTTATCCAGAATCCAGAAAGAACGCCCGTGCGTACCAATCACCAAGTCATCGCCGTGAATCGTAAGATCGCGAACGGAACTGACGGGCAGATTCAATTGCAAGGACTGCCAGTGGTCGCCATCGTCAAAAGATACGTAAACTCCGAATTCCGTTCCGGCGAAGAGTAGACCTTGGCTCTGAGGATCTTCGCGAACAGCGCGCAAGAATGCCGACGTGCCGATACCGTCCGTGATTAGGTGCCACGTCGCTCCGTAATCGCGCGTGCGATAAATGTACGGCGTAAAATCATCGAGCCGGCTGCGATCGACCGCGGCAAACGCGACCGCCGGATCATAATGCGAGGCCTCGATCAGCGCTATCTTGCTCCACGCACTTAGTCCCCGCGGAGTAACATCCTTCCAGTTCTTGCCGCCATCGCGACTAAGATGAATCAATCCCGTATCGCTTCCTGCCCAGATCAGATCCCGATTAATCGGAGACGGCGCGATCGTGAACACGACCCCATAACCGCCGCGTTTGGCCTCCTCCAGAGTTGGGGGAGTTGGCGGAGTCGCCGGTTTTTTGTCGTCCGCCTTCGGCGTATCACTCGCGTTGCCGATCGCTCCCGTGAGATCGGGACTAATCGTCTCCCAGTGCAAGCCGCCATCCGTAGTCTTCATCACATACTGCGTCCCGAGATAAAGAGCGGTTGCATCAGCCGGAGAAAGAGCCAGCGCCGTAGTCCAGGAGCCGCGATACTTGCGCTCGTGCACCTCCGCGTCCCAGGCCTCTGCGGGCCAGGGACTGATATCCTGACTAAGCTCGGTCCGCCGGTTGAAGCGCGCGACCGTTCCGTACGTCCCGCTCAAGTAAAGAATGTCGGGGTCCTTCGGATCGACAATGATGTACCCGCTCTCGCTCGGCCCCGCCGGAAACCAATCTCTAGGAGTGATCTGGCGATGGTTGGTGCGGCTCAGAACCGCAACGGCGTCGCTGTCCTGCTGCGCGCCATACACCACGTAAGGGTACTGATTGTCGGTAGTTACATGATAAAGCTGCGCCGTAGGCTGGTTATACCAACTGCTCCACGTCGCGCCGCGATCCAGGCTGATCGTCGTTCCCTGATCTGTTCCGAGAACCATGCTGGCCGAATTCTTTGGATCGATCCAAATCTGATGATAATCATCGCCTCCCGGTGCTCCGCGGACGACCGATATCGTCTTCCCGCCATCCTCCGAGCGATAAAGAGCGACATTGGGAACGTAAATCACATCGGGATTCCGCGGATCTATGGTAACTCCATTGAAGTACCACGCCCGGCTGGTAAGACGGGCATCGGAATTAGCTAGCACCCAAGTGTTTCCACCATCGTCCGAACGATAAAGTCCTGATTTCGCCACCCCAGTCTTACGCTCGGGCGTAATCCCAGTCTTCCTCTGATTCTGCGTCTCGGCTTGAATAAAAATGAGCGCGTAAACCCGCTTCCCGTCCGGAGACACGTCGACGCCTAGGCGTCCCCAATCGCCATCCGGCAGCCCGTTTCCCTCCAGGCGAGTCCACGTCTTGCCCGCATCTTGAGAACGGTAAAGCCCGCTGCCCGGTCCGTCGATCGGAGCATAAGTGCTCCAGGGCGGACGATGCGTATGCCACGCCCCGGCAAACAAAATCTGCGGGGCGGAAGCGCAAATCGCGAGATCGGAGACGCCGATATCCGGGCCTAAGTCGAGAACCCGCGCCCAATGCGCTCCTCCATCCACCGATTTATAAACCCCACGTTCTTCGCTTGGACCATAAGCGTGCCCCAGCGCGCCCACATAAACGATGTCCGCATTCTGCGGATCAATCACAATCCGGCTGATATGCCGGGTGTCATCGAGCCCGAGGTGTTTCCAAGTCGCGCCGTTGTCAGGAGACTTATAAACGCCGTTGCCAAAAGAAAGACTGGAACGAATGTCGCTTTCGCCCGTTCCCGCATAAATCGTCTTAGGATCAGAAGGAGCCACAGCGAGCGCGCCGATCGAACCCACCGGCTGCCCATCAAAAATCGGTCTCCAGACCATGCCCGCATCAGTCGTCTTCCAGATTCCGCCATTGACCGCGCCAAAATAAAATGTCGTGGAATCGCCTGGCACGCCCGCCACCGCCACCGCGCGCCCGCCACGGAACGGCCCAATCAAGCGCCACTTGAGCCCGTTGACCAGTTCCGGCGGAACCGCCTCCGCTACCGCCGCCATGGCTGGCAATAGAAAGGTAGCCACTAGCACCGACAGCAACGGCAAAACGCCCGCGCAGATTCGAGCTGTCGACCACGGTTTGATGGTTTGCAAGTGCCAGGCCCTCGTTCTTGATTTCCGGGTGGGTGACATTTTATGCCGGAGCCTTCGGTCGCGCCTCCTCGAAACCGGGCCCCTTGAGTTGCCGTCCGCCTCTGCGCCGGGGTCTAATGTCCCATGCACCTGCAATTGGACGATGCCGCATTTCTCCTCATAATTCTCGTGGTGATGATCGCGCTCTTGCTCGCGCTTCTTCATCGCACGCGCCTGGGCTCGATTCTGCACGAGCATATAGCCGACCGCCCGCGCCTCCGGCTCTTTCTCGCCTCCGTCAGTTTCTTCCTCACGTTCGCTATCGTCCGCGGAATGGTCTTCTGCATTCGCCACCAGATTCCACCTTTTCACTACATCATCGTGAGCGGCCGCCACATTCATCACCTCGTCATCGGAATTCTCATTCTACTGGCCGTCGGCTATGGATGGCTGTGCGAATTCGGCACCGGCAGCGATTCGTCGTCGATTTTCGCCAGCCGCTTGATGTCGATCCTTTATGGAGTGGGAGCGGCCTTAACCCTCGACGAGTTCGCCCTCTGGCTCAATCTAAAAGACGTTTACTTCGTGCGCGAAGGACGCTCCAGCATCGACGCCGTCATCCTCTTCGGCTCGCTGATCGCTATAGGCGGATGGGGCTCACCGCTCTTCTCCGCGCTAGCAAGACGCAGGCAATAACCACTTCTCCGTGGAGACGGGGCTAGCCCCCGTTCTGTTCGCATCGGCACGGAGGCCGCCAACGAATGGACACCAAACCCGTCTCATGCGCTAGAATCCCGCAGGAGCAGCGCCCATGCATCGCCGGGAATTTAATCTAGGAATCTTGAAAATATCCGCCGCCGCCTTCCTATCCCCAAGTCTGCTCGCCCAATCGCAGGACAACTCAACTAACAACACGCCGCCGTCCATCGCCGCACTCTACAAGAACGCCCTAGTCATCGATTCCCTCTGCGGCCCGCTCACGGATATTGATATGGACGCTCCGCCCACTCCCGCAGTGCTCTCCGCCATCCGTCAATCCGGCATCACCGCGGTCAACTTCACCATCTCAGACCCGACTTTCGAAGGCACCGTAGCCAATATCGCAACCGTAGAAATGCTAGTCGAGCTACATCCCGAGATCTTCCTGATCGTGCGCCGCCATCCCGACATAGCGCGCGCCAAGCGCGAAAACAAAATCGGCATCGTGACCGGCTTCCAGTACACCGCGTTTCTTGAGGAAAAGCCCGAGCGCATCGAAACCTTCCGCCAGTTAGGCGTGCGCATCATGCAACTTACTTACAACAACCGCAGCATCTTTGGCGATGGATGCCTCGAACCTGGCAACGCCGGCCTCAGCAAAGCAGGCATAGCCGCCGTCAAGAAGATGAATGACCTCGGAGTGGCCGTCGACCTGAGCCACAGCGGCTACCGCACGACCTCCGAAGGCATCGCCGAATCCGCCAAGCCCGTCCTGATCACGCATTCCGGATGTGCCGCCGTCTACGCCCATCCCCGCAACAAGCCCGACGAGATTCTAAAGTCTCTGGCCGCCCGCGGCGGTTATTTCGGTGTCTATCTCATGCCCTATGTCGTAGCCTCCCCCACCGTGCCCACCCGCGAACACGTACTCGATCACATCGTCCACGCCATCAACGTCTGCGGATCCGACCACGTCGGCATCGGCTCCGATGGCTCCATCCAGAAAATAATCTTGACCGCGGAACAGAAAGCCGCCTTCGACCAGGACGCAGCGCGCCGCAAGAAACTAGGAATCGGCGCCCCCGGAGAAGATCGTTATCCCTATGTCCCCGACCTCAACGGCCCCGATCACATGGAAATCATCGCCATCGAACTGGCCAAACGCGGCCAACCCTCCGCGACCATCGAGAAAGTGCTAGGCGCAAACTTCCAGCGCATAATCGGCGAAATCTGGGGCACGAGTTAGCCAACTCCCGCGCTTGTTGGTACGTTGGACATGCAACTGTGCACCTGCTACAACTGAACCGGGCGCTTTAGCCATGCTGAGAACGAGCGGAAATGACAATATCGTCGTCTCCGCCCTGCATGCCTGCTCCAATTTTGGAAGGCTGTTGCGTCGGGTGGAAGATGAGCACCGCTCGCTCGTTATCGAAAAGCGCGGCACGCCCAGAGCCGTCCTTCTCAGCATCCGGCACTATGCGCGGCTTGCCGCCCCCCCGAACCGGAAGTACTCGACTGATGGGAAGATTCCGAGTGCAGCGGCACCGACAAGCCCCGATCATCCGAGATTGATCGGATCATCCAGCGCACTCGCGCAAAAAATCGAAGCGCCGTTTGACCTGTAAACCATACCCTGTACACGATGATCCCGCTTCGCCATCGATACCGACATCCCCATATCGGCCGCTCTGAAACCGCGGGACTCGAGCGCACTGTGCATCGCCTTGCGCTAACCCAGCCAGCCAGACTGTACATCACCAAAGCCATCCTCGCGGAGAACGCGAAGTGCTCGCGCGCCCGGAATTCAAAATCCGCGTGGTTCACGCGAACAACTCCTCCAGTTGATCAAGAATCAGGGCAGATTGTTACCCCCACGCGTCTGCTCCAAGTCGCGAAAGGCGCCGACGACAACAAATTCATCGAGTGCGCAGACGCCGCCCGCGCAGACGACCCTTGTCCCCGGCAACCAGAAGCATTTTCCGGTTCCGGAAAAAAACCAAAACAATCACCCCAAGTTCATCGGCATCGTAGCGCCGCTCCTTGTCCTGAGTTTTGTTGCGGGGGTAGTCAGGTTCTCTCAATGATGTCGGTCACAAACTCATGTGATGGCAACCATCGCCCCCATTTCAGGGCGTCCCAAGATGCACTAATGACGCGGCCTTAGGGGTTACTTACGTAAGCTCGGTAACTGCGCTGAATAAAGTTAAAGTTACTGGAATAAGGCTAAAGTTAGGTAATTTCAATGTCCGATCACGCTCCAACTGCTAAGTTTCACAGCAACCGCTACTCAGCGGACGCCGCGTGCGAGCACTGCGAAGGCATCATCCGCCACGAGCCTTGGTGTATCACGCAAGATCCGGCCGTTTATTACGCCTATCAGATTGTCGCGGACCCGGGCCAATTGATCCCAGGAGACGCCCTGATCCTCCACTCCCTAGGCGTGAAATGGGAGTCGAACCCGTGTCGTGGTAATTGCAAGACGAACGCGATCTAATCTAACGTTGTTACAGAAACAGTCCGACCGCACCCTCGTTCCAAGAACGGTCCAAGAAATCCTCGACGAGAGCATCGCCCAGATACTTGTGTAACCGTGGTTGACATAGCAGCCAATAGACGCAAGAATTATACCCGCCAGATTCCTTCCAAACTGAGAACTGAGAACTGAGAACTGAGAACCAACTTCCGAGCCCAGAAGCGCAGCGCAGCCTGGCCTATTTCAAAGACCGCTGCGGCGAGATCGTCTCGACTATCCGCGAACTGGTGGAAATCGAATCTCCCAGCGACAACAAGGCCGCCGGCGATCGCATGGCCGAGTTCATCGCGGGCAAATTTTCACAGCTGGGAGGTGAAATTCGCTTCCATCGTGCGCAAGACTTCGGCGATCACTTAGAGGTGAATTTCGGCGGCCGGTCGGCCAAGCCCGTCCTTCTGTTGGGCCATTACGACACTGTCTATCCGCTGGGAACGCTAACCTCCATGCCCTGCTGCCTAGCCGGCAAAAAGCTGACTGGCCCCGGCGTCCTCGATATGAAATCGGGCATTGCGTTGATGCTCCACGCGCTCGCCGCTTTGCGGCATTGGCATCCAGAAGACCGGCATAGAGAAGGCCAGCACCCAGAAGACCGGGCTGACAAAAAAAGCCATGACGTAATGCCCCGCCCCGTGACCGTACTGCTCGTATCCGACGAAGAAGTCGGCAGCGACTCGTCCCGAAACATCACCGAGGCACTGGCAAAAAGATCCGCGGCCGTGCTCGTGCTCGAGCCTTCCTACGGACCGCAGGGCGCCGTGAAAACGGCGCGCAAAGGGGTTGGAGACTACACGATCAAAGTCACCGGCAAAGCCGCCCACGCCGGCCTGGACTTCCAGAAAGGCGTGAACGCAATTCGCGAGCTCGCTCGCCAGATCGAACGAATCTCCGGCTTCACCGATCGGAAAAAAAGACTGACCCTAAACGTCGGAATCGTAAGCGGGGGGTCGCGCACCAATGTGGTTCCAGCCGAAGCGGAAGCGCAGGTCGATGTACGCATAGCGCGCATGAAAGATGCCGCCGGAATCGACAAGAAGATGCGCAATCTGCGCCCCTTCAATCGCAAATGCAGACTTCAGATCAGCGGAGGCATCAACCGTCCCCCCATGGAGCGCACCGCCGGGGTAGCCGCGTTATACGAACAAGCTGCGGTCATAGCGAGCGAGTTGGGATGGAAGCTAGGCGAAGCCGCTGTGGGCGGCGGCTCCGACGGCAACTTCACCGCCGGACTGGGCATCCCGACCCTCGACGGCCTCGGCGGCGTAGGCGATGGCGCCCACGCCGACCACGAGCACATCCTGATATCGGAATTGCCCCGCCGCGCCGCCCTGATCGCTGCCCTGATCGAACGGGCGTGATCGAAGAAGCCGTAGTTCGCCCTTTTGCGGCCATCTGCTTGATAACCATAGGGAGAGCGGCGTGACCAAATTCACAAGCTCCTGGGACGGACGGCACATTCAGCTCATAGCTTTGACCGGCGGGTCCACACTAGCCTAGAATCAAGGCTGGGGTGCTTTGACTGGTCGTTTGAACTGCGGCCAATGGGTGCTGCAGGGCAACCCCGCCGGAGGATTTATGGGTGAAGGATTATTTCAGCCGCTGCACATTCTGTTGATCATAGGAATTGCGCTGCTCCTTTTCGGACCGAGCAAGTTTGCCGATTTAGGCAAAGGATTAGGTGAAGGCATCAGGAATTTCAAGGCCTCTATGAAAGAGCCGGAGACCAAGGACAAGGACAAAGAAACGCCGAAACCCCCCGCCGCATAAAAAAGTTGCCCGTTCCCAGCAAGCGCTAGAGCTTGGTTTTCCGGGAACTGAGATCTGGCGACCGGGAATGGACTTCTTGCGCCGTACCGCCCCGTCAACCGGATTCGAGAGCGCTCCACCGAGCACCAGTTCACCGCCTTCGCTCGCCTGCCATGCCTTTTCTAGGTGCGCATCCGAAACTTCAGCTCGCCGCGAACCATAGTCCTCTCCCGCCTCATAGAACAACAAGGTAATGCATGGGAATGTTCCTTTCCTATCTTGTCGTTCTTTCCTTAGCGAAAAATTCGGGAGGTATCGGCCGGAAACTCGACCAGCGTCATGCCCTCATTCCCTCGATCAAGGTCTTGATCCTTGCCGAGAAATGCATAGCGCTGGCGCAGTCCCTGTGAGGCCTGGTCGAAGATGCTCCAGTTTTCGCCAGCCACCACCGTGAGCACTTTGCCTTCGCTTTGCCATTGCGCCATCTGTTCGCGGATCGCCGTGCGGATCGCTCCACCTTTCCCCGAAGAGCCGTACCCATGAATGATCTTCACCACCGGCCCGCCAGTTCCCCGCGGAGCGTACAACGATTCCAGTAGGCGCCGCTTCGCCTGTTCGACCGTGGGCATCCCAGCCTTGAGGTTCAAAACCATCAATTTTGTTTGTGAAGGCCCGCGCACACTTGTATTCTACGAGCTGCAATAGGTCGTGTGGGGACGGGCGCCTCGCCCGCCCAAGCCGAGCGGAGCTTGGCAAGATGTCCGTGGCCGTGGCAACTCTAGATGGGCAGCGCCGCCCACCCGGTCCCGAGCGGAGTGCGAGCCACCACCGCGTTATTCGCGCTGTGTGCTACTCATCTGCCGATTGCCGGCCGCGTTAATGCTGCTTCGTCCCGGAACGATATCGATGAAGGCTGGCGGACCCAGAACCACTGAGCGACTGCTACAGTTCACGTAGGGCAGACGCCCTCGCCTGCCCAGCCGGGCAAAGTTCGGCAGGTCACCGGCGGGGCCAGCAGGCTGCGGGAAAAAGTATGCGGAATGTGCGCCGCCAGCGCCTAAACAGAGTGCTGAAACAGTCGATTTCGTATCAGGGCATCGCTTTAGCGATGCCGTAAGTCCTCCGAAATCAGTCGCACGTTCAGGGGCTGGGCGTCGGAATCTTATTCATTCAGAAAACTGTAGGCCGCATTAAAATCACGCAGATAGCTCAGCGGTGAACCGCCGCGCTACCCAAAATTAGGCGTAACGCCGACTTTTTCCGCAGCCTGCCAGGGAGTTCCCCGCGTGCGATACTTGTACGCATTGTGAATCTGAAACTCGATAATAAAGTTGCTCTGATCACCGGCGGATCGCGCGGAATTGGCGCCGCGACCGTGCGAATGTTCATAGCTGCAGGCGCAAAGGTAGTCTTCAACTATCAGGCTGCCAAAACCCAGGCCGACGATCTGGCGCGGGAATGCGGCGTCGCAAACTGTCGCGCCGTGCAAAGCGATCTTTCAACCACGGAAGCGGCCCAGGAACTCGTATCCTCTGCCGTCTCAGCCTTCGGACGCCTCGACATTCTGGTCGCGAATCACGGCATCTGGCCGCCGGAAGACGCCCCCATCGATCGCATGTCCGATGCTCAATGGCATCGCACCATCGCCGTTAATCTGGACAGCGTGTTTGCCCTGGTCAAGCATTCTGTGGGGCAGATGAAGAAGCAGCAGCAGACGCATAATAAGGAGAGCGGCGGGCACATCGTCCTGGTCAGTTCGACGGCCGGCCAGCGCGGAGAAGCTTTTCACTGCGATTATGCGGCCTCGAAAGGCGCGCTGATCAGCATGGTGAAAGGTCTTTCAACGGAACTTGCGCGCGATGGCATCTACGTCAACTGCGTTGCTCCGGGCTGGGTTGATACGGATATGTCAGCCGCGGCGCTGAACGATCCGCCAACCCGCGATAAGGTTTTTCGCACCATTCCGATGGGTCGCGTGGGAACGCCGGAGGAGATCGCTGGGCCGATTCTGTTTCTGTGCACGCCCTACGCCGGATTTATTACCGGCGAGATTTTCAATGTCAATGGCGGAGCGGTATTGGTGGGGTAGTAGCACTGGATGGTTTGTGCATGCCTTCCTTCTCGGACACGCGTCGCGTAGCAACGCTCGGCCGGACGGCGGGTGGGCCTGCGCTTGTTCTGAGGTGCAGCTAAAATCAACCTGGGCTCTTCTAATCAGATAACATGTATCGTTTTTCCGCAATTTTGCTGCTGTGTGCGCTGGCCGCTGCCCAAACCGCTCCCACGCCTGCTCCCGCCGCCCCTCCGCCCGCTATTAACCTGAACGACTCCGACAATGCCCGTAAGGCGCGGACGGTTCTCGATCAAACCATCCAGGCGCTGGGCGGGGAACCCTACCTCACGTACGAGAACCGGGAAGAATCCGGCCGCTATTATCCTCTCTATCACGGACGCACCAACTCGACTGGAATTTACTATAACTACTACATCGAGTATCCGGATAAGGACCGCTTCGAAGTCCTCAGCTCGAAAGACATTCATCTCATACCAGGACAAATTGACATCGGCGGCGTCAAGTCCAACAAGGTCGATCTTGTCCTGATTCACAATGGCGACAAGGGATACGAGACCACCTATAAAGGAACGGCAGCGCAGGAACCGGAGGATTTGCGGAATTATCTTCGCCGCCGGCAGCATTCGCTGGAATGGATCTTCCGCAGGTGGA